>ERZ773001.233-NODE-233-length-24037-cov-144.248_pt1 | contig 24037 bp, 16 predicted proteins | sample MGYA00511673_ERZ773001 | MGnify/ENA primary metagenome ERZ773001 (study PRJEB29015, sample SAMEA2738091) | human oral metagenome | biome: human oral; feature: human-associated habitat; material: saliva | place: China | collected 2162 ... | reverse complement strand
CGCGCTGAAGGTCACCTTCTGGGTGGTCGTCGAGTTGTTCGGCGCGTCGTAGTAGCTGTAGTTCCAGGTGACCTGGATACGGTCGGACGTGCCGGCGGGCAGCGGGTCCTTCAGCGTGAAGCGGTAACGCTGGACGCGCGATCCATCCTCGGGCTTGTCAACATATTGCGCCGTCCTGGCGACGCTGTCACCGGTGACAGGGACGACTTCGTAGCCGCGCTCGATGAGCTTGAGGCCGTCCGGCGTGATGGGTCCGGGCAGCGCCAGCTCGATGAAGGCTCCCTTACAGGGGGTCGTCACCGAGGAACAGGAGAAGTTGATCGTCGTGATCTGCTCGTCGTGGCTGCGCAGGGTTTCTGCGTCGTTCACAACGTTGAGGGCCAGGGTCGCCTGGTCTTCCGCAACTGCGCGGGTACGGCGCGTGCGGGGCTGGTCCTCGGGGGCGACCTCGGCAGCGGGAGCCTCAGCGCCAGCCTCAGCGGCGGGGGCTTCGACCCCGGCCTCGGCGGCAGGAGCCTCGGCGCCAGCCTCGGCGGCGTGAGCCTCGGCGGCGGGGGTTTCGACCCCGGCCTCGGCGGCAGGCGCGTCGACGGCCTCAGAGCCGGACGAGGCCGTGGCAGCTTCCTGGGAGGAAGCTACGTCGGGCGATTGCGTGCTTTCGTCGGCGGCGCTGGCTCGCCAAGCGAGGGGTGTCAGCGACGTGACGAGAAGCGAGAGAGCGGCCAGGCTGGCAGCACCCGCAACGCCCACGCGGGCGCGGAACGGACGCAGTCGAGACATCGACTTCTCCTTCTTTCGACAGAATATGGACAGGACTTGTGCCCTAGCCTAGTGAAAGAAGAGACAGTCCCACTATGTCTGACAGTTATCGACTGAGCCACAACTACATCGTTGTATTTTGTTGAAATTCTAGGCATTACGACAATATAACGAGTTCTCTGAACCGTTGGTCAGCCCAGCAAAAGTTCACCCCTCACTTAATTGTCAGGAAATCGCAGGAGCATCGACATTCAGGGGCGTCAATTGTGACCGCTAGTGCTGGAACCAAGGGAACAATTCCCCTACACTCAGGTGTTTCAAATCACATATTAGTTCGTTGTTGGCCGGACACTTAGCGCCCACCCTCCCGCGACACCATTAACCAATCGTTGGGTTGATTGCGTGCGACCACACCGCGACGACGCGGAGCCGCGATCCGCCCCCGGCCTCGTCCCTAGGAGATGCCATCCTCGCAGGTCAGGCACCCTGCGTCCATCGCGAATGTTCGGTCCGCGTAGCGGCGGGCCTCGGGCTCATGGGTCACGATGAGGACACCCGCTCCCCCGTCCGCCGCCTCACGCAGGAGGCGCAGGACGGTAGTCGCGTTCTCAGCGTCCAAGCCAGCCGTCGGCTCATCGGCCAGGACGACGCTCGGGTTCATGAGGAGCGCGCGGGCCACGGCAACGCGGCGCAGCTCGCCGCCGGAGAGCTCATTGGGGCGCGCATCCGCCAACTCGGAAAGACCCACGGAAGTCAGGAGTTCCTCGGCACGCTCGCGCGGCGGCTCCCCCGTCGCGTAGAGCACGGCGGGCAGCAGGACATTCTCGATGACCGTCAGACTGCGCAGCGCCGTGTGTCCCTGCGGAATCAGGCCAATGCTCTCGTTGCGCAGGCGCGAGCGCTCCTCGTCGCGCATCGCGTACAGGTCCTCGCCTCCCACGGACACGGTGCCCGCGGTGGGCGGGAGCATCCCGGCGAGCATCGACAGCAGCGTGCTCTTGCCGCTACCCGAGTGCCCGGTGATCACGGTCAGCTGCCCCGCCTCCAGCGCGATGTCAAGCGGGTGAACGGCCGTGAAGAGGCGGGCACCCTTGCGGCCGCGGGGAAAATCCTTGGTGAGGGAGGTCGCTTCAATGAGCATGTCACTCGCCTTCCTTGAGTAGGGCGCTGGCGTCCTTCATGTTCAGGGCGCGCAGAGCTATCCACGATGATACGAGGGCGACGAGGCCCATGGCGGCCACGGCCCCCACCGCCAGCCCCGCGATCACGGGGATGGAGGGGACCAGGAAGCCCAACCCGATGGTCTGCCGCACGAGGCCCGAGAAGGACACGATGAGGACGCCCGACACGATGATCCCGGCGCCCGCGCCGACCGCGTTGACCACCACGGCCTCGGATAGAACAATGCGCGAGACCAAGCCCTTGTGAGCACCGGCCGCAATGAGCGTGCCGAACTCGCGCTTACGCTCGACGATCATCATGACGAAAACGAGAGTGACCATCGCCAGGCCCACGCCCCACACGAGGGCAATCAGCGCCGTGATCGTGCGGGAGGTGGCCTCAAGCGATCGGGCGATCCCGCTGACCATCGTCGTCGAGGTCGCCACGCTCACCCCGGGCACGCGCGCCTGAATCTCGGCCGCGACCGCGTCGACGTCGCCGCCGGGCGCAACCCTGACCATGACCGAGGAAATGATGTGGCCCGTATCCAGGGTCGTGTACTTGTTGAGCCCCTTGTCCAGCGACGAGTCGATGAGGATCCGCGCGGTGTCGAAGTTGGCGTACACGGCGTTATCCAGGCTGGAGCCGGTGGGCTCAAATTGGGCGACGACACGCAGCTTGTTGCCAAAGAGCGAGAAGTTCTCCGGGTTGGCCACGCCCACGTTCGCGCCGACGATCACCTCCATCTCGCCGAGGCCTGCCTCACCAAGCGTGTCGGCGATCCACGGCTGGACGGTGAAGTCGGTGTCCGGGTCAAAGGCGATGACCTGATAGCGGCCCGAGCAGCACGAGGCCCGGGCAGTGGCGAGGAACAGCTGGGCGGAGGCGGCATCCACGCCGTCGACGGCGGCCACCTGGTCGCGGATGGCCTCGTCCATGTAGAAGTAGGAGGGCTCGGTGCTCACCAGGAATGTCTGCGCATCGAAGTCGGCGTCGGCCTGCTCGGGGGTGACCATGATGTCAGCCCCCAGGCGCGACTCGACGGTGTGCAGGCCTCGGTCGATGCCCGAAACGAGCATGGTTCCGCCGAACATGACCATCGTCATGAGCGCGGAGAACAGCATGAGGGTCCCCGTGCGCACCGGATAGCCGCGCAGGTTCATCCACGGGAGTCGCGCGAGCGAATACATGTTGTTCCTCCTGTCGAAGCCCTAGATGGGGGCCAGCTTATTACCCTGGGCGCCGCGGGAGACGCGCGCGAGGGCGAGGCGAGTTCCCACGACGCCCGCGCCCACCAGCAGGGCGACGGTGAGGGCAGCGAGGGGCAGGGACCGGCCCGGCGAGGCCAGCGCCGCCAGCGCGGGCGCGTCGCCGACCAGGGGCAGCACGCAGGCACCGACGAGGACGCCCGCGAGCGCGCCGACGACGTGGACGAGCAGGGATTCGGCCGTCATGACGCGGGCGATGACGCGCCGCGAGGCGCCGATCGAGCGCCACACGTAGATCTCGTGGCGGCGTTCGTTCATGAGGGTCAGCTGGGCGAGCATGAGGGCGGCCAGCAGGATCAGCCAGGCGGCGCCGAGGACGCCGAGGACGACCGTTCGGTGAGCCCGGATGTCCGAGGCCGTGGTGGCCACGGTCAGGTCGGATCGTACGGCGCTGACTTTGCGCACGTAGAGGTTGATCCACTCTGTCACGGCCTGGACATCTGCCGGGTTAGCCACGCGCACGAGGGCGACCGTGTAGTCCTCGGCGGGGTTCAGGGAGGCGTAGGTGTCCACGCCGGCCTGGGTGGAGGCGGCGATGACCTGGCTGAGGGTGTCCATGGAGACGAAGACGGCTGCATCCAGGCTGGTGCCGGTGGCCTCCAGGTGGGCACTCACCGGCCACTGGCGACCGAAAATGGTGGCCTCGCCGGCGTCCGTGAGGGGGACGGCGGAACCCACGGCGACGGTGCCCACCTGGGGCGATACTCCCTCGCCCTCGGCGATCCACGGGGAGATCACAAAGTCGGTCGCCGGGTCATAGCCGACGACCCACAGGGGATCGTCGCCGTGCGTCTGGTCGGCGATGGTGAGCTGGTAGGAGACGCCTGCAATGTCCTCGTTGGCGCCCATGCGCGACAGGGCCGATCTGGGCTGGTCGCACAGCACGGGCGTGCCCAGCATCGTCAGGCTCTTTTTGTCGACCTTGTTCAGGCAGGACGTCGGATAGATGACGAGGTCGGCGCCGAGCCTGCGCTGGGCGAGGCTGAGCTCGGCGTGCATCCCGTCGAGGGCGACGAGCCCGCCGAACACGCACGCGGCCTGGGCGAGCGCGAGAATGAGGATGATCGCGGCGCGCACCGGGTGCGCGCGCACGTTCTTGAGGGGAACGAGGCGCAGCGTGAACGCACGGGTCATTGCCCGCCTCCGCCGGCCTCGGCGCAATCGATCCACAGGGCCGGGCGCACCCCGTAGAGCACGTCGACGTTCGCGCCGCTGGGGAGCGGGGTGCCCGCGGCGTCGACGTATTGCGCGGCGAAGGGGTAGGTGCCCGGCGAACGCAGCCACCAGTCGGCCGTCCCCTCCTCGCTGACGGACAGGGTGCCCGAGGCCGCGGCCTGGCTAGCGGGTGCCGCGCCGATGTCGGAGCGGGCGGCAGACGTACTCAGGTAGATGACGCTCTCCTGCTCACTCAGCGCAAAGACGCGATCCTGCGTGGGCGCGCCGCCCGCGGCACCGGTGATGGACTGGTCCGCGTTGTCGTTGAGGACCGAGGGGATGATCCCCTGCTGGGCGGGCGTGAACGCGGCATCGAAGAAGTCGCCGTTCATCCACGCGCGCAGGTCCGAGTCCGCCCACGTCACGTCCTGGAAGGGCACATGGTTGTACTGACGCCCGTCCAACACATCGGCGCTCAGGACCAGCAGCCTGTCGCCGAAGCGCTCCAGGACAATCCACTGGATCGGCTCGGGGCCGTTGAGCTCATCGCCATCCTGTTCGAAGGACCCGAAGGTCACCAGGTCCCCCTTGGCGGCCTTGCGGTAGGGCAGCGCCGGGTCCTTCTCGACGAGGCCCGCCGCGCGCTCCTTCGCGTCCGAGTAACCCGCCAGACCCGTGAAGATCTCGTAGGCCGCCGCCGTATCCCCGGCCTCGGCCAGTCGGACCGCCTCGGCGTAACGCGAGCCGCGGTGATGGTTGTAGCCCAGGAAGGCCGCGGACAACACGAGGAGAACCGCCGCGAGTGCGACGGCTCCCCTCCTGATGGTTGCCTGGGTCAGGCGCGCGCGTGTCACCGCCTCGGCATCAGGCCTGGGAGGCCCGGTCCTTCTTGAGCGTGTGAACCAGGGCGGCGACGCCGCCACCGGCAACGAGGACGCTCATGATGCGCACGAAGGGCTGGAACACCGTGTGGCAGCGCATCGTCTTCATCATGCACAGCGGGCAGATGACGCCGGGGATGAAGAAGACGACGATCGCGCCGATCAGCGACAGGGCCTGGAGGGCCAGGCGCACGCCCTTGTTCTTGACGAACGCGGCGGTTCCGAAGAACACGACGAGGCCGGCCGCGCTGGCCGCCACCGAGTTCTGGCACTGGTGGCAGTGCATCCACGTGCCGTCCGGCCTGGGCTCGCAGGCGGAGAACACGGTGACCCCTCCGGCGAGGAGCGCGGCGCTCAGGGCTGCGGGCACGAGGGGAATAATGACGTCCTTCTTTGACACGGAGACCATTCCTTCGAGACGAGCAAGTGTTGACGAGCTTTATAAAAGTATCATAAGCCTAATTTATGCAGGGACACAATGCCTTCAGGCGCTTCTCCGTACCAGCACGCACGCGCAAGGCACGCCCCTGCCCGGCGTGGGCACTGCCCCTCCCTCCAGCACGACGCCACCGCCAACGTGCCGCTCACCCCGCCACTGGAGACCTAAGATTGAGTCATCCCCCACCAGTGAGGTGCCATCATGAATAGGATCCACATCCGCTTCATCCGATGCATCGGAGCATCGGTGGCCGCGCTCGCCTGCGTTGGCCTCTTCCCCCTATCAGCCGCGGCCGCCGACGTCGACGCAGACGCCGCAACGCCACCCGCCGCCCAATCCGGCGCGAGCACACCAGCCACTCCCACGCCCGAGGCACCCCCGGCCTCGGCCGTCGCAACCCCCACCCCGGAGGCCACGGCGCCCCCCCAAGTACCCCCGGCCTCGGCCGTCGCAACCCCCACCCCGGAGGCCGCGGCGACCACCGAGGAGGACCAGGCCTCGGCGCAGGACACTCCCCCGGCACCGGCCCCAGGCGACCCGGCGGAACCAGCGCCGGACGAGCCCGAACCCCCCGCGCCCGTCACCGCGCAGTGGGTGCGCCACGCCGAGGGCTGGCGCTACGAAAGCTCCGACGGGACATGGCTCAAGGACGGCGTCTTTGACGTCAGCGGCGTGCGCTACGCCTTCAACGCCGACGGCTTCGTGCCCGTCGGCTGGTACCGCGCGCCCGACGGCACCTGGTACGCCTCAACCGAGAACGGCGTGCGCACCGGCTGGTACCGCGACGGCGCAGCCTGGTATCTGCTGACCGACTCCGGGGCCATGACCACCGGATGGCAGGTCTCCGACGGCGCTTGGTACTACCTCCACCCCGACCGCGGCGGCATGATGGCCACCGGATGGACCACAATCGGCGGAACCTGGTACCACTTCGGCGCTTCCGGCGCTATGAGCCAAGCCGCGTGGGTGCGGGCCGGGGCCTGGTACTACCTGGGCGACTCCGGCGCGATGGCCACCGGCTGGTTCCAAGCGGGCGGCAGCTGGTACTACGCGGACTCGTCCGGCGCAATGGCCACCGGATGGCTGCGCGACGGCTCCTGGTACTACCTGCGCTCCTCGGGTGCCATGGCCACCGGCTGGCTCCAGGAGGGCGCGAACTGGTACTACCTCGACCCGAACTCCGGGGGCGCGATGGCCACCAGCTGGGCGATGGTCGACGGCAGCTGGAACTACTTCGACCGGTGGAGCGGCTTCTGGGTGTCCGGACGCGCCAGCTTCGAGGCCGACTGGAACTACGCGAAGACCCTGTACAGCCCCACGAACTACCTGATCGTCGTCGATACGAACACCCCGCACTGCATGACGTTCTACTGGGCGGCCGGCTCGTGGCAACCACTGACCGACATGCCCTGCTCCGTCGGCAAGCCCTCCACCCCGACCGTCACCGGCACCTTCTCCATCAAGAACCGCGGCCACTCCTTCGGCCACGGGTACACCGCCTACTGGTGGACGCAGTTCCACGGCGACTACCTGTTCCACTCGGTTCTCTACCACGAGGGCACCATGTCGGTGCTGGACGGGACTCTCGGCGGGCACGTATCCCACGGATGCGTGCGCCTGCGCTACTCGGATGCCAAGTGGCTGCACGACACGATCCCCTCGGGCACCTACGTGACGATCTACTGATCGGCGCTTGCGGATGGGCTGCGCCTTCGCGGATAGGTTAGGCGCTTGCGGATAGGTAAGCCGCTCGCGGATGGGTAAGCCGCTTGCGGATAGGTTACGAGGCTATCCGCATGTTCATAACCTATCCGCGTGCTCACTTCCTATCCGCAAGCGACGAGTCATACGCTTGAGCGCGGCACCGGGCACGTGGCTGCGAACACCTGGGCTTATCGGACATAACGTGTGGGTCGTTGGCCAGCTCCAGGCGCGGCGGACCGATGTGCTCAGCTCGGGGATGGCGTCATTGGCCCTAGGGGCACCATCGGCCGGACAGGTGGATACCTGGGCCCCTTTACTGCGCAGGTTAACCCGATAGGTGGAGCGTGGGCGGGGCCGCCCATGCTCCACCTATAGGGCCCAGCTGCGCAGGAACGGGTTAAGGCCACCAGTAAAAGGGCCCACGCGCACACCAGCCTCCCACCCCTCAGGGCCAGAGGGCGGGCACCACACAAAAGTGGCATGCAATTCCCCCGAGCCAGCTTGTAACAATGCCCCGAAACGTTGGAATTGCAACATCCCTATTTCAATACCTGAAAGGTTGATAGGGGAATTGCATGCGACATTTTTCAGCAACCACCCACAGGACCTGACCGGACCTGCCCGGACGACGGGCGCCGCAGGAAGCGGCACCTCGCACCCAGAAGCCGGGCACACAGAATCCACACAGAATCCACACACAGGGCATGATGCAGTATTCACAGGAACGAGGCAAACACGACCAACTATAATCGTGACTTTCCTGCGCGACAAAGCCAAAAAGTCACCCTGCCAGCAACACGTGATGTCCTATAACCCGAATCCACACCCAGAACCCCGGCACACAGATCCCACACCCGGAACAGACAACGACGAAGCCCCGGGATTCCAACGGAATCCCGGGGCAGGGAGCGGAGACGGCGGGATTTGAACCCGCGAGGGGCTATGCACCCCTACCTCCTTAGCAGGGAGGCGCACTCGACCGGACTATGCGACGTCTCCAGTGCCGACTACTCTAGGACATTTTTGCCGCGAACGCGAACCGCACCCGCCGCACACGCCCGAGAACCTGTCGACATGGCGGAGGGCGAGGGATTCGAACCCCCGGTGCCATTGCTGACACAACGGTTTTCAAGACCGTCTCTTTCGGCCACTCAGACAGCCCTCCAGACCTGCCTCATCCTACAGGAACGGGCGACGCAATGCCGACAGCGCGGACACAGGCGCCGCGAACCCCACGACGACAAGCGAGTCTGACCCAAGCGGGCGAGGCTTCTGCAAGATCGCGCCCATGCGCACGCGTAGGCCAGACACCCGCCACCCGCGGGCGACACGCAGGACGCGCACGCGCGGGCCGGGCCCGAGGGACTCGTAGCCCACCCACACCGCTCGCACGCGACAGGACGGGCCCGGGGCGTGCGCCCCGGGCCCCACCCATTCGCAGCAATTGAACCGCGTTCTCAGCCTCGCAGGCCGAAGAAGTTCCAGGACTTCTTGTCGGGTGCCGGCTCCTCGGGATGATCGAGGAGGCCACGCGAGAGCGCGGGGGCCGTCGGCGGCCACAGCGGCACGCGGATCGCGAGCATCGCCTGGATCGCGTGGTACACATCCCAGCGCGAGGACTTGGCGGGCTGGACGCTCTCATTGTGAGGACCGAGGCGGCGAATCCAGCGACCGGGCTGGGTAATCAGGTAGTCGTGGATGTAGTCAATGAAGGACCGGTAGCAGTGCTCGAAGTGCTCAACCTCGTCGATGCGATGCCCGTCGTCGAGCATGGCTCGGCGCACGGCGACGGTCGCGCACACGCCCTCACACACGACCCACTGCTGGTGCTCATCCTCGCCGGGCACGGGCTCGCCGTTATCGTCGACGCCCGTGGAGAAGCCGGGGGCGCCGTCGGTGCGGCGCCAGCCGTCGACGCGGGCGCGTTCGAAGAGTTCGGTGCCGAGCTCGAGGAGGTAATCGGGGACGGCCCACCCCATCGAGCGCAGGCCGGCGCGCACCTGAAGGGCGAAACGCGCGAGCTGCATAGAGTGACCGGTGACGTAACCCTCGTGGTAGCGGCGCCCGTCGTTACATAGCTTGCCAGCCTCGAGGCTGGGCTCCCACTCCTCGTTGTAGTACTCGGGCAGGCGCCAGTTGTTCTTGGAGGCCACCTTGTGGGCGAAGGCCGTCATCTTTTCGGCGCGATCCAGCCACTCGGGCTCGGTCGTGGCCTCGGCGGCGGCCATGTAGGCCTCGATCGTGTGGATGAGAGTGCCCAGGGCGTGGACGGGCTCAGGCTCGGTGAAGGCCTCGTCGTACTGATCCCACACGAGACCGTAGTCGTCGATCCAGTAGTCCTTCTGCTCCTGGAGCATGGTCTCGAGCAGCTCGTGCGCGCCGGGCCGGTTGGCGACGGTCGCGGCAGCGACGCCGAGCAGCGCGTAGACGGTGTGGTACTGGGACTTGACGCGGGAGGCCTCGTCCCAGGGGACGCCGTGGCCCTCCTCGTCGGGTTCGGCCTTGATCTGGTACCACATGCCGCCGTTGACGGGGTCGGTGAAGTATGTGGTCAGCGACTTGACAGCGTGGTCGGCGTAGCGGCGGGTGCCGGGCAGGCCCATGAGGGCACCCAGGGAGAAGATGTACGCCATGCGTCCCGTGACGGCCAGGTCGATGGACCTGGTCAGGTCCGCTTTGCCGTCTGCGTCCAGGTGCGCGAAGCCGGTGGCCACAATGGACCCTTCGGCCTCTTCAATGAGCGCCTGCATGTTGGCGCTGAGCCAACGGTTATGTTCGATGGAATCAAACCATCCCACGATGTTCCTCCTGACAACACTGCCACGGTCTGCGGTGACCGACCTCTCACAGGATAGTCTCTCCCACCCCCATTTGGGAATACGTCTATTCGCGCGCGTCTTCGTCGGGGACGAGGCCGGGGCGAGAACCCCTCCGACCTGCGGTTTCGCGCGCACTCAGCCACGGCCTCGCACCAGGAACAATAATGAGCTGTTTCACGCCGTGGACGGAGCTACGCACAAGGGGACGTTACGTGCAACACTGTGTTCATGCATGATCGAGCTGGCACACGTGCCCTTCCAGAAGACCTCATCAACGTCGACGATGTCATCTCCGCCTACTACGACATTGTCCCTGACCCCACCGACGTGGGACAGCGCGTCGCGTTCGGAACGTCGGGCCACCGCGGCTCCTCGCTGGACTCCAAGTTCAACGAGGCGCACATCATCGCCATCACCGCGGCGATCATCGAATACCGCGCCTCCCAGGGCTTCAACGGTCCGCTGTTCATCGGCCGCGACACGCACGCCCTGAGCGAGCCCGCGTGGCGCACCGCCCTGGAGGTCCTCGCGGCCGCCGGCATCGACACGCGCATTGATTCGCGCGGCTCCTACACGCCGACCCCCGCCGTGTCCGTCGCGATCCTGGGCGCGAACGGCGCGCCGGCGAATCTGCGCACCGAGGGCGACGGCCTGGCTGACGGTATCGTCGTGACCCCCAGCCACAACCCGCCGCGCGACGGCGGCTTCAAGTACAACCCGCCTCACGGCGGCCCCGCGGACACGGACGCGACCGGTTGGATCGCGGCGCGCGCGAATGAGCTGCTGGATTCGGGCGAGTGGAAGGACGTTCCGCGCGTCACCGGCTCCGAGCTGCTGCACGACCCGAACATCAAGCCCTTCGACTACCTGGAGTTCTACGTCTCGCAGCTGGACCAGGTTGTCGACATTGAGGCGATCCGCAACGCGGGCGTGCGCATCGGCGCCGACCCGCTCGGCGGCGCGTCCATCGACTACTGGGCGGCCATCGGCGAGCACTACGGCCTCGACCTGACCGTCGTCAACCCCGAGGTCGACCCGGCGTGGCCGTTCATGACCCTGGACTGGGACGGCAAGATCCGCATGGACTGCTCCTCGCCCTACGCGATGGCGTCCCTGCGCGAGGCCATGACCCCCGACGCCGAGGGCAACACCCCCTACGACATCGCGACCGGCAACGACGCGGATTCGGACCGCCACGGCATCGTCACCCCCGACGGCCTGATGAACCCGAACCACTTCCTGGCCGTCGCCATCGAGTACCTGTTCACGCACCGCCCCGGCTGGAGCGCCGACGCGGCCGTGGGCAAGACCCTCGTGTCCTCCGCGCTCATCGACCGCGTCGTGGCCGCCATGGGCCGCGAGCTGATCGAGGTGCCCGTCGGCTTCAAGTACTTCGTGCCCGGCCTGCTGTCCGGCACCGTCGGTTTCGGCGGCGAGGAGAGCGCGGGAGCGTCCTTCCTGCGCAAGGACGGCACCGTGTGGTCGACGGACAAGGATGGCATCATCCTGGCGCTGCTCGCCTCGGAGATCCTGGCCGTGACCGGTAAGACCCCGTCGCAGCTGCATAAGGAGCAGGTGGAGCGCTTCGGCGCTTCCGCGTACGCTCGTATCGACGCGGCCGCCTCCCGCGAGGAGAAGGCGAAGCTCGCGGCTCTGTCTCCCGAGGACGTGACCGCGACTGAGCTGGCTGGCGACCCGATCGTCGCAAAGCTGGTGCGCGCGCCCGGCAACGACGCTCCCATCGGCGGCCTGAAGGTGACGACCGAGTCCGCGTGGTTCGCCGCGCGCCCGTCGGGCACCGAGGACGTGTACAAGATCTACGGCGAGTCCTTCAAGGGTGCGGAGCACCTGGCCGAGGTCCAGGAGGCCGCCAAGCAGGTCGTGTCCGACGCCCTGAACGGCTGAACACGCTGACGAGGCTCGCCTGCGGCGGGTTGCGTGAAGGGGGGCGGCGCTCGATTGAGCGCCGCCCCCCTCGTCGTGCCACGCTGACCGTGCGGCTGGCAGCTGGGCCCAATAACTGGCCCCGTTAACCCCTTCATGCGCAGCTAAACCCTATACGTGGAGCATGGGCACCCCCGCCCACACTGCCACACAAGGGGTTAACCTGCGCAGGCAAGGGCTCAGGCACCCACCTATCCGGCGATCACGCCATCGATTGGGCGAGACTTGCCACCAGGCGAACCCGGAACGTGACATCCAACCCCAGCAGCGCGACACCTCCTACAACTCCAGGTTTCTGGGTAGAAGTAGGATTCCCGGTGTCGTACATCAAAGCGACGTGGGCTTGCTATTTGTGTTCTGCAAGAGGCGCTTAACCATCGCCCGTGAACGGCGATCGTACTCGCTGCGATCAATCAGCCCGAGCGCGTAGTCTGTCAGGTTTTCCACGTGCTCACGGGTGGGTTCAAAGCCTTCATGCCATCCTGCGGCAAGTGACTGACGCACGGCGTTGCGTTCACGTGCGTCGAGGCGATCAAAGAGTTCAGGCCAACGGTCTTCAAAATCAAAAATCTCAGACATGAGGGGTCTCCTGTGACGACGCCTACCATTATACACCGCTCGCCGTTTAGCCCGAAATTTCCCGGCAATTACCGGAATCTGCAAGCATGACAGCACTGAGGTGCGAGCGCCATCTCGAGAATCCGTCGTGGGATCTGGCGGACGGGAACCATTTTCGTGGTGATTACCCATAGAAATATGGGGCACGGGCCGTTACCGTGGTGGTAGTTCGACACGTCGGTGAGCCGACACCTCCCACCAGCACCAGGAGCGCCCACATGAGCGAGGCCCCCAGCCCTGCCGCCCGCGATGGCGGACTACGCGAGCACGCCCAGGCCTCGTCAAGAAAACCACGCACGAGCCCAGCGATCCCGCCCCTTCCCAAGGCGCGCCTGGCCTTCCTCATCCTCGCGGGCGCGGCCCTGCTCGCAGGCCTGGACGCCTCACTCGTGCGCCTCGGGGCCCTGGCGCCCGTGGCCTCGACGAGCCTGGGGACAGTGCACGGACTCCTCATGATCTACGGGTTCCTGGGCACCGCGATCTGCCTGGAGCGCGCGGTCGCCCTCCAATCTGACGGGCGGCGCCCGTGGGCCTACGCCGCTCCCCTCCTGACCGGTGCGGGCGGCATCAGCGCCATTGTCGTGTCCCTGAACGAGGCCGCGCGCACCGCCCTCGCTAGCCTTCCGATCCCCCGCTTCTTCTCAGCCCACCTGTCCGGCTTCGCGCCCGAGCGTATGATGCCCGGCTTCCTCATCACCCTCGGCATGGCCCTGCTCACGGCGATCTACTGCTACGTGTGGGCGCGCAGGCAGGCCACGCACGCCGTCCTCATCCAGCTGATGGGAGCCCTCATTGGCCTGGGCGGCATCCTCCTGTGGTGGCGAGGCCTCGAGACTGCGCGCGCGGTGCCGTGGTGGCTGGCGTTCCTGATCGTCACGATTATCGGCGAGCGCGTCGAACTGGCGCGCTTGGCCTTCGCGTCCGGGTCCACCGAGCGGCGCATCACCGCCGAGTGCGCCTCCCTCATGGTCGCCCTGACCGCCGCGCTCTACTCCCCCGCGATCGGATACCCCCTGATCGGCCTGAGCCTGGGTGTCCTCATGGCCGACACCGCGTGGCACGACGTCGCGCGCGGCACCGTGCGCATGAGCGGCCTGCCGCGCCTGGCCGCGGTGTGCATGCTGAGCGGCTACGCGTGGGCGCTCGTGCCCGCACTCATGTGGGTGATCGCGCCGCCCGCCTTCGACGGATACGGCTACGACGCCGGCGTTCACGCAATCACGATTGGCTTCGTCGTCTCGATGCTGCTGGCCCACGCTCCCGTCATCATCCCGGCGGTTGCCCGCCGCGAGGTTCCCTACCACGGCGCCATGTGGGTCCCCTTCACATTCCTCCAGGTCTCCCTCGTGCTGCGTCTCCTCGCGGGCGCGCGCGAGGCCGCCTACCCGTGGCGCTTGGGCGGCACCCTCGGGGTCGTCGGGATGCTCCTGTTTGTGGGTACGACGCTGACGGTGACGGTTCGCCGGGCGCGCGCGGCCTCTCGGGAGGCCCGGGAGATCGACGAGGCCGGGGCCGAGCCCGCGGCTCCCGTGTCCTCGGGCGGCAAGGAGGGCCGATGAACAAGCCTCGCGTTCCCCGCACCGACCGGGCCACCACGGTCTGGATGTGCGTGGCGGCCCTCGCCGCGGCGGTCACGATCGTCGCACGGGGCCGCATCCCGCAGAACCTGTGGACGATGATCCACCTGGTGACCCTCGGCGTCCTGTCGAACGGGATCTTCCAGTGGTCCTGGTACTTCACTCGGGCGCTTGCCCACCTGGCCCCGGACGATCGGCGAGCTGGACGCGACAACACCGTGCGCATCACGGCCTTCAATCTCTCCCTGCTGCTCCTCATCGGCGGCATGTGGGCGGGCTTGTGGCACGCGACCGTCACGGGCGCGACTATCGTCGGCGCGATCGCCGCCTGGCACGGGTGGGCGCTGCTCACCGCCTCCCGCGAGCGCCTGGCCTCGCGTTTCGCGGTGATTATCCGCTACTACATTGCGGCGGCGTTCTTCCTGGTGGTCGGCGCAACGCTGGCTGGTTTCGTCACGGCGGCCATGTTCGACGCGGACGCTCCCGCATGGCTGGCCGAGGCCCGGGACCGCCTGACGGTCGCCCACGCGCTGGCGGGGATCGCCGGATGGGTGGGCCTGACGATGGGCGGGACCCTGGTGACGCTGGGGCCGACCGCGATGCGCACGCGCATGGATCCGCGAGCCGTGTCCTTCGCGACGAGCGCCCTGCCCATGTGGGTGGCCGCGCTTCTCGTCGCCGGCACGGGCGCTGTGACCGGGTCGATGCGCGTGGCCTCCGTGGGTCTCGTCGTCGTCGTGGGCGCGGCCGCACTGGGCGTGGGCGTTCCGTTGGTCCGCGCGGCACTGGCAAAGGGCCCCGCCGAATACGGCGCATGGTCCCTCATGCTGGGCGCCGCCTGGATTCTCGTCGCCGGCGCCGGGGCTTCCCTGCGCGCCTTCGAGGCGGCGGACGCGACCGGCCTACGCTCGGCGTTCCTCGCGTGGATGCCGATCCTGGGCGCGGCGGGCCTCGGCCAGCTCTTCGTCGGCGCGCTCACCTACCTGATGCCCGTCGTCATCGGCGGCGGCCCGTCCGCGGTACGCGTCGGCGTCGGCGTGCTCGAGGCCGGGGCTCCGATCCGGGAGGCGGCTCGCAATGTGGCCGCGATCCTCGCGCTCGCCGTCGCGTCCTTGGGCGGGACCTCCGCCGAACGCCTCACCATCGCCGCGTGGGTGGTCCTGCTGGCCACCTACGTCGTCGACATCGTCCTCATGGCCCGCTGCGGCGTGGCCCAGGCACGCGCCAAGCGCGCCACCGCTTCATCCCCCACCACACAAGGAGGCCGCCGTGGCTGACCTGAACCTGTCTGCTTCGCCATCGCCGGGAGGCGAGAAGCCAAAGGCATCCGCACCGAAAGCGCCCGCGACGGGAACTCCCAAGCTGCGCATGAGCCCGGCGGGCGACCACTCGCCCGTGAGCCGCACGGCCGGAGCGATCGTCGGCGTCGTCTCCGTTGTGGCCCTCGCGCTGGCGATCTTCCTGTCCAACCCGTCCGCGCCCACCACCCAGGGCACGGGAACGGGGACGGGAACCACGGCCTCGTCCGTGACGCCGACCGGACACACGACCCGCGTGTCCGTGGGCGTCGATGGGATGGCGTTCACGCCCAACCACATCGAGGTCCCGGTCGGCGACCGGCTCATCATTGACTTCACGAACTCGGGGGATCAGCGCCACGACCTGGTGTTCGAGACGGGCGTGACCTCCGGGTCTCTGGCGACCGGCGAGACGAAGGAACTGGACCTCGGCGTCATCTCCGGGGACGTCGAGGGCTGGTGTTCCCTGCCGGGTCACCGCGAGATGGGCATGACCCTGCACGTGCAGGCCACGGGCGCTGCCTCCGGTTCCTCGTCCTCCGCGGGGGCCACGGCCTCGGGCGGCCACGCGGGGCACAACCACACCGGACACGGGCACGACCACGGCCAGGACGCCGCCGCGGGACCCGCCACCCCGACGGCCCTGACGGACTACGCGGCGACCATCGACGCGCGCGACCCGGTGCTGCCGCCGGCCACGAACGAGACCGAGCGACACTACACGTTCACCGTCACCGAGCAGACCGTCAACGTCACGAGCTCGCTGACGCGCGAGTCGTGGACCTTCAACGGGGACGCGCCCGGCCCGATCCTGCGCGGACACATCGGCGACACCTTCCACATCACGCTCGTGAACAACGGGACGATGAGCCACTCGCTGGACTTCCACGCGGGCCTCGTCGCCCCCGACAACGTCATGCGCTCCATCGAGCCCGGGCAGACCCTCGAGTACACCTTCGTCGCGAAGAACGCGGGCATCTGGCTCTACCACTGCTCGACCGCACCCATGTCGATGCACATCGCGAACGGCATGTTCGGTGCCGTCATCATCGACCCGACCGACCTGGACAAGGTCGACCGCGAGTACGTCATGGTCGCCTCCGAGCTCTACCTGGGCGCGGACGGGCAGAGCGCAGACGCCTCGCTCCTGTCGGCCCTGCAGCCCAACGCGATGGCCTTCAACGGCGTGCCCTTCCAGTACAAGGCGCACCCGATCCAGATCAAGACCAACGAGCGCGTGCGCGTGTGGGTCATGGACGCGGGCCCGAACCTGGCGACCACCTTCCACGTGGTGGGCACCCAGTTCGACACCGTGTGGCGCGAGGGCGCCTACACAATCCGCGGCGGCGGGTCCGGCGGCGGCTGGGGCCAGGTCCTCACCCTGGGCGCCGCCGAGGGCGGATTCGTCGAGTTCACGCCGCTGGAGGCCGGCCACTACACCTTCGTCAACCACGCGCTCTCCCTGGCGGAAAAGGGCCAGGTCGGCGTCTTCGAAGTGACCGACTGAGCCTTTCCCCGTTTCCCGGCCACGGCCTCGTCCACGCTCGACGAGGCCGTGGCTGATTCCCGCTCTCGCGCGCGGTCAGGGGGTTAGCTACGCCCCACTGCGGGGCGGCGTTTTGCCCGCCCGAGCGGCGATAGAATAGGGGGATGCTGGGTACCTATCTCGACATTTTGCGTTACCGTCAGGCCTGGAAATTCTCCGCGGCTGGACTTGTGCTGCGCATGCCCATGTCGATGGTGGGACTGTCAACGATCCTGATGGTGCGCACCGAGTACGGCAACTACACGCTGGCCGGCGCCGTTGCCGCGGTCAACATCATCGTTATGGCGCTCTGCGCGCCCATCCTCGCCCGCCGCGTCGACCGCTACGGGCAGCTGCGCGTCATGGGGCCCGCGTGGATCATCTCCACCGTGTCGATGTGCGCGCTGGTGGCCGCCACCCTCATGCATGCACCCGAGTGGCTGCTGTTCATCCCGGCGGCCCTCGCGGGCGCCACGTGGGGCGCTCCGGGCGCGCTCGTGCGCTCACGCTGGACCACGATCCTGAACAAGCCCGGCCAGTTGACGACCGCCTACGCCCTCGAGTCGGCGGTCGACGAGTTCGTCTACATCGTGGGGCCCGTACTCTCCACGGTCCTGGGCACGGCCCTGCACCCGGCGACCGGCTTGGCGATCTCCATCGTGAGCCTGGCGGTGGGCGGCGCGCTCTTCCTATCTCGCCGTTCCTCCGAGCCCGCGACGATCCCCTACGACCCGCACGCCCCGCGCGAGTCCGTCATCCGCAAGCCCGTCGTCCTCGTCATGGCTGCCACCTACATCGGCATGGGTATGACGTTTGGCGCGATGGAAGTATCGATGGTCAGCTTCACCGAGGAGCTGGGAGCCCCCGCCCTCGGCGGCATCCTCCTCGCCCTCTTCTCCATCGGCTCTCTGACGGCCGCCCTCGTGTACGGCGCGCGCACGTGGCGGCGCCCCACCTGGCAGCTCTTCACGATCGGCGTGATCGCGATGGCGATCGGCATGAGCCTGTTCCCCGTGGCCTTCAACATCTGGACGATGGCCGCCGTCATCCTTGTCACGGGCCTGACCTGCGCGCCGACGATGACGAACGTCAACGTCATCATTCAACAGTCCGTGTCCGCCGCGAAGCTCACCGAGGGCCTGACCTGGATGTCAACCTCGATTAACCTGGGCACCTCGCTCGGCACGGCTATCGCCGGCCCGGCGATCGACGCGATCGGCGCACGCGGCGGCCTGTTCACCATGTCCGCTGCGGGCTGGGCAATGGTCGTCCTCATGCTGATCGGCCTGCCCGCCCTGCGCAAGAGCGAAGCCCAGCCGACCCCGCCGCTGCCCCTCGACTAATCGGTGTAGCGCGGCCGCACGCGTCCCACCCGAGGCACCCCGGCCTCGTCAAGCCGAGACTCCTTAAGAGAACTTCACGCGCGTCTGCCCCTGGTCATCGACGGCGTAACGCCAGCTAAAGCGCTCATTCACGAGCGCCCCGTCCGGTAGGGTCACGGAAACGGTCCCCCCGCGCTCGCGGAAGATCGACATATCGGGCTTGCGCTCCTCATCCAGGCTGACCTCGATAGTGACGCCATCATCTCCGGCGCCGGTGACCTTCCCGTCGCATATGTGCGACCACTGCCCGCTCAGGCATTGGCGCATCTCCTGCTCGGCGAGCGCGCGAACCTCCTCAAAGTCCTGGGCGGTCGGCACGACAGCGATCCGATAGACCCCGGAGGTGGTGATCGTGATGTGTTCTCCATCCACGTCCTGCCACTGGCCGGTGTCACGATGCAGCACCATCACACGACCGCGGTCCGTCGTCTTCGTAAAGCTGAGGTCGTGGACGCCCGGGAAACTCGTCGCGGTGGCAAGTCGCCAATCCGTCGGCCAACTGCGGTTCCGTGACTCCTCAGGCTGGGTGTAGGTTTGTCCATCGATGTGGGTGACCGACAAGATCGCCTGGTCGGCCCAGACCTCTGTCATGTCCTCGGGTGCACGCTTGACCTTCCACCATCCCGTCAGGTCCGAGCCGGTATCCCCTCGGGTGAGGATCATCGAGTACGACCGTTCCTCGCCGCCGACGTCAAAGCGCACATCGGCCTCGTACTTCTTGCTGGAGTAGGTGGGGCGAACACTCAGCTCGATAAGCTGGGGGCCCTGCTCGCGTTGCGCAGACACCTCAGTGAGCGTCATGGTGCACCCGGCGTTGTAGCACCAGCCCGGCTCCGGCGGGTTCAGTTCATCCCACGTCTCAAAGTCACCGTCGACGATCATCTGCACGTAGGCTCGCGCCGCCTGCTCGGGCGTGATCCGTTCCCACACGACATTCACCCGATACCAGGTGCACGCGGCGATCCCGACCACCACAAGGAGCACCATCCCGAGAATCGCACCCGGACCACGCTTGATGAAACGACAAATTCGGAGCATCGAACTTCCTCAAATAGTGGGCTCTAAGACTCATCCATAAGTCCCTCGGAATTCTTCATAGCGCGCTCGCACCTTTCCCTCCGAGCGGAAGGGTTGGTAGGTCACAGGGGAACTAGCGCGACGGAGTGCTGCAGCACTATTCTCTTCAGTCAGAGTCGCATCGGATTCGAACACCTCTAGGCACGAACGCAAATTATCCGTCTCGTCGGCCAGATTACGAAGAAGATCTCCCGCGAGTCTCTGAAGCGCCACGAAGCTATCCTGAATGCCTTTAGTACCCAAGCCGATGCCAGCACCACGAGAAAAACCTGAAATGTAACTGAAATCAGAGATCATCTTTTCCGCTTCACGAAACTTCTCACTCAGGTCTTTAAGCCCCGGATCAGTAATCAGCTTCAAATCACTAAGATTCCCAATCTCGAGATCTGAAGTACTGACGCTGTATTTTTTCACAGCCCCCTCAAGATCAATTGAAAAATTAGGCTTCGCCACACCGCTCGCAGCTTCCACATAGGCACTATCAACACATGCAGCAATCGATTCTTCTGCATCGCGAAGGGCGGAATTTGACTGATCCAAAAACTTCGCGAGCATATCGGGAGTAGCACTAAGTCCTCCGCCAACATGGTCGGTATCATTCTTAGAGGATGTCAACATCGAATCGATTGCTGACGCAGCATTAAGAACACCAGAAACAACGCCAGCTACATTCTTGGTTGCTGCACTAGTCACCATGCTACGACTCCACTCGAAGACGCCAACAAGCGCGGAAATATCCCCACTCCTATCCGCCAGCTTCGTGGCAGCATCAGCAAGGACTGCATCGCGACTTGACTTTAACAGCGTCATCGCCTCATGATTCTTCTTTACTGCAGAGGAAAGAACATCCACCAAACTTGCAATGTTCGCGACAACACCATCGATATGACTCGCATAATGCTTGGATACTTCAGCAACCTGACCACGGACGAGAGTCCGGTTTATCCTATTCTTTAGATCGTCCACATCAGATCGAAGCACCGAACCTTCTCCCAGGAAATCCTGAGCGCTCGCAATCCGCTTCGCAACGTCATCCAATTCAGCCGTATTCGGAAGATCGACGTAAGACTTTAGAGTCGAGGTAATACTCTCCCGAATCTGTGCAAACTCGCCAGCAAAATCTCGTAGTTTTACGTTATCTTTCGCATCAAAGTCTTCATGGTAGACACCTCCACCATTCCCTGAAGAGTCAGGCATTGTCACAGTTCGATGAACGAGTCTATCGTTAATGATATTTTCTTCAACTTTATCGATCCGGCGATACTTACCTCCACTGTCAAGATACCCCTCCCAATACATGTAATAGGTGATTGCAGCGACGATCACCTTATCGCGCTCTGCCTTCGCCTCAGCATTCGTCATCGGCCCACCGGCTGCAGTTGGATTCGCCACTTTTAAGGCACCTCCCTTTGATTTAACGATCTGGTCAGCATATCAGATGTTCCCGCCCCAGCGAGGCCTGTCCACGCTTGCGCTCCCCGGGCACCTTGGCCCTATGATTACCCTGATGTTGCTTCGCCCCCCTCTCATCGACGACGAGTCCCCCTCACTCGCCCTGGCCCTGACCGCCGGCGCGGGTGAATTCGCGTCGACCCTGCTGGTCGCGGCCATGTCGAAAGGCTGGTTCTACCCGGGAGTCGTCGGCTTTGGCGGCATCGGCTCTCAGCGCAGCGCCCGCATCCTTGGCCGCGTCCTCATGGCCCGCGGCGACGACTCCCGCACGTGGCTACAAAACCGCCGCGGATGGCGCCAGTTCTTCAACGCGCAGGTCCCCCGCCAGCCCGTCCTCGTGACAGTGGGCACCGCGCGCAGGCTCACCTTCGCGGACCGCGGCGGCTTCGTCGATATGACGGTGCTCGGCCACGGCCTCGAACCCGGGTGGCACAACGCCACCATCCAGGTGCTGCACGCGGGCGACGTGCGTGCTCTCGGCTTGTCCGAGGACACCGCCTCCAAGCTCGCCACCACCCTGCGTACGGCGACCCCGTTGCCCGCCCCTCCCTCGGCGATGTACGAGCGCCCCCGCAAGGGCCGCATCCGCGCCGGGCGGCCCACCTCCGTGCGTGTGCGCATTGTGTCGGACAACGAGTATTTCGGCGTCGTGTCCGACATTGACGACACCGTCATGGTCTCGATGCTCCCGCGCCTGGTGACGGCCGCAAGACATGCCTTCCTGGACCGCGTCTCGTCGCGCGAGGCCGTCCCGGGCATGGCAGAGCTGCTGACGACCCTCACGACCTCCTCGGCGACGTCGGAGGGCGTACCCGAGGGCACCCACTCCCCCATCATGTACCTGTCGACCGGCGCGTGGAACGTGGTGCCCACGCTGCGTTCGTTCCTGGAGCGCTCCGGCTACCCGGCGGGCGGATTCCTCATGACGGACTTCGGCCCCTCGAATACCGGCTGGTTCCGCTCGGGACCCGAACACAAGCGCCGCGAGCTGCGCCGCCTGGCTCGCATGTTCCCGCACGTGCGCTGGCTCCTCGTGGGCGACGACGGCCAGCACGACCCCGAGATTTACGCCGAGTTCGCGCGCGAGCACCCCCAGTGCGTCGCTGGCATCGCGATCCGCTCCCTGTCCGAGATCGAGCAGTTCATGTCCCACGGCACCTTCGAGGCCATGGTGCCCGACGCCCTGTGGACCGTCCCCGAGCGCATCCCCGTGTGGTACGGGTCGAACGGGCACGCGCTGCTCGACAATATCCGAGGCCGGGGCACGGCTGGTCCCCTCTCTCACCACTGAGGAGGGGCGGGACGCACGCCGACCGCCGCCCCGACAAGCAGGAAGGCCGCCCCGAGGGGCGGCCTTCCGCGTTGCTTATTCGTCCGCTCTCAGGAGCCCGACATCGGGCGGCACTTCGGGGGCTGCGCGATGGGGTCGGTGGACTTCAGGACGCGCTGGACGTCCTCGGCGCTCATCGCGTCGTCGTAGAAGGTGCCGAGTTCAACCGTGACGGAGGCGTCCTGCGAATCGGTCAGGCGCACGTGGGCGCCCGGGAAGAAGCGCGCGACGGAGTAGGCGTTGTCAACACCGTTCGGGCCTGTGGTGATGCGCACCCTGCCCGTGTACTCGATGTCGTCATTCTTGGGTTCTTCCGCCTGGAATCCGGCGGTCGTGAGCATGTCCGTGGCCTTGGAGGCCAGGCCCTGATGTTGGGTCGTGTTGATGACCGTGACCGAGACCTGCGAGGGGGACACAGGCTTCGAGTCCGCCGTCGGGCACGGGATGTCGCCCACCTCGGCGTACTTGACCTTCACAGAGAAGTCGTTACCGAAGGGAACCGACACGATTCCCGAGAACACGAGGGCTGCTGTCGCCGCAATGGCGATCAGCACGACGCTCACGATCGCGAAGGTCAAGTTCTGGCGCTGCTGGCGCTCGCGCAGGAACCGCTGACGCGGCGTGAGGGTAGGGCTGGGCTCATTCGGTGTACTCACAGTCTCAACACTATCGAATAGGGGCACCCCGAGGCCAGACAACGCCCCGTCGGGAGCGTTACATCTCGCCACACCCCACCCCGCGATACAGTGAGGTCACCCTAAGATCAGGCCCCGGCCTCGTCCCCCGAACCAACCCGAAAAGAGGACCGCGATGAGCTTCCTGGATTCCGATCTGCTCGCCCGCATCCACGAGCGCGCCGCCGAGGCGGACGCGACCAACACCTACCCCGAGCGCGACCTCGCAGACCTGCGCGAGGCCGGGTACCTGTCGGCCTTCGTCCCCACCGAATACGGGGGTGCCGGCCTGAGCCTCACCGAGATCGCCGCCGAGCAGACGGCGCTGGCCAAGGCCGCTCCCGGCACAGCGCTGGGCATCAACATGCACCAGATCATCGTCGGCCTGGGGCGCTATCTGGTCGCCCACGGCAACGCGCGCGGCGAGCAGATCCTGCGGGGCGCCGCCGCCGGTGAGGTTTTCGGCTTTGGTATTTCCGAGCCGGGCAACGACCTCGTGCTCTTCGGCTCGACGACGCGCGCGACCGCGACCGCAGACGGCGGCTATTCGTTTGAGGGCACCAAGATCTTCACCTCCCTGTCTCCCGTATGGACGCGCCTGCTCATCTTCGGGCGCGCTCAGACCGAGGAGGGCCCCAAGTCGGTGTTCGGCATCGTCCACCGCGACGACGAGGGCTACTCGATTAAGGACGACTGGAACACGCTGGGCATGCGCGCCACCCAGTCCATGACGACGCTCCTCCAGGGCGTCACCGTGCCCGAAGAGCGCATCCTGACGATCACGGACCCGGGCCCCAGCGCCGACCCGGTCATCTTCGGCATCTTCGCCCACTTCGAGATCCTGCTCGCCGCCACCTACCAGGGCGTGGGCGAGCGCGCGGTCGAAGTCGCCGCCGAGCACGTGGCCAAGCGCCGCTCCGTGAAGAACCAGACGACCTACTCCAACGACCCCGACATCCGCTGGCGCATCGCCG
>ERZ773001.228-NODE-228-length-24205-cov-138.865_pt1 | contig 24205 bp, 24 predicted proteins | sample MGYA00511673_ERZ773001 | MGnify/ENA primary metagenome ERZ773001 (study PRJEB29015, sample SAMEA2738091) | human oral metagenome | biome: human oral; feature: human-associated habitat; material: saliva | place: China | collected 2162 ... | reverse complement strand
CGATCTCGAAGCCCGCCCGTGCCCTCCGGACCCTCCGGCGCCCTCCACACCGGCGTGGCTTGTTGCTGTGTGTTGCCCGGCCAGGCATGGCCGCTGCCCACCGGCGCTGCGGCCATGCCTCCGACCCCGCGCCCCCACGCCGGTGGCCTCTTCTGTGTGAGATACCGGAGTGGTTCCCCAGCAACGTCGCACGTAATTCCCCTGCAAGTATTTCAAACATTGAATTCAGAACGTTGGAATTGCAACGTTTTCGGGCGGTCTCGAAAAATGACCGAGGGAAATTACGTGCGACTTTTGTTTGGGGTCAGTCCGTTCATCGAAGCGCTGCCAGGCCTTCCGGTGCCCTTCACACCGGCGTGGCTTGTCGCTGTGACCAGCCTGGCCAGGCATGGCCGCTGCCCACCGGCGCTGCGGCCATGCCTCCGACCCCGCGCCCCCACGCCGGTGGCCTCTTCTGTGTGAGATACCGGAGTGGTTCCCCAGCAACGTCGCACGTAATTCCCCTGCAAGTATTTCAAACATTGAATTCAGAACGTTGGAATTGCAACGTTTTCGGGTGGTCTCGAAAAATGACCGAGGGAAATTACGTGCGACTTTTGTGGTGATGCAGCGGTGGGGGGAATTACTACCATAGGAGGCTCTGGGTGGCGTGTCGTCGGCGTGTCGCGGGCCTATGGTCGTAATTCCCCCGTTTGGAGCCGGGAGTTTGCATCGTGAGGGTCTTGGTGGTGGTCCTGGCGTGGGGATCGTGGCGCTCTGCTCTGCACGCTCGGTGTGGAGGTGGTCGCCTGGGCCTGATAGGTGGTGTCCTGGGCCCCTTCCTGCGCACGTTAACCCGACAGGTGGCAGTGTGGGCGCGCCGCCCACACTGCCACCTCAAGGGCCCAGCTGCGCAGCGTCGGGCTAGCACGACCACCTGTGGGGCCCAGCTGCGCGGGGCGGGCTGGGCAAGCTACGGGCAACCCGTCGCAGACCTCAGTGGGGCCCAGCTGCGCCGACGTGGGGGGAATTGCTACCATAGGAGGCTCTGGGCGGCGTGTCGTCGGCGTGTCGCGGGCCTATGGTAGCAATTCCCCCCGTTTGGAGCCGTGCCGCCATGCTCCGATGCGCCGACGCCCCCGTCGGAGCCCGCGCTCCGTGCATTGTTACGTTTCTGAAAGCTTGCCAGTACACGCTCAGGAGTGGCCTTATCGTGCCTGTGCTTGAATGCGTTTCATACTGTTTCGTCGTGGACGGGCAAAGAACAAGTCGCCCGCGACAATACAACTCTTGAGAGTTTTCCCAAAGTCCTGCCGATTGATCACCAATCTTTGGCATACTGTGGAACGGAAAATAACCGTCCTACAGGAGCCGCCGTGCCCGAAAAAACCGCCATCGACACCCAATCGCAAAACGACGCCCAGGCCTCGTCCGCGACACACAAACCCAGCCTGGGCCGCGTCATCGCCGCGTGGGGGGTCCACGCGTTCACCATCTCGGGCCTCGTGTGGGCGACGCTCGCCCTGTTCGCGATCCTCAACAACAACACCCCCATGATGTGGCTGTGGCTCGTCATCGCCCTCATCGTGGACGGCGTCGACGGCACCCTCGCCCGCAAGGTCGGCGTCCGCGACGCCATCCCGTGGTTTGACGGCGGCGTCGTCGACAACCTCGTCGACTACCTGACGTGGACCTTCCTGCCCGCACTGTTCATGGCGCTCCATCTTCCCTTTGGCCCCCAGCCGATGCCGGTCATCATGATGATCGTCATCATCGTCTCCTCCCTGTTCTGCTACGCGAACGACGGCGAGAAATCCAACGACAACTACTTCGTGGGCTTCCCCGCCGCCTGGAACTGCGTCGCGATCGTCATGTACGTCCTGCAGACCCCCGCGTGGGTGAACATTGCGGCGACGATCTTCCTCGCGATCATGACGCTCGTCCCGCTGCACTACACGCATCCCGCGCGCGTCAAGCGCTTCCAGATCCCCAACATCGTCGGCGCCGCCGCGTGGATCGTCGCCTGCGCGTACCTGGTCGTCGTCTACCCGGTCCAGCCCCTGTGGACTCTGATCCTCTTCTGGGTCGGCGGCGGCTGGTTCATGATCGCCGGCTTCATCCGTACGGCGACCGGCGAGGACAAGTAGCTCCCGCCCTATGATCACCGACGAACACCCCCCGGGCCTGGCGCTCGGGGGATGTTTGTTATGCGATCCGCTTTCGGGGTCTGCGGTGTCCGGGGCGGTGGCGAGGCCTGGGTGTGTTTGGTGGTGACCGTGCAGTGCGTGGGTGCCTGCGGTGCCCGAGGGCGGCGGCAGGGCCTGGCCGGGCTTCGAGCCGACGCGCCGAGCCGAAGGCTCGCGGCGCGGACGGCGAGCGGGCGGGCCGCCGCCCTCGGGCACGGAGAGTAGTTATGTGCGCGCGCTACGCAACCGCGACCGTTTCGCCGCCGCCCTCGGGCACGGAGAACAGCCCGGGGCGGTGTGGCTACAGCAGCGTCGCCAGTCCGCGCTTGACGGCTCGGTCGCGCTGGTAGCGGAAGACTTCGAGGAAGATGCCGCCGAAGAAGATCAGCCCGATCGCGAACCAGATGCTCGGGGGAGCGTGGCGCCCGTAGTGCAGGAAGTAGGCGTAGGGGGCTAGGAAGGTCACGGACGCTGTGATCGCGCCGACGACGCGGTGCCAGAGCTTTTGGCCGGCCACCATCTCGATGAGGCCCCACGTGTAGGGGATTGCGGTGACCACGTCGATGAGCCACAGAACGCGCCAGTCGCCGCGGAAATGCGGCACGAACATGACGGGCACGGCCCGCGCCATCGAGTACACGAGGACGACGACGTAGGCGATGAACTTGGGGTTGCGGCACAGCTTGAGGAGCGTGGAGCGTTCGATGATGGATGCGCCGACGGACCGCGAGGCGCGGGTGGCGCGCGAGGAGGTTGTGAGCGTGTCGATCCCGGCCATGGACACGCGCACAAACTCGCGCTGTTCGTCGGTGCCGTCCGCCCACGTCTCGAGGAGGGTGAGGGGGGACAGCGCGATGGGCGTGTAACCGCCGGAGGGGGCGCCGGCCTCGTGAATGACGTCGGAGCCGAGGGCCTCGCGCAGGCGCGGCAGCTGGTCGGTGGGGATCTCCGCAATCCACAGGCGTACGCGGCGTTGGATGGCGTCGTGGAGTTCGTGGGAGAGGGCGTGCCCGGCCGCGGAGTCGGGTGAGAATCCGTCGGCCGCAATGTCGGTGAGGGCGCCGGGCACTTCGACGACGCGGGTCGTCAGGTCGCCGGGGCGGTCGACTCCGGAAATGGCGATGATGGCGGCAGCGTCCCACTGGTAGCTGCGGGCGATCTCGATGTCGAGGATCGAACGCAGCGTGATGAGGGATGCTATGGCGCTCACGGGTAGCCTCTCGTTAGGGGTGTAACCATCCAATTGTGCCCGACTGGGCGGTCGGAATGCACGCTCAGGCGCGCGCGGGCGGGACGTACAATCGTCGCATGGCGAAACGACGCATTGATCCGGCTCAGGGAATGGAGGCGCTGCGCGCGTGGCGTGGCGCGTGTGAGCGCGGCGAGGACGCGCCTCGTGCGGTGGTTCTGACGGCTGTGCGCTTCACGCTCGAGGAGCTGGGTGCCCTGCACCCGGGGCGCTCGGTGGAGGTGCGTGTGCCTCCCGCGGGCGCGGTTCAGATCCTGCCGGGGACCACGCATCGGCGCGGCACCCCGCCTGCCGTCGTGGAGACGGACGTGCGCACGTGGCTGTCGCTCGCGTGTGGTGTGCTCACGTGGGACGAGGCCGTGGCTGGCTCCCTCGTAAGCGCGTCGGGTGAGCGCACGGACCTGGGGCCCCTCCTGCCGCTCGTGTGAGCGGCGGGGGAGGGGATCGGGTCGGTGAGGCTTAGGCTTCGATCTGGGGAGCGCCGAAGCGAGCGATGAGCTTGGGGGCCAGGTACTTCTGGGAGCCCTTGTAGGCGTAGCGCTGGGCGACGGCTGCGACGGCGGCGGTGGAGGCCGCGAAGAGTACCAGCGAGGTCAGGGTGACGTCGTCGGCGTCCTCGGCGGGGACGGGGCGCTTGGTGACGGCCTTCCAACCGAATTCAAAGAGCTTCGAGGCCGCGAAGGCGGCTCCGGCGATGACGGCGGTCGTGGTGAGCTTGTCGATGGTGGCGGAATCCATGTGTGTCTCCTGGCGTGGGTTGGTTGTCCCTGCGCGGGCGCGCGTGCTTCCATGATGCCCCACACTACGGTCTTGTGCGAGGCTCAGCCGTTGTCTGTCTTATGCTTAGACGCAACTGTTCCCGTCAGAAGGATTCGTCATGGCTCGCGCCCGCTTTGTTTTCGCGCTGTCGGCCCTCGCGGCTGCTGCTACGGCCCTGTCGGCGTGTTCGCCGTCTGTGTCGTCGAGCGCCCCACAGGATCCTTTCGCGGCACCGGTCGTTCCCGGCCAGGGCGCCCAGGGCTTGCCCGGTGATTTGCATGGCACGATCAACGCGCCGACGCCTCGCTCCGGTTCGGGCGTGGTGACGGTTGCTCTCGTGGGCGGCGCGCAGCTGCCTACCGAGACGGCGGAGGCGTTCACGAAGGCGACGGGTTTTTCGGTCGCGGTCGTCCCCGTTGATGGTGTGGCCATGGTGCCGAAGGCTGATGCGGACGTCGTCATGGGCTTGGATGGCGCGGATGCGCTACAGGCTGCGAGGGAGGGTGTGATCGCGGGCGCTGCCCCGCAGGACACGGTGACTCTCGTGGGGACGGCCGTTGATGGCGCGCCCGCGGCTGTGGCGTACGGGCGCGACGACGTGTGCGTCATTGCCGACAAGTCTTGGATGAGTGCGAATAGCCGTCCCTTGCCGACCTCGTTCCACGATCTGTCCGACCCGCGCGTGCGCGCGCTGCTCGCGGTCCCCGATCCGGCCTCGTCGTCGGTGGGACGCGCGTTTGTGCAGGAGGCCGCCTCTCAGACGGGCGAGGGCCTCGGGCCATTCGTGCAGTCTCTGAACCCGCGCGTGGACGCCTCCCTGGGTGCGACGATCGGCGCGTGGACGGCTGGCGCGCACGTGTCCGACAGCTACCTGTCCGAGGTCGTGGGCTCCGCGTCGGGCAAGTCTGGTTCCTACCCGCTCGTGGTTGCTCCGCGGTCGCTGGCGGCTGCGGCCGCGACGAACACGGGCGCTGACTCGTATGGCACGGCTGTGACCTCGACGTGCATCGCGCGCATCATGTATGTGGCCGCCACCAAGGCACCCGCCTCCGATGGTGCGGAGTCCCTCATTGCCTGGCTCCAGGGCGAAATCGCGCAGCGTTCCCTGGCCACGACGGGTGCCGCGTACCCGATCGACGGCGTGCTCGCCGCCGACACGAAGGCCGAGTGGCTCATGGGCATCAGCGGAAACGCGGTCGTCACCGACGAGACGATCGGCTCCCTTGACGCGATGAATGCCTGGCTGTCGACGTGGTCCTCGGCGCTGGCTTCCCCCGCGCCGACGCAGACCCCCACCCCCACCCCCGAGCCCGAGGACGAAGTGGACGCCGATCAGGACGTGACCAACCCGGCCCTGAACAACCCCGGCATCAACAACGGCACCAGTGGCGGCTTTGATGACCCGATCGGCGAGGACGAGGAGTAGCCCTCCCTCCCTCCCTCCCAACGTAACAGCCCCCGCGGCGCGCGCATGAGCGCCGCGGGGGCTGTCTACATCGGCTGGGACCTGCGCCTAGTCGCGCAGCATGGAGGGGCTGACGCGGCACTCGTCGCCGATGCGCATGGGCGCGATGAGGCCCTTGTCGCGTAGCTCGCGCAGGCGCGGGACCGTGCGCTCGACGACTTTCCACGGGTCGATTGTGTTGAGGTAGATGCGGGTGCCGCCCTCGAATCCGGCCAGCGTCGAGATACGCCACTTGAGCAGGATCCTCCAGCGCATCGGCGTGGAGACGGTGGGCGGGCGGTGGTACCACTCCTCGTTTGCGGGCACGTCCGCCCCGGTTGCGGCGTGCGCGGCGTGCAGGATGTCGGAGATCCCGGCCATGGCCTCGTCGCTGACCTCCCAGGGATTGCGCGGGGAGTGCAGCGGCCAGATCGCGATGCCGGGGAAGCGGTGACCGAAGCCGGCGAGGGCGACGGCGTGCTCATTTTGGGCGATGAGGAGCTTGCGGGTGGCGGCGACCGTGAAGATCTGGTCGTAGATGTCGGGCTGGGCGCGCAGGCGTTCGAGTTCGGCCTCGGTCTGCACGGACATGTCGTCGATGGCGACCAGCTGCTTGTGGAGGTGGTCGAAGGAGGCGCCGGCGGGGCGCAGCCAGTTCTGGAAGGTCGCGACGTAACGCACCGCGGGGCTGAGGTCGTACAGGTCGCGCATGGAGCGGGCCGTGTATGCGGTGTATTGGGCGTGTTCCTCGGGGGTGAGGGTCCCCGATCCGGCGAGCTGGTGGGCTTCGGTCGCGCCGTCGACGAAGTGGCGTCTGCCGATGATCAGGTCGTGGCCGCCGGAGAAGAAGCCGTTGGCGGCCTGGAGGCGCGCGGTCTCGCTGGTCGCGGCGAATTCGCCCTCGCTCATGCCCGAGGCCAGCATCCGCGCGCGCACGACGTTCATGACGTGGTCGTAGCCCACGTCCGAGGCCAGGTAGCGGGCCATGCGGTGGCGGTCGGCCTCGGAGGGCATGTGCCCGTGGTTGAGGTGCCAGTAGTTGTAGGAGACGATCTCAAAGAGGTTGGGGATGCGCCGGAATTCGGCGACCGTGTCGCCCAGCTTGTCGGCGGGCAGGGCGTCGAGCTGCTCCCACGTGCCGTCGTCTCGGCGCACGAGGCGTGACTTTTCGGGCGGTGTCTCCAGGTAGCGCTTCGAGCAGAACGCGCAGTAGTGCCCGTCAGCCTCGTGGTCGATGGGGGTGCCGTCGGTGCGCGGCGCGGCGAGCGGCCGGTTTCCGCGGCCGGGGACGGTCCACACCTCTGTGCCGGTGAGCAGGTTCTGCTGTTTGACGGTGCCGTCGGCGAGTCGCACGATGGCGCGGTCGGCGCGGGTGAGCTTCGATGCCATGTCTCAATCGTACCTGTCGTCAGAGTCGGTTCATCGTGGCTGGATGCGATCCCGTGCGTCCGGCTTCGCCCTCGTTAAGGGCGTCGATGCGGGCGGTCTGCTCGGGGCTCAAGCTGAATGAAAACGCATTGAAGTTCGTAGCCATGCGCTCGCGGGACAGGGTCTTGGGGAAGACGACGTGGCCGCGGTCGATGGCCCAGCGCAGGGTGACTTGGGCGGCGCTGACGCCCAGTTCGTCGCCGATGGTGCGCAGGGTGGGGTCGGTGATGGCGCGTCCGCGGGCCAGGGGAGACCATGCTTCGAAGACCATGCCGAGGCCCTGGGCGTAGGTGCGCAGCGCGTTGTTGGGAAGGAAGGGGTGTGCCTCGACCTGTAGGACGTGCGGGAGCACGGTGGCAACGGCGCGGACGGCTTCAACGTGCTCGCGCTCGTAGTTCGACAGGCCGATCGCGCGGGCACCGCCAGCGCTGAAAGTCTCCTCGAGGGCTGGCCAGGGCAGGGCGACATCGCCCCCGTAGAGGGCGGGCAGCGGCCAGTGCACGAGGAGCAGGTCGACGTAGTCGGTGCGCAGGTCTTCGAGCGACCGGGCGATGGACGCGGCGGCCCGCTCGGGCTCATGGTTGGAGTTGTCGACTTTGGTGGTGAGGAAAATTTGTTCGCGCGGGATTCCGGAGGCGTCGAGCGCGGCTCCGACCTCGGCCTCGTTGCCGTACATCTGCGCGGTGTCGATGTGGCGGTATCCAACCTCGAGGGCGCGGCTGACGGCGTCGTAGGCGTCCTCGGGGGCGACCTTGTAGGTGCCGAAGCCGAGGGTGGGGATCGGTGCACCAGTCGGCAGTGTCAGGGTGGGAATGGGGGACGAGGCCGTGGTGGCGTCGTCGGGTAATGGGGCGTTCATCGGTGAATCCTCCTCGTCGCTCTCAGTGTAGCGTCCTGCGCTGTGGTGGTTGTGTTCGTCCACGGGCGTACCTGTGGGTTTGTGTCGTAGCGTTGTCCTCGTTTTAGAGCCGCGCGCGGCACCGGCGAGAGCGCAGGAGGAATCATGATCAACGCCTACGAGACGGAGGATGGCGTCGTCTTCGATATGAGCAACCTGGAGTGCGAGGCGCTGCGCTCATATGCTGATGGGCTTCTCGCGGACCCCGAGCATCCGTTCGTTGAGCTGCTGCGCAGCCAGGGCCTCGTGGTTGGTGATACTCCCGTCCCGCACCTCGTTGCACTCCTTCAGGCGTTCTCTCAGGCGACGAAGGTGCTCACCGCCTGGGTCGTTGCCCCGGCGGGGTGCCGCCGCGTCACCTTCTTCGTGGGCCCGCACTCTGCCGCGGTGTCGCGATGCGACGACGGGGGGCTGTACGCCGACGAGGGTGACATGGTCTCGGTGTGGACCATCGACTCCGCGCAGCTGCGCGGCACGTTTGTCGAGCTCAGCGCCATCGGCGAGCCTTCCGGCGAGGGAGTTGTGCCGACGGCGGTGCCGGAGGTGCTCTTTAGTGCCCTCGAACAGGGCGACGGCACAAAGATTCTCGTGGAGGTTCCGCGAATCGCCCGCGAGATCGCGGAGATCATCGATACCGAGATCGACGAGGCGACGGGGGCCTTCTGGGCGGACGTCGCGGATGATGCGTGGGTGGGGCTCGCCGTGCGGGTCATCGACGCGGTGGAGTACCCGAGCCTGGCGGGCGACAGCTGGCGATTGCTCGCCACCAGTGAAGAGGTCTGCGAGGTGCTGGTCGGCGTGGAATTCACTGACCTGTACCCCGACGAGGTGCCCCTACTGGCGGGCACAGACGGCGAGTTCTGGGCGGTTGCCGCGCCGTCATCCGTGGAGATTCTCTGGGAGGACATCGAGGATGTTCTTGCCGAGTACGTCGCCTGTTGATTCGTCGGTCTCATAGTCTGAGATCTTCGGGTGTCAATTATTTACTAAATCTCTGGTCAAATACTAGGCAAGGGTCGGTTTTGGTTGTTGTGGGCGTGTTGGGGCGCGAGGCGTGTCATCTCTGACCGCTTGACTTATAAAACATTGTAATAAAGCTGAAAATCCTGTGTGCGGCGTCTGCAACATGGTCGGCAGTTTTATTGGAATATCGGTTAATTTACTGCACATGTCGCGGAATGTCAAAGGCTTACATCTAACCAGACGGTAGGGTTGTGTTAGGTAACCCACCGCCTTTTGTCCTCACTAAGTAACGATTTGGCGTACGATAGATACTGTTCAACTACGAAAGCCAACGCGTCACTACAACGAACGGAGAGTTATGTCGGTTCGCAATGCACTGCTGGCACTCGTCGCGCAGCAGCCCGCGGGTGTCTACCGCCTCAAGCAGATGTTCGAGGAGCAGACGTGTGGAGCGTGGCCGCTCAACATCGGCCAGGTTTACCAGACCATGCAGCGCCTGGAGCGCGACGGCCAGGTTGTGTCTCACGCCGAGACCAACGCGGGCCGTGACTCTGAGGTCTTCGAGCTGACCGACGCTGGTCGCGATGTCCTCAACGCCTGGTGGTCCACCCCCGTTCCGCGCGAGCACCCCGAACGTGACGAGCTTGTCATGAAGCTCGCCGTGGCCGCCGCCGATCCTACGGTCGACGTCGAGGCCATGATCCAGACTCAGCGTCGCTCGACCCTGGGCTCCCTGCGCGATGTGACCCGCCTCAAGGCCTCGGCCGATGAGGGCGAGCTCGCCTGGAAGCTCATCCTGGAGCGTCACATCTTCGACCTCGAGGCCGAGCTTAACTGGCTCGACCACATTGAGTCCGGTGCGGTCTCCGAGGCCGCGCGTCGCGCCGCCTTCGCTGCCGCGAAGGGCCGCTCAATGAGCTGGGCCCAGGCTGAGGCCGGTATTTCGGAGCGTGCCGGGGTGCGATGAGCCAGCCTGTGCCGCTACCGATCAGGATGGCCGGCGTCGGACATGAGTTCGGCGTGAACGGCGTCCGAGTGAGAGCGCTCGACGGGATCGACCTTGAGGTCGCACCCGGCGAGCTTCTCGCTGTTATGGGCCCCTCTGGATCCGGCAAGTCGACGCTGCTGTCTATCGCGGGTGGGCTCGAGCGTCCCACGCGCGGCAGCGTCTACGTGAACGGCATTGATCTGGCCGCGCTGGACAGCGTGCGTCGTGCCGAGGTGCGACGCCGGTCGATCGGCTATGTGTTCCAGGACTACAACCTGATCCCGTCGCTGTCGGCTCTCGAAAACGTTGAGATGCCGCTACAGCTGGACGGAGTCAGTCCTTCGAAGGTGCGCGAGGCTGCCATGGCTGCCCTCGCAGAAGTGGGCGTCGCGGAGCTCGCGAATCGCTTCCCCGAAAGGCTTTCGGGTGGTCAGCGCCAGCGCGTGGCCATCGCTCGGGGCCTCGTTGGTAACCGGTCGGTCATACTTGCTGACGAGCCGACCGGTGCATTAGATTCTCACGCTGGCGAACAGATCATGTTGGTGTTGCGTAACCACATAGATGCGGGTGCAGCCGGTATCCTCGTGACTCATGAGGCCAGAATGGCCGCATGGGCAGACCGCACTGTCTTCCTGCGCGACGGTCGCATCGTTGATCGATCGCGCGGTGACTCACTGAGGGACCTGCTGGCAGACGCAGCACCAAGGATCTAATGAGCCGACTCAGCACACGGATGAGGCGATGGGGAGTAGTACTCCGCATCGCCTCTCGTGATGCGCGACAAACTTTGGGGCGCACGCTCACGGCGGTCATCCTCATCTCCCTGCCGATCATCATCGCAATTGGCTCGCTCACCTTCTGGGATGTGACGACCTCCCAGCGCTACCAGGCCTCGTCCTGGCTGGGCCGCGGCACCGACTCGCAAGCCGTCACGCTGCGACGTTCCACGACTGCCCTCGACCAAAACGTCACGGCCGACCTTTTCTTCAAGACGTCCTCGGATGAGGAAGTCGACGTGACCATGGAGACTCTCACCCAGTGGGTGCCCCCAGGCGATCAACTGATTGCGGTGGACACGCTCTACCAGCTGCATATGACCGCGCCCGACGGGACCGGCTACACGGTTGATGCAGGGACGCAGACTGCGTCGCTGGACGCTCCGCGCGTCGACGCCGGGTCCATGCGCGGCGCTCTCGCCGCCGAGCACGCGGTCATTTCTGACGACGTCGCGCGTGCACTCGGAGTGTCGGTCGGGGACACGCTCAGCTTGTCGCTGACGGTGGCGCGTGAACGCGCGAGCCAGACTCTCACAGGTACCGCCGTGGTCGACGCGATCATCAAGGGCAGCGGTCGCGCCATCGTCGGCGACGGCACGCTCGATGTGGACCGCCTAGCCGTGGCCGGGCGCACCCAGACGGCCTGGTTCGTCACGGGCCCGGTACCGGTGTCCTGGGATAAGATTCGCGAACTCAACGCATCTGGCTTTTCCGTGGTCTCGCGTCATGTGCTGGCCAGCCCACCCGACGCATCTGCCTTGCCGCCCCAGATCGCCCAGTATCAGGTCCCCGAACCCACTCGTAACACGAACCCGTGGCAGTACCTCCTCCTGGTCGCGGGAGTCCTCCTGATCCTCACCGAGATGATCCTCCTCATCTCGCCCCTGTACACGGTCGCCCAGCGTTCCGTCATGCGCACGGCCGCCATGATCGTCGCCAACGGCGGAGACCACTCCGACGGGCGCCGCCTCACGATCGCTCACGGCCTGATCATTGGCGCTTACTCGGCCGGGTTCTCGCTGGTGTTGTCCGGCGCTGTGATGGTCGGCATCGGCGTGTGGTCGGGCCTCGGTATCGGTATCGTCCCGCTATGGCCGGCCGGCCTGTCGGTGCTGCTACCGGTCCTGCTGTCCCTCATGGCTTCCGTCTCCCCGGCGCGCACCTCCTCCCACATCGACACCTCGGCGGTCATTGGCGGGCGTGTGTGGGAACCCTCCCGCCTGGTGCGCCGCCGCATGATCTACCCGATCTCTCTGCTGGGCGGTATCCCGGTGCTGGTCCTGGCCGCCGTCGCCGGCTCGATCCTGGCCCTCGTGGTCGGCGTCGCCATGCTCGAAGTTGGTCTCATCGGCTCGATCCCCTACGTGTTCACGCGTTGGCGCGTGCCCAACGGCCGCACGTCGATGAGCATGCGCCTGGCCCTGCGCGACGCCGTGCGCAACGGCCACCGAACGTTCCCGGCCATGGCCTCGATCCTGACGACCGTCTTCGTCGCCTGTGCCTTGCTCATCACCCTGTCCTCCTCGAACGAGGCCGGCTGGAACTCGCGCCCGCACTTGGGCCAGCGCGGACAGATCTTCGTCTCGACGGTCGACAAGACGGAATCGAATACCCGTTCGCGCGCGCTCATGCAGGCCGCGTCCGACGCCATCAAGAACGACCGCACGATCACCTCCGAGGCGGTCCTGACCGGCATGGCGTGGAACAGCGGCCCCGGCGGGCCCGCCACCATGGTCGAAGCCGTCTCCCCGCACGACAACTCGACGTCCCCGGAGGCCTCCGACATGCTCCCCATGGCGGAGCTGGACGTCGCCTACATCGTTGACGACGGCACCTACCTGCGCCAAGCCGGTTACCTCAAGGAGGCCGACATGGTCCGCGCGGTAGCGACGCTCAACGCGGGCGGCGTGCTGGTGCCCGACAAGCAATACATCGACGGGGCCGGCCAGGTGAGGCTGCGCAGCCTCGACACGAGCGCCATCGCCGAGGCCAAGGCCGCCGGAGTCTCCGAAGATGAGCTCCCTGACGCGCACGTCATGGCGACGCAGATCTTCCCGGCCTCGCCGCTGACCCGCATCAACGTCATGGTACTGTCCCCGAGCGCGGCAACGTCTCTGGGCCTCGAGTCGGTCACGCTGGGCCGCCTCTTGACGCCTGAGAAGCCTGTGAGCACCGTGGATGCGCCCGCCTTCCAGGCGACCATCGCCCGCCAGGTGCCCGGAGCGTCCGCTCAGGTGATCGGCCCGACCATGCGCTCCCAGGTCCTGCCCTACGTCGCGGCTCTCATCGCGGTTGTCGCGGCGGCCGCCACGGTTGCTCTGGTCGTGGCCCTGTCGGCGTCCGACATGCGGCCGGATCTGGACACGCTGGACGCTATCGGCGCGGCTCCGACCATGCGGCGCCACGTCACCACCTGGCAGGGCGTCGTCCTTGCGCTCAACGCGATTCCCACAGCGGTTCTCTCGGGGCTGGTCGTCGGCGTGCTCGCCGTCATCACTTTTGCCCGCTCTAACATCTTCCCGACGCTGACCACCACGCTGCAGCCCGTCGTGCCGTGGGGAGCCCTGCTCGGCATGCTCATCGGCATGCCACTACTGTGCGCGCTCGTCGCCATCGTCCTGACGCCGCGCCACCAGAAGCGTATTCGCCGCATCAACTAGGCTCGCCCATGAGTGATGCACCCGAAACGGTCGTGATCCCCCCAGGCGCGCTGGCCTCGTCGAGCGTACGCGTTGACACGTGGCTGTGGGCGACCCGTCAACTCAAGTCCCGATCCCAGGCGACTGCCGCTGTGCGCGCCGGACACGTGCGCGTGAACGGCGATCCCGTCAAGGCCGCCTACAAGGTGCGCGTGGGCGACGAAGTCCGCTTGCGCATCGAGGGCTTCGACCGGATCCTCGGTGTCGTGCTGCTACTGAATAAGCGCGTGTCCTACCCACAGGCACGCACCGCGTACGACGATCGCACCCCCGAGCGTCCCCGCGTCCACATCCCCGTCGCCATGCGCGAGAAGGGAAGCGGGCGCCCCACCAAGAAGGAACGCCGGGAGCTGGACCGCCTGCGCGGGTACGACTCCCACGAGCATTACTGACCCTGCGCCGAGGCCGTGGCGGGCCCTGGTTGCGGTGCGCATACGCGCGGTCCCGCCACCTGGTGAGGCGACGGGACCGTCAGCGAGAGTACTTACTCGTTGGGGAAAAAGGACTGGGGAGTAATCTTGTAGAAGGCGCCCCACGCGGCGTCGTAAGGTACGTCGAACGTGTAGTCGAGCTTGTTGCCGTCGGTGGGCACCGTGAGCGTGACGACGTCTTTGTCGACGTGCGTCACGTTCTGACGGGTCTCGTCCGTGGAAAATTCGAGGGTGAGGACGACCGTCGTGTTGCTGAACGAGGTTAGGGTATCCGCCTTGTCCCGGTATAGCTCGGCGGTGCCACTGCAGGTGACACCGGTACTGTCGGCGTTGCGCGTGCACTCGTCAGTGAGCTTAACGATCTCATCCGGAGTATAGGTGGTCATGAAAACAGCTGTGGTCACGCGCTTGGTGCACTGAGAATCAATCGACTGTCGGAGCTGCTCGCTGGCGTTTTTGTAGTCGTCGTAGAGCTGCGGGATTGCTTCGGCGTTCGACGCGCTGATCGAGGAACACCAGGTGTTGGCCCGCGTCTCGATGGCCTCCGCGGTGGCGGTGGCGGCCTGTTCGGACAGGGAACGGGCCTGCGTCCGATACTTGTTTGCCAGGACGCCGAACGTGATCGCTGCGGCAATCACGAGGATCAGGGTGAGCCCCATGACGCGGTTGTAGATGCTGAGTAGCTTGTTCTTAGCGGGCTTGGCCGTTGACGTGGCGGGCTTGGTGGTCACTGTGCTGCCTCCTGTGCTGCGCTCAGATCGGAGTTGGCGTCGCTGAGGGCCTTCTCAGCCTGCTGGAACTCCGCCGATGCCGCCCGGTACATGCTGACCGTCATGGTGGCACCCGCCGCGAAGCCGATGGTGAGGATCGTTGTGATGACCGCGATGACGACCTGAGACTTCGGGGGCTGGGGGGTGCCCTGGGCCGGGCGTCGGCTCTGCGCGGTCGTTGGCTCGGCGCCCGCAGGGGGGACGTCGGGCGTGGCGTGGCCGGGGGCGTCCGCCTCCTCGCCGGGGCGCAGGACTCGGCCTGTGATGGGGTCGACACTGGCCGTGATCGGGTGGGAGGCAGTCCCTGTGACGGGATCGATGGTGGGCGCGAAACGGCCGGTGCTGGTCACGGGTCTGGCAACCGATCCAGTGAACGGATCGATGACGCCCGTGATGGGGTGGGAGGTCGTGCCCGTGACGGGGTCAATCGTGGGTGCGAAGCGACTGACGTGTGGGCTGGGCGCGTCGTAGGAGGCCTCTGTCCTGTAGTCGTCGGTCCAGCCCGTGCCATCCCACCAACGCAAGCGGGGTGTTCCTTCCGGGTCGGGGTACCAACCTTCGATCGGGTTGCTCACGGAAAGCTCCTTTCGTGGTTCCCACCATCACGGGACGGTTGGAATGGGGGTGACTGGTGAGAGACCGGTCTCGCCAGCGTCACATGTTTGAGGGCCACCACGCGGTCATCGTGGCCCCGCACTCTGTATTGTCCGTCATTTGCGGGTCGTAGGGAACTGAGACCGTGAAGGCGAGCGTCGTGCCGGGTGTCAGCGTCGCCGTCGCGGTCCCCTGGTAGGGGGAGGACGGATTGAGGTTCGTGTTCTTCTCCGTGGTGTAGCCGATGACGGTCACATCAAGGGGACCAAACGTAGTAATGGTACTCGATGGCTTGATAGTGAGGGTCCCGTTGACCGTGGTCGTCACCTGATCGGTCGTACATTCGGTGATAGCGATCGTAAAGTCCGCGTTAGACAGCGTCCGCTGGGCGTTGGCCAGTGTCTCCTTATCGGGGCACTGGGCGTGGATGGTCTCCTTGAGGGACTGGGTGGCCGAATCGTAGGTCTTGATGGCGTCGCGGATCGTGGAGGCGTTCTCGCGCGAGATTGAATCGCACCAGGTGGAGGCGTCGCGCACGACGCCGACGGCGTCCAGACGAGTCTTGGCGGCCTTGATCTCCTGGTCGAGTGCGGCCTTGTCGGATTGTGCCTGGGCGGCCTGCTCGTCGAAGCTGTGCGCGGCCTGGGTACGCGAGATGTTGACCCAACTCACCGCGGCGGACAAGACGATGAAGATGACGGCGAGGACGGCTCCCGCGACGGTTGCTGCGCGCAGGGGGACGGGTGCGGTGCTCACTTCTCGGCCTCCTCGATCTGGCGGTTGATGTCGTCGAGCGTGGACTGAGCGTTGTCGCGCTGATCCTGAGCGCTCTGTGCCTGCTGCTCGGCGTCGTGATAGATGCGGCTCGAATCGCCCAGGTGGGACCACGCGAAGACGAGCACACCGATGAAGACGGCGACCAGAATCCACGAGGCGGCGCAGGCGAGCACCCATCGCCCGGTCGTGCGAGCGGGTGCCGTCGTGCTTGCGCTCGCCTCGTGCTCGCTCATTGACGAGGCCTTGGTGCCGTGAGCGCTCGTCGTGGCCTCGGGTACGGGCGACGGTATTGGCATGGGCGCCGCGTCGGCCCTGCGAGAGGGGGCGTGGCCCTGTTCGTTACCACGCGCGAGGGGAACGGTGTCGGGTGAGGCGGCCATGGCCTCGTCCCGGGTGTCGGCCTCGGTGTGCTGCGCGCGGACGGTGGGGCTGCTGACCGTCTGGTCCTGCGTCGCGTAAGGGACGACGTAGTCGGTCCAGTCACTCCCGCTCCACCAACGCAGCTGCGGCGCTCCGCTGGGGTCCGGGTACCATCCTTGTGCGGGCTCGCTCATCGTGGGCCCCTTTCCCATTGCGAATAAAACTGTCTTCCCGGTCAGGAAGTCTAGTCGCAGGACGGATGGTGGGCAACTATCCGCTCAGAGGCCGGTTACCCACAAGCTCGTGATCATGTTGCCGCAGTTGCCCTCGGTCAGGCCATTACCCGGCACTGTCAGCGTGTAACTGGCCTTTCCGCCCTTGGGGATCGTGAACGACGTCGATCCGAGGGGCTTATCTGAGTCTCCGAATTCCTTCGCGGCCGTGAGGTAGAAGTCCACGGTCAGCTCGAGGTCACCCAGGGCGGCCAGCTTCTCGTCGTTGACCCACATCTCGCCCGTAAACGTCACGTCGGTACCGACGAGTTCGCAGCTTCCCTCCGAGGCGAACGCTTGGGACTTGAGGGAATAGATGGCATCCAAGAGCGCCTTCTTGCCGGGGCACTGCTCCGCGATCGCATCGATTTGCCTTTGGGGTTTCACGTGCAGGTCGGTTGCCTGACTATCCAGCAGCGACGTGCTGGAGTAGGCGGACGTGAACTCGTTGCACCAGGTCTTGGCGCTTTGGTCGACCTTCGCGGTGTCGATCTTGGCCCGCACGTCCGTGGTCTGCGTCTCGGTCTCCTTCTTTTTGTCGCGGAGAGACTGCGTGTCGGTACGTGTCTGTTCGGCTTCCGCCTTCCGGGAGCGGGTGCCAGTAACGAAGAAAATGGAGGTGGCCAGCAAACACAGGGCCAGCACTGCGGCGATGGCCGTCACGATCTTGATCGTGCGGGTGGAAGCTCCGTTCGCGGGGCTGCTCATGTCTGTTCCTTTCCGAGGTCCTGCACGCGGTCACGGTCCGGCGTGTGCTCGGGGTGACATCTCGGGAGTGGTGTCCCGTCACTCATGTGTGTACATACCCGTCCGGGACTTGGGTCGGTGGTGGGTAGGGCAGGGATTGCTCACAAGCCGCTCATCCAGATGCTCTGCACCTTGGTGATGCAATTCCCGCCGGGTACGCCGGGGTCGGGCAGGTTCTCCGAGTAGGTTGCGCTGCCTCCCGACGAAATGGTGAAGGAGAACGTGCCGATGGGCTTCGCATCCTTCGCCGGCTTCGTTCCCTTCGTGTAGTACAGGTCCACCGTGACGTCGATATCGCCGAGGTCCGACAGCTGCTTGTTCGTGATCGTCATGGTCTCCGAGAACGTCAGCCCTTCGTCCGTTATCTCGCAGGTCTGCGAAGACTTCTCAAACGACTTCTCGGGCACGGCGCGCTGGGCCTCGACAAATTTCTTCTTCTCGGGGCACAGCTGCGCAATCGCGTCGCGTTGGTTCTGCGTTTTAGACGCGAGTTCCGCTGACGTTGAGGTCAGGTGGTCTGGGGTGGAGTAGGCGGACGTGAATTCGTCGCACCAGGTCTTGGCCGAGCTCTCAACCTTCGTTGAGGTGATCTGCGTGCGCACATTCGCGGTTTCTGTCTCCGCGTCCTTCTTCTTCGTTCGCAGTGACTCGGTGTCGGCGCGCGTCTGCGCGGCTTTGGTACTCTGCGAGTGTGCTCCGCTGCCCAGGTAGATGGAGGCACCGAGCAGGCACAGGCACAGTACCGTGGCGATGATCGTCATGATCTTGTATGTGCCGGGAGAAGACTCAACGTTCGTGGAAGGCGAGGCAACACTGTTCACTTCTGGGCCTCCGTCAGGTCCTTCTGAGCCTGCTCGAGGCCGGACTGTGCCTCGTCGTACTCCGCCTGCGCGGTCGCGTGCTCGGATTCGGCCTCGGCGAGGTCCTTGCTTGCGCTCGAGTAGGACAGTCCGGTGTAGACGGCGGTCACCGCGAGAATGACGACGAGGATCCATGCGGCGAACATGCCAATAAACCAGCCTCGCTCGGAGCTCGCCTTGTCCTTCTTGTCGCTGCCCTTCTGAGCCGGGGTGTCCTCGTCGTCCGAAAAGACCGGTGTCACGCCCGTGTTCTGGTAGGGGTTGGGGTGAACCTTCGGAGCCTGCTGAGAGGATGGCATGCGGGGGCCGCTGGGCGCGGACGAGTCCGGCTGTGCTGCGCCCTGCTGAGCGGGGACTGGCTGTCGAGGCTGGGGTGCGGGGATTCCCCGCGCGCCGCCCTGCTGCATCGGCGCAATGTGCGCTGCGGGCGCACCGGGGGTGGGCACGGGGACGCTTCGCATGGGTGCGGGAATGGGTTGCTGGCGAAAGTTGGGCATCGGTTGAAACTGCTCGGTCCACGAGCTGCCGTTCCACCAGCGCAGGCGCGGGCTTCCAGCGGGGTCGGGGTACCATCCGGCAACGGGTTGAGACATGGCCATCCTTTCACTTTCTGAGTGCAGTTTATACCGAACCCGTGAGCCTTATAACTTGGTCACCTTTGCGCTTCTCACACCCGTCTCAGGATGTGACAGGTACCCTGAAAGCTATGGCCTCTCTTTTCGCTTCTTCGCCCCTGCTCGCGCTGTTTGTCGTCGTTGCGTTGGGCGCGGCGATTGGGGCCATTCGGATCGGCCCGCTGCGCTTCGGAGCGGCGGGTGCTCTCTTCGTCGGCCTCATCGTTTCGGCGCTGCATCCCGAGGTTGTCAGTACCCACATGTCGATCGTCCAGCCGATGGGCCTGGCGTTCTTCGTGTATTGCGTCGGCATTTCTGCGGGCGCCACGTTCTTCCAAGATTTGCGTAAGCAGACGAATCTCCTCGCCCTCACGACGATCGTGTGCGTCGTGGGCGCGGTCATCGCGCTCGCGGGAGGCCGCCTCCTCGGCCTGTCATCCGGTCTGACGTCTGGCCTCTTCACGGGTGCTCTGACGGCTGCTCCCGCCCTCGACACAGCCACCCGCCTCACGGGAGATCCCAACGCAGCGGTCGGCTACGCCTTTGGCTATCCGGTGGGCGTCATCGGAGGCATCCTCATCGTCACGATCACCGTGACGAGGAGGTGGGTCGGCCCCAAGGACACGCCTTCCCTCGCGGGGTCCTCCCTGGAGGCCGTGAGTATTCGCGTGTCCAAGCACATCAACACGCGTGAGATCGACGCGTGGCGCGACCAGCGCGTGCGCCTGTCCTACCTGCGTCGTGACGGGCGCACCCGCGTCACCGCTCCCGGCGAGGACCTGCTGCCGGGTGACCACGTCGTCATGGTCGGGGACCCCGAGTCCATCAAGGAGACGGCACCCCTCATCGGCGAGATCCTCGACCACAACCTCGAGGACGACCGTTCCGACCTTGCCTTCGAGCGCATCGTCGTGTCCAACCCCGACGTCGCCGGCCGCAGCGTCTGCGAACTCAATGTCACCAAGCGCTTCGGTGCCGTTATCACGCGCGTGCGCCGTGGTGACCTGGACCTCCTGGCCCGCGACGACCTTGACCTGCAGCTCGGCGATCACGTCGCCGTCGTCGTTCCCACGGGCGAGCTCGACGACATCGCCGAGTGGCTCGGCGACTCCGAGCGCCGCGTCGCCGAAGTCGACGGTATGGCTTTCGGTATCGGCCTCGTCCTCGGCCTGCTCCTGGGCATCGTCTCCTTCCCGCTGCCCGGCGGCCAGGGCTTCCAGCTGGGCGCTGCGGCCGGCCCTCTGATCGTCGGCATGCTGCTCGGTGCCCTGCGCCGCACCGGACCGCTTGTGTGGACCCTGCCCGCCGCCGCAAACCTCACGATCCGACAGATCGGCCTCATGCTCTTCCTCGCAGCCCTCGGCCTGAACGCAGGCCCGCAGTTCGCGAGCCTGCTCGGCAGTCCCGAGGGTTGGCGCGCCGCCCTCCTCGCCGCTGTCATGGTCATCGTGTGTTGCGCTATTCAGGCTCTCGGCGCGAAGTTCATCGGCCTGTCCTCCGCTCGTGCCGCGGGCGGCATCGCGGGCTTCCTCGGCCAGCCTGCCGTCCTGCAGGCCGCCGACGCCCGCGTCACCGATGAGCGTATTGAGGCGGCCTACGCGACCCTCTTCGCCTTCGCGATCATCGTCAAGATCCTGCTCCTGCCGATCATTACGTCTTTCCTCTAAGAAACGGAGGCCCCGCCCGTGCCCACCCCCGACTTCGTCCTCGAACTACGCCGCCACCTCGGTCACGCGCCCCTGTGGATGCCCGGCACGACCGTCGTCATCCTGCGTCCCGCCCCGGGTCGGACGGCGATCGATTGGGAGCGTCCTATCGCGCCCGAGGACGTCGAAGTCCTGTGCGTGCGCCGCTCCGATAACGGCGCATGGACCCCCGTCACCGGCATCGTCGACCCCGGCGAGGAGCCTGCCGTCGCCGCCGCCCGCGAGGCCTTGGAGGAAGCAGATGTTCGCATCCGGGTTCGCCGCCTCCTCTCCGTCGAGGTCGTCGGCCCCGTCACCTACGACAACGGGGACGTCACCACCTACCTGGACGTCGCCTTCGCCGCCGAGTGGGTGAGTGGCGAGCCGAGGCCCGCCGACGGCGAAAACAGCGAGACCGCGTTCTTCCGCGGCGACCAGCTTCCGCCCATGAACGACCGTTTCCGTCGCGCCGTCGCCAAGGCCCTGAGCGCCCGACCCGACGCCGACTTCCTCACCGCCTGACGTCCCGCCACCCGTGGCGCGGCCCCGGCCTCGTCCATCCTGCGCGAAAATGCTTGTGTTTACGTCAAACCCCTTGCGGGACTGAAGTCCTAGTGGTGGAATGGGGGTATGGATACTCCTAGCAAGATCGCATACACCGTCACCGCCGACTCCACCGGTGGTCGCGCCGGCACCTCCTCCGTCCCCGCGCTCGGCATCAGTCACATCATGCGCATGCCCAAGGAACTGGGCGGCCCCGGCGACGGCGCCAACCCCGAAGCCCTCTTCGCCATGGGCTACGGCGCCTGCTTCCAGGGCGCCATGGGCCTGGCCGCCAAGGAACTGGGCATCGACACCAAGGACTCCGTCGTGCGCACCACCATCGGCCTTGGCCCCGAGGGCGACTCCTTCGCCCTCACCGCCGACATCGAGGTCTTCATCCCCGGCGTCGAGCTCGACCGCGCCCAGGCCCTCGTCGAGCGCGCCCACGAGCTGTGCCCCTACTCCAAGGCCACACGCGGCAACGTGCCCGTCACCGTCACTGCGGTTGCCGCCCTCTGAGAACGCCCCTCGCGTAGACGGAACCCTGGCCTCGTCGCTTGAAACGGACGAGGCCAGGGTTCCCTCATGTCCCCGTGTGCCCTCCGGGGGGCTCTCAGGCGCCGCCGGGGGTGCCGCGCGCACGGCTGCACCCTTCGGGTTTGCCGGGCGCGGGCGTCCCGGGCGTCAGGCGCCCTGCCAGTACGCCTTAAGCACCTGCGACAGTGTCAGAAGATCATCGACGTGGCTCATCTCGCGCGCCGAATGCATCGACAGCAGGCCAATGCCCACGTCCACCGTCAGGATCCCCAGGCGGGTCGCCGTGATCGGGCCGATCGTCGTCCCACACGGCATCGCGTTGTTGCCCACGAAGCTCTGCGAGGCAACGCCCGCCGCCGCACACGCACGATTCCACAGGGCGATGCCCTCGCCGTCCGTCGCGTAACGCTGCTTCGAATTGATCTTGATGATCGGGCCGCGACCCATCATCGGACGGTTATCCGGATCGTGATGATCCGCGTAGTTCGGATGCACCGAATGCGCCGCGTCCGCGCTCACGCACGACGAGGCCGCCAGCATGCGCTCGAAGCCGTCCTCGTCGCGGCCCAGCGCCTTCGCGGTGCGGCGCAGCACCGTCTCCAGGATCGGGCCTGCCGCGCCCGTGCGCGACTCCGAGCCCACCTCCTCGTGATCGAAACACATGAACACCGTGACGTCGCCGCCCGCGGGCGTGCCCTGCGCGGCCAGGCGCTCCAGGGCCACCAGGCCCGGGTGCACGCTCGACAGGTTGTCCTGTCGCGAGGCCGCGATGAACTGGCCCTTGTCACCGAAGAAGCCCGGCCCCTGGCTGGGGGTGAGAATCAGGTCGAAGGCCGCGACCTGCGAGGCGTCATCCAGACCCGCGGTGCGCGCCACGTACTCCAGCACGTTGCCGTACGGGTTATCCACCGTCCACACCGGATGCAGGTGCTTCTGCGGATCAAGCTTCAGGCCGAGCGGGTTCACGTCGCGATCCAGGTGAATAGCCAGCTGCGGGATACGTGCAATCGGGCCAGTACGCGCCAGAACGACCTCGCCGCTGGTCAGAATCAGGCGGCCCGCCAGCGTCAGCTCGCGATCCAGCCACGAGTTCCACATCATGCCGCCGTACACCTCGACGTCGATCTGGCCCCAGCCATCCGGCGTCGTCGACTGCACCGACGGCTTCACCGAAAACGCCGGCGAATCCGTGTGCGCGCCCACGATGCGGAAGCCTGCGTCATCGGCCACCGTCTCCGGGACAAACCACGCGGCCACCGCGCCGCCGCGCACCATCACGTGACCGCCCGGGGAGGCATCCCACGCGCCCTTCTCTTCGACGCGCGTAAAGCCGGCATCCACCAGACGCTGCGCCACGACCTCGGCCGCGTGATAGGGGGAAGGAGAATCAAGGAGGAAATGCTGATAGTCCACCGCGTTCGCGTGGACCTCGTCCAGTTCAAGCTGTGCCATACCCCCATGGTAGGACTCTGCGGGTCGCCTATGCTTGTGTCATGAGTGAGATTCCCGCATACACCCTGTCCGACGGCCTCGACGTTCCCGCTATCGCGCTGGGCACCTACAATCTGCGCGGCGAGGCCGGAGTCGCCTCCATGATCTCCGGCATCGACGCTGGATACCGGATGCTGGACAGCGCCTTCAACTACGAGAACGAGGGCGCCCTTGGCGCGGCCGTTCGTCGCTGCGGCACCCCCCGCGAGGACCTGCGCCTCGTCTCCAAGCTCCCCGGGCGACACCAACGCTACGACGAGGCCCTCTACACCCTCGAAGAATCCCTCATGCGAGCGGGCCTCGACTACTGGGACATGTACCTGATCCACTGGCCCAACCCGAAGCGAGGCCTGTACGTCGAGGCCTTCCAAGCCCTGCTGGACGCGCGCGACCGCGGCCTCATCCGCTCCGTCGGCGTGTGCAACTTCCTGCCCGAACACCTCGACCGCGTGCACGCCGAGACCGGCGAGTACCCGAGCGTCAACCAGATCGAGCTGCACCCCTACTTCCCGCAGTCCTCCGCGCTGGCCTATCACGCGCAGGTCGGCGTGCTCACCGAGTCCTGGAGCCCGCTGGGGCGCAAGTGGCGCATCGTCGAAGACCCCGCTGTGGTTGCTCTGGCTTCCGAGGTAGGCGTGTCCCCGTCACGCCTCATCCTGCGCTGGCACTACCAACTCGGTGCCCTGCCCCTGCCCAAGTCCGGCTCGCCCGAGCGCCAGCGCGAGAACCTCGACATCTTCTCGTTCTCGCTGTCTGACGAGCAGATGGCGGCGATCAGCGCCCTCGGTCGCCCCGACGGCCGCCAGGCCGACCAGGACCCCGCGTACTACGAGGAGTTCTGAGGCTTTTCCGTTCGGTGGTGCTTGCGGCTCCGCTGGTGTTCCAGGCGCCGTTGGGCCCGGCCGCCCGCGAGATCGCCACACGCGAGCTTCGCTCGGAGTGGTCGATCTCGAAGCCCGGCCAGGCCCTGCAGGCCCCGCGGCGGCCTCCACACCGGCGGTGCAGCCGGAATTCGCGGTTGAGCTTGTTGCTTGTGGCTCCGCTGGTGTTCCAGGCGCCGTCGGGTCCGGCCGCCCGCGAGATCGCCACACGCGAGCTTCGCTCGGAGTGGTCGATCTCGAAGCCCGCCCGTGCCCTCCGGACCCTCCGGCGCCC
>ERZ773001.226-NODE-226-length-24525-cov-24.6246_pt1 | contig 24525 bp, 6 predicted proteins | sample MGYA00511673_ERZ773001 | MGnify/ENA primary metagenome ERZ773001 (study PRJEB29015, sample SAMEA2738091) | human oral metagenome | biome: human oral; feature: human-associated habitat; material: saliva | place: China | collected 2162 ... | reverse complement strand
ACTCGCCCCCCGCGGGAGCCGGATCCGGGTTCGGAGCCGGATCCGGATTCGGCGCGGGATCCGGGTTGGGTGCCGGATCCGGTGCCGCCGAGCCATCCAGGTGTACGGCCTGCTGGGCCGGGTTCAGTCCCCAGTCCCACGCGACCAGGAATGAGGACACGGGGGCCTCGCCTTCGTTACCCTTCTCGGCCCACGCGCGATTCAGGTCCGCGACCGGAACCTCGACGTGGTAGCGGTGCGTTCCGTCGGCCTGAACCTCACCGTCGCCTTCGAGGAGCTGGCGGTAGTACCAGGTGCCCTCCGCATCGGCACGCAGCTCGACGCCGGCCAGCGGCGAGGAGTCGGTAGCGTCGAAGGAGAGTGTGCGTGCCTCGCCCTCGCCCGCAACCGCGGTGGAAGAGATGACGGGCGCTCGGGTGTCGAGGGTGAAGTCGTAGCTCATCTGCTGAGTGGTGGACGAAGGTCCATCCGTGGCTGCCTCGAGGGTTAGCCGGTAGCGTCCGTCTGGCAGTTCCTTCCCGGCCTCGTCCAGCCCGTCGAAGATGGGATCATCGCCGGTGAACTCGCCCGGCTTCGTGTACCCGGTTTCCAGGTCGTAGAGGGACTTGCGCACCCGGCTCAGCGTGTACGAGCGGACGGCGTCCCCGGCCTCGTTCGTGTAGGTGGCGCTCATCTGTGGGACGGCGCGCAACATGCCTGTGCGCGGAGCGATGGTGTGAGGGGCTCCGGGGGCCTGCGACCGCGAGGCGATGAGCCGGGTCGGATCGACTGTGACGACCGCGTTGTAGTCCTGCTTGTCGGCCAGCGGGTTCAGGCCGCCCAGCGGGATTGCGGTCTCGGTGTCCATCAGCGCGGAGCGGTAGACGTGCGCGGGATGCGTTTCCTCGTCGGACCACTTCTCGTCAAAGATCGCGGGCGCGCCCCACGAGCCGTAGAAGCCTACGTAGGGAACGGTCAGGTCGGGTGCCCCGTCGATGCACGTGAAGGTGACAGCGCCGTCGATGAATGTCCCCTTGGGGGCGTTTTTGGCAGCGTACGAGGCGAACTCGGCTTCGGGGGTCACGGTGACGGTGACGGTGACGCTGGAGGACGCGGGAACGGTCACGGAGTCGGAGGAGAAGGTCAGGGAAATACCTTGCCCCGCCCAGTTCTGCGAGTGCTCCAGGAACACGCCTTCTTCGACGACCTCGGACAAGGCCTGCCCACCGAGTGTGTATGTGCGCGCCTCGGGCGCGAGGTTCGTCAGCTGCACCTGGAAGGTCCAGCCCTTCGTGCCGTCGCCCAGGTCGGCTTTCGGTCGCGAGGGGTCGGAGGCCCCGATCACGGTCGGGTACACGGACGAGGTCGTGGCCGCGACCGCGTCAACCTGTCCTGCGCCGACCTTGCGCGGGGAGTAGAAGGTGCCATCACCCAGCTCAACGTCGATGAGCGGGTGGGCGGTTCCCATGAGGAAGTTCGTGACGACCGCGTTCTTCTGCGCAGCGTCCATGCCGCCAAAGAGCGGGTCGGAGGCGATGCGCTCGCGCACGAGGGCGCTGATGCCCGCGACGTGCGGGGAGGCCATGGAAGTGCCCGACGAGCTCGCGTACTCACCGTTCAAGATCGCCGAGGTGATGTTGCCGCCGGGGGCCGCGACCTCGGGCTTGAGGCGCAGGTCGGGGGTGACACCCCATGCGGAGAATTCGGAGGCGGTCGGGTTACTCGAGGACAGGACGATGCCGGAGTGGGTGACGGTCAGGTAGACGTCTTCTCCCTCGGCGTCGCGTATCGCGTCATGGATCGCGTCGCTGTCCTTCTTCGTGATGGTCACCGTCGGCATCTCGCGGGTGGACTCCAGAATGGCCTGGTACGGCGCATCCGCCTCATCGGTATCGGCGATGATGAGGGCGGCGGGCGGCGGAGTGGCCTGCGTCAGGTAGCTGGCCTTGAGGTCGTCGGTCATCGGGATGTCGAGACGGGTATCCATGCCACCCTTGTCCTCGAGGACGATGGCGTCCGACAGGTCGTAGCGGTTCGTGCTCCAGTAGCGTTGCACCTCATCACTGCCTCCGGAGTGCTCATACACGATCCGGTAGGTCTTTTCGGGGATGTCGCGCAGGCTGGGCACCGGGTCGCTCTTGCCGTCGATGGCGATCCCGTAGGGGATCTTACGGTCGCCGAGCAGGACGTAGGGCGAGGTGTCCTGCGCGTCGACCGAGGCGACCGCCAGGGTGGATCGATAGGAGGCCGGCTCGCCAAGAGTGCCCGTGTCGGGGTCGGAGGCAAAGGGCTTGTTCTGTCCAGAGTTGTTGCCGTACGCGGTGGAGAAGGCGTTGCCGGACGCGGCGTTGACGGTGATGCCCGCGTCCACGAGCGCCTTATAGACGTCGGCGAAGATGGTCCCGGCCTCGCTGCTCATGCCGGAGTCGTCGCCCAGCGAGATGTTGATGACGTCGGGCTTGATGACCAGGGCGTCGTCGAGGGCAGCGAGCATGGCGGCGTCGGACATGACGCCGTCGGCATCCTGGATGACCTTGGCGACGATGATCTGCGCGTTCGGGGCGCTGCCGCGAACCTCGCCGCCGTTAGCGGCTGCGATGGCGGTGACGTGCGTGCCGTGGTTCAGGTCTTTTTCGGAAGCGGGTACGACGTCGGCGTCGTTGTCGGCGTAGTCGTAGGCGAAAGGGATTTTGTCGCTGACCCACGTACCCCCTGTGGCGTGGGGCAGGCTCGGCGCGAGTGCGGTGACGTCCGCCTGCGTCATGCGCAGGGAGGCGGCATCGAGGGCACCGGAGAAGGCAGGGTGGCTCGTGTCGAGGCCGGAGTCGATGACTTCGATAACCTGGTGGTCGCCTTTTTGGGCGGCCTGGTTGGCGCGGGTCATTTCGAGCGCGGACGCGTTCTTCAGGACAGGCGCACCAGCGGGGGCGGCATCGTTCTCGGCCATGGGCGTGACGCTGCGCGCAACGGCGGCGGTCTTGACGCCCTCCGTGCGTTGGATAGGGGCGAGCGCGGACGCGGGGGCCTCGATCGCGAAGCCCTGGAGCGCGTGGGTGTACTCACGCAGCGTCGTGACGCTCGCGGAGGGGACGGCTTCGGCGACGGAGGCGGCGATCCGCTCCCGTGTCTGCGCACGTTCAGCTCCGGCCTCGAGTTGGACGATGATCGTGGTTGGCTCGTCACTCGACGAGGCCGGGGCGGGGTTCGCGGGCTGCTCCACGCTGGGAGGGGTGGGGCCGGAGCGTGGAGGCGCTCCCCCGTCAGCTGCGAACGCAGCCGGAACGGCGAGTGTTGTCACGCCAAGGGTGCCGGCGACCACCAGGGCGAGTGCCGACGTTCTGCGGTTGGTCATCTGAGTCTCACTTCGTTAACGACTGTGTTTGACAAGCTTGGCACTAAGAGCGCCTCCACAATTATGGGGAGCTTTTCCCACGTGCGCAGTATGCGTTGTCGGTAACCGAGACACGGTTTGTCGCATTCCTGTCGTCCTTCCGTGCCAAGCGCCGACCCTCGAGCGCGCGCAGATACGCCGAGGGGCCGACCTGGCGGTCGGCCCCTCGGCACATCCCATCAACACAGTGCGAGTTCTCTCAGATAACTCCTCAAACGTAGCTCGTCGGCGTTACTCGGACCCGTGTGGCCCGCACAACATTGCCTTGTGGTGGCACCCAGTGTAGGCATCGAGTCTGTGGAGACAACCGGAGCATCCTGTGAAAACGCTGGGATTATGCGTCGGATCCTAGTGAATCCACTTGCCACTGTCGGAGAACTGGTACCAGGTCCACCCGATCTGGATCCAGCCGGTGGCCATCGCACCGCTGGGGCGCAGGTAGTACCACCCGTCATCGCCGCGCAGCCAGCCCGTGGTCATGCGTCCGGTATTGACGCTCAGGTGGTACCAGGTTTCGCCGTCCTTGAGCCAGCCCTTGGCCATCGCGCCGCTTCCCGGCATCAGGTAGTACCAGCCTCCTTCAACGTTCACCCAGCCGGTCTGCATGGCACCGGAGGAGTCGTGGTAGCGCCATGCACCCTCGTCGTAGATCCACCCCGTGCGCATGAAGCCATCCGAGCCGAATCGGTAGATCTTGCCGTCGATCATGATGGTTTGGCTCTTGACATACGTGCCGTTCGGATAGACGTAGCGCCAGCCGAAGAGCGTGCGGCTCCATTCTCCCGTCACGCGCGCGGGCGAGAGTTGAGCTTCCGTCGTCTGCTCGGCGCTCACGTGCGTGACGTCGCGCGTCTGAACGCGCACGGACGGCGTGCCCTCGGTGGGCGTCCACGAGAATGCCAGGGTCGAGGCGTCCCCGTCACCCGCGTTCATTGCCGTCCAGTCCTGGACGAGGGTCTCAGTCCCGTCCACGCCGACCTGGGTAACGCGCAGCTCGCGGCCCTCGGGCACGCCACCGTTCACGGTGGCGGTGACACTCACCGACGCGTCCTTCCACGCGAGCGCGCCCCCGGCCTCGTCATTGGTAGCGTCGAGGCCCTTCAGCGTGAGCTGGGCGGGGGTGTAGACGTGTAGGTGGGACAGGTCGATGCCTTCCTTGACGAGTTCGGCCTTGGCGACCTCCCATGCGGGAGATCCTTCGGCTGCTGCCACGTAGACCTGCGCGTCGGTCTTGTAGCCAGACGAGGAGAAGGGGTCGAGCTGGAAGGAGGTGATGGTCGAGGGCAGGACGATGACCTTGGGACCCTTGCTGCGCACGTCCACCTTCGTCATACCTTCACCGAAGAAAGCGCTCTCGATGCGGCCGTTGGAGGGTTCTCCGTCGGTGTAGTATTTGCCATTTACGCCGCCGCGCACGATGAGGTGGCGAGGTGCCAGGTTCTCGCGCGTGGGCATGAAGAGTTCACGCACCTTCGATCCGAGGATGACGGTATCTAGGCCGGTGTTCTGGATGCCGCGAACGACTTCGAGCGACTCGGGGAAGGTCATGTCTACCAGGTTGGTGCACCCCTCGAAGGCCGAGTAGTCGATGGTCGTCAGCCCCTCGGGCAGGATGACCCGGGTAAGCGAGCTGGCCCTGTCGAATGCTCGGTACCCAATCTCAGTGGTCCCGGCGGGCACCTCGTACTCGTTGCCAGATCGGGACGCCGGGTAAAGGATCAGGCTGGCCCCGTCCTTGGTGTAGAGGACGCCATCTACCTCAGAGAACGAGGCATTGGCTGAGTTCACGGTCACGGTTGTCAAGGCGGTGTTGCCACTGAGAGCACTGGAGCCAATGGATGACAGGCCCGCTCCCAGGTGCAGCTGTGTGAGGGAGGTGTTGCTCGCAAGAGACCACTGTCCAATGGACGTGACGCTATCGGGCAGCGTCAGAGAGGTCAGGGCGGTCCCCATCAGGGAACTCCCGTCGAGCATCGTGAGCCTGCCGAGGTCCGGTCGCAGGTTCACACTGGCCAGGCTGCGAGCGTATATGAAGGCACCGTCGGGCAGGGACGTGGCACCTCCAATATCGACGCTCGTCAGTTTCTCCGCGTACGCGAATGCCCAATACCCCGCGCTCTCGAAGCCGTCGGGCAGTGTCAGCGAGGTCAGGTGTGAATGTGTGAATGCCTGCGAGCCGATCGTCCGCAACGTAGAAGGCATCGTCACGGTAGCAACCTGTGCGTTCTCGAAAGCGGATTGTTCGATGGTAGTCGTCCCCTCAAGGACGGCGTAGCTCCCTCCAGGGTTCTTGGCCGTCGGGTATGCGATGAGACTCGAGTGGTCCTTCGTGTACAAAACGCCCTCGTCACTGGTGTAGTTCGCGTTATCCGGATCCACGTCGATGGTCGTCAGACTCGGCGTGTACTGGAAGTCCCCGACCAGGAGACCCGGGCCGATATTGGGTCCCAGGTGGAGCGTCTTCAGGCCCGCCATGCCATCGAAGGCACCGACGACCGTCTGCACAGAGCGAGGCAGCGTCAGCGTCTCGATAGGGGTGTTGGAGAACGCTTCGTCGTAGATTGCTGTGAGCTGGGAGGGGTGAGCCGAGTCATCCTGGAAGGTAATTTCCTGCAGGTTGGTGCCTTTGAAGGCTTCGTAGTCGATGGTGCGCACACTGGCGGGCACCCACACCTTGGTCAGCTGGGACGGGAAAGCACCGGAAGAGATGCCCGTGACTCCCTCGGGGATTTCAACGTCCTGACTCTTTCCCTGGTACTGGACGAGGACACCGTCATCGTCCGTGATGAAGTCGCCGCGAGGATCGGGCTGGACCGTCACGGGCACAGTCACAGTCTTAGTCACCCCTGCCTCGCTCGTGACGGTCGCGCTCAGTATGCCGGTTCCCGCCTGCTCAGCACCCTGAAAGTCGATCGACGATGCATCGTCGCGGCTATAGAACTGCCCAAGAGTGGAGGGGTCCATGCTCCAGGTGACTGCGCTTCCCTGGAGGGAGGGGGCGAGGAGCGCGTGCAGGTAGACCTGATGGTTGAAGATGGCTGACACCTCGGGAACGGACAGCTCCATGCCCACGTCCTCGGGGACCTCACGGACCTGAACCGTGGACGTGGAGGTCAGGCTCGAATTATCCTTGTCGGTCACGGTGATCGTCGCCTCACCGACACCGACCGCGCTGACGTGTCCTTCCTGGTCAACGGTGAGAACCGACTCATCCGACGACGTCCAGACGATGATGCCGGGGTCGAAGTTTCCCGAATCGTAGGAGGCGTCGAAGATGACGTTCTGGCCCAGTGCCAGGGCGGTAGCAGTCGGCCACACGTCCAGCCTCGTCGTCGGCACACCGATGCTGGGTGCTTCAACTGTTGCGGGCTGGAGAGCTCCGGTCACACCGGTGCCCGCGGCGGTGGCCGCAGGCACGCTCAGCGCGGTCAGGGCCAGGACGCCGGTCGTTGCCAGCGCGACCGCTGAAAATGTTCGATGGGACATGTACACCTCGCTTGGTTGAGAACTAGTGGAGGGGAACGCCCACTGCGATGTGGCGTAATCCGTGTTCAAGCCTAGTATGTTGACCCCTTGACAGATGCTCTCTTTGCCATATTTTCTCAGCATATGTCAAACATGTGACACATTAGGTTATGGGCTTTTTCGCCCAACTGTTCAGAATGCACGTACGCACGACTGAGCTCACGAGATAACACCACTCGATACACGTGAAACACTGAAGAACATGGCACGAAAGTAACGCGAGGGCGCAGCCAACCACTCGGTCGACCACGCCCTCGCACTAGGTCACTCGACTACTCGACCCACTGACCTGAGTCGGCAAACCGATACCAGGCCCATCCGTCGCTCACCCAGCCGGTGGCCATTGTTCCGCTCCCCGGAGTCAGGTAGTACCACGAGCCGCCATCAAGGACCCACCCTCTGGCCTGCACGCCCGAACGCAGGTGGTAGTACCAGGCACCATTGTCACGAACCCAGCCGACGCGCATATAGCCGGCCGCGTCGAAGCGGTAAACCCGACCACCGATAGTCACAGCTGTACCGGCCGGATAGGAGCCGTCGGCGTAGCGATACCACCAGCCACGAGCACCCCAGACCCACTCCCCCGTCTGCTGTTGGGGGATCGACGTCTGGCTCGGCGCAGGAACAGGTATCTGGCTCGGCGCAGGAACAGGTATCTGGCTCGGCGTGGGAGCAGGCTGAGGATCATCGTCGATGACCGGCGAGGGCTTGGCTCCGGTGGGATCTGGGTCCTCCACCGGCGCAGGAGTAGGATCGTCGTTCGGATCGGGCAGGGGCAGCGGGGGCAGGACACGGTTCACGGTCACACTCACCGTGGCCGACTGTTGAATACCTGATGCGTCGCGGACGTCGACGCGCAGCTCGCTGTCAGTCAGAGACGGTGTAAACGTGTAGATGAGCGTCGACACCTTCTCTTCCGCCGCATCCGTCATGGCAGTCCAGTCCTGCAGGAGCATCTCGGTTGTGTTCGCTCCGACCCGCACGACGCGGGCTTCGCGCCCCGTCGCCACGCCACCGCCTGCAGTGATCTCCACGGTCGCAGGTACTCCCGGGGACACCGCGAGCGTGTACCCAACCTCAGCCTCGGCGACGCCGGTGCCCGACACGGTCAGCGTCGGAGCCTCGTACACCGACAAGCGCGAAGCATCGTAGCCCGCGCTCTCCATCGCAGCCGTCGCGATAGTCCACGCGGAGGTACCCTCGGCGGAGGCCACGTAAATGCTCGTGTCCGCTTTGAGGTCAGGGGCCATTCCCTCGGCGAGGGTGATCTGCGTGGCGGTAGCGGGAAGCACCAGGACGCGCGGCATCTCGCCCCAGAAGGTGAAGCGGGTCATCCCCTCTCCGAAGAAGGCGCTCTCGGGACGGCTGCCCTCCGATGTTCCGTCACTGTAGAAGGTACCGTCCATGCCTCCGCGCACGATGAGGTGACGGACGCTGCGGGCACCTCGCGGGGTAAGCGACAGGTCGCGCACCTGTGCCCCCAGTTCAATGGTGTCCAGGCCGGTGCCTGTCAGCCCTCGGGCGACCTCGACGGAAGCTGGGATCACCATGTCGACGAGGTTCGCGCAGCCGTCGAAGGCCTCGTCGCCGATGGCGGTCAGCCCCTCGGGCAGGACGACGCGCCGCAGCGACGTGGCATTCTCGAAGGCTCCAGCCCCGACCGCCGTCGTCCCCGCGGCCACGGTCACCTCGCTGCCGGAGTTCGCGGGCGCATAGCGGACCAGGGTCCGCACGGACAAGTCGTTGTGGTAGAGCGCGCCGTTATCGACAATGAACGAGGCGTTGGCGGGGCTGACGCTGAGGGTAGCCAGGTTGTCGTTCTCTGCCAAAGCATAGTCGCCGAGGGAGCTCAGGGATGCACCGACGTGGAACGAGGTCAGGGCTGGGTTCTTCGAGAACGCTTCCTCGGCGATGGTTGACACGGTGTCCGGTATAGTGACTGTCGTCGCTGAAATACCGACGAATGCACCCTCACCGATGGAGGTCAGACGCCCCAGGTCGGGCCGGAAGGTGACCTCTCTGAGCGCGGCATCGTAGCGGAAAGCATTGGTGGACACGCCCGTGGCCCCACCCAGGTCGACGGAGACGAGCGCAGGCATCTGCCAGAACGCCGAGGCCCCCATGGTCTCGAAGCCGTCGGGAAGCGTGAGGGTTGTGAGGGCTGCTCCCTCGAAAGACTGGTCACCGACGCGACGCAGGGTGTCGGGGAACGTCACAGACTCATTCTGCGCCCCCAGGAAGGCGAGATCGTCAATGTCCGTCGTCCCACTCGCGACCGTGTAGGCCCCTCCCGCGTTCTTGGCCGCCGGGTAGGCGATCAGGTGCGTGTGATCGCGCGTATACAGCACACCGTCGAGGCTCTCGTAGTTGGGGTTGCCAGCGTCGACTTGGATACGCGTGAGTTCGGGGGTGTTCGCGAAGGAGCCGACGAGCTGGTCCGCGGCGACCTTCGGCCCCAGGTGGACGGAGGCCAGCTTGCTCATGTCGGCGAAGGCGTCGCGGTTGATGGTGACGAGGGAGCGCGGCAGAGTGAGCGTCTGGACGTTGGTGTTGGAGAAGACGCGGCTGCCAAGCTCTGCGAGTTCGGAGGGAGCGGCCTCATCATCCTGGAAGATAATCTCCTCCAGGCCGGTTCCATAGAAGGCTTCATTGTCGATGCGGCGGACGCTCGCGGGGATACGGACCGTACGCAGGGTCGCGTCGGAGAAAGCGTGCGAATCGATTGCGCTCACGCCCGCAGGGATGTCTACCTCGGCGTCAGCTCCCCGGTACGCAATGAGGACGCCACTGTCGTCCATGACGAAGTCGCCCGTATCGTCTGCTAGGACATCAACTGTCACGGTGACGGTCTTGACAACGCCCGCGGGGGTCGTCACGGTCACGGTCAGTGTGCCGACGCCCGCCTGCATGGAAGGAGTGAAGATGGCCGTGGGCTCCCCCTCGTCGGGAGCAATGGAACCCAGCGATGCGGAGCTAAGCGCCCACTCGACGCGGCTGCCCCGCAGGGAGGGAGCCAGGAGCGCGTTGAGGAACATGGGTTTGCCGACGGTGGACACCATCGACGAGGCAGACAGCTCAATTCCGGCCTCCTCGGAGACAGCGTGGACCCGAACGGGAACGGCCGCGACGTCAGTTGGCTCAGTGCGTCGCTTCACACTAATCGTGACCTCACCCTCACCGATGGCCGTCACGAGGCCCGTATCGTCAACGGTAAGGATCGAGGTATCCGACGATGTCCATGTGAGTTCGGAGTGATCGACCGGTGACGTGTCAGACAGCGCCTCAAACATGACGGCTTGTCCGGGAACGAGCGCGGTACTTCCCGGCCACAATCGCAGATGTTGCGTCGGGGCATCCCGGCTCGGGCCGACAAATGCTGAGGCCTGCACATTGCCCTGCTGGGCGGCCATGGCCGTGTCCGCCGCAAGCGCGGCGGGGACGCTCAGCGCGCCGACGGCAAGAGCGCCAACCAGCGCAAACGACAGCGCTACGTGAGTTCGATGGGGCACTATTTCTCCCTGTATTGACAAGCATGTGTGGGGCCACTGTGTCGAATGACGACATCACAGTCTGTCAGACATGATCCCAGGAAGTGTTAGCACGTACCTGCTGGAAGATATCTTCGCGCTGCCGTCACAGTGCGCGAACCTGCCTCTCTAACCAACTATTATCTGCAATAACAATGAAAAACGCGGAACTGTTGACTGTCACACCTACCACGTTCTTGCCGACAAAATAGGCCCGCGCCTCCCGATAATCTGACCGGGAGGCGCGGGCGCAGGGTTCAGTGGATCGGCTCAGGCACCTAGCTGATCAACTGACCGTTATCGGCGAAGTGGTACCAGGTACCCCAAATCTTCAACCAACCCGTCACCATCGCGCCGCTGCCGGGCTGCAGGTAGTACCAGTAACCACCCTCCTTCAGCCACCCGGTGGCCATCGCGCCGCTGTCGGGATTCAGGTAGTACCAGGTGGAGTCCACCTGCACCCACCCCATCATCATGGCACCGCTGGCGGGGCTCAGGTAATACCAGCGACCGCCACTGGACACCCAGCCACTGGCCTGAGCACCCGACAACGAGTGGTAGTACCACTCACCCGCCTCAAACACCCACCCGGTGCGCATGTACCCGGCCGCATCAAAACGATACGTGGAACCATCAATCACCAGGGCCGCGTTAGCCGGGTAAGAACCATCCTCGTAGCGGTACCACCACCCACGAGCACCCCACGTCCACACGCCAGCCTTCGGTGCAGGAACAGGCGCACTGACATGAATGGTCACGACGGCCATCACAGAAGACTGGGTCGGGTCCGCAACCGTAACGGTCGCATCCCCCACACCCACCGCACTCACGACACCATCCGCACTCACCGTCGCCACAGCCTCGTCCGACGACGACCACACCACAGACGTCACCGTCGCATCCACAGGCTCATGCGAGGCGGACAGCGTCACACTCTCCCCCACCACCAACGACGCCAACTCAGGCGACACCGACAGCTTCGTCATGGGAACGAGGGAGGAGGGCAGCTTCGTCGTCCCCTTGTTCTTGGCCCAGTCCCACACATCCAGGGACAGCGTTGACGGTTCGTCGCCCTTGTCCTTAATCGCGGTAAACGGCACGTCCTTCAGGTCGTAGTGGGCGTGGAACAGCCCGTCCTCACCCCGCGCAGCGGGTTCCTCCTCGTACTCCCGCTGAACATAGCCCTTACCCGAGTCCAGGGAGATCCCACATCCGGCGATAGGCGCGGAGTCGGTGACGTCGAACGACAGCGAGTAGGTGTTCTCACCCGTGGGCACCATCGTCATGTTGCTCACGACGGGAGCCTTCGTATCCAGCGTGAAATCCCACGTCATCTGCTGCTTCGCGCTGGAGGGAGGATAGGTCTCGGCCTCGATGACCAGCTTGTAGGACCCGTCGGGCAGCTCGTTACCGTCCGCGTCGTAGCCATCGAAGTAGGGTTCGTCCGTCCAGTCCTCAACGTTGATACCCAGATTACCGTAGGGAATCTCGTGGCTATGTAGGGATGCACGGAGGTGCGAGCGGATGTAGGAGCGCACGACCTGTCCTGTCTCATTGAGGTAGGTGTAGGTCAGGGTGTCAATGGGGCGCAGCGTGTACGTCGAGGGGCCGACGCGTGAGGGGGCAAGCCACTCATCAGACCGGGAGACGTAGAACAGGGCAGGATCCGATTGCTGCAATTCACGGATGTCATTGTGGTTGTAGAGCGGGTTGACGTCGCCCAGCGGCATGCCCGACATCAGGTTCGTGAAGGTGGATCCGTGCAGGTGCACGCCGCCACCCGAGGGATCATCCCACTTGCCGTCGAAGACGGACGGGTCGCCCCAGGAACCGTAGAAGCCCATGTAGGGAACCGTCAGGTCGGGCTGCCCTTCCGTACTCGTGAACGTAACCGCGCCGTCGATAAACGTGCCCTTCGGAGCATTGGCGTTCGCGTACGAGGCAAACTCACTCTTCGGGGTCACCGTGACGGTCACGGTGACGCTGGACTTCGCTGGGACGGTCACGGAGTCGGCCGAGAAGGTCAGACCGATACCCGTGTTCGTCCAGTTGGTGGAGCGGAATGTGAAGGAGCTTCCTTCAATGGTCGGCGAGAGGGCCTGACCTCCGAGCGTGTAGGTGTGGGCGGTGTCAGAGACGTTGGTCAGCTGCGCCTGGAAGCTCCACCCGTCGGTTCCGTCGCCCAGGTCAGCCTTGGGGCGCGACGGATTGGCGGCTCCCACCACGCTCGGGTACACCGGCGAGGTCGTGGCCCCCACCGCGTCCACCAGGCCGGAGCCGACCTGACGCGGAGAGTAGAAGGCCGTCCCCCCGCGCGTCGCGTCCACGACCGGGTGGGCGGTGCCCATCAGAAAGTTCGCGACCACCGCATCTTTGTCGGCGGCGCTCATACCAGCAAACATCGGATCGGCGGCGATACGCTGACGCACGAGGGCAGCGATACCCGCCACCTGAGCCGAGGCCTCGGCCGTGCCGGACCTGCGACCGTAGAAGCCTGCGGGCAGCGCGGACATGACATCGCCGCCGGGGGCCGCGATCTCGGGCTTGAGACGCAGGTCCGGGGTCACGCCCCAGGACGAAAAGTACGACGGGGAAGCGTCAGGCAGGGGCTGGCCATCGGTCCTCTTCACCTCATCGAGGGAGGCAGCTGCCAGGGCGTTCGAGTCGAGCGCGGGCCAGATGATCGCACCATAGTCGGCGTCGGTGACAAAGGGTTGATCCTTATTCCAGTTGCCCCACGCGGCGGACGTGTAGTCACCGGCGGGGGCGTTGATAGCAACCCCCTTGGCGGTCAGGGCCGCATAGACGTCGGCGTAGACGGCCAAGGCATCCCCATTTTGCCCGAAATCATCTCCGACGGACACGACAAGAACGTCGGGGGTCAGGACGGCCGCGTCGTCGAGGGCGGCCAGCAAGACGCTGTCGTTAATCTCCTGATCGTCATTGCCAAGAACCTTCGCCATGATGAGCTGGGCGTCAGGTGCAGCACCCCGGAACTCCGAGCCGTTGGCGGCTGCAAGGGCCGCGACGTGGGTACCTTGGGTGTATCGAGCGTCATAGGTTTGGTCGGGGTATTCATCTCGGGCGGGGTATGCCACATCCGCGTCGCTGTCGGCATAGTCGTAGGCGAAGGGGATCTTCGCACTCACCCAGCCGCCGCCCCGCCCGTCACCGAGCATGGCCGCCAGGGAGTTCACGTCCGCTTGAGACAGGCGTGCGCCTTCCACGGAACCCGCGAATGCGCTGTGACTCGTATCGAAGCCGGTGCCGATGATCTCGATGACCTGCCCCGAGCCTCTGCGGGCGGCCTGGGCGGCCGCCGTCATATCCATCGCGGTCGAGAGCGAGGGGTCATGGTCCTTGCCCTTGCTACCGAAACTATCGGGGCTGTACACGTCATAGATAGTGGCGCTGTAGCGATCCATGAAGGCGGCCTTCACGCCCGGCGTCGCCCTGATCGCTGCGAGGGACGAGGCCGGGGCTTTGATGGCGAAACCGCGCAGGGCGTGCGTGTACTCGCGCAGGCCCGTGGCGCTCGCCCCGGGAACAGCAGCCGCCACGGCAGCGTTCACGCGTTCCTTCATGTCTGCGAGCGCTGGGGCGTCGTCCGTCAGCTGGACGATGATCGTCACGACGCTGTTTTCGTATTGGTCGGCGGACGAGGTCTGAGTGGACTCCGCGGCCCCGGTGTCCTCCGCGATGGAGGCCGGTGTGTTGATTGCCGTCATGGCGAGCGCACCAGCGGTTGTCAATGCCAGTGCCAAGAGTTTTCGATGGGACATGTGCGGCTCACTTCGTTGAGAGTATGACCATGGATGAGACCTCACTCATGCGAGGCACCTCGTAGACAACCCTAACCTGTCACCACACTGTCAAGCATTCTTTCAAGCATACTCCGCAACATTTGTCGAATATACAAGCGAAATCTCGGGCACTCTCCCCTGTCGATATGTTCAGATTTGAGGTGCAATAACGAGGGTGTGTGCTGATCTTCCATCCCAGCACATCGCCATCGCCACACGTCACGCGGATACGGGCCCGCGCCTCCCGATAATCTGACCGGGAGGCGCGGGCGCGGGGTTCAGCGATTCAGCTCAGGCACCTAGCTGATCAACTGACCGTTATCGGCGAAGTGGTACCAGGTACCCCAAATCTTCAACCAACCCGTCACCATCGCGCCGCTGCCGGGCTGCAGGTAGTACCAGTAACCACCCTCCTTCAGCCACCCAGTGGCCATCGCACCATCAGAAGGACTCAGGTAGTACCAGGTGGACCCCACCTGCACCCACCCCATCATCATGGCACCGCTGTCAGGACTCAGGTAATACCAGCGACCGCCACTGGACACCCAACCGCTGGCCTGAGCACCCGACAACGAGTGGTAATACCAAGCACCCTGATCCTTCACCCACCCAGTACGCATATACCCAGCCGCATCAAAACGATACGTGGAACCATCAATCACCACAGCCGCATCAACCGGGAAAGAACCATCCTCGTAGCGATACCACCACCCACGAGCACCCCACGTCCACTCCCCGGTCTTCGGGGTGGCCTTGAGGTCTACCTTCACGGTTCCCTTGTTGAGCGGCCAGTCCCACACCTGCAGGTAGGCGGTTGACGGGTCGCCGCCCGACTGCTGGGCAATCGTCGAGATCGGCACGTCGTAGTGGTAGTGGATCAGCCCGTCCTCCCCTTGCTCGCCCCAGTAGCGCTCCTTCTCCTGCATGAAGGGCGCTCCGTCAGCCGTCGACGAGAATCCGTACCCCGCGATATAGGAGGAGTCGGTGACGTCGAAGGATAGCGTACGCTCGTTGCCCTCGCCCGTGATCGCCAGGTTCGAGACGATGGGTGCCTGCGTGTCGAGGCGAATCACGTGCGTCAGCTGCTGTGTCGTCGGAGTCGCATCAGTCGACGTGCCTTCGATGGTGAGGGTGTAGGCACCGTCCGGCAGCTCGTTACCCGCCGCATCATATCCTTCAAATATAGGGACACTGTCGAAATGTTCTTCCGCGGTGGTCACCTCAGTAAAGCGCCCGTTAAAGAACGAGTGGCTCTTGGGCACACTCCCGTACTCGTACGAGCGCACGACTTCCCCTGTCTCGTTGGTGTAGGTGTACGTCAACTTGTCGACGTCTCGCAGCAGAATCGTCGCCGGGATTGCGTACGTCCTGGCGTTTTCTTCCGTCGAGCGGGAGATGATGTATAGGTCTCGGCTATTCGTGCTGATCGCCATCTCGTCTTCCACATCGAAGGGGTTCAGTTGCCCGAGGGTCAGCCTATGGAAAGTCATTGTGGACGTGCCGATCTTTCCCTCCGCGTACACGGGGCTATCGAAGATCGTCGGCTGTTCCTCGGCACCGTAGAAGCCCAGGTAGGGAACGGTCAGGCCGGGTTGTCCGTCTGTGCTCGTGAAGGTTACGGCACCGTCGATAAACGTGCCCTGGGGAGTGTGTTCTGCCGCGAACGAAGCAAATTCGGCTGTCGGGGTCACCGTGACGGTCACGGTGGTGCTCGACTTCGCGGGAACGGTCACGGAGTCGGAGGAGAAGGTCAGGTCGATCCCTTTGCCCGTCCAGTTCGTCGCGTGCCCTGTGTAGAGGAGGAAGTTCACGTCCTCGGACAGGGCCTGGCCGCCGAGCGTGTACGTGTGGGCGGCGTCGGACACGTTGGTCAGCTGCACCTGGAAGCTCCACCCGTCGGTTCCGTCTCCGAGCTCAGCCTTGGGACGCGAGGAGTCCGTGGCTCCCACGATGCTCGGGTAGACCGGCGAGGTCGTGGCCCCCACCGCGTCCACGAGGCCCGCGCCAACGCGGCGCGGCGAATAGAAGGCCCTGTCCGCCTTCGTCGCATCCACAATCGGGTGGGCTGTGCCCATGAGGAGGTTGGTGACCACCGCGTTCTTCTCCGCCGCGCTCATCGCCGCGAAGGCCGGGTCGGTCGCAATGCGCTGGCGCACGAGGGCGGCGACGCCCGCCACCTGTGCCGAGGCCTCGGCCGTGCCTGTTGCGTCGTCGTACTCGTTGCCCGGCTCAGACGATGTCACACTGCCACCGGGCGCGGCGATTTCAGGCTTCAGCCTGAGATCAGGATTCACGCCCCACGAGGAGGAATTCCACGGGGCCAGGCTACCCTCCCCCTGATCGTTAGATCTGAGAACGGCTGCCACCGACAGGACGGACGAATATGCCGCAGGCGCACCAACCGAACTCATCTGGGGGGAGAGAGTCCGCCACTCAGCGCGTCCGTAATCACCAGCCGGCGCTACAACCGTCATTCCCGCGCTAGAGAGCCTGTCATAGGCCCGCTCGTAGAGCCTTACTGCATCGCCACTAATATCGCGGTCCGACATGAAAGACACGGCGACGGTGTCTGGCCTGATTACCATCGCATCGTCCAGGGCTGCCAGCAGGTCGCTATCACGCGCGACGTTCCGGGAGTCAGAGACAACCTTCGCGACAACGAGCTGAGCCTGCGGCGCAGCGCCCCTATATGCTTCGCCGCTGGCGGCGGCGAGGCCAGCCATACGAGTGCCATGCACGTGCCGCGTATAGCTTTCACGGTCATGCTCGTAATCGACCAGTACGTCCGTGTCACCGTCCGCATAGTCATAGACGAAGGGGATCTTGTCGCTGACCCACGCGCCCCCCTTGCCAGCCCCGAGGCTCGCTATCAGGGATGTCATGTCCGTCTGGGTGAGGCGCAGTGACGCACTATCCATAGAACCCGAGAATGCCTCGTGCGAGGTGTCAAGGCCCGTGTCGATCACCTCAATGACGAGTCCCTGCCCCTGCTGGACTGCCTGATCGGCGCGCGTCACCCCCGCTGGATTGGTGATCTTGGTGCTATCGCCCCACAGGAATTCCGGATACATGATTGGCTCGCGCGTGCCCTCCGCGAACGCGGCCGCAACACCGCGCACGCCCTTGATGGCCTTGAGGGCGGACCTGGGTGCCTTGAGTGCGAAGCCCTCGAACACGTGGTGGTACTCCCGCACATACTCGATGGTCGCCCCAGGCGTCGCGGCAGCTACCGCTTGCCCGAGGCGCTCTCTCACTCCCTCGAGATCCGCAGCGCCATCTTCGAGCTGAACGATGAACGTTTGCTGCGCGTCGTCCGCAGCGTCGGTACCCTGCGACACCTCGCCGTGATCTACATCGATCGCGTACGAGGCCGGGGCACTCATGGTGGTGATGGTCAGGGCACCGGTCGCGACGAGCGCCAGTACCGTCATTTTGCAGTGGGACATGTGTGGTTCCCTTTCTTAACAACTGCGTTATGGGGGCGCGCATTGCCGCGCCGATCCATCCCTTTAAGAGTAACTGAAAGTAGGCCAGGCAGGGACAGTTATCTCGAATTCTTATCATCATTGTCAAACTACCATTCATTGAATCTGTCCGACAAACTCATCACGTGAATAACACAGTGCCCGAATTCCCAGCAGAAAGCCTGACATGTTATGCAGGCTCACCGTCACATACGCGCAGACAGCTTGTCGCAGCTTCGACCTTCCCGGACCAATCATTACCCATAAAAGCCCGCGCCTCCCGATAATCTGACCGGGAGGCGCGGGCGCAGGGTTCAGCGATTCAGCTCAGGCACCTAGCTGATCAACTGACCGTTATCGGCGAAGTGGTACCAGGTACCCCAAATCTTCAACCAACCCGTCACCATCGCGCCGCTGCCGGGCTGCAGGTAGTACCAGTAACCACCCTCCTTCAGCCACCCGGTGGCCATCGCGCCGCTGTCGGGATTCAGGTAGTACCAGGTGGAGTCCACCTGCACCCACCCCATCATCATGGCACCGCTGGCGGGGCTCAGGTAATACCAGCGACCGCCACTGGACACCCAGCCACTGGCCTGAGCACCCGACAACGAGTGGTAGTACCACTCACCCGCCTCAAACACCCACCCGGTGCGCATGTACCCGGCCGCATCAAAACGATACGTGGAACCATCAATCACCAGGGCCGCGTTAGCCGGGTAAGAACCATCCTCGTAGCGGTACCACCACCCACGAGCACCCCACGTCCACTCCCCCACCTTCGGTGCAGGAACAGGCGCACTGACATGAATGGTCACGACGGCAGACACAGAAGGCTGGGTCGAGTCAACAACCGTAATAGTCGCATCCCCCGCACCCACCGCCGTAACCACACCATCCGCACTCACCGTCGCCACAGCCTCGTCCGACGACGACCACACCACAGACGTCACCGTCGCATCCACAGGCTCATACGAGGCGGACAGCGTCACACTCTCCCCCACCGCCAACGACGCCAACTCAGGCGACACCGACAGGGAGGTCATCGCGACCGGCTTGATGGTCGCGGTCGTCGTCCCCTCGTTGTCGACCCAGTCCCACGCGTAGAGGTAGATGGTCGAAGGATCGACGCCGAGCCGACTCCGGACATCGACAATCTTCACGTGATAGTGCTCGTGGAAGAGGCCGTCGTCTGCGCGGTGACCCGGATACTCTTCTTCCTTCCACAAGGTGAGCGCGCCGTCCGGGGTGGCCTTGAAGCCGAAGCCGGCAATCGGCGAGGCGTCGGTCACGTCGAAGGACAGTGTGGCAGCGTCCCCCTCGCCCGTGATTGCAACGTTCGAGATGACGGGCGAGGCCGTGTCCACCGCGAAACTGTAGCTGGTCTGCTGAGTCGTTGACGACGGCCCGTAGGTGACGGCCTCAATCGTCACCGTGTAGCGGCCGTCGGGCAGCTCGTTACCGTCCGCGTCGTAGCCGTCGAAGCCCGGAGCGCATCCGGGCGACATGAACTCAACATTGTGCATGCCGCGCCAGTGGTCGTCATAGAACGCCTTGTCCGCGCGATCACACCTGTAGGTGCTCACGGTCGCCCCGGCCTCGTTCGTGACCGTGTAGGTCAGCGACGGGACGGCGCGCAGGAGGATGGTCCCCGTAGCAGCCTCGGTACGCGCGCCAGCCTTCTTGGAACGCGTGATGACGAAGCCCTCGGGGTTGAAGTCGTGCAGCGCCCTCTCGTCTTCGATCTCGAAGGGGTTGAACTGCCCGAACGGCAGGTTGCCACTCATGAGCGTCGTGCCGAAGCCGACCTTGTGGTTGTTCGGGCGCTGCTGATCGAAGACGCTCACCGCTCCCCACGAGCCGTAGAAGCCCAGGTAGGGAACCGTCAGGCCGGGTTGTCCGTCTGTGCTCGTGAAGGTCACGGCACCGTCGATGAAGGTTCCGTTGGGCGTGTTGCTCGTCGCGTACGAGGCAAACTCGTCCTTCGGGGTCACCGTGACGGTCACGGTGACGCTCGACTTCGCGGGAACGGTCACGGAGTCGGAGGAGAAGGTCAGGTCGATCCCCTTACCCGCCCAGTTGGTGGAGTGGCCGGTGAAGAGCATGCTCTGGACGTCTTCGGACAGGGCCTGGCCGCCGAGCGTGTAGGTGTGGGCAGCGTCGGACACGTTGGTCAGCTGTACCTGGAAGCTCCATCCGTTCGTACCATCGCCCAGGTCAGCCTTGGGGCGCGAGGAGTCCGCGGCTCCCACGACGCTCGGGTACACCGGCGAGGTCGTGGCCCCCACCGCGTCCACAAGGCCCGCGCCAACGCGGCGCGGCGAATAGAAGGTCCCATCGGTCTGCGTCGCGTCCGGCATCGGGCGCGCAGTGCCCATCAGGAAGTTGGTAACCACAGCGTTCTTCTCCGCCGCGCTCATCCCCGCGAAGGCCGGATCGGTCGCCACGCGCTGACGCACGAGGGTGGCGATACCCGCAACCTGAGCCGAGGCCTCGGCCGTGCCGGACATGCGACCGTAGTAGTTCCCGGGGCTAGCCGACATGACGGCCCCGCCGGGCGCGGCGATCTCGGGCTTGAGGCGCAGGTCGTAGGTCGCGCCCGTACCGGAGAAGTCGGAGACGCTGATCGGCTGCGTTCCCTGCTCCGCCACGGTCTGTTCATCGACCGAGGCCACCGCCAGGGTCGAGGGGTAGAACGCGGGGAAGCCGAGCAGCCCCGTATCCGGGTCACTGGCGTAGCTGTTGTTCTCGTTATTTCCGGCCGGCGCGTTCACGACGACACCCTGATCGCTGAGGGTCTGGTACACCTGCGAGTAGAGCGCGACCGAGTCAGTGCTCATCCCCTCGAGCGTCGCGAAGGAGACGGTAATCGCGTCAGGCTTCAGCACTGCCGCGTCGTCGAGGGCGGCCAGCAAGGCGCTGTCGTTCGCGGTGTATGTGTTCTCCCTGGTGGCCTTCGCGACGATGAGCTGTGCGCCGGGGGCCGCACCCGTCAAGGCAGTGTCGTTGGCGGTCGCGAGAGCCGCGACGTGCGTGCCCTGTTCGGATGCCCATCCGCCCTCGCTACCCGGTATCACATTCGCGTCACCGTCGCCATAGTCGTAGGCGAAGGGGATCTTGTCGCTGATCCATGCGCCGTTCTTGCCAGCACCGAGGTCTGTCATCAGGGACGTCATGTCCGTCTGCGTGAGGCGCAGCGCGGCGGCGTCCATCACGCCCGCGAAGGCTTCGTGCGAGGTGTCAACCCCCGTGTCGATGACCTCGACGACTTGCCCCTGGCCCCTCTGGGAGGCTGCCGCAGCACCGGTCATACGCGAGGCCGCGCCCAGATCTGACGAATCAGCAGGTTTTCCGTACCCGCCCTGGATGCTCCAAAAGTCGGGGTCGGTGACCGGATCGTGGTACCCCTCAACAAAGGCACCCGCCACGCCCTGCGTCGCTTTGATGGCCGAGAGCGCGGAAGCCGGTGCCTTGATCGCGACGCCCTCGAAAGTGTGCGTGTAGTCCCGCACGACCTCCATAGTCGCGCCCGGCGAGGCCTGGGCGACGGAGTCACCAATACGTTTCTTGGCATCGGCGAGCCTGGCAGCAGGGTCGCCGCTCCCCTCCTCAAGGTGGACGATGATCGTGAACGGTGAGGTGGCATCGGCCAGGTTCGGTGACGAGGCCTCGGCGCGGTCCGCGTCGGCCGCGAACGAGGGCAGCATCGTCGTTGTAGTGACAACGAGGGCACCGGAGGCGACGAGCGCCAGTGCCGACAATCGACGGTGAATCATCTGTGGCTCACTTCGTTAACAAATGGACAGGGGATGCAACGTGCAGCAGTCCCTACCGTCAAGGGTAGACGATACAGGTGCTTACTGCGACATGCTTATTGCGAATTTTTTCCATGATCTATCAAAGTCATATTCGCATGTTCTGGTGACGGAGCACGCTCATGACCATCATTTCTCTATCACACGCGGGAAGGACTCTGAACATGAAATAACTTGTATGCGTACATCGACCGTCGTTTGACATCGACGTTGACACTCATGCTGAGCATCACGGGCTAACGAAAGACCCGGGTCACTTCGTCGACTCGTCAATCAGCCGATCCACTGGCCGCCATTCGAAAAGTGGTACCACGTACCCGAGATCTGGAGCCACCCGGTCACCATCGCGCCGCTGGAGGGATCCAGGTAGTACCAGGAGCCGCCATCCTTGAGCCAGCCGGTCGCCTGAGCACCCGATCCAGCGTGGTAGTACCATGAGCCGCCATCCTTCACCCAGCCCGTGCGCATGTATCCGGACGCATCGAATCGGTAGACCGTGCCACCAATCGTCACTGCCTGCTCCTTCGGGTAAGAGCCGTCCGCGTTGCGGTACCACCAGCCGCGAGAATCCTGCTTCCACTCACCGGCCTGTGGCTGGGGCTGGGGCTGGGGAGCCGGGGAGGATACGACACTCAGCGTCGTCGAGTGGAGCGCGTACGAGGCATCGCGCACGTCGACGCGCAGGCTCACATCCGCGCTGGCCGGCGTCCACGCGTATGAGGCCACACCAGAGGTGACAGCACTCCAGTCCTGCAGGACGGTTTCGGCGTTCCCCGGTCCAACCTGAACGAAGCGCGCTTCGCGCGCATTCTGGGTACCGCCGGTAGCGGTGGCGGTCACCGTCGTCGACGTACCAAGGCTCGCGGTCAGCGCATACCCAGCCCCTGCCTCGGCGATGCCAGTGCCCGACAGAGCGAGCGTGGGCGCGGAGTACACCTTCAGGTTCGCCGTCGCGTATCCGGCCTTCTCCATCGCAGCCTTCACCGTCTTCCAGGCCTGCGATCCTTCCTCCCCGGCAACGTAAATCGTTGTGTTCGCCTTCACGTCGGAGGCGGCGTCTTCGTCAAGTTCCAGCGACGTGAGGCTCGCGGGCAGGACGACGACGCGCGGCGTCTCACCCCAGAAGGAGAACGTCGTCATGCCCTCACCGAAGAACGCGCTCTCCGGGCGACCGTTCGAGGCCTGGCCCTCGGAGTAAAACTCGCCGTTCACACCGCCGCGCACGACGATGTGACGGACGTTCCGGACGCCGCGCGTGACGATGCTCAGCTTCCTGACACGATCCCCCAACTCAAGCGTATCCACGCCGGTATTCGACACGCCCTCGACCGAGGTAACGGACGCAGGAACAACCAAGCTGGTCAGATTCGTGCAGCCGCCGAATGCGTCCTCGCCGATTTCCTCGAGCCTTCCCAGGTCGGGGCGCAGGTCCACCTCGGTCAACGCGAGATCGTTCAGGAACGCGTCGTCCGAGACGGTGGTCGTACCACCCAGGTCCACTCGGGCAAGATTCGACGCGTACGAGAAGGCCCAGGAACCGATTGTCTCGAACGAATCCGGCAGGGTCAGCGAGGTGAGCCGAGAGCTTTCAAAGGCATAATCGCCGATTCTGCGCAGTGAGGAAGGCAGCGTCACGGAAGTGACCGAGGCGTCCGCGAACGCGTACTCATCGATGTCGGTGGTTCCATCAAGGACCGCGTAGGAGCCACCCTTGTTCTTCGCCTGCGGATAGGCGATCAGGTGCGAATGATCCTTCGTATACAAGACGCCGTCGACGCTCGCATAGTTGCCGTTGTTGGCATCGACCTCAATGGAGGTAAGCGCGTTTGCACCCGGGAAGGCGGCCACCAGCTGACCTGCAGCGACCTTGGCTCCGAGGCGGACCGAGGTGAGCCTACTCATCCCTGCGAAGGCATTGTCACCAATCGTCACGACGGAGCCGGGCAGTGTTATGGTCGCCAGGCTCGTTGACTGGAACGCGCGATCCCCAATCGTGGCGAGCTGGGACGGATGCGCCTCGTCATCCTGGAAGGTGATCTCCTTCAAGTCCTGACTCACGAAGGCATCATCGCCGATGACACGCACGCTCGCAGGGATCCACAGCTTCGTCAACTGCACGTTCTCGAACGCCTCAGTACTGATCTCGGTGACCCCATCGGGAATCGTGACCTCCGTGGAGCTTCCCGTGTAGGCGGTGAGAACGCCGTTCTTGTCGATCTCGAAGTCCCCGGATGGATTGGGCTGCGCGACCGACGACACGACGCTGACGCTCGTTGTTGTCCCGGCGTCGGCAGCGAAGGCCGCAGGAACGCCGACCGTCGTAAAAGAAACCGCTCCGGCCATCGCTAACGCGAGCGCCGTCCCTTTTCGATGAGACATGTACGTGCCTCCCTGTGTTGACAATTCGGTAAAACGAGGGTTCGGTCCACGCGACACGAACGCTTGTCACAGGCTACTCCTCACAGGGATGTCACCCACTTTTTGTAACAACCATTCTCACGATACGCCAATCTCTCAATCACACGCGCCACCCGGAGTACCATGCGCCGTCATCGACAAGCCGCCTGTCCTGCGCTTGTCACCCCACACCAGCTACCCCTGTACGCACGTAGGCGCACGGACTCTGACCGGTTTCACCAGCATCTGACCGTCCGCGTCTAACGGAGTAGCTCACCGTACGGCACGGCACATACGCCGGGGGGCCGACCTTTCGGTCGGCCCCCCGGCGTATCCCATCAACACAGTGCGAGTTCTGCCAGATGACTCCTCAAACATAGCTCGTCGGCATGTCTCGGACCCGAGACCCGTGCCGTATTCCCTTGTGATGGCACCTACTGTAGGAGGCCAACCTTGTGGGAGCCCCGAGGCGACCTGAGAAAACCCTGGGACTTTATGGGTTCGCGCCCCGGACACGAAGTCCGGGGCGCGAACCCAGGTGCCGGAAGCACCTAGCGACATGGGATCAGGCACTCAGCTCCACTGGCCCGAATCAGAGAAGAAGTACCACGTCCCCCCAATCCACAC
>ERZ773001.221-NODE-221-length-24727-cov-96.3655_pt1 | contig 24727 bp, 19 predicted proteins | sample MGYA00511673_ERZ773001 | MGnify/ENA primary metagenome ERZ773001 (study PRJEB29015, sample SAMEA2738091) | human oral metagenome | biome: human oral; feature: human-associated habitat; material: saliva | place: China | collected 2162 ... | reverse complement strand
GCGTGAAAGGGAGAATATACTTAAAGCCGTGATACAGCATTCAAAACCTGCGCGTTTGGGCATTGGAATTATTTCAGCCGGGAGGGTCGGGTCCGTCCTCGGTGCGGCTTTGCGCGCCTGCGAGCACACTATTGTGGGTGTTCACGCGGTGTCTGAGGCTTCTCAGGAGCGCGCCGCGATGCTGCTTCCCGATGTGCCGCTGCTGCCGGTGGAGCAGATTGCTGAGCGTAGTGAATTGCTGATTCTTGCTGTTCCCGATGATGAGCTGCCGGGCCTTATCACCTACCTGGCGTCTTCGGGAAGTATTACCGCCGGTCAGATTCTGGTGCACACCTCCGGCCGTCACGGCACCGAGGTTCTCGCACCGGCGACCGCGCTGGGTGCTATCGGTTTGGCGATTCACCCCGCCATGACCTTCACCGGCATGTCCGTGGACCTGCAGCGCCTGAACGGCACCTGCTTCGCCGTGACCGGACCGGCGCCGTTCATCCCGATTGCTCAGGCACTCGTGGTGGAGATGGGCGGCGAACCCGTGCACGTTGCCGAGGCGGACCGCGCCCTCTACCACGCAGCCCTGGCGCACGCCGCGAACCACCTCGTGACCATCCTGGGTCAGTCCCAGCAGATGCTCGCATCCATCGGTATTGAGGACCCGGCACGCTACATGGGGCCGCTTGTTCGAGCCGCCGTGGACAATGCGCTCGCCAGCGGTGAGGGCGCTCTCACCGGGCCCGTCGCACGCGGAGACGCAGGCACCGTGAAGGCTCACCTTCAGGCTCTGAATGAGTACTCAGAGCATGAGAAAACAGGTGATATTACAGACTCTTATGCCGCTCTGGCACACGCAACCGCAAAAAGAGCGCATAATAGAGGTTTGTTAAACGATGAACAACTGGGACGAATTGAGAATCTGCTGGGTGAGTCTTCGGACCGCAACCACCCCGGCGATATTGATGATTCAGCCCCCGAAAACAAGGAGTTCTCGTCATGACTGAGACTTCGATGCCCCGAGTCGTGACCACCATTGCGGATTTCCGCACGGCAATCACCGAATCCCTTGCCGCAGCGCAGGAGGAACTGGACCGAGCAGCCCGCCAGGAGGCGGAGCAGAACGGCACCGCAGTTCAGTACACGAACGCATCCCTGGGCTACGTGCCCACCATGGGCGCCCTGCACGACGGCCACGCAACCCTGTTGCGTCGCGCCGCTGAACAGAATGATGTAGTGGTCGCCTCCATTTTCGTGAACCCGCTGCAGTTTGGCCCCGGCGAGGATTACGAAGCATACCCGCGCACCCTGGAGGCAGACGCTGCCCTGGCTGGTGCCGCCGGTGTTGACATTATTTTTGCCCCCGAGGTTGAAGAGATGTACCCCGACGGTGACCCGCTCATCCGCATTTCGAGCGGCGAGCTGGGCACCAAGTTTGAGGGTGCGACCCGTCCGGGCCACTTTGATGGCGTGCTGGACGTGGTCAATAAGTTCTTCAACATTATTCGCCCCGCAGCCGGTAACCACCCGGTGAATGCGTACTTCGGTCAGAAGGACGCTCAGCAGTACATCCTGATTCAGCGTATGGTGCGCGATTTCAACCACGACGTGACCATGCGCCCTGTGTCGATCGTTCGCGACGATAACGGTCTGGCGCTGTCTTCGCGTAATGGCTACCTGTCGGATGAGGAGCGCGAGTCTGCCCTGGTGCTGTCCCGCACCCTGGCGATGCTGCGTGAGAATTCGCTGAACCGTGGCTTCCACGAGATTGATTTGGACGGTGCGCGTGAGCGTATCAACTCCACTCCGGGTGTGCGCCTTGACTACCTGGAACTGGTCGACCCGATGACTTTCGGTGAGCCGACTGAGGAGTCGGAGCGAGTGCTGGCACTGGTTGCTGCGTTCGTAGGCCCGACCCGCCTGATTGACAACATGGACCTGCGCTAAGCGTTCGTTCGTTTAGAAGAGTCCCCAACACACTACACAGATAGGTATCACTGTGAGCACTGAGCACACTGCCGCACCGGCGATTGCTGATATGTCCGAGCAGATGCAGATTCGCCTGGAGAAGCGTGCGAAGCTGATCGAGTCGGGTCGCGAGGCATACCCGGTGGGTCTGCTGGATTCTGAGGGTAACCGCGTGGAGCCCAACCACATTGAGGGTCTGCGCGCCGAGTACGATCCGAAGCTGGCTGCTGAGGAGCTGAAGGCTGGCGACGAGACTGACCGTGTGGTGCATGTTGGTGGCCGCGTGGTGTTCGTCCGTAACACCGGTAAGCTGTGCTTTGCGACCCTGCAGGGTGGTACCGAGGGTAAGCGCATCCAGGCGATGCTGTCGCTGGCTGAGGTGGGCGAGGAGTCCCTGTCTGAGTGGAAGTCCCTGGTTGACCTGGGTGACCACGTGTTCGTGACCGGTCGCGTGATTGTTTCTCGCCGCGGTGAGCTGTCCATTATGGTGACCGACTGGAAGATGGCGTCGAAGGCGCTGCGCCCCATGCCGGTTCTGCACAAGGACCTGAACGAGGAAACCCGCGTTCGCCAGCGTTACCTGGACCTGATGGTTCGCGAGGAGGCTCGCGAGCTGGTGAAGAAGCGCGCCCTGATTACCCGCACCGTCCGCCGCGTGCTGGAGGATCACGGCTACATTGAGGTTGAGACTCCTATTTTGCAGCTGGTGCACGGTGGTGCGACGGCTCGCCCGTTCCGCACCCACCTGAATGCTTTTGACCAGCCGATGACCATGCGTATTGCGACCGAGCTGCCGCTCAAGCGTGCAGTGGTTGGTGGCATTGACCGCGTGTACGAGATTGGCCGCGTGTTCCGTAACGAGGGTGTGGACTCGACCCACAGCCCCGAGTTCACCACCCTGGAGTGCTACGAGACGTACGCTGACCAGTTTGTGATGGCTGAGCGCATGAAGGAGATTATCCAGAGTTGCGCGAAGGCTGTCGGTACTGAGCGTGTTGAGACCGAGAACGGCACCATTGACCTGTTCGGTGAGTGGAAGTGGGTCGGCGTGTACCCGGGTCTGTCGGAGGCTGTGGGCGTTGAGATCACCCCCGAGACTGACGCATCCGTTCTGCGTGAGATTGCTGAGAAGCACGAGGTGGACATCGACCCGAAGTGGGACGCTGAGAAGCTGGTGACCGAGCTCTTCGGTGAGATTGTTGAGCCGACCCTGGTGAACCCGACCTTCGTGTACGATTACCCGCCGAGCGCTCAGCCGCTGGCGCGTCCGCACCGTTCGGGTGAGCCCCTGATTGAGGCGTGGGACCTGATTATTGGCGGTATGGAGCGCGGTACCGCGTTCTCCGAGCTGATCGACCCGGTCATTCAGCGTGAGCGCCTGACCGCTCAGTCGCTGCTGGCTGCTGCCGGTGATGATGAGGCGATGGAGCTGGATGAGGACTTCCTGCGCGCCCTGGAGCACGGTGCACCCCCGATGGGTGGCCTGGGTCTGGGTATTGACCGTCTGATTATGCTGCTGGCGGGCGATCAGGATCCGGAGCGTCCGGGTACTGTGGTGCGTCAGCCCGGTATTCGTGAGACTATTCTCTTCCCCCTGATGAAGCCGGAAGCCTAAGCTTTAGCTTCACCTTGAGAGGTGTTAGTACGGCGGGTGCCGCGGATACGGTTGTATCTGCGGCACCCGCCGTTTTCTGCGCACTCTTTTGCACGGTGTATAGCTTCTAGGGTGGGGTTTTCTGTTTATTTGCACAGGTCAGGGGGTGTTTTAGGGTGCTTTTTTGCTCCATTCTGGTGCTGATTTATGCTGCTCTATTCACTCTGGCGGGGGTTTCTGTTCTTATACATGAATGCGTTACATAGAAAATAATGAGGGGATGGGAGGTGGAAGAATTTCGCTTTTGGATAGAGCTGAAATGTACGGTGCGAATGGTCTAATGTGCGGGCTCGTACGGGCGCTATATTTCACTCAGATTGTCGGGGACGCCGGGGTGCATTATTAGGTGTCATTGTCTCTGGGCGCTGTGTCTGATTTCTGGAAGAATCCAAAGTATTTGCACTCTGAACTTCACTTTAATGTTCTTGTAGTGAGTGCAGATTTAACAGGGACGCACAGAAGCGATATGTTGCTGCGGGTGATTGGTGCATTGTTTCAATGCTCAGAATGTTTTCGGAATCTTAATATATTTCTGTTACTATATGAAAGAAAATTAGTACATAAATATATCCGGCACACTATTTTCTCAATCCCGATAGAGGCTTTTGGGTTTACTCCACAGGATATATGCAACAGATGAGGAGGTGCCTCAATGGCACAGAAGGTTCGCATCATCCTTGAAGATGATCTCGATGGCGGCCCCGCAGACGAAACTATCCGTTTTGGCCTGGACGGCGCACACTACGAAATCGATTTGTCCTCCGCAAACGCAGCTCGCCTGCGTGACGCTATCCGCCCCTTCGTAGCGAAGTCCCGCCGCGTGCAGGGCACCGCTACCCAGCGCACCCGTGCACCCCGTGGCACCGCTGCTCCGGTTAAGCGCAACCCCGAGACCGCAGCAATCCGCGAATGGGCTAAGGCTAACGGCCACAAGGTTTCTGACCGTGGCCGCATCCACCAGGATGTTCAGGACGCATACTACGAAGCAATGAAGGCTCAGGGCTAAAGGCTCTCAGTATTCACGCTGTCGGAGGGTTTGGTGCTTTAGAGCTCTAATCCTCCGGACGCTAAAGGCGGATGGTGTTATCACCATCCGCCTTTAGCTTTGCCCCGGTATTTCTTGATATGTGTTGCATATCTGCGGAGGGAGGGGGTGTTTTTATATCACCGATTCCAATTAACTATTTACATGTAAAATATATTGCTCCTTTGCTGAGGCTCGCTTCTGAATTGTCAGAAGGAAGAGCGGGGAATCGGATGTGCAATCCAGTGTCGAGTTCGGGCTCCCCATTTAGGTTTCATGCATTGGCAGGAACACTAAAGGTAATGGTGCATTAATCTCTTCAAGACAGGGGGATATGCGCTGTGATATTTACGCGGTCGTTGAGTCGAGTATTCCAACGAAGAGGCTGGAATGTAGGCTGGAATGTGCCAACTGAAATTTTCGAATAATTGGGGACCCTGCATCTTCGGTGGCACTTACGGAACGTACGGGTTATCTCTTGATGGGGTGCCGAAATGATGGGGAAATATTTGGAAAATAAGCGCCGTTCTATCCGGCAAATGTTTTTTTGCGAATTATTGAAATTTCTCACTTAAACATATAAATTTTTAAAAATTTCTGCAATATATTCATGCACGTGCAGGAAACAAGCGGTTTGGGTGTTGGTCTATGTGGTTTTTTGTGTGTTTACCTCTTCCTCAAACCCTCGTATCGGCACCGCAGCCCATCAAAACCACCCCCGAGCCCCTCGGTGCCCACCTGTAGCACCTCCCCGCCAGAAGCCCCGAAACCGCACCTAAGCCGCGCCTCAAACGCCTCGAACAGCTCATCTGTTCTCTTGATGGCGAACAGACGCCCATCAGCCCGCCCTTTCGGCCGCGCTCAACGTACTCTTGTATCAATAGGAAAATGCAAGGAGTGCGTAAATGTTTGAACGCTTTACCGATCGAGCTCGGCGCGTTGTGGTGCTTGCCCAGGAAGAGGCACGCATGCTCAACCACAACTACATCGGTACCGAACACCTTCTGCTCGGTCTGATTCACGAGGGCGAAGGCATCGGTGCCCGCGCCCTGGAATCATTGGGCGTTACCCTGAACGCAGTACGTGAACAGGTTCAGGACATCGTCGGCCCCGGCCCCCAGGCGCCTAACGGCCACATCCCCTTCACCCCGCGCGCGAAGAAGGTTCTCGAACTATCCATGCGCGAGGCTATTCAGCTGAACCACGGCTACATCGGCACCGAACACATCCTGCTGGGCATGGTTCGTGCCAACGAGGGCGTGGCAAACCAGGTGCTGGTCAAGCTGGGCGCTGAGCCCGCTGCCGTGCGCCAGGCTGTTATGGACCTGATTTCCGGCTACCCCGGCAACAACTCCGGCGAAAAGGAAACCGCCGGCGTGGGTGCAGGTAACTCTCGCGAAGGCACTCCCGCGGGTTCGACCATCCTGGATCAGTTCGGCCGCAACCTCACCGCAGCAGCACGTGAGGGCGAGCTGGACCCGGTCATCGGCCGCCACAAGGAGATGGAACGCGTCATGCAGGTCCTCTCCCGCCGTACCAAGAACAACCCCGTGCTGATTGGTGAGCCCGGCGTCGGTAAGACCGCCGTCGTGGAGGGCCTGGCACAGGCTATCGTGCACGGTGACGTCCCCGAGACCCTCAAGGACAAGCACCTGTACACCCTGGACCTCGGCTCCCTGGTTGCAGGTTCCCGCTACCGCGGTGACTTCGAAGAGCGCCTGAAGAAGGTTCTGAAGGAAATCCGTTCCCGCGGTGACATCATCCTGTTCATTGACGAGATCCACACCCTCGTTGGTGCAGGTGCCGCTGAGGGCGCGATTGACGCTGCCTCCATCCTCAAGCCCATGCTGGCTCGAGGCGAACTGCAGACCATCGGTGCAACCACCCTGGACGAGTACCGCAAGCACATTGAGAAGGACGCCGCCCTGGAGCGCCGCTTCCAGCCGATTCAGGTTGATGAGCCCTCTCAGGAGCTCGCCGTGCAGATCCTCAAGGGTGTGCGCGATAAGTACGAGGCACACCACCGCGTCACCATTACTGACGAGGCTATCGAGACTGCCGTGAACCTTGCGGCACGCTACATCTCTGACCGCTTCCTGCCGGATAAGGCTGTCGACCTGATTGATGAGGCGGGCGCACGCCTGCGTATCAAGCGCATGACCGCACCCCCGGAAATCAAGCTGCTCGACGAGAAGGCCGCCAAGCTGCGCCAGCAGAAGGAAGACGCCATCAACTCCCAGGATTACGAGAAGGCCGCAGGCCTGCGTGATCAGGAGCAGAAGGTTCTGGCTGAGAAGGAAGAAGCCGAGAAGGCATGGCGCGAAGGCGGCGACGCATTCGGCACCGTAACCCCCGAGGTTATTTCTGAGGTTCTGGCCGCTTCCACCGGTGTTCCCGTCTACAAGATCACCGAGGAAGAGTCCAGCCGCCTGCTGACCATGGAGCAGGAGCTCCACAAGCGCGTCATCGGCCAGGAGCACGCTATCGCGGCGCTGTCCCGCGCTATCCGCCGTACCCGCGCAGGTCTGAAGGACCCGCGCCGTCCCGGTGGTTCGTTCATCTTCGCCGGCCCGACCGGTGTGGGTAAGACCGAGCTTGCCAAGGCTCTTGCCGAGTTCCTGTTCGGCGATGAGGATTCGCTCATCACCCTGGATATGTCCGAGTACCAGGAGAAGCACACCGTCTCTCGTCTGTTCGGTGCGCCTCCCGGCTACGTTGGCTACGATGAGGGCGGCCAGCTGACCGAGAAGGTTCGCCGCAAGCCCTTCTCCGTGGTCCTGTTCGACGAGGTGGAGAAGGCTCACGCCGACCTGTTCAACTCGCTGCTGCAGATCCTGGAAGACGGTCGCCTGACCGACTCGCAGGGTCGCGTGGTGGACTTCAAGAACACCGTCATCATCATGACCACCAACCTGGGCTCGCGTGACGTGAACCGCCGCATCCCGGTTGGTTTCCAGGCGATGGACGACGCAACCGCCGACTACGAGCGCATGCAGGCACGCGTGATGGAGAACCTCAAGGAGCACTTCCGCCCCGAGTTCCTCAACCGTGTGGATGACATTATTGTCTTCCCGCAGCTCTCCGAGTCTGAGATTCTGCAGATTGTGGACCTGTTTGTGGGTCGCCTGGCTAAGCGCCTGGCGGAGCAGGATATGTCCATTGAGCTGACCAACGCTGCGAAGGTTCTCATGGCGACTAAGGGTTACGACCCGTCCATGGGTGCTCGCCCGCTGCGCCGCGAGATGCAGCGCAACATTGAGGATGCCCTGTCCGAGAAGATCCTCTTCGGCGACATCAAGCCCGGTGAGAAGATCACCGTGGACGTTGAGGGTGAGGGCGACTCCGCGAAGTTCGTTTTCTCTTCTCAGCCGATGAAGGAGCTGGCTCTGGACTCGGTGCAGGAGCTGAACGAGGGCGAGTCTTCCGAGGCTCCCGTAGCTGAGGCACCTGTTTCTGAGGCTCGAGAGGGTCAGGGTGGGGACTAAGCCCTAGGTAGCTAGGCTCTATCGCACTAAACGCCTGTGGGGCGGTACCGGAATGATCCGGTACCGCCCCACAGGCGTTTTCTGTCTTCTGTAGGCTCCAGAAGCCTTTCTGCGGCGGGTACTAGAGCGAGACGAGTACTGCATCACCCTGCGTGACTTCGCGTGCCAGAGAGTCCGCCAGCAGCCCCGCGTAGCAGCGCTGCAGCTGCTCGGCGGCGGGGGAGAGCGCGTACAGCGCCTTGAGCGGGCGGTGCACCGCGGCGGGTGCATCCGCGGGGAACGCAAAGTCAGGCGAAGAAGCTGCAGTGGGTGAAGAGGCCGTGTCGCGAGCCGAGGCTACACCCGCACCCAGGATGAGCTCGCGATTCACCGGCTCATGCGCCGCACGCAGCACCGCCATGACCGCCCCGCGCACCTGACGGTCCGTGCCGTGCCAACTCTGACCCTTGGGAGTGTAGTCTGCCTCCGGCTTGCCCGCCGCAACCCAGGCGCACAGATCCTCCACCGGGCAGAGCTCGCAGGTCGGGGACTTTGCCGTGCAGACCAACGCGCCGAGCTCCATGGTCGCCGCATTCCACAGGCAGGAGGTGGGGGTGTCGGCGGGCATGAGCGCCTCCGCCAGGCGAGTCTCAGCAGCCGTCAACGAACGCGAGGGTAGAGCCTTGCCGGACACAGCGCGTGCATGTACGCGGCGGATATTCGTATCAATGACCGTGGCGCGCAGACCAAACGCGAACACGCTAATCGCCGCCGCCGTGTAGGAACCCACGCCCGGCAGAGCCAGTAGCGCATCGTAGTCGGCGGGAACCTCGCCGCCGTGCTGCTCCACAATCGCCACGGCGGCACCGTGCAGACGCTGCGCACGGCGCGGGTAACCCAGACGGCCCCAGGCGCGCACCGCCTCCGAGGCGGGCTCTGCGGCAAGGTCGGCGGGGGTGGGCCAGCGGCGCATCCACTCCTCCCACACGGGTAGAACGCGCTTGACGGGGGTCTGCTGCAGCATGAACTCACTGACCATCACGCCCCAGGGGGTGCACTCGTCACGACGCCACGGCAAATCGCGTGCCTGGTCGAGGAACCACCGGTTGATTCGGCGGTGGAGCGCCTCGGTATTCGTGCCTTCGGGCAGGGTCGGTTCGGGGCGCGTGCGTGCGGTGCGTTTGGGCTCTGAGGTCATCCGAAAAGCCTACGCCACAGGGCATATATTCCCAAAACTGCATGAACAGAGTTCACTGTGAATCTCAGGGTTAAACCCGGTATCCTTAAAGGTATGTCTGAAAATGGTCCCGTTCTGCCTCCCGAAGTGTACCGCCGCCGTCGTATCGTGGCGGTCATTGCTCTGCTCGCTATTATTTTGCTGCTGGTTGCCGGCGTGACCTCCATGGTCGGCATGATTAACGGCAAGAAGGACGCCACTGTAGCCTCCACTGCGACGCCTTCCGGTGCGCCCTTCCAGAGCTTCAGTGCTCGCCCCTCCGAAACTGCTTCGGCAACCCCGTCTGCCAGCGCGACTGCCTCTGCGACCGCGTCGGCTAGTGCTTCGGCAACCCCCTCGGTGACCGCTTCTGCGGCGCCCACCGCAAGCGTGACCACCGCCGCGGCGACCCCTACGGCGACCACCCCCGCGGCGACCCCGACTGCCCCCGCACCGACTCCGAGCGTGACCACTGCGGCTGCTGTTGCGGCGTGTACCGCGAACGACCTGAAGGTGACCGTCACCCCCGCGAAGCGTACCTTCGCGGCCGGTGAGCAGGTGTCCTTCCACGTGACCTACACGAACTCTTCGAAGACCCCCTGCGCTGTGGGCGGCGAGGGCGCGAACACCGGCGTTGACCTGAAGATTACCTCCGGTGCGGCTCAGGTGTACACCCGCAGCCTGTGCGCGGCGACCTCTGTTCAGAAGTCTGAGGTAGCCGCAGGAGCCGAGGGCGCAACCGACCTGGCGTGGGATCGTAAGATCAACGTTCTGGGCTGCTCCTCCGCTTCGACTGCTCAGAAGGGTTCCTACTGGGCTGCGGTGACCGTCAATGGTGTGAGCTCGGCTCCGGTGAACTTTATTATTCAGTAGTTCACGTCTATAGTTTTCGCCCCTGTGTGGGCGTGAGAAGCCCCCGTGCTGGATATTCTCCGGCGCGGGGGCTTCTAGCTTTTATCCGGTTATTACTTGGAGGCGCGAGGCTTGGCGAAGCGGCGCTCGCCCAGGTACCCGAGCAGACTACCGAAAGCGGTCCACTGCAGTGCCGCCAATAGCAGGGTGGACAGGTCGGTCACCTCAAAGGAGTTGGGGATGACCTTGAACCACAGCAGTGGCAGGTAAATCAGAAAGAGAATGGGGGACGCCCACACGAAGAACGGGACCGGGCGCTTGGCCGACGGATACTTAGCTCGCGAGTACGACATTGTGACCTCCAGGGGGTGTCATGATGCTTGAGACATCAGGGAGCGGAGGGAACTCCGCTTTCACTACATCATAATGCAAAAGGTTCTCGTGAGGTCAGAAAAATCCCCCGTGCTGGATACTTCTTCCGGCGCGGGGGCTCTCGCATGGGTTTTTTGTTAGAGGTACTTCTCCAGGCTACTCTCCGCCATGCGGGACAGCTGCTCACGCACCGTGCGGGCACGAGCCTCACCCACACCGTCCACGGCGCGCAGGTCCTCAAGGGATGCCGCCATCAGAGCCTGCAGGCTACCGAAGCGCTCCACCAGACGCTCAGAAATAGCGTTCGGGATGCTCGGAATACCGGCGAGCAGACGGAAACCGCGAGGCTGCAGGGGGAACTCCAGATCGGGGTTCTCGCCAAAACCGACAGTGCGGGCAATCGTGCGCAAATCCACGATGTCCATATCGTCCAGGTTCTGAAGCGCCTCAACGCCAGTGGTGATCAGTTCGTCGTTCACCTCGGGCAGGTAGTCGCGTAGGATCAGGTCGCTAGCGGTCATCTCGGGGGCGCGCAGCTCCTCCAGCTGCAGGGCAATCAGGCGGCCGTGCACGCCGAGCTCCAACACGTAGTGGCTGACCTCGCGGATAATGCGGTTCACCATCTCCATGCGCTGCAGGGTCATTGCCACATCGCCCAGGGAAACGTTCGATTCAATCTCCAGGGCAGACAGGCTGGAGAGCACCGAACGCAGGCGCTTCTTATAGCTTTCAAGGGTCTGAATCGCCTGGTTTGCGCGGGCCATCAGGTACTGGCTGTCTTCAACCATATAGCGGGTGCCGTCAACGTACACCGAAATCACGGACATCGACGCGCTCACCGAAATCACCGGGAAACCGGTCTGAATCGCGGTGCGTTCGGCGGTGCGGTGGCGGGTACCGGACTCGTTCGTGTCAATGGAGGCGTCCGGCATGAGCTGCACGCCGGCGTGTAGTAGGCGGGTGGCGTCGCGGTCGCAGATGATAGCGCCATCCATCTTCGCCAGCTCGCGCAGGCGGGTTGCGGAGAACTCGGTGTCGATGTTGAAACCACCCGACGACAGGGAGGATACGGTGCGGTCGGATCCGAGTACGATGAGTGCGCCCGTACGGCCACGCATGATGCGTTCCAGGCCCTCGCGGAGCTCGGTGCCGGGGGCGATTCGGGCGATAGTTTTAAGCAATAGGTCACTATAATTCATCTGCACGAAAACCATTGTACCCGTAAGGGCGGTTATTGAGCCAGGTCAGGGGCGGAACGGCGGGCTAAAGTGCCTCAAAAACGAATGGATATTCTCGATATTTATACGGGAGTGTACGGAGCTAAACTATCTGCGTTTAAGAGTAAAAATCTGTTCTGCGGTACCCCATTTCGCCGTGACCAAACACCGCGCACCATATCGCCCCAGAACCTAAAATAGACCCATGACCGCGCGCACGAAAAACACTAAAACCGCACCCGCCTACCGCTGCACCGAATGCGGCTGGACCACCGCCAAATGGGTAGGCCGCTGCGGTGAATGCCAAACCTGGGGCACCGTCGAAGAAGCCGCCGGGGGCACCCGCGCGCGCACCCGTGCCGCATCCAGCGTGCAGAAACCCGCCCAGCCCATCGCAGAAGTCGACTCGCGCGTAGCCGCCTACATGAGCACTGGAAACCCCGAATTCGATCGCGTGCTCGGCGGTGGACTCGTACCCGGCGCGGTCATCCTCATGGCGGGTGAACCCGGCGTGGGCAAATCCACCCTGCTGCTGGACGTCGCCGCAACCTTCGCACGCGGCACCGCTCAGAATGCGGGGCAGAACAACCCGGCGCACAACACCCAGGCACAAGGCACCCAGCCGCCGCGCCCGGTCCTGTACATTACCGGCGAGGAATCCGCCGCGCAGGTCAAGCTCCGCGCCGACCGCATCCGCGCCATTGCGGACACCCTTTACCTGACCAGCGAAACCGACCTCGGCACCGCCCTGGCGCATATTGAGCAGGTCAACCCCTCCCTGCTGGTCATCGACTCCGTACAGACCCTCGCCTCCGCGGAAGTTGAGGGTAGTGCCGGCGGCGTGACCCAGGTGCGTGAGGTTGCCGCCTCCGTGATTGCCGCCGCGAAGGAACGCAATATGTGCACCCTGCTCGTGGGCCACGTGACCAAGGAAGGCACCATCGCGGGCCCGCGCCTGCTCGAACATCTGGTGGACGTGGTCTGCCAGTTTGAAGGCGATAAGCACTCGAATATCCGCATGCTGCGCGCCATTAAGAACCGCTTCGGACCCACCGACGAGGTGGGCTGCTTCGATATGCACGAGGACAGCATCGCGCCGGTGCTGGACCCCTCCGGCATGTTTGTTTCGAGTACCCCGCACCCGGTGGCTGGCACCTGCGTGACTGTCACGATGGAGGGCCGCCGACCCCTGCTCGCGGAGGTGCAGGCCCTGCTGGATCAGGCGGTGGCACCCGCCCCTCGCCGTACCGTCTCGGGTTTGGATTCGGCACGTATTCAGATGCTGTTGGCGGTGCTGCAGCGCCGCGCCGGGCTGAACGTGGGCAAGCTTGACTGCTACGTCTCCACGGTGGGTGGCGCGAAAATTGCCGAGCCCGCCGCCGACCTGGCGTGCGTTATGGCGCTTGCCTCGGCGGCACAGAATAAGCCGCTACCGCGCAAGCTCGCGGTCTTCGGCGAGGTCGGTCTGGCGGGTGAGGTGCGCGCCGTGCCGGGCATCCGCCAGCGCATTGCGGAGGTGGGTCGCCTGGGCTTCACGCACGTGCTGGTGCCCGCCTCCCCGACCGGCGTGGGGGACGTGCCCGAGGGCGTGACCGTGCGTGAGGTAACCACCCTGGGTGAGGCGCTCGCGCTGCTCTTCCCGCAGAAGTAGCCGCCCGCGTATCAACAGCATAGAGATAGCGGAGGAGGGGGCTCCCGGCTGGCGTAAATGCCGCCGGGAGCCCCCTCTTTGTGAAACCCCTCTGCGAAGCACCGCTAAGAGCGGCTTTCTTCCTCGTTCTCGTGCAACATAATGTTGATCGAACGGGTATTCAGTTTATTCGTGCGGTGGGCGTTGACCGCGGTATCGGTCATGTCGTCAACCACCATCGAGTCGTCCATATCAGTATCAACAATCGGAATGGCCGAGGTTCGCGGCGCGTGCTGTGTGACCGCCTCGCCCAGGGGCACCAGAACCGCCACGGCATCCTTGTGGGACATGCCGGTCGCCTCCATAAAGTCCACCACAATCAGGCGGAGCATCAGCACCAGCGACTCGCCCTCAAAGGTTGCCACACCCATCGTGCGCGGCTCAAGGGTGCCTGCGAGCTTAATCATGCGTTTGCGGGCTTCCATCATGTAGTGTTCGCGTTCGCTTTCGGTCGGGGCAGACATGCCCAGGCCGAGGCTCTGCGCCGCGAGCGACAGCTCGGTCAGTGCGTCACTGAGTGAAAGCTGCGCGGCGGTACGCAGCTGCACGTGGTGAATCGTGGACGCCATGCGGCGGTTGAGCACGCGGTCGTTACGAATCGCCAAATCTACCGCCGCAAGAGTCTTCGCCATGCGCGCCAGCTCGCCTTTACTCTTGCGGCTATTCCAGGACAGCTCATTCATACCCTGCGCGGTAATCAGGTCGCCTCGGCACGCATCATACAGCGGTTGCAGAGCACGGGCATCGAGCAGGCTCTGGTACGCCTTGTTGTAGTCGTAGTAGCGGATCGCTTCGGAGGACAGCTGGAAAACCTTCGCGAACGCATCCATGAGAGCTTGGGCGCGGGCACGCGGGTTCTTACGCGGGTCACGCGGCATCAGGTACATGGCGAGGAACGCGAAGGCGCCACCGACAATGCCGTCGAAACTGCGGGTGAACGCGTCATCAGGTACGGGCAGTAGCAACGTGAAACAGGCCTGGAAGCTGAGCTGAATCGTAAAAATAATGCCCTTATCAATAAATCGGGCAATAATCACGGTCAAGAAAAGCACCACTGCCGCCTGCCAGGTACCGTGACCGAGCAGAATCAGCAGAAGGTCGCCAATGAGAATGCCGAGGGTCACGCCGAAGGAGACCTCAAGGATTCGGCGGGAATGCTTAGCGCCGCTCACATAGCCCAGGGATACGAGGGCAGCGACCGGCGCGAAAATGGGCTCGTGGTGGCCCAGGACGCGCTCAGCGAAAAGCCAAGCGCCCATAGACGCCGCAACAATCTGCACAGACTGAAAGAAGTCAGCCCGGACGCGTTCAACGCCCTCACGGATGAACTGTCGGGTGTTCTGTTCAGTAGTGCGTAGAATGTCTGCGAATCGTGCCATGGGCACCATCATACCGGCGCGGGTGCGGTGCACAAGGGGGTAGGGGAGTGTTGGGTTGAAGTGTGAGAGACCCCGCGCCCTGTACTTGCCCTGTACCTGCGCTGTAGCCGCCTTTTTCGAGGAAATCTAATAAAGCCGCTGTTCGAGCCCCTGTTACGCAACCTAGCCGCGCAGGCGGCGCGCCACCCTCGCCAGCAGGCTCGGCTGTGCGGGGCGCATCTCGGCGGTTTCAGAAGATGACTCAGGCTCAACGGTGACGGGGCGCGTTTCTTCGGCACCGTGCGCGCTGCGAATACTGTGCGCCCCGTGAATACCGTGCGCGCTGTGCCCGCCACCGATTGCGCGGGCACGTTCGAGCTGCCGGCGGTGCTCGGCATCCCAGGAGTGTGCCCGGTCAGACATCGCCCACTCAAACCCCGCGGTGAGGGAGGTTTCGGTGAAGAGATCTCGGGCGGCACGGACGGTTGCGCCCAGCGGCTCGGGGAGCGCCGGGACCTGCGCCACAGCGGGGAAAGGCGCGGGGGCTTCTGCGTTGCCGCGAGCGTCTGCCTCGCCGTGAGTTTTTGCGCCGGAGGCAAGAATCTGTGCCAGCAAGTAGGCACGCTCGGCGCGCAGCACCTCCAGCAGCTCGGTACGGCGTGCATCCGATGCCACCGCCGCGTGCCGCAAGGCGGCGGCAACCATCAGCTCGGGAACACCACCGGCGAGCATGCCCAACGGCAGGGTGAACTCGCCCAGACCGTACAGGCTCAGGGCGCCACCCGCACGCATCTGCGTGAAGGCATCCGGTACGAGGGCGAGCACGGGAATACCCGCCGCGGCGGAGAACACCGCCGGATGGTAGCGGCTGGTCAGCGTGAACGCCGCCGCACGGTGCACGGTAACGCTCTGGTCGGCGTGCAGAATCGGCAGCAGGGTCGCCGGGGTGGAGGGGCTGAGCCGCTCAGCGATGCGCTGGTGTACCTGAATATCGCCGCTTTCGGGGTTCTGCGGGTCGCCAAAATGGCTCAGGAACACGGGCGCGTAGCCGTGCTCGCGCCACATGCTATCGAGCAGACACGCAATCTGCTGCGCCTGCTGTTCGGTGCACTCATTGACGGTGACGCACACGTAGCGCTCGGGCAGCTCATCCAGTGCCTGACCTGCGGAAACGCCCTCCGCATAGTGCAGGGTACGCGCCGGGGAAGCCGCCAGGTAGTCGGTGGCATCGTCCACGCTCAGGCGCGCGTCAATACCCCGCTCACGGCACCAAGCGAGGGAAGAACGTTCACGCACCGTCACCGAACGGGCGGTGCGCAGCATGCGCTCCAGAACCTGCGCATCGTGCAGGTTCAGCACCGGGCCCAGGGACTGGCCGGTCACGTACACGGGCACGCCCGCATGCTCGGCGGCACACACCGCGGCGGCGCGTTCGTAGAGCAGCCAGCCGTAGCGGGAATTGAGGTTGCCGCCGCCGGAAATGACCACCGCATCCATAGCTGCGATAGAATCCGCGAATTCCACCATGCGCTCAACGGTCTGCTCCAGCGGATGCAGCACCTCGGGTAGTGCCTGCACTGGTGGCAGGGTCACCAGCTCGGTGACGGAGGGGCGCTCCCGGTCGGCGTGCAGCTGCGCCACGATGCACTCGAGTGCCGCGAGGGTCAGCTCGCGTTCAGCTGGCGCCCAGGGGAAGAGGAGAAACGGCAGGTACTCGTAGGGGGTGCCTGCATCCTGCGCAAAGGGCTCACCAATGTAGCGCGCCGAATGGCCCACGTCGCGAGTCATGAGGGTGACCGCCGCGCCACCTTCAGAAAGCGCCTGAGCGCTCGCAATGGTCATGGCTTCGTCACCCACGTGGTAGGTGTGCTGGCCGATATCGCCAATGACGAGCACGCGCGGTGTTGCAGAAGGCAACGCTGTAGAAGAATGATTGTTCTCTGTCACGGTTACGCGCCCTTCTGCTCTGCCGGCCCAGCTTCAGCATCGCGACGAACCAGGGAACGCTGATTGAGGGAACGCTTCGCCAAGGAACGCAGCGCGCGGCCCGGGGTGCGCAGGTGCTTGAGAACCCGCAGGCGCTCCTCAATGCTCTGCTGGCGGCTCTCAATAGCCTGCTGACGAGCCTCGATACGCTCCAGGCGGCTCTCGATAGAGCGCAGAATGTCCAGGGATTCGCGGGTCAGATCGTGCCCGTCAATCACGCGGCGCTCCAGGTCAGCCGCCAAATGCGCCTGGTACAGGTACGCACCCGGTCGGGCACCCGCCTGCAGATCCTCGCGGATAGCGCGGGCACGCACCATCGAATCGAAGCGGGCATGCTCAGCCTGACGCTTCACGCTATTCGCCTCGGCGCCCTCCGCATCGGGGCGCAGCGACCAGTACGCCAGCGGCTCATCCACCAGCAGAATATCCGCAACGGAGGCGGCACGCATGTTGAACTCCCAGTCGCCGACCACCGGCAGGGACTCGTCATAAAAACCGACCAGCTCGTGCAGGCTGCGGCGGTAGAGAATGCCAATCGGCACGGCACGGTTCGTGCGGAATAGGAACTGCAAACCGACGCTGGGCAGCCCGTCGTGGAAAATACGCTCCTCGTACACCTCGAACTCGCCCTCGGCGTTCTTGCGTTCGTATCGCTCCACAACGCGGGTGGTACACATGAGCGCGCCGCTCTCTTCGAGCGCCGCGACGGTGCGTTCCAGGAACTCGGGCGCCCACAGGTCGTCGTCATCGTGAATCGCCACGTACTTGGAGGTGGTCGCCGCCAAACCGGCGTTGGATGCCGCCTCCATGTTGTCGCCGGCGGTGGTCAGCAGCTGCACGCGGCCGGAACCCAGCGGGGAAGCCTCAATGACGGCGCGGGTTGCCTGCTCGTCGCCTCCATCGTTAATCACACAGACCGTGTAGTCGGTGAAGGTCTGCTGCGCAATGTTTTCCAGTGCGCGGCTCAAGAAGCGGGGGCGGCCCTTCGTGCGGACCAGAATAGCTACGGTAGGGGAAGACATAACCACAATCAGTCGAGGGTGAGCGGGCCCGTGCCAGCCCAGGAACTCAACCCATTATGAAGGTGTGCACTGTTCAGACTCAACCCGCCGCCCGTCCACGCCGCAGCAGCAGGCACACAGAGGCATACACCGCCCCTAAAAACTAGCTGATGGACTGTAGCGCCACCATCGCCAGCACACCGAGCACAAAGCATGCCGGAATGGTTACCAGCCACACCAGAAGAATCTGCAGAACAATCCTGGATTTCAGCGCGTTAAAGCGCTGGTTCACGCCCGCGCCGAGCGCCGATGCCGTCGCCAGATGCGAGGAGGAGAACGGCACCTGCAGCAGGAAGTAGCCGAGCACCTGCACCACCGCGGTCGTACCCTGAGCGACCGCGCCACGGAACGGGTCCAGGCGCACCATCTTGTAGGCGAAGGTGTAGCCGATGCGGCGGCCACCGGTCAGCGTACCTGCACCCAGGCTGAGGGCAATAATGAAGGTGCCCAGCAGCATCCCGCCCCAGGTGAGGGATTGAATCAGCGCCGGATCCATGATGCGTTCGCTCAGCAGCGCCCACAGCAGCAGGTACAGGTAGCCGGTCTGCAGGCCGTGGAGCAGCGAAATTGCGGAGGCAGACACCGCCAGCACCTCGCGGGCATGCTGATTCACCAGGCGCGGGTTATGGCCGACCACCAGCCGGTAGAACGGCACCACCATCAGCCAGGACAGCAGAAAAATGAGCGGCGGCAAGTAGAAGAGCGGCAGCAGGGTCGCCCCAAAAATATGCGGCAGGAATGCGAGCGAACCGAACCCTTCAGCGGCGCTGTCAATCCTCGTTTGGGTCCACCAGCTCACACCGGCGAGGGCACCCACCAGCGCGTGGGTCGAGGAGGACGGCAGCCTCAGGAACCAGGTGAGCACACCCCAAATAGCGCAGACTAGTAGCGACGCAACGATACCGTTCAGGCCGGTGATGCCCTCCGGGGCGCTCACCCACGAGGCGGAATACTCACCGAGTAGCAGGAACGCACCGACCACGCCGAGCACGTTGAAGAGCGCGGCAAGGTACAGGGCGGAGCGCTCGCCAAGGGCGCGGGTACGCACCGGAACAGCAACGGAGTTGGAGGCGTCGTGCACACCGGTAACGTAGACCGCGGCAATGAAGGCGCAGCAGGCTAGAAGACCCAGGAGCATTAGGATTCCTGAACGATAATGCGGCCAATTTCGGCGGACACATCACGCATAGCGTTGGAAGCGGCGGTCAGCTGCGCCAGGAAGGTGGCGTAGCGGCGGTACCGTTCGGGGGTGTAGCGTTCGGCAATGTACGCGTCGTATTCTTCGGCGGTGCGCAGTGCCTGGCGGGAGATGCGCAGCATGTCCATCCAGTAGTTGTCGAGGCCGCGAATATCGGCAAGTTTGGGGATGACGGCGGCGGTCAGCACCGCCTGACGCTGAATAATGTCCAGGATTGAGGTGATGTGCGTGGCGAAGCCGTCAATGCTGTGCAGGGACAGCACGTGCGCGGCGCTGGTGAGCTTCTCGACGGCGTTGGTGAGCTTGCGCGCCAGCGTGTACAGGTCTTCACGCGGGATGGGCGGGGAGAAGGAGCTGCGCACCTCGGTGAGGGTGCGGAACAGCAGGTTCGTAGAGTCCGCCTCGTGGGTGAGCATGCGTTCGAAGAGTTCGGGGTACTCCGCGACGGGGGAGCCGACCATTTCAGAGAGCAATGCCGCCGCCTCACCGACCTGCGCTGAAATTTCAGCGAGGGAGGCGAGGGATTCGTTGGCGTGGGGGAAAAGTCGGTGCAGCATAGTTCCCAGTCTAACCAGTATTGGGTGCTGCGGGTGCGCACAGCCCGCGGGTATCTCATGAGCGCCCGACCTGCAAACGTTATAGTAACGACCTGTTCGCGGTTGCCCGTGACGGTTTTAAACAAGAACGGTGGGGGTCGATTTCTCGACCCCCACCGGAACGTTTAGGGATGTCGGGTTGGGAGCGCCTCTCGGCGGAAGGCCGCTCGAAGCGGCTAAAGATTTGGAGCCCGGGGCTACCTATTAGCAACCCGACATCTTGTAATTATTATCCACCCGCACCCGGCGCAGAGTCAATCGGAAACAGGCTTTTCACGCCTCTGCGACCCAATGTGGAACCTGTGCCAATTCGCGGCACGAACCCGCATTTTTAGGCGCCTAAACGGTGCAGAAGACTAGAATGCTTCGAGGTTGGTCTGCGTTTTTTCCTGTGCAGATTTTTCCTGCGCAGAATCAGCCTCCAAAGTGCTGTTAGCCTGCTGACCAGCCTCAACGGCGCGCAGCTGGGCGGCGACCGCCTCCAAATCGTGCGCGATCTGCTCCATCTGCTGAGCCTGACGCGGCAGGCGAGCACGACGCTCCACCGCCTCACGCTTCACCTCGTGGCTACCCGGAACCGAACTATCCTGCCCGGCAGAGCGCGCATAATCGGTGCGAATACCCAACGCCACCACGTGCGCAAACGCCGCGCAACGTTCCATCGCAATATCCATATCGCCGGTGTACAGGCCCGCCAGAATCTCATCAATCGTGCGGACCACCTCGTCGGCGCTCGGCGGGTCGGGAACACCCGCCACCACGTGCGAACGGTAGTCCTCCGCCATGCCCAGCTCAAAGGCGCGGCTCACTCCGCGTGGTGAACGATGCACCACATCCCGCAGCCAGTACATACGCCACAGCGCACCCGGCAGGGAGTGGGCGCTCGCGTGCGACCAGAGTTCGGCGAGCATCTCAATTCCGTAGTCGTCGGTGAAGCTGACGAGCCGTTCGGTCATCTGCTCGTCGGTGCCGCGTCCGCGCATCAGCAGGATGCGTGCGGAGGCGTGCGCCGCCTCTTCGCGTGCGGCGGGGTCCATGCCGCCTTCGTGGCGTTCAAATTTCTCGGCGGAGTAGAGGACAGGTCGGTGGTGGGTGCGGTGACGCGAGCGCCCGGAGGCGCCGGTTGATGTTGCGGGTGTAGACATAGGATTTTCCAGTGTACCGTTCATTGGCTGGGAGCCGGTAGTGTATAGTATTTCTATCTGCACACTTTCAGTTTTGTGTGGATAGGAGCGCCTTTAGCTCAGTCGGTAGAGCTACGGACTTTTAATCCGCAGGTCGTGGGTTCGAGCCCCACAGGGCGCACTAGCCGACCCGTCGCCTCCCGCTTTGCGGGGGTCGGCGGGTTTTTGCGTCTTCACCCTTATGCGCGGGGTTTTACCTCGTGCCTATCCCGTGTGGTGGGGCGTGTCCTGCCGGGTTGGCCTGGCAGTTTTTGATTCGTGTACGTTGACCCGAAAAGATGAGGAAACCCCGTGAGCGTCACCATTAAGAACCCCGAAGAAATCACGATTCTCGCCACTGGCGGCACGATCGATAAGTTCTATTCGGTGGCGGGCACCATGGATATTGGTGAGCCTGCCGCTAAGGATCTGCTAGACCGCGTGATTACCGATATCCGTTTTGATATTCGCCCGCTGATTGGCAAGGACAGCCTGGACATGACCGATGAGGATCGTGCCGAGCTGACCGAGGCGCTGAACGCTGTCACTAACGACCAGGTGCTCATCACCCACGGTACCGACACCATGCCGGAGACTGCCCGCTACCTGGTCGAGCACGCCGACCTGGGCGATAAGGTTGTGGTGCTGACCGGTGCGATGCAGCCCGCCGTGATGGCTCGTTCGGATGCCGGCTTCAACCTGGGTGCCGCTATTGCCGCCCTGAACCTGCTGGAGCCGGGCGTGTACATCAGCATGAGCGGTCGTATTTTCCCTGCCGAGAGCGTGCGTAAGGACCGTTCTCGCGGCATTTTTGAGGGCTAAGATGGCTGATTCCGCTCGTATGCGGCAGGGCGAACCGGTTTCTGCCGCTGAGCTTGCGCAGGTGGAGGGTTCCTCGGATCTTATTCCGCAGGAGCGTATGTCGCGGGAGCATATGTCCCGGGAACATATGTCGCAGGCGCAGCTCATGCAGCTGCAGGCGATGGAGGAGCTGGAGCAGCAGGCTGACGAGTTCTGGAATGTCACCAGCGATTACCCGCTGCCGGCTAAGAACCTGTACCTGGTGCGTGTGCTGCTGCTGGTCGTGCCCTCGCTGATTGTTGTTTATTACTTCATCCGCGTCACGCTTTTTCCGATTGGTGCGGTGCCGCTGGTCTACCTGGTGATGCACATATGGCTTGCCATGATTTACCGGGCGAACCGGTCGGTGAAGTTGGTGTTGCTGGCGAATGTGGTATCCGGGGTTGCGGCGGCCATTATGACGGCGTTCTTTGTCTATGCGCTGGTGACGGTGCAGGGCCCGCAGACTCTGCTGGACCGTGTGGGTATGTTCTATACGGTGAGCTTGCTGACGGTTATGGCGTCCTTCGCCTTGGAGGTTCTGTTCTCGCTGTTTTATAGTTTGGCGGTTCGTAGGAGTCTGCGCCGGAGCAAGCTGGAGAAGCAAGCAGGCGCTGAACAGTAAAAGCTATGGTCTTGAGGAGTGGCGTTCATTCGCGCCAGCGGGTGGGGTGTTCCTTCATGCATTCACGCCTCTGAGAGGGTGAAGACGAGACAGTGAACGACAGCGGGACACGCTCTCAGTGATGCCCAGCCACTGCTCAGATTCCCCTAAAGTACGCGTGATACGGTAGAGAAAGAAACACGACCCGCACCTGCCAGGAGGTCACCCATGGGCGCTACACACCTGAACACAGATGCCGCTTCATCCGCAGAACACCCGGATGAAGATCTCAGTGTGCAGACTCGCTATCAGGCGCCTATCCGCCAGGCGACGCCTGCCACGCCGGAGGTATCCGTTCCGCTGAACGTGCCGCCGGTGGTCACTGGTTCGCATCCGGTTATTTCGGCGACTTCTACCGTGATCATTCAGGACGGTACGAACCCGCCGATTGTGGTGCGTACGCACCCGACGGGTCCTCTACCGCCGTTCCCGGGGCAGGGTCAGTTACCCGCTTTTCTGCGCACCTACACCGCTGATGAGGTGAAGGAGCGCAAGCAGAAGCTCAAGAAGAACCTCCTGGTCCGCGCCGTTATTTTGTGTATTTTGGCCCTGGTTGAAGGCCTCATTATTTCTCAGTACACGCAGCCGTTGGCGATTTGCTTTGGCTTTGTCGCGGCGCTTTACCTGGTGGTTCAGATGTGGCCGCTGATGCGCCCTCCGCATGATTCGGCGGACGCCTCCGTGTATAGCGTTTGGGCTATCTGCTCCCTAATTGGGTTTGTTGCGATGGGGCTGGTGCTTTCACCGATTACGTTCCTGCTGTTGATGCTCGACTGGGCTGGGGTTTCGATGGGCCTGGACCCCCTGCTGATACTTGTTGTCTTGGGCCTGGTCTGGTTGAGTGAGGTCGGTCTATCGTTGCTGACCATTTACCGCTTCAACAACTTGCGAATTGCGATGGCGAACCAGGCAGATTCTCCGTCGCTACCCGACAGTATTTCTGCGACGGTTGACCCGTCCACTTTTGCCTAAAGTTTTTTGAGGCGGCGCGGTAGACGAACGCCGCGCCGCCACACACATCACACACTCGCTCATACGTTTTCCGCACACTATCAGCCGATATCCGAAAGATTCAGCTATGTCCGCAGTCGAGTCCTCTCCGCCATCCGCTCCGAACACCACGCATCCTACGAAGCCCGCCACCCCCACTCTCGTGTCTGTGGCGGGTTGGGTTCTGCTCGCTATCGCTGTGGGCTGGCTGGTGCTGATTGCGTACACCGGCATCTCCTATGCAACCACCCATTTGTCGCATTTTTCGACCTGGCGCGCCCAGTCGCTGGTGGATGCGCAGGCGTACTACCCGGTGCTTTTCCTGATGGTCAGCGCGTTCGGTAACGTGACCCTGCATGGTTTCTGCACGGTGGCGTATCTGCGTGGTTACCGGTGGGCGGCGTTGGTGCTGTCGGTGGCGTTGGCGTTGGGCGTGTTGGCTTCTTTGCTGATTATGCTGACGGTGGCGGCTCTTCTGGGTACGTTGAATGGTGCGCCGAGCCAGGACGTTGAGCTGCTGCTCAGTAGCTCTTCGCCGCTGTACACGCCGGTGTATGTGGCTGGCCCGTACATGCTGGTGTGTGTTGTGGCGTTGGCGCTGGTGTGGTCGCGTCAGTCGCGTTCTTACATGGAGGCGCGCCGTGATTGGCGTGTGCGTCGTAGCGAGGATTACCTGATTTAGCCTCAGAGGTTCTGGCCGCGGCTCCTGCGGCTCACCGATAACTTTATTTATCCAACCACTATTCACCCAACCACAGTTAGGATGACTCGTGCACCCTACTTCCGAATCTGCGCACGAATCCTCATCGCAGACGAGCCCTGGCTCTACCGCCCCTGCCGCGCCTGAGGTGGTGCTCCCGCCGCGGCCGAAGGCGCTACGCGGCGTCATGTGGTGCGCTACAGCCATTATTATTCTGTCCGCAATCCAACGTATCTATGTATCTATCCATAACGAGGTGCCAGATCGCGTTATGGAAATGATGCCGGGCATCATCATTTCAGGCATATTCGCCACTTTCATCTTCTCTCTCATACCGATTTTCGTCCTCCGCCGACTGTTGAAGGGCCGTAGATGGGCGTACTTCCTCACCCTCTTCGGTAGCGCTTTTGCAGTTTTTGTTGGGGCCCTGAGTTTGCAATCTTTCATCTCGGTTGATTACTTCTCCAGGCTGGCGGATGAATCATTGACTTCAAGGCCCCGAGACTACGTAGTTTCCATTGTGGTGAGTGACATTATGGGAGCTTTTCTCACGGCTTTCTACCTGCTGATAGTTGTGTTGCTCCTTAGTCGTTCCACCAGGTCGTATGTGGCCACTGCGAGGTTCGAGCGGTTGAAGGCACGCGAACAGATAAACGCCGGTGATGGCTGGGTCGTTCTCCATCAGGATGCAGAAATGGGCGCTCGCCTGGACGAAGAGCAGACACG
>ERZ773001.219-NODE-219-length-24760-cov-6.22615_pt1 | contig 24760 bp, 20 predicted proteins | sample MGYA00511673_ERZ773001 | MGnify/ENA primary metagenome ERZ773001 (study PRJEB29015, sample SAMEA2738091) | human oral metagenome | biome: human oral; feature: human-associated habitat; material: saliva | place: China | collected 2162 ... | reverse complement strand
GGGGTTGGCTTTCTCTGCATCGTAGATATCGAGCAGCTGCTGCCAGTTCAGATCCTTGAACTGGATGTTCGCAGTGACCTGTGTGCGGTCAGAGTTGGGGGAAAACCAGGTGTAGGCGAGCATTGACGAGGTAGATTTCGCGCGAGACGTCCCCAAATTGACTTCCTCAGGGACACTCACGGTCAGTGTGATGTCGGAGTTGAAGGAGCTACCGGAATCGTGGGGGGAGAGCCCCTGCGCAGCTGCAGCGCGGATTTCGGCCTCGTGGCCTGCAAGAAGCGTGGTGATCGGGATATTTACTACGACGGTACCGTGATAGGTCGTGATCACAGGATCGGTATTACACACAGTCGTCGTTGTAGAAGAGGCGTACTGCGAAAGAGGGAAGGCCTGGTCATCGGCTTGAGCGCCGCGAGGCGCAAACATTGTTACCGTACCTGCGGCGAAAAGGGCCAGCCCAGCGCCTGTAGCCAGAACTCTCCGGCTTTTCCTCATTATGTCCCCCAGTTTTTGATGCGTGTTTAAAACGTCGTGATTCAGGATTTTTTCAGTGTACTCATTGTTGATACAAAAGCACATCGTCTATTGACGAGCTTAGCTTTGGATTGAATGTTCTACAAGGCGCGGTCACATCGCGCACACGTGATCCGCATCTGCACCATCGCAGACTCGACGCCCCGTCATGCTATGGCAATTTTTCCAGCAATACCGCGCATTCCATATGTTCGGTGTGGGGGAACATATCGAAGAGCCGCGCCTGCAGTGGGGCGTAATTTGGCATTCGTTTCAGATCGCGAGCAAGCGACTTGGGGTTGCACGAGGAATAGATCACGTAGTGCGCGCGTGAATCATTAATCCACTCTGCGAAAGCCCCACCAATGCCTCGCCGTGGGGGATTGACGACGATCGCCTCGGGAGTGGCATCAATGCCCTGGTCGAAAGCCCACTGTGCGGCGTCTGCGGCCATGAACGTTACACGATCGCTCACCCCAGCATCGGCGGCGGTGCGCTGGGCCGAGGCGATGGCCTCGGGCGAAATCTCAACGCCGCTTACGCGCTCAACCCCGCCAAGCGCCGCATGCAGGGCAAAACCACCCACTCCGCAGTACAGATCCCACAGCGAGGTTGCACCGCTGTCGCGTGCCCACTGCGCGACTTGGCGATACAGTTCCGAGGCCACGCCCGTGTTGGTTTGCGAAAAAGACCTCGGCCCCAAGTGCAGTTCGACATCGCCGACGAGCATGGGAAGGGTCGTTTGCTCGGAGATCACAATCTCTTCATCGCCCTCAACAAGGGCCGCGTGAATGGGAAGAATGTTGACGGTGACGACCTGGAGCGTGGGGATGAGAGATCGCAGAAGAGGCAGGCGAGAACGCAGTCTCGCCAGTTCGCGCTTCGATCGCAGCACGAAACGGATCATCAAGGCTTCATCGGAGCCCTGAGTCACAAGAATCTGTTTGAGTTCACCTGCGCGTTTCGTGATGTCATATGGCTCAATTCCGGTGCTCCTGATGAATTCCTTGAGGGGCTCAATGCTTCGAGCGATGGTATCGGTGTGTGCGATGCAGTGAGGAAGGTCGACGCCCGCGTATGCGGGCGCTGGGCCGATGATGCCCAGAGTCGGATGCTCGGCGGTGCCGCCGATTGCGAACTTTGCCTTCGTTCGATAGTGAGAAGGCGTCGAGGCTGCAGGAGGGAGCCACTGCATGGCGGATGCGTGGGGGATGCTGGCAAGGATCTTTTCGACCGCACTTTGACGCCGTGCAAGCTGAAGATCATAGGGAGTGGGCATCAGCGGACAGGAATGACACTGCCCGCTTGTTAAATGTTCGCACTCCATCGCTTCATCTTGGCACCTTGTTCCTTTCTTTGCCACAAACGAGGCCGAGTGGGCGCTGAGTGGCGGAACGCCACTTGTGTGGGCGGTGGGGGAGTAAGAAGGCTGCAAGCACGTGGGAGTTAAGATGCTGCCATGAGTGAAAAGCCGGGCGTGAGCGCAGCTGACGAACCGCGTGAGGTCCCTCAGGGGGCGCTCGCGAGTGGCGAAACCATGCGCATTGACACCTGGCTGTGGGCAACTCGCCAGGTGAAGTCGCGTTCTCAGGCAACGGCGGCTGCGCGCGCCGGACACGTCAAACTCAATGGGGAATCAGTAAAAGCTGCCCAGAAGGTGCGCGTGGGTGATGAGGTTCGTTTGCGGGTGGAGGGTTTTGACCGTGTCCTTATTGTTCGCAAGCTTCTTGTGAAGCGCCTGGGGTACCCCTTCGCGAAACTGTGCTACGAAGATCTCAGCGAACCGAGGCCTCGGCTGGGGGTCGCCTTCGCCCAGCGTGAACGCGGGAGTGGGCGCCCGACGAAGAAAGAGCGTCGCGATATGGAGAAGTTCCGCGGAATGAATCCTGACTTTTCCGCGGACTTTCAATGGTAATTGGCGTTGCTGCCAATTAAAAGCAGGAAATTTTGGAAAACAGGGAATAAAACCCTCCAAAAGAAGTTGAGTATGTCAGACTCAAGGTTGGGTGTAGCGCTTGCGGGCGTGAGATCCAATCCCTAAACTTGAGTGCAACAGGCTCAAGGTGGTCTGGAGGTCGACATCCTCGGCCACCACAACAGAAGACGTACAAAGCGCGGTATCGCCTCGGCGACAATTTCCACCACGCTTTGATGAAAGGAAACTCATTATGGGACGCGCAGTAGGTATTGACCTCGGCACCACGAACTCCGCTATTGCAGTGCTTGAAGGCGGAGAACCCACAATCATTGCAAACGCAGAAGGCACACGCACGACCCCCTCGGTCGTCGCTTTCTCCAAGACCGGCGAGGTCCTGGTTGGCGAGATCGCCAAGCGTCAGGCGGTCACCAACGTTGATCGCACCATCTCTTCGGTCAAGCGCCACATGGGCACTGACTGGAGTGTCAGCATTGACGACAAGAAGTACACCGCTCAGGAAATTTCCGCACGAATCCTCTCCAAGCTCAAGAGGGACGCGGAAGAGTATCTCGGTGAGCCCGTTACCGACGCGGTCATCACCGTTCCCGCGTACTTCAACGACGCAGAGCGTCAGGCAACCAAGGACGCCGGCCAGATCGCAGGCCTGAACGTCCTGCGTATTATCAACGAACCCACCGCAGCGGCACTGGCCTACGGCCTCGAAAAGGGTAAGGAAGACGAACTCATCCTGGTCTTCGACCTCGGTGGCGGTACCTTCGACGTCTCCCTGCTGGAAATCGGCAAGGATGACGATGGTTTCTCCACCATTCAGGTTCGCGCAACCGCTGGTGACAACCGCCTCGGTGGCGATGACTGGGATCAGCGCATCGTTGACTGGCTGATCGAGCAGGTGAAGGCTAAGAGCGGTGCTGATCTCTCCAAGGATCCGGTTGCTCTTCAGCGTCTGCGCGCAGCAGCTGAGCAGGCCAAGAAGGAACTGTCCAGCGCGATGAGCACAAACATTTCGCTGCAGTACCTCTCGGTAACCGCTGATGGCCCCGTTCACTTGGACGAGACCCTCACCCGCGCGAAGTTCGAGGAAATGACCTCGGATCTGCTTGATCGCACGAAGGCTCCCTTCGAGAAGGTCATTAAGGACGCAGGAATCTCCGTCAGCGAGATCGACCACGTCGTCCTGGTCGGCGGCTCCACCCGTATGCCCGCCGTTGCCGAACTGGTCAAGAAACTTACCGGTGGCCGCGAGCCCAACAAGGGCGTGAACCCCGATGAGGTCGTCGCAGTTGGCGCAGCCCTGCAGGCTGGCATCATCCAGGGCGACCGCAAGGACGTTCTGCTGATCGACGTGACTCCTCTGTCCCTGGGCATCGAGACCATGGGCGGCGTCATGGACAAGGTCATTGAGCGCAACACCGCAATCCCGACCAAGGCATCGCGCGTCTACTCGACCGCTGCCGACGGCCAGACCTCGGTTCTGGTCCAGGTCTTCCAGGGCGAGCGTCAGTTCACCGCTGACAACAAGTCGCTCGGTAACTTCGAGCTCTCTGGTATTGCCCCCGCACCGCGTGGCGTTCCTCAGATCGAGGTCACCTTCGACATCGATGCGAACGGTATTGTTCACGTTTCCGCGAAGGACCTTGGAACCGGCAAGGAAACCGCGGTGACCATCACCGGCGGTAGTGCCTTGAGCAAGGAAGAGATCGAGCGCATGGTCAACGAGGCCGCTCAGCACGAAGAAGACGATAAGAAGCGCCGCGAGGAGCTTGAGATTCGTAACTCTGCTGAGCAGCTGGTCTACACCATCGAGAAGACCCTGAAGGACGACGCCGACAAGGTCTCCGAAGCGACCCGCCAGGAAGTCCAGGGCGACCTTGACGCCGTGAAGGAAGCCCTCAAGGGCAGCGATATCGAGGCTGTGAAGAGCTCCGTTGAGAAGCTCAACCAGTCCGCGATGAAGATCGGCCAGGAGGTCTACCAGAACGCTCAGGCCGCTCAGGCCGCTGCTGAAGCAGGCGCTTCACAGGAGTCGTCCACTTCCTCCGATGACGACGTCATCGACGCCGAAGTTGTGGATGAGGACGACAAGTGAGCACCGAGCCCACGAATCCTTCCGACGACGCCCAGGAACCGGTGGTCGGCTCTCAGCCGGCCACCCCGGGCGACGCCCAGCCCCACGCTCAGGAGTGCGCAGCTGCACACGCAACCGCGGCCTCGGCAAACAGTCAGGGCGAGGAGATGGGTGAAGTCGATATGTCGGACTTCGAAGAGCAGCTCGAAGACAGTGACCTGTCCAAGGCTCTCGACCAAGTGGCGCAGGCGGAAGAAAAACTCGCTCGCGCCCATGCAGACCTGTACAACCTCAACCAGGAATATTCGAACTTCGTTCGCCGTTCCAAGGAATCCGTTGCCGGCCACGTCCAGTCCGGACGCGACCAGGTGCTGGAAGCCATGATCGGTGTCTTGGACGATATCGAGGCTGCGCGTAAGCACGGGGATCTCAATGACGGTCCCTTTGCCTCGATCGCGAACAAGCTGGAAGACACGCTTCGCACGCGCTTCGAGCTGGAACGTTTCGGAGACGAAGGGGACGATTTCGACCCCATGCTTCACGAAGCGCTCATGGCTCAGCCCAATCCCGATGTGGACCACCCGGTCCTGGGACAGGTCTTGCAATCTGGATATCGTCGCGGAGACACCATTATCCGCGCGGCGAAAGTCCTGGTGTACAACCCTGAATAAGGAATATTCAACGAACTGCAGAGTCAAAAAAGGAGGTGACGCGCAGTGAGTGGAGAAGATTGGCTCCAAAAGGATTTCTACAAGGTCCTTGGCGTAAGCAAGGATGCTGATGAGGCCACAATCAAGAAGGCCTACCGCAAACTTGCGCGCACCTGGCACCCCGACCAGAACAAGGGCAACCCCGAAGCTGAAGAGCGCTTCAAGGAAATCGGCGAGGCCTACACGGTCCTGTCCAACCCTGAGCAGCGCCAGCAATACGATGCGATTCGCGCGATGGGCGCCGGCGGTTTCCGCGGCGGTGCCGGTGGCGGCGGAGCATCCGGTGTGAACTTTGAAGATATCTTCGGTGCTTTCGGCGGTGGAAACGGCGGAAACGTTCGTTTTTCCACTAACGGCAGCGCAGGTATCAACCTCGATGACATTCTGGGCGCTTTCGGCGGTTTTGGTGGAGGCTCTTCGCGCGGGTCCTCACCCTTCGCGGGCGCCTCTCAATTCGGTGACTTCGCCGGCGCGCACGGAGCGTCCTACCAGCAAGCGCCTCAAAAGGGTGAAGACTTGCATGCTTCAACGCGCATCACGCTCAAGCAAAGCCTGAGTGGAGTCAACATCAAGTTGGCAGTCTCCGGTAAGCCTATGACCGTCAAGGTTCCCAAGGGAATTAAGGACGGCCAGAGTGTGCGTCTGCGTGGCAAGGGGAAAGCCTCGGTTAACGGCGGAGCCACTGGCGACCTGATCGTCACCATCCACGTCGAGGAGGATCCGGTCTACAGCCGCGAGGGAAACGACCTTCGGATGACCCTTCCCGTGACCTTTGCCGAGGCCACGCTGGGCGCCAAGGTTGAAGTTCCCTTGATCGATGGTTCGACTGTCACTGTCAAGGTTCCTGCCGGTTCTGATTCTGGTCGAACCCTGCGCTTGAAGGGGCGCGGTGTGGCCACGAAGAAGGACACGGGTGACCTCTTGGCAACTATCAGTGTGGTGGTCCCCAAGGATCTCACACCTGAACAGCTTGATTCGATCAAGTCGCTGGCGGATTCTCTTGATCAGAGTGATCCGCGCGCAGATCTTGTGAAGAAGGTGAGTGCGTAATGGGGCATCGAGATGAAGTGACCTTCGTGATTTCCGTTGCCGCACAGCTGGCGGGAATGCACCCGCAGACCTTGCGTCAATACGATCGGATTGGCTTGGTGACACCCCTTCGTACGAAGGGACGCGGGCGGCGTTACACCCGACGCGATGTCGAGCGTCTGAAGGAGATTCAGCGCCTCAGCCAGGAAGAGGGAATCAACTTGGCCGGTATCCAGCGGATCATGGAGCTGGAAGACGAAGTTGATCGCCTGCGAGAACAGCGCGATGCCTTGGCTGAGCGGGTCGAAGAATTTGAACCCGTCTTCGACAGAGTTTTTGTCGCAAGCCCGGATGGCCAGATTCGCCCCATGCGTCGTGCGCATGCGCGGCGCAGCGAGGAGACTCGGCGCGGCATGGTGCCAGTCCGGAATCACGGTCTGGTCGCGTGGAGGCCCGCTGGTAACCAGCGAGTCCGCGCGCTCATTGAAGCGTCACCCGAAGGAGTTCGGGTCATCGAAGGAACCGTTGTGGTTTCACGATAGCTCGTCCCTCGGGTGATGGTCCTCGAGGCGACGAGTAAGGGGAGGTATCGCAAGATACCTCCCCGTTTTCGTTATGAGAGTTAGGCGGCTAAAACCAGTTCACGTCCGCGCAGGCGAGCAAGAATGCCGCGGATTGCAGAAGCAAAAACAGTTGCTGCACGGGAAATGAAGACGCTTGCGGAAGCGGCGGCCTCGGTAATGAACACCCGGAAGTCAGCCAAGGTGCCAAAGACGAAGAAGTTCTGACCCAGGTAGTTCACGATGAACAAGGAACTGCTTGCAGTCAGCGAGGCCATCCACAGCGCCATTCCGGCGGAGACCAAAGCCTGAATTATCAAGTAGGACATGGTCATCACGCTCGCCGCCATGATTGCGTAACGGATCGCGGTTGCTACAACTCCGCCTCGTGCATTGAAAACCTTGCGGTTCATTGCGTAATTCATCGTGCACGAAGAGACGCGAGCCAGTGCGACCGGCAAGAAGACACCGCCGATCGTCACGTTAAGGATCAGGAGAAGCGTGTAGTCCACAGCGGTGGAAGAAAGCGACGAGGCCAGGTAACGCAGGACTCGTGCATTGGCGCGGATAGCCTGGGTGGCCTTGCGCATCGCCGAGGTGGCGTATGCGCTCATAGCTGAGGCCTGGGTGCCTGCTGCGCTTCGAGCGGTGAGTTCTGCGTTCGTGTTCATGGCATTAACTGTGCCCACAGCAAATCTGTGTGCATTATGTCCAAGCTGTGGAGAAGCTATGAAGCATGGAGGCATGTAGTGTTGTTTCCATGACTTCATTGACTTTGCGTTCGCGTGCGGCAATTGCTGCAGGGAAGGGCGCCAGCTGGGCATCGCGTCGGCTCGGCCGCGGATCGGGAGGAATGATCGGCGGCAAAGTTGCGCTGAAACTTGCCCCGAATTTGCTCGCCGATCTTGCTGCTCATCGCCGCAGCGCTGTCGTTTCTGGAACGAACGGAAAGTCGACCACGACTCGGCTGCTGCGCGCGGCTCTCTTTGCAATCGGTGAGGTTGCCTCCAATACCAACGGCGACAATATGACGCCGGGAATTACAACCGCCCTGATGCGCTCTCACGCGCCGCTGGCAGCCCTCGAGGTCGACGAAATGCACATGCCGGTGGTGAGTCGTTTCGTTAACCCTCAAGCGATCGTTTTACTGAACCTTTCGCGTGACCAACTGGATCGCGTGGGCGAGATCGGCGCGGTGGAGCGTCGCCTGCGAAAGGCCGTCAATGAGCATCCCGACAGCATTGTTATCGCCAACTGTGACGATCCGTTGATTGCGTCTGCTGCTTGGGATAGCCCCAATGTTCAATGGGTTGCTGCGGGACATGCATGGATGGGGGACTCGACCGCATTTCCTCGGGGCGGACGCGTGATCCATTCCGATGATTCGTGGCGAGTGGTTCCCTTGACCTCCGTTTCGGGTGAGGAAGGGCTGGAGAAATACCAGCGTCCCGAGCCGATGTGGTGGCTTGAAGACGAAGACCTCTCCGATGCCGCGCACCCTGCCGCTGTTGCGTGCCGAAAGGACGGGCTGCGCATTCCTCTTCGCTTGTCCCTTCCGGGGCGTGCGAATCTGTCGAATGCTCTCGAGGCCTTGGCTGCGGCGGTTGCGATGGGCGTGGACCCGCAGGCGGCGTGCCGCGCGATGTCGCAGGTTGAAGAAGTTGCGGGCCGCTACTCGACGTACGAAATTCACGGGCGTCTGGCGCGACTCATGCTGGCGAAGAACCCCGCCGGTTGGCAAGAAGCCATGTACATGATCGATCCAGCCGTCGATCAGGTGATCGTTGCCGTGAATGGCCAGGTCGCTGACGGCCAGGATCTCTCGTGGCTGTGGGACGTCGATTTCTCAGTCTTGGGTGCGCCAGCACGCAAGGTTTACGCCTGCGGTGAGCGCGGCGCTGATCTTGCGGTTCGCTTGGAGTATGCGGGTGTGCATTGTGAACTCTTCCCCTTGCCAATGGAAGCGCTTCGCGCATGCACCCCTGGCCGCGTTGAAATCCTGCTGAACTACACGGCTTTGCGTGATTTCAAGCGGGTTTTGGACTCTCATCGTGAAGCGGAGGAAGCAGAATGAGTGCACTGCGAATTGGTGTTCTTCTTCCCGAGGTCTTGGGCACTTATGCTGATGGCGGCAACGCTCTGGTCTTGGCCGAGCGCGCGCGCCGCCGCGGAATCGACGCCCGGATCGAGTACGTCGGTGTGGGAGATGCAATCCCCGATGACCTCGATATCTACACCCTCGGTGGGGGAGAGGACGCCGCTCAGGAGCTAGCAGTTGAGACTTTCACGGCCGATTCTGGCCTGAAGCGTGCGGTCGAGGCCGGTCGTCCCCTCCTTGCAATCTGTGCTTCCCTACAGATTCTTGGCCACTGGTACACGGATGCGCGTAATCGCAAGGTTTCTGGCCTGGGTCTTTTGGATCTCACGACCTTGCCGCAGGGCAAGCGCTCCATTGGCGAACTCGTTGTTCAACCCGAAATTGAGGGGCTAAGCGAGCCCCTGACGGGTTTTGAGAACCACGGTGGTGGCAGTCGCCTAGGGCCACTCGCTCGTCCCTTGGGTAGGGTTCTTTTCGGTAACGGCAATTCGACCTTGCCCGCTGATCGTCAAGGTGCTGAGGGCGATGCTCAGCAGTCTCGAGCAATCGACGGTGCTGTCCAGGGTTCGATTATCGCCACCTACCTGCACGGGCCGGTTCTTGCCCGCAATCCACAGTTGGCTGATCTGCTCCTTGAACGCGCTTGTGGACACGAGCTTGAGCCCCTTGAAATTCCAGGTGTTGACGAGCTTCGCAAGGAACGCCTAGGTGCGATGATTTCGCGATTGGATCGCGATGGCCGCTGAGGACCAGCCGCGTTTCGGGGCCCGTTCGCCGCAGTGGCAGGATGAATCGCAAGAGAGCGCAGCCCCTTCTTCTCCTTCCTCGGTTCCCTGGGAGCAGTACGGCGAGGTCGTTGTACCTGTGCGCGCTGTGCGCTTTCCTCGCTACGATCCCTCTGCCGAGGCCTCGTCTTCTTTTTCCGATGACCCTGCCTTGCCCACGGTGCAGGGAAGTGGCGATCCTAGCCGGCGACTGCCTCGGGAAGGGGAATCGGGAAGAATTCGTTTACGTACGTCGGGCGGTCCACTGGGCTACGCGCCACCCGCGCAGGCCCCCGTCGATCCCTCTTCCGTGCCAACTGCGCCACGCGTGCGTAAGCGTGGAGGCTGGGTGATTTTCCTCGGCATTGTCATGTCGGTTGTGTGTGCCCCCGTGCTCTTCTTTGCTATTGCCTTCTCTGGCGCCGATTTCTCAGCGATGCAGTCGAGCCTTCGTGAGGTGTCCAATGGTCAAAGCGTGACGGTTGATTCCAGTGGCGGTTACGTCGTGCAGATCACCGCTGGGAATGCGCAGACGTGTAGCTTGCGGGGCGCTGATGGTGGCGAACATCCGATGCAAGTCACTCTTAATCAGTGGACTGTCTCCGGGCTTACCCCTGGTGAATACACTGTGAGTTGTTCTCCTGACGGCGTGAAAATGGTTGGAATGACGGGCTTTAGTGAGTCTGTGGCCATGTCAAAGGCTCCCGACGCGATGACGTGGTCAAGTGTTGTTGGAATGCTGGGCTTGAGCGTGATCGGTCTGGGTATTTACCTGCGTCGTACACATTAAAACTGCTTTTATGTGGGAGAGCGTTGAGCTGACGTGTTATGCGTCAGACTCATCGCTCTTTTCTTTTTTGTGAAATGTGCACTCGAATGCCGATTTGCGGAGAAAAATAAAGTTGAGTGGAATAGACTCAAGTTTGTTGACGTTGTGTAAGTCAGAACGAATAAAGCCGCCCGTTATGAGCGGCAGGAGGAATGATGACTGAACAATTTACAAGCAAAGCCCAAGAGGCAGTGAGCAGCGCGCTCCAGTCGGCACAGGCCGCTGGGAACCCGCAGGTGGATTCCCTGCACCTCTTGGAAGCACTTCTTGAACAGGGTGAGGGTATTGCCTACTCCCTGCTTCAAGCAATTGGTGCAAACCCTCAGCAAATCGGTACGCGTACGCGCAATGCGCTGGTGGCACTGCCCTCAACCAGCGGTTCGAGTGTCGCCCAGCCGCAAACCTCGCGCGGTCTGATCCAAGTGATTAACGATGCTCGTAAAAGCGCAGATGCGAAGGGAGATGCTTATGTCTCCACCGAGCACCTGCTCATTGCGTTGGCAGCAAATGACGATAGCGCCGGCGAGATCCTGCGCGAAAACGGCGCAACCGCAGACCGCTTGCAGAAGGCTTTGGATGAGCTTCGACCCGATCCTATTACCAGTGCCGATCCGGAAGGCTCTTTCGAGGCCCTGAAGAAGTACGGTCGTGACCTCACTGAGGTGGCACGCCAAGGCAAGTTGGACCCGGTGATTGGTCGTGATAGCGAGATTCGCCGCGTGATCCAAGTGCTCTCGCGTCGTACCAAGAACAATCCTGTTCTCATCGGTGAACCTGGCGTTGGTAAGACCGCAGTCGTGGAAGGCCTGGCCCAGCGAATCGTCGCGGGCGACGTGCCCGAATCCCTGAAGAACAAGAAGCTCATCGCTCTTGACCTGACCGGGATGGTTGCGGGTGCGAAGTACCGTGGTGAATTCGAGGAACGCCTCAAGGCCGTCCTGAATGAAATCGAACGCTCCGATGGTGAAATCATCACCTTCATCGACGAGCTCCACACTGTCGTCGGTGCAGGTGGCGGCTCCGAAGGTGCAATGGATGCCGGCAATATGCTCAAACCCATGTTGGCCCGTGGTGAGCTCCGCATGGTTGGTGCAACCACTTTGGATGAGTACCGCGAGAACATCGAAAAGGACCCCGCTCTTGAGCGTCGTTTCCAGCAGGTTTTCGTTGGTGAGCCGTCGGTCGAGGACACCGTTGCAATCTTGCGTGGTATTGCCCCCAAGTACGAGGCGCACCATAAGATCACCATCTCTGATGGCGCTCTGGTTGCAGCCGCGCAGCTGTCCGACCGCTACATCACCGGCCGTCAGCTTCCGGATAAGGCCATCGACCTGATCGACGAGGCCGCCTCCCGCCTGCGCATGGAATTGGATTCCTCCCCTGAGGAGATCGACGTTCTGCGTCGCCAAGTGGACCGCCTGCGCATGGAAGAGTCCTACCTGACCGAATCTGACCCCGACGGTCTGGACGAGGCTACGGCTGAGCGCCTCGAGAAGCTGCGTGAGGACCTAGCGAACAAGAACGAGGAGCTGTCTGCTCTGACCAGTCGCTGGGAAGCAGAGAAGGCCGGACACAACCGCGTCGGTGAGCTGCGCGTGCAATTGGATGAATTGCGCACCCAGCTTGAACTTGCCATCCGCGCGGGTCGTTTCGATGAGGCTGGCCGCCTCCAAAATGGCGATATTCCCCAGATCGAACGCCAGATTCGCGAAGAGGAAGAAAAGGTTGAAGCCGAGGAGAAGAATTCCGATTCGGCCGAACCCATGATTGCCGAAAAGGTTGGTCCCACCGAAATCGCAGAGGTCGTTGAATCCTGGACCGGGATCCCCGTGGGCAAACTGCTTCAAACCGAAAGTGAGAAGCTCGTCCACATGGAAGACGTCATTGCCCACCGCCTGATCGGGCAAAAGGACGCTGTTCGCGCGGTCTCGGATGCGGTTCGTCGTTCACGCGCCGGGCTGTCTGATCCGAATAGGCCGACAGGGTCCTTCCTCTTCCTCGGTCCCACGGGCGTTGGTAAGACGGAGCTTGCCAAGTCTTTGGCCGAGTTCCTCTTTGACGATGAACGTGCGATGGTTCGAATCGACATGTCGGAGTATTCCGAGAAACACTCGGTTGCACGCCTCGTTGGTGCGCCTCCGGGATACGTCGGCTACGAACAGGGTGGTCAACTGACCGAGGCCGTGCGCCGTCGCCCCTACAGCGTCGTCCTCTTGGACGAAGTTGAGAAGGCCGACCCTGAGATCTTCAATATTCTCTTGCAGGTCTTGGACGATGGTCGTCTAACCGATGGGCAGGGACGCACTGTCGACTTCAGGAACACCATCTTGATCCTGACCTCGAATCTGGGATCGATGTTCCTCACGGATCCGGACCTCAGCGACGAAGAAAAGCGCGAGGGCGTGATGAACGTCGTGCGCGCCTCCTTCAAGCCCGAGTTCCTTAATCGTCTGGATGAAACGGTTATTTTCGACCCCCTCAGCCCCGATGATCTGTCTGGAATTGTGGACCTCTTGGTTGATTCCATGGCAGAGAGGCTCAAGGATCGTCGCATTAGCCTGAGCGTTAGCGAAGGCGCTCGTGGCTGGCTGACCAGGCGCGGGTACGATCCGGCTTACGGTGCGCGTCCCCTGCGTCGTCTCATTCAGCGAGAGATTGGTGACCGTTTGGCAAAGCTCCTCCTCAGTGGTGAACTCACAGACGGACAGCAAGTCCTCATCGATGTCAGCGATGATCTTGAAGAACTGAAAATCGAGATCATAGGCCGTTGATCACGAAAATACCTTTGGGTGGCGCGATAATTTCGCGCCACCCATTTTTTTCGCATAGACTCTAATAGTTATCCCAAATAACAGAGCAGAACTGAAGAATGAAGGAGGTAGCCGTGAGCGACGACGAAGGTGTGCAAAGCGGAGCAACTCGCAAGAAACGAGGCAGCTACTCCGTTGGGCGTTCCACCCGGACGACAATCATCCGTGGTGCGGCGCAGCTATTATCAACTCGCGGCTATTACGGCTTTTCGCTGCGAGACCTCGCCGATGAAATCGGTGTCTCGCACCCGACCGTGATGTACCACTTCCCAACGAAAGACGCCCTCGTTCTTCACGTGATCCATGCTTTTGAAGATGCTTTCGGAATTTTCGACGTTGATGTCGTCACCCGCGAAGGCGCCGAGGGCGAAGCTGACCAACTTGTTCTGGAAGAGCGCGGTGCCAAAGTTGACACGATGAATGAGTGGATTGCTGCTCACCTTCGTCTTGCGGCTGCAAGCGACAACCAAATCATGACCGACTTGGATCGCGTGTTCACCGTCGAATCGGTCAATGAAAGCCACCCCGCACACGATCACTTCTCCTATCGAGTCGAAGCAATGCTGCAACTGCTTGAACATCTCGCAGAGAAGATGCCCGATCGCGACCCGGACAACCCTGTCGATACTCGTAGGCTTGTCGAGCGCTGGTATGGCATGGTGATCCTTGGCGGTTGGGATGGCGAGCGTTTTGATAGCCGTGAACTTATCGTCAAGTACTTGGCCTTTGCCGTTCGCGAGCTCCACTACAGCGCTGAGCAACTTCTTGCCCTGGGATCGATGATTCCACGCAAAGCGGCTGCACCCTTCCAGCAGCTCCTCGTGGAGTACTCGAGCTCCTCGAAGTAGTCGATGACCCCGCAGTTGCTTTCTGTTCCCTTCCGCGCCTCGATTCTCGCGGAAAACGACGCGGGGGCTTCCCTTGCTTTAGGGGACGCTCAGGAGGTCTTTCCCCTCGCCTCGGTGACGAAACTCTTCACCGCCTACTCAGCGTTGATTGCGATCTTTCGAGGCCTCGTCACATTGAGTGCGCCTGCTCCCTATCCGGGGGTGACGCTAGAGCACCTGCTTTCCCACGCCTCGGGAATGACAATGGGGGAGCGCAGCATCACACGCCCACCGGGTACCCGCAGGATCTACTCCAATGCGGGAATTGAAGCGGCCGCGGATATGCTTGAAGAAGCCACGGGCACAGAGATTGGTCGCTGGATCGAAGAAACGATTGCTGAGCCACTGGGGCTGACAAGCCTCACAGTTGAAGGCTCTCCGGCCTATTCGGGCTATGCCCACGCGGAAGACCTCATGCTCTTTGCTCGCGAGCTATCTCGCCCGACGCTGATCGGTGCTGAACTTCTTGGCCTGGCAACCACTGTTCATTTCCCTCATCTGGATGGGATCGTTCCCGGATATGGAAATTTCCGTCCCTCTCCCTGGGGAATTGGTGCGGAAATTAAGGGTGATAAGCAGGCGCATTGGACTGCGCCCTCTTCCTCGGGAAAGACTTTCGGTCACTTTGGGCAGTCAGGTTCTTTCCTGTGGGTTGATCCTCTTTCAGGTGAACGTGCGGTTTTCTTAGGTGAAGAGCCTTTTGGCCCGTGGCACCGCGACAATTGGAGCGCCCTGAACGAGGAAATCCTGCACACTATGCGAGGTCAATGATCACGGGAACGTGATCGGAGGCGCCCTTTCCCTTGCGTTCATCTCGATCGATCGAAGCAGAGGTTACGCGCGCGGCCAATTGCGGCGAGGCGTAGATGAAGTCGATGCGCATTCCTTCGTTCTTCGGGAAGCGGAGCTTTTGGTAATCCCAGTAGGTGTATTGGGAGACGCGCTCGCGGGTGACTTCATCCCATCCGTGTTGTGCAAAGGCAAAGAATGCCTCGCGTTCGGCTTGGGATACGTGTGTTTGTCCCTCAAAAGCCTTGATATCCCAGACATCGTGGTCATAGGGTGCAATATTCCAATCCCCGACAAGCGCGATCTGGCGGCCCTGTTCAAGCCAGGTATCGCCGACTTCAAGAAGAGCGTGAAGCCAGCACAGTTTGTAGGTGTAATGCGGATGGTCAAGCTCACGGCCGTTGGGTACGTACAGGCTCCAGGTTGTGACTTCCTGATCTCCATCGAGGACTGTGACTCCCAACGCGCGAGCCTCAACGACCTCAGGATCGCCGAAGCCGGGCTGGCCGGGGAAGTTGACCTCGGTTGAGACGATTGGGAGGCGGGAAGCGACGGCAACACCGTTCCACTGGTTAAGGCCGTGCATACGCACCTCATAGCCGGCCTCGTGAAAGGCTTCGACGGGGAATTGCTCGGGCTTGCACTTAATTTCCTGCATTGCCAAGACGTCGATATCGGTGCGCTCAAGGAAAGCGATGACGCGTTCGACGCGGGTACGAATTGAGTTAACGTTCCATGTTGCAAGCCTCATGACACCCCAGCATACGCGGCAGCGCCTAAAATAATCGCCATGGGTACAGCACTTGTGACCGGGGCAACCTCTGGTATTGGCGAGGAATTTTGTTGGCAACTGGCTGCGGCGCACCATGATGTGGTTGTGGTCGCGCGACGCAAGGACAAACTCGAGGAACTGGCTGAACAACTCCGCCAGATCGCGGGTGTACGCGCAGAGGTACTCGTTGCGGATCTCAGTGTCGCCGAAGATGTCGAACGCGTAGCCGCTCGTCTTCGCCAGGATGAGGCGCCCATCGGTTTGCTGGTCAATAATGCGGGCTTTGCATTGGGGAAGGCCTTCGTTGATAACTCCCTTGAGGCTGAAGAGAATGCACTGGACGTCATGGTTCGCGCTCCCATGGCTTTGAGCTATGCGGCAGCCCGGGCAATGCGCGCTCGTGGGCGCGGGGCAATTTGCAATCTGTCGTCAGTTGCTTCGGAGACGGGTGCTGGGACCTACAGTGCGCACAAGGCGTGGATCAGGGCCTTTAGTGAAGGTCTTTCAGAGGAATTGCGGGGGAGCGGAGTGACGGTGACCGCGGTGTGTCCAGGCCCCGTGCATACGAACTTCTTCGAGGCCGCTGGAGTCGATATGTCCTCGGCGCCCCAGTGGCTGTGGGCGAGCCCTGAGCAAGTTGTTTCCGAGGCCTTGGATGCGGTTCGTCGGGGACAGGTGCTCGTTACGCCGCGTCCCGTTTACAAACTTGCGATGGGCGCCATGCGGATTTCTCCGCGTTGGCTCACGCGGAGGGTGATGCGTAGCATTCCGCATATGTAAAGCGTCGCGCTTTTGTGTGTGAGGCTCTGTGAAGAAGGTGCGTGACTCATCGTGAAATTGACGGGGCATACCTTCTAGAGTGATAATGATTCTCATTATGAGAACAAAGAGACTGATTTCCGCGGGAGCCCTCGCACTCTCCCTCGTGTTTGCCCCCCAAGCGGCATGGGCAGGCCCCGACCGCGATACCGAGTGGGTTGTCACTGGACAACACGTTGATGCTCCTATTCCCATCTGGCACGCTGACACGCGTAGTTTCACCATGAATACCATCAACATGCCGGTTGAAAAGACCGTCCTATGGTTACCGAAGGCTTGGGCGGGAAGCGGTGCACAGGATGCGAAGTACCAACTAGAAGTCCCTGAGAAGCGCCCGGATCTTGCTTTCTTGGGTCCCGAGCACTCGGTGCTCAACGCAGCCCCGCAAAACCCCGGTCCCAATAACACTCCAATCTGGGCAGGACTCGGAGCTGACTCCTCGGTCGAGTGGGCAGCCCCTGATGAATTTGACGGGAGCACCTACACGCTCGACCTCATCAATGTTGATGGTCCCGGCCGGATGGAAATGTTCATCGACCACGGAGATTCAGTCTCTCGTTTCCTTTCCAGTCACGATATTGCTTATCGTTCGGTTTACAACCCGCGCCACACGCACCTCTTCACGACTTTTACGCAGCCTGGCCGATACCAGGCCCGCTTCCGGGTTAATGCCCGCTCGATTGATGGCACGACTATTTACACTTCTCCCATCCAGTCACTGACGTGGCAGGTGGGTGGCTCGAATCCTGCTTCTGGAAGCATCAAGGATATTCACGAGGCCTTCGCAGCGGCACCCACCGAGCGCAGTGACGGCGCGCAGGCACGTCCTTCCCTCACGCTTGCTCCCAATGCGCAGCGTGAACATCCTGGTGATCAGCACCTCAGTGAGATCACTTTCAACAGTGGGAATCCGGGGGATCAAGGACGTCTGTGGCTCACCGTCAACGGGTATTTCTTGACCGAAGAGCCCGTCGTCGATGGGCGTGCACAGGTACGCGAACTCCTCGGCGATGATGACGCGCTGATTCAGGCGGTCTTCATTCCTGAGGCTGGAAGTGGGGCCGCGCGCTGGGCCTCGACACCTCAAGCCTTTTCCCAGCGAGATCGAGCGGAAATACGTGTCACCCGATCAAGCTCGGTCATCATTGAGCCCTCAAACCCGGACCCGAGCCCCGTCTGGGACCCCGCGCACATTTCAGTGTCGCGTCCGGGGGTGCATGTCTCATATGTCCGCAAGGAAGGAAGCGAAGACCAATACACGGTTCAGGTCCAAGCCGATGATCCCGAATTGCGCGCAGCCTACAAGGTCGAGTTCTTTGAAAGTGAATACGATTTCTCGCCGTGGTGCGCCATCGAAGGCACGCTCGGAAAGGGCGGAATCGATGTTCAGCAGCAAGACCTTGGGGCCTGCGTGGGCCAGCCCATGTATATGAAATTCACTGTTCGCCCGCACCCGAAGTCCTTGGCCTCAATGACCACGAAGGCACAAGAAGATGTGGAATTGTCTTCATCATTTGGGCTTGATCTGAAGTTGAAGATGTGGCCGGGTGGACACGCAGTTGAGCCCACTCCAACACCAACGACACAGCCGCTCATTCCTACACCGCAGCCGTCTGCATCTGCATCGCCTGCCCCGAATATTCCAGATACGAGCAACGACCACGCAGCTGACGAGCTGAAGACGAATCCTGTTGAGCTCACGCACGGACACATGGACCTGCGCCTTCGCACAGATTCTTCCAGTCCAACGAAGTACTCGTTGGTACTTAAGGACGACTCACTGACGGGTGAGAAAACCTCGGTCATGCGCTCAATCGACTCGGTGACCTGGAAGGTCGGTGTGAACGCCCGCTTTACACGCCCTCAGAGCCTGACAGACCCAAGCTATGACGTTCTCGGCGCGATTGGTGAATCCAGCTATGTGCTGCCTGAAACCCAAAACCCTGACATCGTCTGGCCCGGAGTAAGCACGGAAGGGATTGACTATTCTCTCTTCCCCAAGGGAATCGACTATGAAGTCCGCGTGCTCGAATCTCCGAAGGACTCCCGTGTCGCATTCTTCCAAACGGGCACCTTCGGCGGCCCAGCACAGGTCATGATCGATTCTGCGAACCCCGCGCTCTCGCGAATTCACACGGATTCGCCGACTCACATGCACGCGAATTGGGTCTTCTCGCGCCCAGGTCGCTATCGCCTGCAGATCCGCGCCCTCGACGGAGACACGGAAATTGCGGCACCGGTGAGTTGGATTGCTTCCATTCACGAGGCCGCAGCTCAGCCGGAACCCTCTAGCCCCTCGACCGCGCTTCCTTCCGTGCACCCGACTTTGGCTCCTACGCCTTCGGTGAGCGCATCCGCAGCGCCGAGCGTACCTGCCCCTGCTGCTTCCTCAAACCCTGTGCCTGAAGCGCCGACTTCGAATCCTGCACCCGAGACCTCTCAAGCTCCGATGGATTCTCCCGCGAGCTCACCGGCAGCGCAGAATCCTCCTGCTCCCGGGGCTTCGACGCTCGCGTCTTCCAATGCTGCACCCTCGCGATCGGCCAGCCCGCTGGGACGAGTCAGCGCCGTTGAACGCTTGACGGGAGGACAGGTCTTCGGGTCGAGCAGCAGCGCACAAAGCGCAACGAGTGCGGATACAAGCCCTGCAGGTGAGCATAAGGAGGAAGCATCCACCTCACCGAGTGACGGCGCGCAAGAAACGCCAGAGGCTAATCCCATTGCTTTGGCAGCAGACTCTCCAGCTGCACCATCGCAATCGCCGTTATCTCGCTGGTGGTGGATCCTCGTGGCTGCCGGAGCGATCGCGCTCGGCGCAGGCACCGCCGTCGTCATCAGAAGAAGAGGGTAATACTCATCTATTCCCGGGGATTTCTTGCCTGACTCAGGAAATCCCCGAGATATTGACTGTAGCTACCAGAACCGGCCCGACCTCGTGAGGAGGCGGGCCGGTTCCTTGTTTTGATGCGATGAATGTTCTAGCGAATCGACTCCATGACCCGCACTCCGTCCAAGACAGGCATGTAGGGCAGGGGATCGATCCCCTCTTCAAGGACGTAATCCGTCAGCTGAGTGCGCACGACCTCGCGCAAAAGCTCCGGGTCCCACGGCTTGGCAATGTAGTAGTCCAATCCCGCCTGATTGAGCGCGCGAATCGTATCGCTCTGATCGGCCTGACCAGTCACCAGCACTGTTCGCGTGGAAGCAAAGCGCGGATTTGCAGTGAGCTCAACCAAAAAATCGACACCGGATTTACCCGGAAGACGGTGGTCAGAAAGAACCAGGGCAAGTTCATCCCCGTCATCGGTAATTTCTTCGATGACGCTCCACGCATCTTCAACATCTTCCGCGAGCTCCAAACGGATGCGGCCCTCAAAATCTTCGAGGTCACGTTCCAGTGCCTGGCGAACATCGGCCTCGTCTTCGAGGGACAAAATGGTCAGGGTCATGATTCCTCCTCGTGAACATGATGTAGTGGAAGCAGGATCCGCATAATTGTGGACCCTGGGTGAGAGTCAATAGTGAGCTGACCATCCAGATCAGCGATGATCGAATGAACAATGGACATGCCCATTCCCAAACCGAAACGCACACGACCAGCCTTCGTCGTGAAGTGCGGTTCCATAATGCGTTCAAGGACCTGCGGAGAAATCCCCGGTCCGTTATCGCACACGCACACTTCGACGCCGTCGCCGGAATTTGCGACGGTAATGGTGATGCGTGCTTCCGCGTGGCCTCGTGCGGGAAGTTTCTTTTCCGAGGCCGCGCCTTCTTGCCCCTGTGCCTTGAGGTCCGCCTCTTCGTCCTCAATTGCTTCGGCGGCGTTGACAATGAGGTTTGTCCACACCTGCTGGAGCTTGGCGGGGTGAGCGAGGATGGGAGGGACATCCTCGTATTCACACACGACCTCAATACCGTGGACGCGGTGAGAGGTCAGTCGCAAGACATCATCAATTCCCCGCCGAACATCAACTTCCTTGAGATCGTCGGCATCGGGGCGCGCATATCCCTTCAGGGACTGGGTAAGGGAAATAATGCGTTCTCCCGAGGCCAACACTGACCGCAATGAGCCTCCTAGGCGTGCTCCTGCTTGGAAAGCTTCTAGTTTATCGGGGTTGTTTGCTAAAGCGTGCGCGTGGGCGGTGTCAGTCAAACCAGCGCGAATGAGCTGACGGATGACACTGCGGTCGTGAAGGATGGGAAGGAGTTCTTTTTGGAGTTCCCTCTCGCGTGCGGTAGACAGCGGCGGAGAGTCCATCGCGCAATCAAGTGCACTGCTGCAGGCCTCGGGCGCACGCGAAGCCATCACCGCCTCGGCGTCCTCGCGCAGGTGCCCAGCCGCGCGCAGAAGAGCTGTCACGGGATTGTTGAGCTCGTGAGCGATTCCTGCACTGAGTTCACCGAGCATAGCAAAGCGTGCGCGCTCAACAAGCTCGGCGCGGGTTGCGCGAAGATCTTCAAGGGTTGCAGCTAACTCTTCTTTTTGACGTTCGAGGTCTTCGGCAAGCATTGCGTTTTCCAAGTGCAGGTCCTCGGCACGCATGAGTCGGCGCGTCAGTGAACGAATCGCCAGAGCGGTCAAGACTGTCGAAATTGAGGGATCTTCGGTTAGCGCAATCTGAAGCTGCTCGGTCGTCAGGCGCACGACGGTCGCTTCGCTTGTCGTCAGTGCGGTGAAAAAGGCATTTTCGCCTCGAGCGAGCGAAATCAGACCAATGAGTGGACCCGAGGTTGCAAGGTGGGCAAGGACCTCACCGTGGCGAGAATCGCGGTGCAGGGAAACTGTCCCCTCAAGAACCAAATGAACAGCCTCGACCCGGTGTCCTTGGGTGAGAAGGTGCGTGCCGCGGGGGAGACGAATTCGAGGCCTCGGCCCCAAAACGCGCTCGACGCCTTCGAGGAGCTCGTGTACGACCTGGTCCTCGTTGAGGTCGAGTCCCTCGAGGATGGGACCTTGAACAGCAAAAGAGGGAGGTTCTTGAATGAGGTCGAGAATCTCGTACGTGCAGTACCCGCACTCTTCGAGGTAACGACGCATCGTCGAGTAGGCTTGCCCGGACAAAAGGGGAACCGTCCAGGGGAAACGCACGACCGCAGCCAGATGCCCGGACTCGGTGCACGCAGCAAGGTCCGTATGGAGCTCTTGATCGGTGACAAGCATCCACTGAGTTGATGCCATCAGTGAGGATGCTCGGGCTGCATCAATGAGTGCATCGACATCCTTGACTTCGCTGGTGGCAACGCCGAGAAGAACGTGGTCTTCTTCATCCAGTCCTTCGAAGAAAAGCGCGAGATCCTCGGCGCTCTCGATCCTGTCAAAACACAGATTGGGGAAAGACTGCGTGAGATCGCGGGTCAGAGGGCCGGCGAGTTGGCGTGAATTATCGCCGACAACCAAAACATGGACGTGATAACCGCTCCGATGTCCACTACGAACACTCGTTTTCTCCAGAATTGAGGCATCGAGCGAAGAAGGGCCGTGCGTCCAGCCGTGCGCAAGACCCGGCGTACTCGCGGAAGGGGAGTCGGCCTCGGGAAAAGACACCTACATCACCCCAATCGCACCCCAGGTCAGAGGCGCGACGAAGGAAAGCAAAATAATTCCGATCACTCCAACGACGATACCGACGATGGCCATTTCCTTCGTGGGGGTGGTCCCCGTCGAGTAGGCGATCGCGTTTGGTGGAGTGGAGATCGGCAGGCACATGCCGAGTGAACAGCCCAGTGCAATGACAATCGCAATTTCCGCGGCGCTTGTGGAAACCGTGGCCGCAAGGCCCATACCCATTGGGACCAGGAGGTTCGCCGAGGCCGAGTGGGAGATGACGTTCGAGGTCACCCAGCCGACCAGTGCAAGAACCAAGATGAGCAGTGCGCCGGGGATCGAGGCCCACTGGATTGATCCGAGCATCCATTTGTCGAGGCCGGTGGCGGCCACGCCTGATCCGAGCGCAATGCCGCCAGCGACCAGCCACAGAACCGGCCAGTCCAAGGCTCGCAGGTCGTCCCCGCTCATCACCTTCGTCATTAAGAGGACCACGACCGGTAGGAAGCCGACCACGTTGGAGGAGATGTGGTGGAGGGATTCTGTCATCCACAGGAGAATGGTTACTCCCGCAACCACGTAGAAAATAATGGCATTCTTTGACTTCTCAAAACGCGCCGAGGTGTCGATGTTGAACTGCGCGTCAGAGGGGATGTAACGCCAGGCGATGAACACCCACGAAAGCGCAAGAAGAACGAGCATAAGCGGGACTGCTGCCAACATCCATTGGAAGAAGGTGACCTTGACGCCCGCGTTTTCAAGTGCGCCCAAAGCGATGGCATTGGGGGGAGTACCGACGGGGGTGCCCATGCCGCCGACGTTCGCAGCAACCGGGATCGAAAGCGCGATACCCGTGCGTGCTTTGCCCTCTGGGAGTGCCATGATGACGGGCATCATGACGGCGAACATCGTTGCGGTCGTTGCCGTGTTCGACATGAACATGCTCATGATTGCGGTGATGAGCATGACGCCCATGACGGTCAGGCGAGGCTTCCCAATGAATGGTTTCAGCAGGACCGCGGAGAGGGCGCGATCGACCTTGTACTTCGCAGCCCCGTCGGCCACCATAAAACCGCCCAAGAAGAGGATGATCACGGGGTTTGCCAGCGCACCAAAGAACTTCGTGTAGGCGGGAGCTTTCTCGGGGATGCTCAGCAAAGCGTGGTCCGAAATGAAGAGAACCTCAAGGAAAATCACCAGCACAGCAGTGCCAGCGAGGGGAACAGCTTCGGTCACCCATAGGAGGATTGCCGCCAAGAAGATTCCGAACATGCGCGTTCCCGAGGCATCGAGTCCGGGAAGTTGAATGAGTAAACAGGTGACAATCGAGGCCAATGCACCGACAGCGCCGAACACCTTGAAAGGGCTAACCTGCGTCTTGTTCTTCGTAAAATCGGCCGGTCGAGTCGACATATTTTGCGCGGAGCGCGGGTTAATCGAAACGGCGGCAGTAGTGCGCGTACGACGTACCATTGTGCAGACCTCGTTGTCTTTGCGGAAATAGTACGCATAATTATATGTCATACATCACGTGATGATGACCATTTGATGATTAGTCACCAAGCGCTGGCGAGCAATACGCAATGCCCGCAGAAGCGGCGAAAGCGCGCGCGGCCTCGTCTGGGAGAAGCGAGGCGCAACCCACGATTTCCGTCCCGCACTCCGATGCGGCGGCGAGGATTTCTTCCCCATCAGCCAGAGCAGAATTCGCTAAAAGAACCGCCTTGCGTCCCGCGAGTGGGGAACCGGAAAAGCAGGGTTGGCCATCGGAGTTGCTCATTTCCGAGGCTGAACCTTGGGTGGGCAGGAAAAGCGCGGCGTCAAGGTCAAGCCCGCGCCCTCCTGCAGCGTGAATCATCGCTGCTGCAAGGGCCGCGTCACCCGCGGGGGCGATCACCAGGTCATAATCTCCAATGGCAAGATCATGTTCTTCCAAAAGATCGATGAGGATGTGCCCGCAAACGGCAGCCCCCTGAGCGCTCAAAGTGAGCTCGTTGAGACGACTCAAAGGATTGGGTGACTCAAGAAGGGGAGCGGCAAGGGCTCGGAGGGTCAGAAGATGCGGGTCGTGTGTTGTCATTTCAGCGCTATCAGTTGGATGAAGGATTGACGTAGCGGATCAGATCGCCGATGCCGTCGTAGATCCTGTAGGGGCGGAAGGGGAAATCAGAAACCTGCTCAGCACCGGTCGAACCAGAAAGAACAAGGAAGGTCCTCATGCCTGCCTCAACGCCTGCGCGCACATCCGTATCCATGCGATCGCCAACCATTGCGGCATTCTCAGAGTGAACACCGATCTTGTTCAGGCCCGCGCGAATCATCACAGGATTCGGCTTTCCGACGAAGTAGGGGGCCTTGCCGGTCGCAGCTTGGATCATTGCGGCAACTGATCCCGCTGCGGGAAGAGTGCCCTCATCTGAAGGACCAGAAACGTCCGGATTCGTCGCAATGAACTTCGCGCCGCGCTCGATGAGACGAATCGCAGTGGTTAGAGCATAGAAGTCATAGACTCGGGTTTCACCGAGGACCACGAACTCGGGATCCTGATCGGTCATGATGTAGCCGGCTGAGTGGATTGCCGTCGTCAGGCCAGCTTCGCCAATGACATAGGCGGAAGAATTGGGGGATTGC
>ERZ773001.217-NODE-217-length-24859-cov-106.36_pt1 | contig 24859 bp, 21 predicted proteins | sample MGYA00511673_ERZ773001 | MGnify/ENA primary metagenome ERZ773001 (study PRJEB29015, sample SAMEA2738091) | human oral metagenome | biome: human oral; feature: human-associated habitat; material: saliva | place: China | collected 2162 ... | reverse complement strand
ACCGGGGAAACGCCCAGCCTCCATTCCGAACCTGGAAGCTAAGCCCGGCAGCGCCGATGGTACTGCAACCGATGGGTTGTGGGAGAGTAGGACACCGCCACAACACACCTATCGAGAGGGACGGCCCGCCACAAGCGCGCCGTCCCTCTCATTTCACCCCCACACAACCAGCCACCTGTGGAAATGTCGTCTAGACTTGGGTGGGGTTGAACGCGCTGTACGCGCACCACAGACAAGAGCGCCCACGGGCGCAGGAATAGAGGTTTAGCACCATGGCAGAAGAGACTCAGGGACGCGGCGGATTCGGCCGTGGTGACTACTCGAAGCGTCAGCCTCAGTGGCGAGATCGCAACGACCGCCGTGAAGATCGCGGCGGTTACCAGAACCGTGATGATCGTCGCGGTGGTTTTGAGGATCGCGGACGCGGTGGCTATCAGCGTCGCGATGACCGTGGTGGCTTCCAGCGTCGTGATGATCGTCGTGATGGTGAGCGCGACTTCCAGCGTCGCGACGGTGAACGCCGTGAGTTCGGTGGTCGTGATGATCGCCGCAATGACCGTGGTGGTTTCCAGCGTCGTGATGATCGTCGCGGTGGTTTTGAGGATCGCGGACGTGGTGGCTATCAGCGTCGCGATGACCGTGGTGGTTTCCGTCGTGATGATCGTCGTGATGGTGAGCGCGACTTCCAGCGTCGCGACGGTGAACGCCGTGAGTTCGGTGGTCGTGATGATCGCCGCAATGACCGTGGTGGTTTCCAGCGTCGTGATGATCGTCGCGGTGGTTTTGAGGATCGCGGACGTGGTGGCTATCAGCGTCGCGATGACCGTGGTGGTTTCCGTCGTGATGATCGTCGTGATGGTGAGCGCGACTTCCAGCGTCGCGACGGTGAACGCCGTGAGTTCGGTGGTCGTGATGATCGCCGCAATGACCGTGGTGGCTTCCAGCGTCGTGATGATCGCCGTGGTGGTTTCGAGGATCGCGGCCGCGGTGGTTACCAGCGGCGCGACGAGCGACGCAGCGGCCCGCGCGACGACCGCCGCGACGGTGGCCGCTTTGAGCGCGACGCTCGTGGCCCTCGTGGCAATGACCGCCGCAAGGACGCCAACTACCAGAACTACTCGTCGACCGACGAGTACGTGTCTCCCAACGCCAACGAGCCGACGATTCCTGCCGGCGTGAGCGCCTCCGAGCTTGACGGCGATGCCGCGCGTGCTCTCATGACGCTTTCGGGCCCTAACCGCGACATCGTCGCCCGCCACCTCGTGATGGCTGGCCAGCTGATCGACCTCGACCCCGAAGCCGCCTACCAGCACGCGCAGGCTGCTGTGAGCCGCGCCGGCCGCGTCGACGTTGTCCGCGAGGCTGCCGCTCTGACCGCCTACGCCTCGGGTCGATACGAGGAGGCCCTGCGCGAGGTTCGCGCCGTGCGTCGCATGCGCGGTGACGAGTCCCTGCGCGCCGTCGAGGCCGACGCCGAGCGCGGTCTGGGACACCCCGAGAAGGCCGTCGACATCATCGACGCAACTGATGTCTCGTCCCTTGAGCTGGCCGAGCAGGTCGAGCTCGTGCTCGTTTCCTCCGGCGCACGCGCCGACCTGGGGCAGTCCGACGTCGGCCTCGTGATCGTCGACGACGCGCTGGCCGTGCTCCCGGCTTCCGCCGACGACGAGCTGCGCCGCCGCCTCATGGCGGTCAAGGCCGAGCGCCTGACCGAGCTGGGCCGCACCGAGGAAGCCGAGGCTGTCATCGCCGAGATGCCCGCCGAGGTCGAGGACACCGACATCATCGACGTCGCCCTGTACGCCGACGCCGACGTCGACAACAAGCGTTCCCCGCTGCGCGGCTCCGAGACCGCCCTCGCCGAGGAGTTCGACTGTGCGCTGCTCGACCTGGACGGCACCGCCTGGTCCGGCGACGAGCGCATCGAGCACGCGGCCGCCTCCGTGATCGAGGCACGCACGATGGGCATGTCCTCCGCGTTCGTCACGAACAACGCGATGCGCACCCCCCAGCAGGTTGCCGACAAGCTCAACGGTATGGATTTCGAGGCGACCCCTGAGATGGTCATGACGTCGGCCATGGACATCGCCGCGATCATGGCCGAGGAGCTCGAAGAAGGCGCCAAGGTGTTCGTGCTCGGCGGCCCCGGCCTGCGCCTTGCCCTTGAGGAGAAAGGCTTCGTCCTGGTGGATTCCGCCGACGACGAGCCTGCAGCCGTCGTTCAGGGCCTCGACAAGGAGGTCAACTGGACCCTCCTGTCCGAGGGTGCCTTCGCGATCGAGCGCGGCGCAGCCTTCTACGCCTCCAACCTCGATGCGACGCTGCCTGTCGAGCGCGGTCAGGCCCTGGGCAACGGTTCGCTGGTGCGTGCGATCCAGCACGCCACCCGCAAGCGTCCCACCGCCGGTGGCAAGCCCGAGCCTGGCATCTACCGCCGTGCGAGCGAGCTCGTCGGCGCGAAGAACCCGATGGCCGTGGGCGACCGCCTCGAGACCGACATCATGGGCGCCGTCGCAGCAGGCGTGCCCGCGATGCACGTTCTGACCGGCGTCCACCAGGCCCGCGCGGTTCTGCGTGCCCCCCGCGGTCAGCGTCCCGCCTACCTGGCGATCGACATGCGCGGCCTGCTCGAGGCCCACCCGGCTCCCAAGCACCACCGCGACGGCACGTGGACCTGCGGTCTGTCGCAGGTTGCCAAGGTGACGCGCGCCGGCGTGCTTACGCTCGACGATGTTGAGCTCACCGACGATGTCACGATCTCTATCGACTCCTACCGCGCGCTCGCCGCGGCGGCCTGGGAATGGGCGGACGGCTCCGGTAACCCGGTGACCTGCCCCGAGATCACCGTCGTCGACAACGACGACCCCGCCGGCATCGTCGTCGCACCTGAGCCGGTCATCGAGGAAGCCTCCTCCGAGGAGGAGTTCTCCGAGGGAGCGGCCGCCGACGAGCTGCCCGAGCCCAGCGCGCAGACCCCCGCCTTCCTGCCCGGTGAGGAGGAACTCGAGGCGCTGCTTGAGGCCACGGCCGACATGGACGACGAGGCCTGATGGCCCTTCGTGAACAGACGGCCGCCCGCTTGGTCGGCTTCGATGAACTCGGCGCCACGATGCAAATCTCGACGCTTGAGTCCATAGAGGCCGACCTGCGGCGGGCGCTGTCAGCCGACGTTCCCGCGGGAGCGCACGTTCCCGCGGGTGGTGTCGGAGCCCGCGAGCAGGAGAGGGACACCGAGTGAAACTGCGACGGATTGATTCGGAGCTGGTGCGCCGAGGCCTGGCGAAGTCGCGCTCGGCCGCCGCGCAGATGGTCGAGGAGGGACGCGTCAAGCTTGACGGCCAGGTGGTCCTCAAGCCCGCGCGTCAGATGGACCCCGCTCAAGCCATTGTCGTCGAAGAATCCGACGACCCCGAGTACGTCTCGCGCGGCGCGCACAAGCTCGCGGGTGCCCTGGACGCCCTCGGCGAGAAGGCTCCCCTCATTGCAGGTCGCCGATGCCTGGACGCCGGCGCATCCACGGGGGGCTTCACCGACGTGCTGCTGCGCCGGGGCGCGGCATCCGTCGTCGCCGTCGACGTTGGCTACGGCCAGCTTGCGTGGAAGCTTCAGTCGGATCCCCGTGTGGAGGTCCACGATCGTACCAACGTGCGTACACTTGACCCTGCATCGGTCGCGCCTGCCCCCGGCCTCGTCGTGGGCGACATGTCCTTCATTTCGCTCACCCTCGTTCTGCCCGCGCTGGTGGGTGCTGCCGCGCCCGACGCGGACTTCCTGCTGATGGTCAAGCCGCAGTTTGAGATCGGTAAGGAGCGCCTGGGCCACGGGGGAGTGGTGCGCAACCCGGAGCACCACGTTGAGACTGTTGACAACGTGGCTCGATGTGCGATGGGCCTCGGGCTCGATATCGCGGCCATCGCGGCGTCGCCACTGCCCGGCCCATCCGGCAACGTCGAGTATTTCCTGTTCATGCGTCGTGCATACCCCGATCCGATTAAGGCGGATGAGCTGACGGACTACATCCGTCGCGCCGTCGCCGAGGGCCCCGCAGGGAGGCAGTCATGACCCGTGTCCTGATGGTGCGTCACCGCAACCGAACGAACGCTGTGACCAGCGCTGTGACGCTGACACATGCGTTGGCCGAACATGACATTGAGGTCGTCGAAGATGCGTCCTCGGGCGGCATCGATATGGTGTTGTCGATCGGCGGCGACGGCACGTTTTTGGTGGCCGCTTCGAGCGCGCGTGCGCTGGGCGTGCCCCTGCTCGGCGTCAACGCTGGGCACATGGGATTCCTGACGGAACTCGGCTCGACGGGCACGGGCGACCTGGCGCGCAAGATCGCGCAGGGCGACTTCACGGTGGAACGGCGCATGACGCTGGACGTCACGATGGAGCGCACGGACGGTTCCAAGGCCTCGGACTGGGCGCTCAACGAAGCTGTCATCATGCACACGGACGTCGCCCACCCGGTGCACTTCGCGCTCGTGGTGGACGGCCAGGAGGTGTCGACCTACGGCGCGGACGGCATGATCCTGTCGACGCCCACGGGCTCGACGGCGTACTCGTTCTCGGCTGGTGGACCCGTCGTGTGGCCCGATACGGAGGCGATTGTCGTCGCCCCGCTGGCCGCGCACGGCCTGTTTACGCGCCCGCTCGTTGTGGGCCCGTCGGCCTGCGTGGAGATCGTCGTGCTTGACGACATGTGGACGGCCCCCGAAATGTGGTGCGACGGCCTGCGCCGCATGACGGTGCCCGCAGGTGGCGTCGTTCGCGCGCGCGTGGGGTCCTCGCCGGTCCAGCTGGTTCGCGTCGATGACACTCCCTTCTCGGCGCGTCTGGTTCGCAAGTTCAATCTTCCCGTGCGCGGGTGGAGGGATGGCGCGCGGTGATTGAGTCTCTCGATATCGCCAACCTCGGCGTGATCGCGTCGGCGCACGTGGATTTCGGCCCCGGCCTGATCGTCGTGACCGGCGAGACCGGCGCGGGTAAGACGATGGTGCTCTCGAGTTTGCAGTTGCTCCTGGGTGCGCGCGCGGACGCGGCGCTTGTGCGCAGCGGGGCCGAGCGCCTGTCAGTTGACGGTATCTTCACGGTCGGCGATCAGATTTCGGCCCGCGTGGAGGAGGCTGGCGGCATCGTCGAAGGCGGGGAGCTGATCGTGGGGCGCTCGGTGCGTGCGGCCGGACGGTCTCGCGCGCACCTGGGCTCACGTCCGGTACCCGCCTCCGCGCTCTCCGAGATCGTCGGCTCGATGGTCACGATCCATGGTCAGGCGGACCAGATTCGTCTGACGGGGGAGGTAGCCCAGCGCCGAGCCCTTGACCAGTTCGGCGGTGCCTCGCACGCCTCGCTCGTGCGGGAGTACCGCGAGGCTTTCCGAGCCGCCGTGGAGATCAAACAGCGCCTCGATTCGCTGCGCGGGGATGCCAGCGACCGCGAGGAGGAGCGCGAGGACCTGCGCGCTGCCCTTGAACAGATTGAGGCGCTCGACCCCCAGGTCGGTGAGGATGAGGAGCTGATCCGCGAAGCGTCCCGGCTCACCAACGTGGAGGACCTGCGTGCGCTCATGGGCGTGGCGCTGGGCTACCTCAAGGGAGACGACCGCGGCGACTTTGCGGGCGCGGTTGAGGCCGCGCGCAGCGCGTACGCTCAGCTCGACGACGCCGCGCGATTTGACGAGGCCGTGGCTGAGTTCGCAGCGCGGGCGCGCAGCCAGGCCCTCGAAATGGACGCGCTGGCCGACGACGTGTCCGCATACCTGTCTCGCCTGGATGCAGACCCAGAGCGACTCGCGCAGATTCACGCGCGCAGGGCTGCCATCAAGGACACGCTGCGTGGCCGGGCGGCCGACATCGAGTCCCTGCTGGTGTGGGCCACACAGGCACGCGCGCGCTTGGAGGAACTCTGCGCCCCGGCCTCGGACCCCGAGGTCGTTGAGCGCGAGCTCGCGGCGGCCCAGCGCCTCGTCCTCGACGTCGGTGCGCGCCTGACGAAGGCGCGCACGCGCCTGGCCCATGAGCTCGCCAAGGGCGTCAACGAGGAGATCCACGCCCTGGCGATGCCTGACGCAACCCTTCACATCGACCTGGAGCCCACCAAGCCGACCTCCCACGGTTGCGAAACGGTCGTGTTCCGCCTCCAGCCGCACCCGCACGCGCCCGCGCGCCCGCTCGGACAGGGTGCCTCCGGCGGCGAGCTCTCGCGCGTCATGCTCGCTCTGGAGCTGATGCTGGGACGCACCGAGGCCTCGTCGACGTTCATCTTCGATGAGATCGACGCCGGCATCGGCGGCCAGACGGCAACGGAGGTGGGCGCGCGTCTCAAACGCCTGGCAGCCAGCCGCCAGGTCATTGTCGTCACCCACTTGGCACAGGTCGCGGCCTTTGGCGACCAACACCTCGTCATCGAAAAGAACGACGGCACGACGAACGTCCGCGAGGTCACGGGCACCGACCGCGAGGCTGAGCTCACCCGCATGATGGGTGGGGATCCGCACTCGCAGGCGGCGCGCCGCCACGCCTCGCGCGTCCTGGCCTCCGCCGTGTCACAATCGCAGGGATGAGTGACACACGTTCAACTACAGCAAGCGCCCGCACGGGGCGGGTTCGTATTGACGACCGACCCAAGCACCTCGCGACGCGCCTGGAGCGCGGCGACATCGCCGTCATTAACGTCGCCGACCTGGACAGGGATAGTGCCGCAGCGCTGGTGGCCGCAGGTCCTGCCGCGGTACTGAACGCCCAGCCGTCGCTGACGGGACGCGTCGCCGCCCTGGGTCCCCGGCTCATTCTCGACGCCGGCATCCTTCTCGTGGACGACCTGGGCCAGGACGTCATGTCCCTGCGCGAAGGCCAGGAAGTCACGGTCACGGGCAGCAAGGTCCTGCTCGAGGGCACCCTGATTGCCACCGGCAAGCGCGTCGAGGACGAGGATCTGGCGATCGAGGTCGCCGACTCGGCCGCTCTTTTCGCCGGCTTCGAAGGCGCGATTGAGGACTACCTCGCTAAGGACGGGCCGACCGTCCTGCGCGGCGAGGGCGTCCCGGAGCTGCCGGGTCTGGCTGATCGGCCGATCCTGCTGGTCACGGACGCCTCGGACGCCGCCAAGCAGCTGCGCGCGCTGGCCCGCTGGCGCGCCGAAGCCGCGCCCTACGTCGTCGCCGTGGACGGGGGAGCGGACGTCGCCCTGAAGGCGCGTCTGCCTCTCGACGCAGTCATCGGCGACGCCGAACTGATGAGCGAGAAAGCCATCCGCAAGGCTGGCTGCTTCATCGTGCGCGTCGGCGGCGATGGCCTGGCTCCCGGTGCCCAGCGCCTGGACCGCATGGGCATCGTTCACTCGTCCGTCACGATGTCGGGCTCCTCGCTCGACGCCGCCATGGTTGTCGCCGCCCACTCGGGCGCAAGCGCCATCGTCACCGCTGGCGTGTCCTACGGCGAGGCCGAGCTGGTTGACGCCGGACGGTCCCTGGTCGCCCCCGCGTTCTTCTCTCGCCTGGCATGCGGCTCGCGCCTAATCGGCGCTCCGGCGGTCGCCGCCACGTTCCGTCCCCGCCCACGCGGCTGGACCCTCGTGATGCTCGCGATCGTCGCGCTCGTTCTCATGGGGGTGGCCCTGTGGTCCACACCGTGGGGCAATGATCTGCTGTACCCGATCACGTCTTTGTTCTCGTCGCTCATGCACGCTGCTGGAGGAGCCCAATGATTAACTTCCGCTACCACGTCGTCTCGATCATCGGGATCTTCATCGCGCTGGCCGTCGGCGTCGTCCTGGGTGCCGGCCCGCTGCAGCGCACGATCAACACTGGCATGAATCCCTCTTCTTCGGCTGCGAGCTCCGATCCGGTGCTGAGCGCGCAGGCGGACGCCGAGGCCGCTGGCCTGAAGGCACTGGCCTCCTCGACCCTCACCGGTTCGCTGTCCGGTTCGAAGATCGCCCTAGTCGTCCTGCCGGGTGCTTCCGAGGACGACGTGTCCGCCATTCGTTCGACCCTGACCGACGCGGGTGCCTCCGTGGTCGGCCGCGTTAGCCTGACCGACAACTGGCAGTCCACCTCCATGAGCCAGTACCGCTCGACGCTGTCCACCTCGCTGTCCTCTCACCTGTCCTCGAGCGGCGCGAAGAGCGCCAGCGCCGACGGCGTCGTGGGCCACGCGATCATTCAGGTGCTGACCGAAACCGGTTCCGAGACGGACCTGCTGCGCCAGATCCTCACCGACAAGTCCACCCCGCTCATGACGATCGACGAGGACCCCGTCGGCGGGGCTACCACGGTCGTCGCGATCGGTCCTCGCGCACAGACGGCTGCCACGGCCGCGTCTGCCCCGGCGAGCTCCGACGCGTGGACTGGCCTGGCTCTGGCAGTGGGCACCACCTCCGGCGTGGTCGTCGGTGACGGCTCCGGCAAAGACACGATGATCGCCCAGATCCGCACCTCCGGCACCGCCGTCACGACCGTCGACTCGGTCGGAACGACCCTGGCGGCCGTCGACACGGCACTGGCCCTGTCCCAGAAGGCCACCGGCGCTCGCGCCTACGGCGTGGGCACGGGCGCGCAGTCCGTCATCCCGACCGTCAAGTAAACCTGACACCTCCGGCACGAGCCCCTGCGATCTCCCAGGTCGCCGGGGCTCGCCCATACCCGCACGCCAGCCACGACCTCGGGTGTGACACTATACTGAGGTCCGTCCCGGGTACGATACGCCCGGTGCCTCGCCGAGGTGACAAGTCCGCCGAGCGCGCGACGCCAACCCATCACGTAACGACCACAAGGAATGAGACTTTCGATGCGTTTCCTCTCCGCCGACCAGATCTCCTCGATCGAAGACCGCCACACGCCCCACACGGTGACTGAGTCCACGACTGCGTGGAGCGGCCGGATCGTGGACATGGTGGAGGACCACGTCGTGGTCGTCGAAGGCCAGGAACCCGTTGTTCGTCAGTACACGCGCCACCCGGGCGCCGTGGCCGTCGTCGTCATGCGCGGCGAGGAGGGTGCCGAGGAGATCCTGCTCCTGCGCCAGTACCGACACCCCGTGAACGCCTCCCTGTGGGAGATCCCCGCCGGCCTGCTGGACATTCCCGGCGAGGATTCACTCGTGGCCGCCGAACGCGAACTCGCCGAGGAAGCCGACCTGAAGGCGGCGCGCTGGGACGTGCTCGTCGACTTCTTTACCTCCCCGGGCGGCTCGACCGAGCCGTTGCGCGTCTTCCTCGCGCGTGACCTGGAGACCACGGAGACCAGCTTCGAGCGCGAGGATGAGGAAGCCACGATGGAGTACGCGTGGGTCTCGCTCTCTGACGCCCTGGACTGGGTGCTCGCTGGACGCCTGCACAACCCGTCGACCGTCATCGGCATCCTGTCGGCACACGCGGCACGAGGCCGTGGCTGGGAGGGGCTGAGGGAGCCGGGTGCTCCCTGGCTTCGCTGATTACCCGATAATAGGCCGTAAGTCCCTCGACATGTGGGTGGTGTAACACTCCGATACGCTTTTCGCAACGCCTCTTTATCCAAATTAGCGTAGACTTCTTTCCAGAGAAAAGCACGGATTGGAGCGCGCGAGATGCGTGTCGGAGCGGAGGACAGGTGGCTGAAGAAGTAGACGCCACAACCCGTCAGCAGGTGCTCGATCTCATCGTTGAAAAGGGACCGGTCACGGCCTCGGCTATCGCCAAGGTCCTGGGCCTGACGACGGCCGCGGTACGCCGCCACATCACGCTCCTGCTGGAGTCGAAGGAGATCGCCGAGCACGAGCCCGGCGCACCCTCCAAGCGGGGACGCGGACGCCCCGCGCGTCACTACGTGGCCACCGAGCGTGCCCACATTCATCTCGCCGACGGATACTCCGACCTGGCCTCCAAGGCGCTAGGATACCTGGGGCAAGTTGGGGGAGAAGAGGCCGTCGAATCCTTCGCAGCCGCGCGCTCGCGCGAGATCGAGCGCCGCTACGCACCCATCGTGCGCGACGCAGGATCGGATCCCAGGGTCCGTGCCCAAGCGCTGGCAGACGCGCTCACGCAGGACGGATACGCCGCGACCGTCCGCGACATCGGGGGAGGCACGCTGGCTGTTCAGCTGTGCCAAGGGCACTGCCCGATCCAGAACGTGGCGGGGGATTTCCCCCAACTGTGCGACGCCGAGACAATCGCCTTTGGCAAACTCCTCGACGTCCACGTTCAGAGACTTTCCACGCTTGCGGGCGGCGGACACGTATGCACCACCCACATCCCGGTGGGCATGCCGATCATTCGCCCGGGTGCGAGGAATGTGCGACGCAAGTAGCACACGATTAAGAACGAGAGGTTGACACAACTATGACGCAGGCACCCGCCTCGGGCGCTGAGGACCGTCGTATGACCGATGACGAGATCATCGAGTCCATCGGCGGTTATGAATACGGTTGGCACGATTCCGACGACTACTCCAAGGACGTCCCCACCGGCATTAACGAAGAAATTGTCCGTTTTATCTCGGACGTGAAGGACGAACCGCAGTGGATGCGGGAGCGTCGCCTCAAGGCCCTCGAGCTGTTCGAGCGCAAGCCGATGCCGGCGTGGGGCCCGGACCTGTCTCACGTGGACTTTGACGCGTTCAAGTACTACGTGCGCCCCACGGATCGACAGGTCAACGACTGGGAGGACCTGCCCGAGGAAATCCGTGACACCTACGATCGCCTGGGTATCCCCGAAGCCGAGAAGGCCCGCCTGGTCTCCGGCGTCGCCGCCCAGTACGAGTCCGAGGTCGTCTACCAGCAGATCCAGGAAGACCTGGAGCGCCAGGGCGTCATCTTCACGGACACCGACACCGGCCTGCGTGAGTACCCCGAAATCTTCGAGGAATACTTCGGCAAGTGCGTACCCGCTGGCGATAACAAGTTCTCGGCGCTCAACACGGCCGCGTGGTCAGGCGGCTCCTTCGTCTACGTCCCCAAGGGCGTGCACGTCACGATTCCGCTGCAGGCTTACTTCCGCATCAACACCTCCGCGATGGGCCAGTTTGAGCGCACGCTCATCATCGCCGACGAGGGTTCCTACGTCCACTACGTCGAGGGCTGCACCGCCCCCATCTACGACGAGAACTCCCTGCACTCGGGCGTCATTGAGATCTTTGTGAAGAAGGACGCGCGCGTTCGCTACACGACCATCCAGAACTGGTCGACGAACGTGCTCAACCTCGTGACCCAACGTGCCATCGTCGAAGAGGGCGGCACCATGGAGTGGGTCGACGGCAACATGGGTGCCGCGATCACCATGAAGTACCCCGCCTGCTTCCTCATGGGCGAGCACGCCCGCGGCGAGACCCTGTCTATCGGCTTCGCCGGCCCCGGCCAGCAGCAGGACACGGGAGCCAAGATGGTGCACATGGCACCCCACACCTCGTCCTCGATTGTCTCCAAGTCCGTCTCGCGCGGCGGCGGCCGCACCTCCTACCGTGGCCTCGTCCAGGTCAACGCGCGTGCCCGCCACTCCAAGTCGAACGTTCTGTGCGACGCCCTGCTGGTGGACAAGATCTCGCGTACCGACACCTACCCCTACGTCGACGTTCGCACCGATGACGTCGAAATGGGTCACGAGGCCACCGTCACCAAGGTGAGCGCCGACCAGCTCTTCTACCTCATGAGCCGCGGCCTGGACGAGAACGAGGCCATGGCCACGATCGTGCGCGGCTTCGTCGAGCCGATCGCCAAGGAGCTGCCGATGGAGTACGCCCTCGAGCTCAACCGCCTCATTGAACTGCAGATGGAAGGATCCGTCGGCTGATGACGACCCCCAACACTATTGTCGAGACCATGAACAAGGCCCACTCGCACGGGGCCGACGCCGAGAAGGCCCATCCCTCGCGCGCGGACCGTCCGACCTCCTTCGACCTGACCGACATCGCGGTTCCCCGCGGTCGCGAAGAGGACTGGCGCTTCACCCCGATGCGTCGCATCGAGCGCCTGTTCGAGCCCGCCAACTACGACGCGGGCGACGCTCCCGTCACCGTCGAGGCACCCGCCCCGGTCACCGTCGAGACCGTTGCCCGCGACGACAAGCGCCTGGGCACCGTCCTGGCTCCCGGCGACCGCACCGCAGTCGTCGCCTGGAACGGCTTCGAACAGGCCACGATCATCGAGATCCCCGCCGAGGCCGAGTTGGATGCGCCCGTGCGCATCTACGTCTCCGAGGTCGAGGGCACCCGCGCCCAGCACATCGTGATCCGTGCGGCCGCCTTCTCCAAGGCCACCGTCATCCTGTCGCACACGGGCTCGGCTCAGGCCGCCCTCAACCAGACCGTCGAGGTCGAGGCTGGCGACAGCTCCAACCTGACCGTCGTGTCGCTGCAGGAGTGGGATGACACCACCCTGCACGCCTCCAACCAGCGACTGGCCCTGGGCCGCGACTCCAAGCTCACCCACATCGTCGTCACCTTCGGCGGCGACCTCGTGCGCCTGTGCGCCGACACGGACTTCCGTGGCCCGGGCGCCGAGCTGAACATGCTGGGCATCTACTTCGTGGACGGCGGCCAGCACCTCGAGCACCGCGTCTTCGTGGACCACTCCCAGCCCAAGTGCTTCTCGCGCGTCACCTACAAGGGCGCCCTGCAGGGCAAGGACGCGCACTCGGTGTGGATCGGCGACTGCCTGATCCGCGAGGCCGCAGACGGCACGGATACCTACGAGCTGAACCGCAACCTCGTGCTGACCGAGGGCGCCAAGGCCGACTCCGTGCCCAACCTCGAGATCGAGAACGGCGAGATCGAGGGCGCGGGCCACGCCTCCGCGACCGGCCGCTTCGACGACGAGCAGCTCTTCTACCTGATGAGCCGCGGCGTTCCCGAGGCCGAGGCCCGTCGCCTCGTCGTGCGCGGCTTCTTCGCCGAGCTGATCAACCAGATTGGCGTCCCCGAGGTGGTCGATCACCTCATGGCAACCGTCGAGGCCGAGCTGGCCAAGTCCCGTAACAACTGAGCTTTAAGGAATACACATGTCGACTCTGCGCATTAAGGACCTGCACGTCTCCGTCGAGACCGCCGAGGGCCCCAAGGAGATCCTCAAGGGCGTCAACCTGACCATCAACTCCGGCGAAATCCACGCCATCATGGGCCCCAACGGCTCCGGTAAGTCCACCATGGCCTACGCCCTGGCCGGTCACCCCGACTACGAGATCACCTCGGGCGAGGCGTGGCTCGACGACCAGCTCATCACCGAGATGAGCGTCGACGAGCGCGCCAAGGCTGGCCTCTTCCTGGCCATGCAGTACCCCGTCGAGGTCGCGGGCGTGTCCGTCTCCAACTTCCTGCGCACCGCCAAGACCGCGATTGACGGCCAGGCCCCCGCCCTGCGCACGTGGGTCAAGGAGATGAAGAGCTCCATGGAGAACCTGCGCATGGATCCCGACTTCGCTGAGCGCGACGTCAACGTCGGTTTCTCCGGTGGTGAGAAGAAGCGCCTGGAGATCCTCCAGATGGAGCTCCTCAAGCCCTCCTTCGCCGTCCTCGACGAGACCGACTCCGGCCTCGACGTCGACGCGCTGCGCATCGTCTCCGAGGGCGTCAACCGCGTCCACGGCGAGACCGGCTGCGGCGTCATGCTGATCACGCACTACACCCGCATCCTGCGCTACATCAAGCCCAGCCACGTTCACGTGTTCGTCGATGGTCGCGTCGCCGCTCAGGGCGGCCCCGAGCTGGCCGACGAGCTCGAAGAGAACGGCTACGACAAGTACCTGGGCCTCTGATACCCGTGCCTATGGATTTCACCGCCGCCGAGCTCGACGCGATCCGATCGGACTTCCCGATTTTGAGTCGCGTCGGGCGTGGCGGCGCGCCCATTGCGTACCTCGATGCGTCAGCGACCTCCCAAAAGCCGGCCAGCGTCATCGACGCCGAGGCCGACTTCTACCGGCGCTCGAACGGCGCGGTCCACCGCGGCACGCACCTGCTGGGCGACGAGGCGACCGACGCCTTCGAGAGCGCGAGGGGCACCCTGGCCTCGTTCGTGGGCGCGTCCCCGACTGAGATCGTGTGGACGAAGAACGCGACCGAGGCGATCAACTTGGTCGCTCTGTCCATGGGTCACGCGTCGCAGGGGATGGGCGGCGCCGAGTCGGCCGCCCTGCGCGTGGGACCGGGGGACCGCATCGTGTGCACCCGCGCCGAGCATCACGCGAACATCGTTCCGTGGCAGCAGCTATGCGAGCGCACTGGCGCCGAGCTGGCCTGGCTCGACCTGACCCCGGACGGCCGCATCGACTTGGAGACCCTTTCGGTCATCACGCCGAACACGCGCCTCGTGGCCTTCACGCACGTCTCAAACGTGACGGGTGCCGTCTCCCCGGTCGCCGCGATCACCGCGGCGGCGCGCTCCGTCGGCGCGCTCATCCTGCTGGACACCTGCCAGTCCAGCGCCCACATGCCCCTCGACCTGTCCGCCCTCGACGTGGACTTCGCGGTCTTTTCGTCGCACAAGATGCTCGGCCCCACGGGCGCGGGCGCGCTGTGGGGGAGGAGGGCCCTGCTCGAAGCCATGCCCCCCGTCCTGACGGGCGGCTCCATGATCGAGTGGGTGACGATGGAGAGCTCGACCTTCATGGCTCCCCCCGAGCGCTTCGAGGCCGGTTCCCAGCCCGTCGCGCAGATTGCCGCCTGGTCCGAGGCTCTGCGCTACATGTCGTCCCTTGGGATGGACCGCGTCGAGGCCCATGAACACGCACTCACGCGATTGATGCTCGACGGGATTTCCTCGATCGAGGGAATCCAGGTGCTCGGACCCGACTCGGATGTCGACCGCATCGGTGTCGTGGCATTCGCGGTGGAGGGCGTGCACCCGCACGATGTCGGCCAGTTCATGGATTCCGTGGACGTGGCCGTGCGCGTCGGACACCACTGTGCGATCCCGTTGCATACCTTCTTCCAGGTTCGTTCCTCTGCCCGTGCGTCGGTGGCGCCCACAACGACTCCCGAAGAGATTGAACGTCTGGTGGATGGCCTGTCGAAGGTGCGAACCTTCTTCGGCCGCTAGAATTGTGCGGAGTCGTCGGAACCGTTCGGAAAGGTAGCTATGGGCAGTCTTGACCAGTTGTATCAGCAGGTGATCCTGGATCACGCGCGCGAAAAGCACGGGGAGGGAGACCCCTCGGGCCTGGAGGCTTCCTCGCATCAGGTCAACCCGACCTGCGGCGACGAGGTCACCCTGGGCGTCACGCTCGACGGCGACACGCTGGCCACCCTGGCGTGGGACGGCGACGGCTGCTCGATTTCGCGCGCCTCGCTGTCCATGATGACCGACCTGACCGCGGGTAAGTCGGCCGAGGAGATCGGCCGCCTGTACCGCGATATGGAAGTCATGATGCATTCGCGCAACCTGGGCGTCGACGATGAGATCCTCGACGAGCTGGGAGACGCGGCCGCCCTGGAGTCCACGTCGCAATTCGCCAACCGTGTCAAGTGCGCGCTGTTGGGCTGGTACGCCCTGCGCGACGCGATGGCCAAGTCCGGTATCGATATTTCCACCGCGGGCGAGCCCGCCGAGCAGTAAAGGAAGAGTTATGAGCAACCCGATGGCTCAGTCTGAGCCCGTCGAGCAGCGTTTCGCCGTCCCCGCTTCGAACGAGGCCGTGGAAGGCGCCGCTGCCACCCGCCAGATTGACGGCACCGACGTCATCGAACAGGGCACCCTGTCGGCAGACAACGTGCTGGAGGCCCTCAAGGACGTCATCGATCCCGAGCTGGGCATCAACATCGTCGACCTGGGCCTTGTGTACGGCGTCGTTATCGGTACTGAGAACGAGGTGCGTCTTGACATGACGCTGACCTCGGCTGCGTGCCCGCTCACCGACGTGATCGAGCGCCAGGCGCACACGATCCTGTCGGGTGTCACCGATGACGTGCAGATCAACTGGGTGTGGATGCCGCCGTGGGGCCCCGACCGCATCACGCCGGACGGCCGCGAGCAGCTTCGTGCGATCGGCTTCAACGTCTGAGATGCCGTCGCGCACGGTGTCCCCGGAACTGCTTGGTTCCGGGGACACTCATATGCAGCCTCGCGGTCATTGATCCCATGCCTGCCGTTCTCTTCTGCGAGCGGCTCCAGTGTCGTGCGTCCCGTTCCTCATGATGTTCCGGTAACCTAATGTGAGTCACGGCATGAAGGAGAGGGGCAAGGCCCATGGAGATTCTCGACAACACCGAGGGCAAACGCCTGGGAGACTCCCTGCGCGCCAATCTTGACGACGAGGCGAAACTGTCGATTATCAGCGCGCACTTCAGCCTGTTTGCTTTTGGCGAGCTGCGCGAGGAGCTTGAACGCCTCGACTCCGTGCGTTTTCTGTTCAGTGAACCGACGTTTATTCAAGACATGGGACGGGTCGCGGGGGCGCCGGAGTCTGATATCGCGCGACGTGCGCAGTGCGAGAGAGAAAGAGCGCTCGCTGACTCGGCCCTGGAACTGTCGTTGCACAACAAGCTCAACCAGCGCGCTCTCGCGCGGGCGTGTGCATCCTGGCTGAGGGAGAAGGTCACGCTGCGCTCCGTGCGACGAGAGCACATGCTTCAGTTGTCGCCCAGTTACATCATCGAGAACTCCACTGTCAGCTCACATCTATTTCAGGGACCGGGTGCCACCTTCACCCTGGAGGGACTGGGAGTTGAACGCCGCCCGGACACGCTGACGATGATCACCCATTATGCGGGGGATGAGGCCAAGGCGCAGGTCGAATTCCTCATGGCGCAATTTGAGTCCGTGTGGGCCGACGACGCTAAGACCTGCGACGTCACCGAGCAGGTCGCTCACCAGGTGGAGGCTCTCTACACAGAGAACGCCCCTGAGTTCATCTATTTCCTGACTCTGTACCACATCTTCCGGCGTTTCCTCCAGGAGAACCAGGACCACAACCCGCGTAAAGACACCGGCTTTTTCGAGTCGGTGATCTGGGGCAAGCTGTACGATTTTCAGAAGGACGCCGTCATTGGGGCGATCCGTAAGTTGGAAAAGTACAACGGCTGCATCATCGCCGACAGCGTCGGCCTGGGCAAGACGTTCGAAGCACTCGCCGTCATCAAGTACTACCAGCAGCTCAACAAGAACGTCCTGGTACTGTGCCCCAAGCGCCTGCGTGAGAACTGGACGCTATGGACGCAGGCGAGCGATGAACGTAATCCCCTGGCTAAGGACCGATTCGCCTACAAGGTGTTGAACCACACGGACCTGTCGCGCCGCCGTGGGAAGAGCGGGGACACCGACCTGGAACACCTGCAGTGGGGGACATTCGATCTGGTGGTCATCGACGAGAGCCACAACTTCCGCAACAGGAGCGCGACCGGGGCGAGCACGAATCGCTACACGCGCCTGATGAACGAGGTGATCCGGGCCAACGGACGCACGAAGGTGCTCATGCTGTCGGCGACCCCGATCAACAATCGCCTCACCGACCTGCGTAACCAAATCGAGCTCATCACGGAGGGGCGCGATGACTACCTCGAGAAGACCGATGGCATCACGTCCATTGACTCGGTGATGCGGCTGGCACAAAAACGCTTCAATCTGTGGAGTTCGCAGGCGCATGGACGTCACACGACCCAGAGCTTCGCCGAGTACGTTAACGCTGACTATTTCCGGCTTCTCGATGCGCTGACAATTGCGCGTAGCCGAAAGCACATAGCGAAATACTACGGCACGCAGACGGGGACATTCCCCACCCGCCTCACTCCACGCAACGTCCAGGTGCCCATCGACGTACGCGGCGAGCTGCCTCCTATCGGGGCGCTCTACGACATGATCAGCGACCTGACGTTCGCCCAGTATCAGCTTCTGTCCTATGTGCGCGAGGACGCTCGGCCGACCTACGAGGCCGACTACCGCGAGGGCTTCGGCAACGACTTCGGCAGTGAATTGCACCGGACAAACGCGGTTGCCGTGCTGATGCGTGTCAACCTCCTCAAACGCATGGAGTCCTCCGTGAGCGCCTTCCGTTCGACGCTGGGCCGCGTGCGTAGTTCCTGCGCCGACATCCTGGATCGACTCGCGGCGCTTGAGGCGCGCAATACCCGTGGGTCCCTCGGTTCCGTAGCGGTGGGTTACGGAATCGAGGGACTCGAGGACGGCCTCGATGATCGGGATGCTGAGATGTTCGAGGTCGGGGCCCAGATTCGCGTCGACCTGCGCGACGTTGATCGCGAGGCTCTGTCCGCGGACCTGACACGCGACATCGAGATCCTCGACGAGCTCATCGGTTACGCCCGCGCGGTGACCCCCGATCGGGATGCCAAGCTCGCCGAGTTGAGGACGCTGATCGCGGAGAAGACCGGAGCTGGACAGATCAATCCAGGTAACAGAAAAATACTCATTTTCAGCGCCTTCGCAGACACCACGACCTACCTGTACGACCAGTTGACAGCGGATCTGCTCCGGACCCATGGCCTGACGTGCGCCCAGGTGACGGGCACCCGCAACCGCGTCGCTGGGAAGCGGCGGGCGCGCGGTGGCTTCGAGGATATCCTCGGTCGTTTCTCGCCACGTTCGAAGGAAACCATCGGACTTGCGCAGCGGGAGGGCGAGATCGATATTGTCTTTGCAACGGATTGCATTTCGGAGGGGCAGAACCTCCAGGACTGCGATTGCGTGATCAATTACGACGTGCACTGGAACCCGGTGCGCATCGTGCAGCGCTTCGGCCGCGTCGACCGCCTGGGTTCGATGAACAAGCACATTCAGATGGTGACCTTCTGGCCGGACGTCGACCTGGAGTCCTATATCAAGCTTGAGTCGCGTGTGAAGGCGCGCATGGCTCTGGGCGATGCGAGCGCCTCCGGTGAGGAGAATCTGCTCACCCCCTCGGAGGACATGAACGACCTGGAGTATCGCTCGGATCAGTTGCGCACGCTACGTAGCGAGACTCTCGACCTCGAAGACATGCGGCGAGGAATGTCGATCACGGATTTCGCGTTGGATGATTTCCGAATCGAGTTGGAGCGCTACATGAACGCGAACCCGGGCACACTGGAAGGCGCGGCGACGGGTTTGCATGCGGTCGTGTCGATCCCGGATGACCTGCGCGGTCAGATGAGCCCGGGAGTGATTTTCTGCCTTGAACGCCGTGAAGGCACCGATGGTACTAGCCGAGCAACCGCGCCGCTGTGTCTGGTTTACGTGCCGCGGGACGCGACGGACGCACCGATACTGTCCCACCCAACGCGTTCCCTGGACCTGCTCAGGCAACTGTGCGAGGGACACCATGAGCCACTGGCCTCACTGTGTGCGCACTTCAATCGAACCACACGTGATGGTGAGGACATGAGCGAGTATTCGGCGCTGCTGACTCAGGCTGTCGCAGCGGCGATCAGGCAGGGAGAAGAATCGACCCTGGAATCGCTGTTCACACCGGGAGCGATTGCCCAGGGAGCCTCGTCAGAGGCGGACTTCTCCCTGGTGAGCTTTGTGGTGCTCCTGTGAGCTCCATCGACTGGGCATCGACACTAGCCCTGCCACCCTGCGTACGTCGCTTCGAGCGCGCAATTCCCACACGTGTGCTGCTGCGAGAAGCGGATCTGACACGCACGCAGCGCGAGGGTCTGTGCAAGATCGAGGGGCTGACTCTCCTGGGAGTCGCGCAGGAGAGCACAACTCGTATCCCCGCGACAGCCGCGATGGATCGTCGTATCGATGCGGTGTTGTTCGTGCGGGCCTCCCTCGGCAAGACGCGCGCATTCGAGTCGACCGCCGCTCTCGTGCACGGCTGTTTTCCGCATCCATCACTCCTGATCCAGGAGAACACCCGCGGCGACGTCGGTCTGTCGGCAGCTCTGACGTCGCGCCGGAAGCACGCGACAGGGTTGACCGTCGACAGCATGGAAGTGGACAGCAGCATCGCTTTGTGGCGGCGCACGGAGCACGGGAAGACATTCCTGTCCTCGCTGGCTTTCGACACCCTTGATCAGCGCTCTCTGGCTCATCTGATCGAGGACATCATGGCGCGTATCCGCTTGGCTCGTGTCGCTCGTCTTGTTGGCTTCTATCCGGATCCGAGTCTGTGCCGGACCCCGGACGTGGTGGCGTTGATTGAGTGCTTGCTCGAGTGTCAGAGCAGGCAGGATCAGCTGCGCGCCCAGTGGAAGGCGCACGGAACCACGCAGCGCGAACGCCTGCAGCTTCGAATTCCTCTCAGCGAGGCTATTAAGCAGACGAGCGCATCGGTCGACGAACTGACGAGGCGTTTGGGCCGTTGACGCTCACTCAGCGCCCGAGCTTCTCGCGCACGACCTGGGCGACCTTGCGGCGCAAGATCTTGCCCATCTGGTTGCGGGGTAGCTCGGCGATGAAAACGATCTGGCGCGGCAGGGCGTAGTGGGCAATAGACTTTTCGGCCCAGTTGCGCACCTGCTCCAGGGTGAGACGCTGGGCCCCCTCTTCCAGGATGATCGCCGCGGTGACCTCTTCGGTGGCGTCAGCCACGGGCACGCCCACGACGGCGACGTCCGCGACGCCGGGCAGGGAGCGGATCGCCTCCTCGACCTGGGAGGGATAGACGTTGAAGCCGCCCGACAGGATTAGTTCCTTCTTGCGGTCGGCCATCGAGATGAACCCGTCGCGGTTAACGCCGATGTCGCCGGTCTTGAACCAGCCCTCGGAGGTGAAGACGCGCGCGGTTTCCTCGGGCGCGTTGAGGTAGCCGGAGAAGACCTGCGGCCCGCGCACGATGATTTCGCCGGGCTGGCCATCCTCGACGTCCAGGGTGTCATCCTCCAGGGAGACGAGTCGCAGCTGCGTGGAGGGGAAGGGCACGCCGAGCACGCCGTGGCGACGCTTGGAGGACAGGGGAGCACCCGTCAGGACGGGCGCGGTTTCGGACAGGCCGTAGCCCTCGACGATCATGCCACCGGTGGCTTCCTCCCACTCGCGCGCGAGCGTCGTCGACAGCGGCATCGCGCCGGCGACCGAGTACCGGATCGACGACAGATCCGCGCCAGTCTCTTTCGCGCGCGCCAAGATGCGCTCGAACATGGGCGGGACACCTACAAAGAAGGTCACGGGTCGGCGCGCGTGTGCGTCGAGGGCCATCTGTGCATCGAACTTGGGCAGCAGTACCTGGGTGGCAGCCTTGCGCACAGCCGCGCACAGGAAGAACGTCAGGCCGAAGGCGTGGAAGTAGGGCAGGAGCGAGAAGAAGGTCTCGGCACCCTCGTGCAGCTTCCACACCCAGAACATGCACTGGTTAACGTTGACGCCGATGTTGCGGTGGGTCAGCGGCGCTGACTTGGGAATGCCGTTAGTGCCCGAGGTGTGCAAGATGACGGCGCGATCATCGGGGGAGGGCAGCGGGTGCTCGGCGTCGATGGCGCGGGACGAGGCCGTGGCCCGGTCCCAGGAGACAGCGCCCGCGGGCACGGGGCCGCGCAGCTGGCCGCGCATGTCGCGTGCGCGCGCAACGGGCAGGCTGAGCAAGAAACGCTGGGAGGCGGGCATGGTGCGGGAGATGTCCACCGTGAAGACCGTGTCGAGACGGTCAAGGGGGAAAGCGTCCACGCACTTTTCCCACACGATCGCGACGCGCCCGCCGTGGCGCTCCAGCTGCCCCTCGACCTCCGCGGCCGGGGCCAGCGGGTTGTGCTGGGCAGCCACCGCGCCGATGCGCATGCACGCGTAAAAGGCAACGAAAGCCTGCGGGCAGTTCGGCAGCGAAATGGCCACCGTGTCCCCGGGCCCAACCCCGGCCTCGTGCAGGACGCGTGCGGCGCGCAGCACCTGATCACGCACCTGCGCGTAGGTGGTGGTTGCCCCGAAGTAGTCCAGGGCGACGCGATCGGGGTAGAGGCGGGCGGAGGTGTCGAGCAACTCGTACAGTGAGGTATCCGGCGCGGGCACCTCGTAGGGCACTGCGTCGTAGAAGTCGCGTGCCTGGTCGGTGATGCTACGTGTCATGGCAACCTCCTGTTATCGGCCTCGACAAGTGTACCGAGGGGCACAGCCCAACTCACACGCGAGGGGCGCTCCAGGTGTCGCACGTCGCAATGTCGCCGGAGTCCAGGCCCTTCTGCAGCCACGTCGCGCGCTGCTGCGCGCTGCCGTGCGTCCAGGATTCGGGGTTGGTCGTCCCCTGGTACTTCGACTGGAGGCGGTCATCGCCAATCGCCTCGGCCGTCTGCAGCGCGCCCATGATCTGATCAGCGCTCGGAGCCTGTAGGTAGGGGGTGCCCGTCGTCGGATCGGGGGTGGTCGAGGCCCAGTGCATCCACACGCCCGCGTAGCAGTCGGCCTGAAGCTCTGAACGCACGCCAGCGCCCTGAGAGCCGGTCTCGCGCGTGTTGTAGGTGCGGAACACGCCCTGCAGGTTCTGGATGTGGTGGCCCCACTCGTGGGCGACCACGTATTCCTGGGCGAGCACCGAATCGGATGCGCCGTACTGCGTCACCATGTCGTTGAAGAAACCGAGGTCGAGGTAGACGGTCGAATCACCCGGGCAGTAGAAGGGGCCGACGGCGCTGGTCGCGGATCCGCACGCGGTTGACACACTGTCCGAGAAGATCTGGAAATCGGGAAGCTTGTAGGCAACACCGGTGCCCTGATCGGCCAGCTGAGTCTTCCACACCTCATCCAGCGACTGTGCGGTGGCGACCATGCGGCACTCGACGCGCTCGTTCGCGTCCTCGCCAGTCTGGCACGTCGAGACGTCCACCGACGACGAGGACGAGGACGAGGAGGGGGCCGAGGATGAGATCAGGCTCGTCAGGTCAATGCCGGTGACATACGAGAAGCCCAGGATCAGTAGGATACCCAGGAACGAGCCGCCGCCGGCACCCACGATCTTGCGGCCTGCGCCAGAGGTGCGCACGCGCGAGGGATCCAGGTGAATGTTGTCGTTGAAGCTCATCGATACTCCTTGTACTCAGGGGCGGCGCCCGGCCTGGTAGCGGCCGAGCATATCGGAACGGAACTCCTCGAAGCAACCGTCCTCGATGGAGGCGCGAATACCGTCGACCAGGCGCAGCGTGAACCACTCGTTGTGAATGGTAGCCAGCGTGGAGGACAGGATCTCCTTGGCCTTAAACAGGTGATGAATGTAGGCGCGCGTGTAGTGGGTGCAGGTGTAGCACTCGCAGCCCTGCACGAGCGGCGTGAAATCGCGCTTGAAGCGCGCGTTCGTGATGTTGAAGCGCCCGTCGGGGGAATAGATCGCCGCGTTGCGCGCCACCCGCGAGGGGTTGACGCAGTCGAAGGTGTCGGCACCCGCCGCGACGCCGGCGAAAAGATCCTCGGGCTCGGAGATGCCGAGCAGGTGGCGAGGGCGGTCCTCGCCCAGTTCCTCGCACACCCAGGATACGATCGTGCCCAGGTTCTCCTTCTCCAGGGCCCCGCCCACGCCGAAGCCGTCGAAGCGCTGGCCGTCGACCTCCATGTCGGCCATCGTACGGGCAGCGTCGCGGCGCAGGTCCTCCCACTGCGCGCCCTGGATGACTCCCCACAGCTGCTGGTAGGGCTTGCCCGCGCGCTCGGAGGTGAGCCGCCGATGTTCGGCGAGGCAGCGGCGAGCCCACGCGTGCGTGCGCTCCAGAGACTCGATCTGGTAGCCGCGCGGGTGCAGCAGGGAGGTGAGCTCATCGAAGGCGAACATAATGTCGGCGCCCAGCTGATGCTGGATCCCCATCGACACCTCGGGGTTGAAGCGGTGCTTCGTGCCGTCAATATGGCTGGAGAACACGACGCCGTCGTTATCGACCACTGCGTTGGAGGCCTTGATCGCCTGCATCTGCACGGCCGGGTCATTCGGGTCCGCCTTGCCGGAAAACTCCTGGGAAAGGACCTTCTTGAAGCCCGCGCCCAGGGAGAGCACCTGGAAGCCGCCCGAATCCGTATAGGTGGGCCCCGACCAATTCATGAAGGAAGCGAAGCCGCCCGCCTCATCGACGATGTCGGAGCCCGGTTGGAGGTAGAGGTGGTAGGCGTTAGCCAGGACAGCCTGGGCGCCCAGGGTCCGGACCATCTCGGGGGTGAGAGCCTTGACGTTCGCCTTCGTGCCCACGGGAATGAACGCGGGGGTGCGAATGATGCCGTGCGCCGTGTGAATGACACCCGTGCGCCCAAGCCCGCGCTCGACGCCCAGGCGCGCGCCGACCTCGAACCCGCGGTCGGGGCGGTGGCCACCGGACGAGGCCGGGGCGCGGAAGGGCGCGATCTCCTCGGGCGAGGGGGCACGAAGCCAGTTATCGTTCATCGATCGAACACCTCGTCCTTGTGCAGGCCTTCAACGCGGCGGATCGCGGCGATCACCGGGTAGGTCAGGGGCAGGAGGACAACTTCGAGCAGCACCTTGTAGAAGTAGCCGGTCACCAGGTAGTTGATGAAGTTACCCATCGACATCTCGCCGTAGAACAGGATCGAGCAGAACAGGACCGTGTCCGCGGCCTCGCCGACGATCGTCGAACCGATCAGGCGCGCCCACAGGTGCTTGGTGCCCCACTTCTTGCGGATCCACACGAGCACGTAGGAATTGAGGAGCTGACCGGCCAGGTAACCTGCGAGCGACGCGACAACCGCGCGCCACACGACGCCCAGAACCGCCGCGAAAGCCTCCTGGTTCTCGTAGTCGGGGGCCGGCGGCAGGTACTGGACGATGAAGAAGGTGAGCGAGGCCAGGAACGAGGCCACGAAGCCCATGATGATGACCCGCCGCGCGCGGGCAAAACCGTACACCTCCGAGAGCACGTCACCGATGATGTAGGTCAGAGGGAAGAGAATCGCACCCCCATCGAAAATCAAATAGTGGGTGGATGAGCCCACCATGAACGCCTTCGTCGCGGCGATATTCGAGATAAGAAGCAACGCGACGAATGCGACCGAAATGATGTCGAGGGCGCGCGCGGGGCGCGCCGATCCAGACGGGACCG
>ERZ773001.216-NODE-216-length-24955-cov-22.2324_pt1 | contig 24955 bp, 19 predicted proteins | sample MGYA00511673_ERZ773001 | MGnify/ENA primary metagenome ERZ773001 (study PRJEB29015, sample SAMEA2738091) | human oral metagenome | biome: human oral; feature: human-associated habitat; material: saliva | place: China | collected 2162 ... | reverse complement strand
TTGAGCGCCTCGTTGTAATGGTTCAAAAAGAAGTTGCTTTGCGCATGGTGGCAAAACCTGGTACAAAGGACTATGGTGCGCTATCTGTAGCCGTTCAGTATTATACAGAGCCTGATATCGTTCTTGATGTACCTCCTAAATCTTTCTTGCCAGCTCCTGCGGTAACGAGTTCTGTCATTCGCTGTGTATTGCGCGATAAACCACCGGTAGATGTAATTGATGAGAAACTATTCTTCCGTGTAGTGAAAGCTGGTTTTGCGCAACGACGTAAAACATTTTCCAATACGATGAAAACTACAGGATTATCAAGAGATAGAATCGAAGAACTACTAGTAAAAGCAAATATCGACGGTCAACGAAGAGGCGAGACCTTTACTCTTCAAGAATTTGCCGATGTAGCTAATGCATGGGCCTCTTTAATTAAATAGTATACTGCAAAAAAGCTTATTAGATTGATAGAATATCAATCTAATAAGCTCTTTTTATGGTATAAGTTTTTTTCATAAAAAAAGGACCCAAACGGGTCCTTTTTATTAGTACAAGAAGCCTGCCATTGTTGTAATGAGGAAGGCGTTTGCAAAGTCGATTAAGAATGCACCTACCAAGGAAACTACGAGCCATGCACGAGGGGATGGACCGTGTTTGCCTGCCAAGGATAACATGTTAACCAACGCATTTGGTGTAGCACCTAAACCGAAGCCGATGGCACCAGCGCCAAGCATAACAGCATCGTAGTTGCGACCAAAGATGAAGTAGATAAGGTATGCAAACACACAGATAAGTGCCATTTGCGCTACTAAGATTGTAATCAATGGTAATGCAAGATCGATTAATTGAACTAGTTTCAAGCTGTTAATGGCCATTGTAACGAATAAGGACAATGCTACGTTAGACACTGCATCGAGTGCTGCATCATTGATTTTGTAGGCTTTAGTGAAGTCACCGAAGTTACGAATTACAGCTGCAACAATCATGGCACCAATGTACGCAGGTAGTGGAGTAAGGATGGATAAACCAGCACTTACGATAGTACCAAGGCCTAATGCAAGACCAATCCACATACAAATAGTTAAAAGATCTTGAGAATTGAATTGTTTACCGCCACCTTCAACGTGATCTTCCATCATGTCGATGCCGTCATCTTCTAATAATTCAGGATTTTCGTAAGGTGTTTTTACTTTGTGCATTTTAATAATGCGTTCACCTACAGGAGCACCTAGTACTGTACCAGCAACCATACCGAATGTTGCGGCTGCAACTGCAGCAGATGCTGTACCAGGGATGCCAAGTAATTGTTCGTAATACGGACCGAAGGCACCAGCTGTACCAAGACCGCCGATCATGGATACGGAACCTGCCATAATGCCGATGATTGGTTCAATGCCCAACGCTTTAGCAATCATAATGCCTGCAGTATTTTGTACTACAATCCACACTGCGCAAGCTAGGAAGAAGAAGATAATGAAAACGCCGCCTTTTTTGAGGACTTTCAAGGAAGCCATCAAACCGATAGTGGTAAAGAAAGCGAGCATTAAGAATGTTTGTAGAGAGCCTTCAAATGTAATGTTTAAAATCTTGTAATAAGAAAGAATAGCAGTTAAAAATGCAAATGGAAGGGCCCCTACAGCAGGTGCAGGCATACACATTCTTTGTAAGAATTGTGAATGTTTGTTAATCCAAGTCCCTATGAACAAGGTAATAACAGCGAGACCTACGGTTTGGATCATGGACAGTTTTAATGTCCATACATTGTTGACTAAGGCTAAGTCAATAAGTGGCATAAAATCACTCCTTTAAATAAAATAAACCTATATTTTATGGTATCATGAATGGTCGAAAAATACTATAGAATATACACTGTATAAAAATCTTATATATTTTCTTTACAACACTCACAACAACATTAAAACCTATAATAAGTGTACTTAACTATTTTTAATTATATACATAGCATACATGACATGTCAAAAAGTAATATTATAGATTACTTAGCCACATAATCATAATATATGTATTCGACTTAAATCTGTGATTTTCCTCCTACATATAAAAAAATAAACTGGAATGTATTTCTTAAATTTATAATTCTTTGAAATATATTCCAGTTTAAAATTTTAAAAGTCTTATATAGTCTTATGTTGCTTAGCTTCTTGAATTTACATGGGGTGAATTTTACCCGTATATACATATGCGGGTATAACTAAAATATATATACTAATACATAAAATAATTAGAAGTTATAGCTATTATAAATTGTATAAGTATTATAGAAAATATACATATTATAGCTAGTTTAAGCGTTATAGCTCTTGATGTAGTTTAGGCGTAGTTAGGAAGGTAACATCTGGATTACGTTCTATAACCCAGCCCATTTGCCATTCGTTGGAAATGAGGACTACTGTGCGATCCCGATTATCTTTTACAATCATCGCATTATCAACACCTTTTAAGGAAGCAATGTCTACTTCCCCGTCAATCCAACGAGCTACACTATATGGCAATGTATGATTTAGTAAATCTACACCATATTCATTTTTGAGGCGATATTCTAATACTTCAAATTGAAGCATACCAACGGCACCAACTACAAAGGAGTCTAAAGCACCTGGTTGTTCAAAGATTTGGACTGCACCTTCTTGTGCTAATTGAGTCATACCCTTTTGGAATTGCTTACGCTTCATCGTATCTTTTGGAGATACACGAGCAAAGAATTCCGGAGGGAATACAGGGAAGTCGCCGAAGGTTACTTTGTGCTTTGGTGCACATAGTGTGTCACCTACGCCCATAGTACCAGCATCAAAGACACCGATAATATCGCCAGGGTATGCATCCTCTACGATAGTACGTTCTGTAGCTAAGAATTGTTGAGGTTGAGATAGGCGAATTGTTTTGTTGGATTGTCGATGTAATACGGACATACCTTTTTCAAATTTACCAGAGCAGATACGCATGAATACGATGCGATCATGATGATTAGGGTCCATATTAGCTTGGATTTTAAATACTAAGGCGGAGAAGTCTTCGCTAGTAGGTTGTACTATTTCTTCTACAGCTTTACGAGGAGCAGGGGATGGTGCCAGTTCTAAGAATTTCTCTAAGAAGGGTTTTACCCCAAAGTTAGTCATGGCAGAGCCGAAGAACATTGGCGTCAATTCGCCGGCACGAACCTTATCAAAGTCGAACGGATCGCCTGCAACGTCAAGTAACTCGATATCATCAAGCAACGCTTGATATACATCATCACCTAATAACTCTTTCATGCGAGGGTCAGTTAAAGCACCTTTTTCAGAGGCTAGCTTTTCTTGACCATGTGTTTCGTCTTTTGCAAAGAGCTCGATAGTTTCATGTTCTCTGTCATATACACCTTTGTACTCGCCATTAATACCAATAGGCCAGTTCATAGGACATGTACGAATGCCAAGAACATTTTCAATTTCTTCCATCAAGTCAAATGGACTGCGACCAAAATGGTCAATTTTATTTACAAATGTAAAAATAGGAATGCCGCGCTCTTTAGATACGGCAAATAGTTTTTTCGTTTGTGCTTCGACGCCTTTTGCTACGTCAATAAGCATGACAGCACTATCGGCAGCCATCAATGTACGGTACGTATCTTCGGAGAAATCCTGGTGACCAGGCGTGTCGAGGATGTTTACTCGACAACCGTCATAGTCGAATTGCAACACGGAACTCGTTACGGAGATACCACGTTGTTTTTCGATTTCCATCCAGTCAGATACTGCATGTTTTGCAGTTTTACGAGACTTTACGGAACCTGCTAAGTGGATGGCACCACCGTATAATAATAATTTTTCTGTTAATGTTGTTTTACCCGCATCCGGGTGAGATATGATAGCAAACGTACGACGACGTTGTACTTCTTCTAAAAATGTCATGGTTCACCTCTATTAGTATGTTTGTATAAGTAGATATATATTACAGTTCTACTTTTACAGTCTATATCGTAAAAATTATACATGATTTTTCTAGTTATGACCACTAAATTGTAGTATAATGAGATTTCATAGAACGGCTTGGGGATTAGCCGTTATCTTCGTGTTAAGGAGGGGGACCATGCGGTTATTTATTGCGGAAAAGCCATCCATGGCTCGCGAAATTAGTAAATGCTTGCCAGAAAATAAAAATATTCAAAAGCGGAATGGCTATTTTATCCAAGGTGATGATGTAGTAACTTGGGTGGTTGGTCACGTGTTACATCAAGCAGAACCAGGCGATTACGACGATAAATATATTCGTTGGCGCCCTCAAGATCTGCCGATTGTGCCAGAGGAGTGGAAACTACTCGTTACAGATAGCAGTCGTCAACAGTTTGAGACGGTAAAAGACCTAATCAGTAAAGCGGATATTATCGTCAACGCAGGTGACCCGGACAGGGAAGGGCAACTTTTGGTTGACGAAGTATTGTACTATGTGGGTAATACAAAGCCAGTACAGCGAATTCTACTAAATGCACTGGATGAAAAATCTATTCGTTCTGCTCTTAATGATTTACGCGATAATAAGGACTTTCATAATTTATATCAATCGGCATTGGCAAGAGCTCGTGCAGATTGGCTCATTGGCATGAATTTATCTCGTGCATATACCTTAGCTGAACGTTATAAAGGCAATAAGGTGACATTGCCTATCGGTCGAGTAAAGACACCTACATTAGCCCTCGTTGTACGAAGAGAACGAGAGTTAGCTGCATTTAAACCAGTAGACTATTTTACTGTAAAAGTTTTGTATAACCATCCTAATGGTGTCTTCTGGGCCACATGGCAACCAACAGATGAGCAGAAAGGATTAGATCCTGATGGTCGTCTCATCAATAAGGCTATAGCTGATGCATTAGTTGAGCAATTACAAAGTGGGCCAGATGGCATTATTAAGGCTGTTACTAAGTCCAAGAAGAAAGATGCTCAGCGGTTACCATTATCCTTGTCATCCTTACAGGTATTGGCAGGTAAAGCCTTTTCTTATGATCCGCAAACTGTACTCGATACGGCACAGAAATTATACGAAAAGAAATTGACCACCTATCCTCGTTCTGATTGCGAATATTTACCACCGAATCAATATGGTGATCGCAATGCGATTCTCAACAATTTACAGAATGCAGGTGATGAGCGCCTAGCACAGTGGGCTAGAGATGCTGACCGCTCTATTAAAAGTCGTGCTTGGAATGAAAAGAAAATTACGGCCCATCATGCTATTATTCCCACAACGGTTGCTTGTAATATAAATAGCTTGTCTCGTGAGGAACGAAATATTTACTTCCTCATCAGCCAAGCTTATATAGCTCAGTTTTATGGAGAGCATGTTTATGAGCAAACTAAAATTGTAGTAGAGCAGTGTAAAGAAGAATTTGTTGCGAATGGCCGTGTGGTTATTGAAGAAGGTTGGAAGTCCCTCTATAAACGACAAAAGTCTAAGTCTGCAACAGATAATGAGGAACCTGATTTAACTGATGAACGTGGGGCTGAATCAGACCCTAAGAAAGAGGTTCCTGAAGAGGCAGATCACTTACCGGCCGTTAAAAAGAACGACACTGTTTTATATACGGATTCCTCTGTAGAGGCGAAGCAAACTAAGCCACCATCTCGCTTTACACCGTCTACTTTGTTACAAGCAATGAAGGAAATTCACAAGTTTGTAAAAAACGAAGACTTGAAAAAGCAATTAAAAGCGGTGTCTGGTATTGGTACAGAGGCGACCCGCGCCAATATTATTGACGAGCTCATCAGTCGTGGATTTATGAAAACATCGGGAAAGAAGCAAGTTCTATCACCAACTGAAACGGGCTACCTCTTAGTTGATGCATTGCCTGATGAATTGCTATATCCTGATGAAACAGCTGTATGGGAGGAACGGTTGGCGCTCATGAGTGAAGGAGAGGATACATTAGATTCCTTCTTGTCTGATCAGATTAAGTTTTTGAAGCACTTGATTGATAAGCTAGGCTTTGATAAACAAGGCAGTTCTGGTCAGATGATGCCTAATGTGGTTCGCACTATAAGGAATCAAAATCGGAAACGTCCTATGGATAATACTGACGTTGATCTATCTTCTTTGCCTATTTGCCCGAAGTGTAATAAAGGACGTCTGCAACAGCGGAACGGAAAATTTGGTACCTTCTTAGGCTGCACTAATTATCCTGCCTGTAAGCATACGCAACCTGTTGAAGGCGTGAATCTTAATGGTGAAAGTAATATTGAAATATCTGATGACGATAAACAATATAAATGTCCGCGATGTAAGCAAGGTTACTTTGTAAAGCAAGAGATGAGAGGTCGAGTAAACTGGATTTGTAGTAATCGATCTCAATGTAAAACTCAGTGCTCCGATGTAGATGGAGTACCAAGCATTTATGCCAATAAGTAAATACTAATCTATTATAGTTAAATATATAATAGTATATATAAACTATTAATGTAGTTTGACAATAAAAAGACGCGTACAGCTATGCTGTGCGCGTCTTTTGGTTGATTATTCTTTGAACATAAATAATATATTTATCTACTATGATATCTTCATCTACTAAAGAATAAATATAAATGTTGTATTATCTGCGTTTGCCTCGACGACCTGTTTGAGACGTAGATGTACGGCGTTGACGTGTGTTGGCACCCTTATGGCCACGTGCTTTGTGTGCCTTAGCCTTAGTAGCTTGGTAAGAGCTACTTACTTTAGGTTTGCCTGTTGCTTTTGCACGTTTTGGTGCAGAACTTGCGTTACCTTTAGTTTTGATCTGACCGTCTTTAGTGTATTTAGTAAGCGTTGCTTGAATGGCACGCTCAATACGGCGCAACCAAGATTCATCTTGTGGTGTTGCAAAGGTTACGGCTACACCAGAATTACCCGCCCGACCAGTACGGCCGATACGATGGATGTAGTAATCTACATCGCGAGGTACATCGTAGTTATATACGTGAGTAATTCCTTCGATATCGATACCACGAGCTGCAATGTCTGTAGCTACAAGGATTTGCGTTTTTGCTTTAGCAAAGTCTCGCAAAATTTGAGTACGGCGGCCTTGTGTTAAATCGCCATGCATTTCTGCGATGTTAAGACCCGCTGCAGTTAGTTCATAGGATAAACGAACGGCACCTTCTCGTTTATTACAGAAAACAATTGCTAAGAATGGATTATCTTCTTCGATCATTTTGATGAGCCGTTCTGTTTTCTCTTCCTGGTTCATCATATACACACGTTGATCAATCGATTCAAGAGTAACATGTTTACCTTCAGCTGTAACAGAAACCGGTTTAGACATATATGCCTTTGCAAGGTTACGAATTTTGTCTGGAATCGTCGCAGAGAATAGTAATAGTTGTCTATTCGCATCTGTTTGACTGATGAGACTTTCAATATCAGGCAAGAACCCCATATGAAGCATTTGGTCCGCTTCGTCTAGTACAACACGGCGAATACAATCTAAATGTAAAGAACCTCGTTTAGCATGATCTAATAGGCGACCTGGTGTACCTAAAATCACCTGTGGACGGCGGCCTAGTTGTTGTAATTGGGCTTCAATTGTTTTACCGCCGATAAGAGGAAGAATATCTATATTTAGAATAGAGCCAATTTCTTTCGCTTCATCAGCGATTTGTTTTATAAGTTCACGTGTAGGTGCAATGATAAGTACTTGTTCTTGATGTACATCTGTATGTACCCGTTGAAGAATAGGCAATAAGAAGGCAAGCGTCTTGCCTGTGCCTGTTTGAGCTTTTGCTATAACATCATTCCCTTTAAATACTTCAGGAATGGCTTGTTCTTGGATTGGCGTGGGCTCCTTGATACCTTGTTTTTGTAGGGCTTGGATAAGCTCATCGCAAACGCCTAGAGATTTAAAAGATTTCATGGATCGTCCTTTCTATAATACATATTATATTAATTATACCTTATGCACATAGGAGGGGCAAATAAATTGAATTGTTATAGCTAGACCACAGTAGTAGTGGGGGTGCGATAGACTATTTTAAATACATAGGTGTGAAATTATATTGAAGATCACAACTAGTTGATAATAAATCGATAAATAACAATGTGATGAATATTTATGAGAATGGAAAATATTAAAATATAAATATTTAAAGAAATTTCAAAGTAATAAATGAGAATGATTAAATTATCAGTAATGATAATCTTAGTAGTATTTCTTATTTTCTGCCTGCACTATGAATTATGAGTAGATAGATAAATGTTATACTTAGTGGGGTTTGTTTTGAATAATCATAAATTAACTTTCATAGTTAATATGAGAAAAAAGTATATATATAAGATGGAAAATAACCATAAAATTGATAATAATTGTTGAAATTAATGCTCGATTTGGTATAATATCTTAAGATATTAATACGCATTCTTATTTGGTGTGGTTAATATGAGGTTGTTAGGTACAAAAATATACATAGGAGGTGTAGTATGGCTATCAAAAAGTTGAAAGACATGAAGCCAGGTGAGTCTGGTCTTATTGTTACACTACATGGCAGTGGCAACGTTAAGCATCGTCTGATTGACATGGGCCTTGTAAAAGGTACAAAAATTCATGTTATGAAGTTTGCCCCTTTGGGGGATCCGGTGGAAATCAAAGTAAAAAACTTTGAATTAGCACTTCGTAATAGCGAAGCTGGCATGATTGATGTAGAGGTTCAATAGGAGGTTCACATGGCAGAAAAAGGGCAAATTCGTATTGCCTTAGCAGGTAACCCTAACTGTGGTAAAACTACAATGTTTAACAATATCACAGGGGCGAAGCAACACGTTGGTAACTATGCCGGCGTTACGGTAGAAAAGAAAGAAGGCCATACTAATTTTAATGGTCGTGATTTATTATTTATTGACTTACCAGGTACGTATAGTTTAACAGCACGTTCCTTGGATGAGTTAGTAGCTCGAAATGTAATCGTAAACGATAATCCAGATGTAATCGTAAACGTCCTTGATGCATCTAACTTGGAACGTAACTTGTATTTAGCAGCACAATTGTTGGAACTTGAAAAGCCAATGGTTATTGCTCTAAACATGTCTGACGTTGCTGAAGAAATGGGCATCAAATACGACTTTAAAAAAATGGCTGAATTAACAGGCGCTACAATTGTTAGTACAGTAGGTCGTACAAATATTGGTACAAAAGATTTGTTAGAAGCAACAATTAGCGTAGCTGCTTCTCGAAAAGCGCCTGGTGTAACAGTTAATTATGGTGATTTATTAGAAGGCAAAATCGCTGAACTTATTGCAGCCCTAGAAGAATCTGGTACAGTAACGTATCCACTACGTTGGATTGCTATTAAATTATTAGAAAATGATCCAGATGTAGTGGAAAAAGTTAAAGGCTTTGCGAATACAGAAGCAGTTCTACAAAAGGCCGCTGCTATCCGCGAAGAAATCAAAGATCAAGTTGATCTTGATATAGTATTCCAAGAATATCGTCATCGTTATGCTGTTGAAGTATATAACCAATCTTTAACACAAGCTCCTGCAGAAATCGAAACACGGTCCGATCGTTATGATAAAATCTTAACGCATCGTATTTGGGGCTTACCAATCTTCATGCTTGTTATGTACCTATTGTTTGCGTTCGTAAACATCGTAGGTGGTATTCCACAAGGTTGGATTGAAAATGGCTTTGCTGCATTACAAGCTTTTGCAGTTCAAAACATTCCGGAAGGTCAATTACAGTCCCTCGTATCTGACGGTATTGTCGCCGGTGTAGGTGCCGTACTTTCCTTCTTACCACTGATTCTATTGCTATTCCTTGGTATTTCCTTCTTGGAAGATACTGGTTACATGGCTCGTGCAGCCTTCGTTATTGACCGTGTGATGCGCGCCTGTGGTTTGCATGGTAAATCCTTCATTCCTTTATTATTAGGTTTTGGTTGTTCCGTACCATCCGTAATGGGTGCTCGTATCCTTGATAACTATAAGGATCGAATGGTTACAATTTTGATTACACCATTCATGAGCTGTTCTGCTCGTTTACCTGTATACATCTTATTTGCTAATGCGTTCTTCCCGAATGAATGGGACAGTACATTAGTTGTATTCTCTGTGTACTTCTTAGGTATTATCTTTGGTGTTATCTTTGCGAAAATCTTCCGCAAATTCATTTTCTCTGGTGAGGCTGAACCATTTGTAATGGAATTACCTCCTTACCACTTGCCTACATTGAAAGCTACTTGGTTACATATGTACGAACGTGCTAAATTGTACATCATTAAAGCCGGTACTTTCATCATGGCCGCATCCATCTTGATTTGGTTTATCACTGCATACCCTATGGATGTAGAATACTCCAAAGATTACGATGCAATGAAAGAACAAGTTGCTCAAGAGTACGAAGTAAAAGATGCAGCTACATTAGCACAATTTGGCATTACTGCAGATGACCAAAAAGAAGCAGTAGATAAAATTGTTGAAGATATGAAATCTACTGTACAAGATGCTACTGATGCTGCTAAGAACGCAGGAGAAGATGAACCTGAAGTAGCAGTAGAAGCCGATTCTGCAGCACCTGAATTATTCAATGATATTAAAGATGAAAATAAAGACTTGTTCCCAGCAGCGTGGGCGATGTATAAAAACAGTGCTAACTTAGATGCTGAAAATGACAAACTTGATAAAGAACAAGCTGCGGAAAAAATTGAACAATCCTATGCAGCATCCTTTGGTAAAGCTCTCAACCCAGTGCTAGAACCATTGGGCTTTGACTGGAAAATGGGCCTATCATTAGTAGCTGGTTTGGCAGCTAAAGAGGTTGTTATCTCTACATTAGGTACTATTTACGCTGTTGGTGGCGATGATCAAAATCCAGCACCATTAACTGAGTACATGCAAAATGACCCTCATTTCACACCGTTAATCGGTTTGACAATGATGTTGTTCATCTTAATCTATCCACCATGTTTGGCAACATTAGCTGTTATTAAACGTGAAACTGGCTCTTGGAAATGGGTTGCGTTCATGTTCTTCTATGAAAACGCATTTGCTTGGACTGCTTGTTTCATCTTCTACAATGTAGGCCGTGCATTAGGTTTCTAATTCGTGAGTCGTTAAATACAGTATTTTAGCCACTTTATAGGTAGTTAAATTAAACTGCATTGAAGAATTGCGATTTAGTTATAGTTAATTTAAAAAAAATACTTGCTAATTATCAATATTCGTGGTTAAATGATAATGAGAAAAGGGGAATATCCTTTAGATATTGCTTTTATCTTATTTATCACTAAGACAGATATTGTAATTTAGTTGATATTGAGAAAGAGGCATAATAATGGATAATCTTATTATAGGACTCATAGTTGTTCTAGCATTAGCTTATATTGGTTCTAAAATGTTTAAACAAATAGGCGGTAAAGGTGGCTGTGGCTGTGGCGACGGTGGATCTGAATCCGGTAAATCATCTGGCTGTGGTGGACACTGCAGTTGTGACGGTTCCAATAAAGCATTAGGCATTAAACGTGCTGATAAGTAATCAGAACAACACTCAAGATTTTGGTAGAGAAGAGGGGTCTCTTTAATGGCTTCTCTTTTCAAATATAGTATTTTAATTTTTTATCATATTTAGTAGAAAGGAATATTATCATGTTCAACATCGATCAAAAAAATCTTAAAAACGCTAACTTATTCGCAGCAGGTCTTGCATTGGGTACTGTAGGTCTTAAAGTTTTAACTTCTAAAGATGCTAAAAAAGTATATGCTGGTATCGTGGCAGCTGGCCTTCGCGCTAAAGAAACTGTATTAGAAACAGCTGAAAAAGTACAAGCATCTGCATCTGATGTATTGGCAGAAGCTCAAGAAATCAACGAAGCACGCAACGAAGAAATCTTTGAAGAAAACAAATAATTAGAGGATTGCAGATATGTTACAATTTTCTGTTGTACGAAAACTCAGAAATCGCTTGCATGTTAAGGTAACTGGTCATCGCTTTACAGAGGCTGAAGCGGCTTATGTAGAGGATACATTACTCCTTAATGATGCAATTGTAGATGTAACCTTCTACACTCGTAGCAGTCAAATCGCCATTAAACATAATGGCGATTCTGATTCTGTGCGTGATGCAGTGTTAGCTCTACGCGATTTAGATTTGTCTGAAGCTCCTGCTTTAAACGAATATTCTCCTCGCTTGGTAAATAAAAAATACCGTGAAATGATGATCAACCGTACTGCACTTTACTTAGGTAAAAAAGCAGTGCTTCCTGCACCGATTGCGGCTGCATGGGCTTGGTTTGATGGTATTAAATTTATCGGTAAAGCCATTAAAACATTGTGGCAACGTAAGTTAACTGTCGAAGTACTTGATGGTGTAGCTATTGGTGCTGCATTACTTCAAAAGGATTACCCTACAGCTGGCGCTGTTATGTACCTATTAGGTATTGGTGATATCTTAGAAGAATGGACTCACCGTAAATCCGTATTAAATCTTGCTCAAAGCATGTCCTTGAACGTAGATAAAGTATGGGTTTTAGTTGATGACATTGAAGTGAGCAAGCCAGTTAACGAAGTTGTTGCAGGTGATAAAATCATTATTCGCCAAGGCGAAGTGATTCCATTGGATGGCGTCGTTGTGGATGGTGTTGTTCTTGTTAATGAAAGCTCCATGACTGGTGAACCAGAAGCGGTTCGTCGCGATCAAGACAGTTCTGTATATGCAGGTACTGTTGTTGAAGACGGTAAAGCTATTGTAGAAGTACGTAGCACATCCAAAACATCTCGTTACGAAAAAATCGTTAACCTTATCGAAGAGTCTGAACAAATGAAATCCGGTATGGAACAACAAGCATACCGCATGGCTGATAAATTAGTACCTATTAGCTTTATCGGTGCTGGTTTAACATACTTGTTGACTCGCAATGTAATGAAAGCATTGTCTTTCGTTATGGTTGACTTCTCTTGTGCATTGAAATTGTCTATTCCATTGGCTGTACTTTCAGCAATGCAAGAGGCATCTAAACGCGGTATCACTGTTAAAGGTGGTAAATTCTTAGAACAAATTGCACAAGCAGATATGATCGTATTCGATAAAACAGGTACTCTTACAAAAGCAGAACCTGAGTTTGAACAAATCATTCCATTTAATGGTCATGATGCAGATGAAATGTTAAAATTGGCTGCATGTATTGAGGAACATTTCCCTCATTCCATGGCAAAAGCAATTGTACGTGCTGCTAAGGATCATTCCTTGCCTCACAAGGAAATGCACTCCGACGTAGAATACGTTGTAGCTCATGGTATTGCATCTAAAGTTGGCCGCTACCGTGTACGCATTGGTAGTGCTCACTACATCTTTGATGATGAAAAGACAAAAATTCCTGCAGATGAACAAGAAAAATTCAACAATTTACCAAATTCATCTTCCCATATTTACCTCGCTATTGGAGGTACACTAGCAGCGGTTATTTGTATTAAAGACCCTGTTCGTGAGGAAGCAAAACAAGTTATAGCTGATTTACATACATTGGGCATTAAAAAGGTTGTCATGATGACTGGCGACTCCAAACGTAACGCAGAACGCGTAGCTGCAGAAATCGGTATCGATGAAGTGCATGCTGAAGTATTACCAGAAGATAAAGCGGCTTATGTAAAACAAGCTAAAGCTGAAGGCTATACAGTAATGATGGTAGGGGATGGCATCAATGACTCCCCAGCTATTTCTGAAGCTCATGTAGGTATCGCGATGAATGAAGGTGCTCCAATCGCTCAAAAGATTGCGAACGTTACTATTTCTTCCGATAACTTACAAGCTCTTGTAGACTTACGTCGTATTTCCTTAGCCTTGATGAAACGTATCAAAGCTAACTACAATGGTATCGTTGGCTTCAATGGTGCTCTTGTAGGCGGCGGTGTTCTTGGCATTATGCCTCCGAGCCAAACAGCTTGGTTGCACAACTTATTCACATTGGGTATTGGCATTGAAAGCATGACTCCGTTGTTGAAAGAAGATAAAAAGGAAGAAGAAGTTGTTCCTACAATTGATGTAACAGCTGACTCTGTAGTAGCTTAATAAAAGACCTCCATACTTGGTAATCATTTACCTGTGTGGAGGTTTTTCTTTTTTGATGACATTTATCCTTGATTATTGTAAAATACAAAGAGATTACATATCATAGGAGATCTATATGAACATTTTGATAGATATTTGTAAGCGATCTTTTTATTTGAATCTATTTATCGTGGTAATTCCTATTATTGCGTATATGATTCATAATGGATCGAGTGCGACAGTAGCATTAGTATGGTATTTGTTGTTATCCTTATTTATGCCTTGGGCGTATTTATCGTTTAAAGACAGTACCTTTGGTGATGGTAAATCTATAAGCCGTATTGCATATGTAGTGAGTTGGATTGCCATTCATGGCATTGCATATAAAGGCATTTTCCTAGGTGTAGATTTATCTATGTTGTGGGGCTGGCCAACAGTAGGCCGCGATGTAGCTTTTTTAGTGTCTATGTATATTGGTGTCACTATTAGTTTAATTGTTGCTTACGGCTTAACTCGATTAGTGGGAGGCCGTAATGAATAAAAGTTTTTGGCAATTTACCTTTGTTTGCGCCCTCTTTGTTAGTGCCGTTACGACAGTACTTTCATTAAGTGGTGCCTTGTCATTACCAATATTAGTATTTCCTGTATTATCGCTGGTGATACCACTTATGGTGCGCCGACTAAAGAACGCTAAATTTAATGATGACTTACCGTTGCATATGGGCTATCATACATATAGCTGGGCGTGGTGGACTGTATTTTCTTTCCTTCACACACCGTTTAGCTTTAATGTAGACAATGGTATAACTAAAGCATTACTATTATTTGTAGTGTACTTTATTGTTCAAGTTCTTATTGAATTATGCGGTTTACTAGGAACAAAATTTTTCAATCGAGCCCACCGTTGGGGCATGATTGATGAAGCCTTAGATATGATTGGCTATATTATACCGATTCCGTTCTTGTATATCGGTTCCATTCTACATATTGATTTGCAAGATCCAATGGTATATTTTATGTATGCATCATCAATGAATGTAAATATATTATTTGCAGAGCTTGTCTTGTTGCTAATATCTTTATTGGTATTTGTATTTTACTTGTATCCTCGCGATTTAGCATATAAAGGTGTGCGTTTATTGCGCATTGTTATTACTGCAGGTATGTGGCTTGCTATGAATGCTCATATTTTATATGGTGGCTATATTCCTGAGTTTATTTTATCTTTAGTTCCCACCGTTTTCCCAACGTACCAAGGCAATCCGCTCGTATTTATAACGCCAGCTTTTTTAGAGGCTAGTATGATTGGCGTAGCTGTAATTATTGGTGCATTGGTAGAGCGTGGTATTATTTCACGACGCCGTGAAAGTATTTAATTTCTAGTTTCGACTTATATCCAACATGGAATGAGAGCGAAGGAGGATTTATGAACAACAATGAACGTCTAGTGGATGATAACACAACTGTATCAATCCCAGACAATGAAAAGAAAAGCCCTGTGGAGCGTTCAAAGGCTGAAAAACAAAAGAAAAGCAGTATTACTATTCGTGAACTTACCATTATCGGTTTATTAGCGGGTATTACGATTGCCTTAGGCTTATCTGGCTATGGTATCATCCCATTGGGACCTCTCAATGTAACAACACTACATGTACCAACTTTGATAGGTGCCATTGTAGAAGGTCCTAAGGTAGGTGGCTTTGTAGGCTTTATTTTTGGTTGCTATAGCTTGTGGCAAAATATTACAGCGCCTAACATCTTATCCCCACTATTTATCAATCCCATAATTTCTGTGTTGCCTCGTGTATTATTCCCAATTTTAGCATATTTAGTATATCTAGTATTGTGGAAAGCACCTCAAGGCCCACGTATCATCGTTACCGCATTTATGGGCACAATCTTCCATACAATCATGGTTATGGGATTAATCTTCTTGCTTTACGCAGATATGTTTGCCCTTAAAATGAACCTTAGCCCAGATCAAGTATTAGGATCTATTCTTTTCTTATCTGCTACTCATGGTATTCCAGAAGCCGTTTTTGCTGCTGTTATCGTTACACCAGTTGCCATGGCGTTGCGTAAAGTATTGCGTAAAGATAAGCCTAAGAAAACTAAAGGTGAAGATGTAACTGTTACAGAAGCTAATGTCAGAGAACCTGAATTAGCTGGAACTACTACAGTAGAAACTAAAGAAACTAGCGTTGGGGAAGAAAACTTAACTAAATAAGTATTTTACAGGCTTTTTATAAATATGATAAAATAAATATCATTCGATAAGTATTGAGGAGGATAACCATGGCTAAACGCATTCGTACTATCAACACTGAATCCTTACAAAAAACTGCTAAAACTGGCGGTTGTGGGGAATGTCAAACATCTTGCCAATCCGCTTGTAAAACAAGCTGCACAGTTGGTAACCAAGTTTGCAAACAAAAATAATAAAGAGGCTCGCTTAGCGGGCCTTTTTTATTTATGTTTTTAATACATACCTTGTATGGTATATCTTTATGACTCTTTTCATAACCTTTACGTTAGAAATGTGGTACAATTATCTAGAAAGTTCTATATACTAGACCTTTTACCATACATATCAATTGGAGGAACCATGTTAGAATTAAAACCAATGATCCATAAGTTTCGGATGAAGGATAACTACTACTGCTTAGATGTAAATAGCGGTATTATTCACGTTATCGACGAACTCATCGATAGAGTTCTTGACATATATGATGGCACAAATCACGATGCTGTACATGCTGCGTTAGATGCTAAAGAAGATGCGGTAGAACTCGATGAGATTATGGACGAGTTAGATGAGCTCATTAAAGCAGAACAATTATTTGCTCCAATGAGTACAGAATTTAAACTTGTAGTAGGTGAAAAGCCTATCGTTAAGGCTTTATGCCTTAATATTGCTCATGATTGTAACTTAGCATGTAAATACTGCTTTGCTAGCCAAGGTGATTATGGCGGTGTAAAACGTGAGTTAATGAGCTTTGATGTAGCAAAACGAGCTGTAGATTTCCTCATTAAAATGAGTGGTCCTCGTCAACATTGTGAAATTGACTTCTTTGGTGGTGAACCGTTATTGAACTGGGATGTTGTTAAACAAACCGTTGAATACATTGAGTCCATTCAAGAACAGCACAATAAAATCTTTAAGCTTACGTTGACTACGAACGGCATGCTTTTAACACAAGATAAAATTGATTATGTAAACGAGCATAAGCTGAGTCTTGTATTATCCTTGGACGGTCGTGAATCCGTGCATAATGCAATGCGACCTGTAGCAGGTAGTGGTGCTGAGTCTTATAAATATATTGCTAAAAACCTTATTAATGCAGTAAAACAACGTCATGGTTTAGAATACTATGTACGCGGTACATATACGCATAAAAACTTAGACTTTACGAAAGATGTTATGGCTATGTCTGATCTTGGCTTTGAACATTTGTCCATGGAGCCTGTTGTAGGTGAAGAAGGGGACTATGTTCTTCGCGAAGAAGATTGGCCAGCACTTGAAAAAGAATATGAAAAATTAGCAGATATCTATTTGGAACGTCAATTAGAAGGTTGGGGTGAGAAGTTTAACTTCTTCCACTTCCGTATGGATTTGTACCGCGGTCCATGTATGGCAAAACGTCTTCGTGGTTGTGGTGCTGGTCATGAATATATGGCAATTGTTCCAAATGGCGATATTTATCCATGTCATCAATTCGTTGGTAAAGATGGATACGTGCTTGGCAATGTGTATGATGGTTTACAAAATACAGAAATCCCTAAAGATTTCCGCAATACCCATGTATTCTCCAAACCAACATGTGCTGAATGTTGGGCTAAATTCTTCTGTTCTGGCGGTTGCCATGCTAACAATATTACTTTAGGTGGCGACTTAGAAACACCGTATGAATTTGGTTGTCGTCTACAAAAGAAACGCATTGAATGTGCCATTATGATCCAAGCTGAGTTGGAACAAGCTGGCATCGATGGTAGTATTCCTGTCGCTTTAGGTTAATTATCAATTATTCTCCGAGTATAGTAGGAGTTCATATGAAAGAAAATAGTAATCAAACTATAGAACGCTGGGGAATTCGCTATACCGGTATAGTTCAAGGGGTCGGATTCCGGCCCCTTGTTTCTATGTGTGCCCATTCCCTAGGATTAACTGGTATTGTATATAATGATAGCCGCGGTGTATATGTTGAAATACAAGGTCCTCTAGGAGCATTACAACTATTTTTAGATGCTATTCAAGAAGAGCAACCTCGTTTATGCCGTATCACTAGTCAAACAGTACAGCCCCTTACTATAAAAGCTGAGGAAACTACATTTTCCGTTGAACCATCTCCATTAGGAGAAGATGTTAGTACTTTTATCAGTGCAGATACGGCTCCTTGTGAAGATTGCCTTAAAGAGTTGCAACAAGATAAGCGAAGACAGGAATATTCTTTTATCAATTGTACAAATTGTGGACCACGATATACGATAATCAAGTCTTTGCCCTATGATCGGGAACGAACGACGATGAACGAGTTTCCCATGTGTGAAGCTTGTTTAGCCGAGTATGAAGATATAGAGGGGCGTCGGTATAGAGCTGAACCAAATGCATGCTCTCATTGTGGACCTCGCTATACTTTATATAAGCCAAATCGCACGGCTGTAGATACGGTAAATGTATGGAATACAACGCGTGAATTAATCAATGAAGGTAGTATTATCGCTATTAAAGGGGTAGGGGGCTATCATCTTGTATGTGATGCGCGAAATGATGCAGTTGTACAACGGTTACGGAAGCGTAAGAATAGGCCTCATAAGCCACTAGCTATTATGGTGGGTTCATTAGATACAGCTATAGAGTTAGTTCAAATTAGCGATGTAGAACTGGATGTATTGACGGGAATGGAACGTCCTATTGTGCTATTAGAAAGAAATCATAATAGCACTGTCCGTTTAAGTTCTCACGTAGCACCTGATAATCATATGCTAGGCGTAATGTTGCCTTATACACCGATGCACGAGGTCTTGTTGCCCTCTGATGCAGCCTGGGTTATGACTAGTGGTAACAGAAGTGGTGATCCCGTATTATATAACGATGATCAAGCGTTTAATGAGCTAGGTGAGGTAGCAGATTATTTTCTCGTTCATAATCGTGAAATTTACGCACCTCTTGATGACTCTGTGGTGATGGTTATCAATAATAAACCACGCTTTATTCGTCGTAGTCGTGGCTACGTGCCTGAGCCGATTCATTGTGAAAGCATAGAGGGAACACCGATACTAGCTATGGGAAGTGATTTAAAAAATGCTTTTGCCCTAAATAAAGGAAATGAAATTTTAATAGGGCCCCATATTGGTGACCTAGAAAATGCATCTACTCATGAAACGCTAGAGTGGACGATTAATCGATATGAAAATTTATTTTCCATAGGACCTGAAAGAATCATCGTAGATAGTCATCCCCAATTTTTCTCCTCTCATTTAGGGGAACGTATTGGTACAAGCTTACAAATACCAGTTGTCACTATCCAGCATCATCATGCACATATAGCCTCCGTTATGGCTGAACACAATTTGTTAGGTTCTGTACTAGGCATTGCTATGGATGGTACTGGCTATGGTCCAGATGGAACAATCTGGGGAGGGGAGTTCCTTCTCTGTAAAGGCGATCAATATCAACGACTAGCTCACATTCACGAGGCTCCTTTACCAGGTGGGGAAAAAGCAGTCTCTGAGCCTTGGCGTCAAGCTTTGTGGTACATACGTAATTATTATGGAAATGATATTCCTTCTGCTTACCAAGAATGGATGGAAAACCTTCCAAAAGGTTGGGAAATTCTAGATAAAGCATTACAATCCACAATGCCGATGATACAAGCAACTAGTTGTGGTCGTTTATTTGATGCTGTAGGCTCTCTCTTAGGGCTAGGTATGATACATTCATATGATGCACAAATTACCATTGCCTTAGAAGCCTTATGTGGCGAAGAAAAAGGTTCTTTACTTGACTATAATTATGATGGGAAAGTTCTTGACTTTACGCCTACTGTACAAGCCATTATGGATGGCGTTGTACGAGGTGAATCGCGTGCTCATCTAGCTGCGTCTTTCCATAAAACGATGGCTATTGCAGTTTGTGAAACTGCAGCGGATCTAATGGAACGTTATAAAATTAGTGATGCTGCTATATCAGGCGGCGTATTCCAGAACCGTAAATTAGTAGAGTTGATCCATCGTGCATGGCATGTAGGCAATTTATATATGAATGAAGCTGTACCAGCTAATGATGGAGGACTTGCTTTAGGTCAATTATGGCTTGGTAGTCGAATCCGATAGTTAGCCTGAATTACTTGTAGCGGCCATCACTTAATAATGATTGTAATTGTGATACAATCATATTAGATATATTTATATATTCTACAGAAGATTCTTTAAAAAGATTCTGATTAAAGTAAATTTTATTATATAAACGAGTGTTATTAGAAATAAATATAAGGAGATAGTATGTGTTTAGCGGTACCAGCCCGATTAATTGCTGTGAATGATGCTATTGGCACTGTTGAATTGACCGGTGCTACACGAGACTGTAGCTTGCTCCTCGTACCAGAAGCAAAGGTAGGGGATTGGCTATTAGTTCATGCAGGTTTTGCAGTACAAATTGTTGATGAAGAAGAGGCTCAAAAAACATTAGAAGCCTTTAAGGAGTTAGAAGAACTTGAAGAAGCTTACTTTGCGGGAAAAGCAGCACACAGCTGATGCATTGTTAAAACGTATCAATGCACTTCATGAGCCCGGTGAAATTGTGCGGCTTATGGAGGTGTGTGGTACACATACAGTGGCAATTTTTCGAGAAGGTCTTCGTCAACTATTGCCGAGTGGCATAGAACTTGTTAGTGGACCGGGATGTCCTGTATGTGTAACTGATCAAACTTATATGGATAAGGCATTAGCTTATGCAGAGCGGGAGGATACTATTATTGCTACCTTTGGGGACATGTTAAAGGTTCCAGGTAGTTATAGCAGCCTCAGTGAAGCTCAAACTAAGGGTGCTCATATCCATGTAATTTATACACCTTTAGAGGTGATAGAACTAAGTAAAAAATATCCAGAGAAGAAAATAGTCTTTTTAGCTATTGGCTTTGAAACGACTATAGCAGTCATTTGTGCTACTGTGAAAGCTGTTCACGAGGCAGGGCTAAAGAATGTTTTCTTCCTCGTATCTCATAAATTAGTACCACCTGCTTTGCGGGCTTTACTAGATAGACAAGAAGGTCATATTGATGGCTTTATCTTGCCAGGGCATGTCAGTGTTATTATTGGCGAAGAACCATATGGTTTCCTACCTAAAGAATATGGTATTCCTTCTTGTATCGCTGGCTTTGACGGCTTAGAAATTCTATCAGCTATTGCTAATATTTTAGAGCAACGAAAAACTGGCCATATTGTAGTCGGCAATACGTACCATTCTGTAGTTATGCAGACGGGGAATCCTGTGGCTCAAGCTATGATGAAAGAAATATACGACGTATGTGATGATGCATGGCGTGGTATCGGTATTATTCCAAACTCTGGCTTAGCATTAAAAGATGAGTATGCCGCTTATGATGCGGAGCGTGCGCTACCCATTGAATTAGAAAAACCATCCCTTGATCCAAAGGGGTGTCAATGTGGACGAGTTTTGCAAGGCCTTATTAAACCAAGTGAATGTCCATTATTTGGTAAAAGTTGTACTGCGGATCATCCCGTTGGGGCTTGTATGGTCTCAGTAGAAGGTAGTTGTGCTGCTTGGTACAAATATGGCTATTCCAGTGGTGGATCGACGTGGGAGGATTAATATGGAACGAGTTCGCTTAGTCCATGGTAATGGCGGTCGATTTAGTCATGAATTGACAGAGCGTTTTATTTTAAAATATTTTACTAATGATTTATTGGCTCCTTTACACGATGGAGCCCAATTTCCTGTTACAGCGGGGCGCATGGCGTTTTCTACGGACTCTTATGTAGTACAACCAGCATTTTTCCCTGGTGGCAATATCGGTAAACTCGCCGTATGTGGTACCGTTAATGACCTTGCTATGAATGGGGCGGTTCCACAATATTTAAGCTGTGGACTCATTCTAGAGGAAGGTCTTGCCTTTGATGAATTAGATGAAATTCTTCGTACCATGGCAGAGATGGCTAAGACTGCAAATGTACAAATCGTTACTGGTGACACAAAGGTTGTAAAAAAAGGTGAAGTCGATAAAATCTATATTAATACTGCAGGTATTGGTATGATTCCAGACGGCATTGATATTGGACCGCATCGCGTAAAGGCGGGCATGGATATTATCTTATCTGGTGCTATTGGAGATCACTCCATTGCCGTTATGGGACAGCGATTTGGTTTAGAGTTATCTGATTCGTTACAAACAGATTGTGCACCTTTAAATAAGATGGTTCATGCTGTGCTTGATAAAGTAGGTCCTCAAGTTGCCTTATTGAGAGATCCTACAAGAGGTGGCTTGGGTACTGTGTTAAAAGAAATGGCAGATCAAAGTCAAGTGGGCATTAAGGTTGAAGAAACGGCAATTCCCATTCACGCTGAAGTGCAGTCTGTATGCGATATTCTAGGCTATGATCCACTATATTTAGCGAATGAAGGTAAAGTCGTCTTAGTAGTTGAACCAGAGGTTACGGACCAAGTTCTTCAAGTTTTACATGGTTTTGAAGAAGGAAAAGAAGCAGTTCTCATTGGTAAAACCTTAGATAAAAATATTGGTAAAGTAGGATTGCAAACAGCTATTGGCGGTGTTCGTCTAGTCGATTTATTAGGTGAGGATCAAGTGCCACGTATTTGTTAGCTCTATAACTAGAAATAATAATTTAATTGGTTTACATAATTTCTTCTTTTTTGGTGATTTTAGATGCTTTTTAAGTATTAGTTCTATTAGATATTGACAGTATTCTACCATGATGATAGCATTAAATTAAGTTGTATAAAATTCACCACTCGTTCATCGTGTTTTTATACAATACTGGTATCTTTATGTGTAAGTTCTTATACTTTCACTAGAATCTATGTATAGAATTTGTTAAAATATAAGTATCTATAGGAGGCTTATTATGAAAAAGAAGATTATTACGGCTGTTCTAGGGATTTGTTTAACTACAACTGCATTTGGTGGCATCTTGACTACTCAAGCTGGTGGCCTAAGCAGTATTCTTGGCGGTGCAGCTAAAATTGGTGGTATCGGTATTGTGATTAACAAATTCGGTCCACAAATTGACTCTTTCTTAAATAAATTATTGAAACAAAATAACTTAAGCACAGAATATACAACTAAAGTTGTACCTATCATTAGTATCGGTACAAAAGGTTATATCGGTGCTGCTCAAGTTACTGGTCCTGCATCTAGCATTGAAGAAGTTGAAGCTGTTGCTCAAGTAGAAGGTAGTTTTAACGGCATGGTTCGTGTTAAAGGTTTAGTACCTGTTGATAGCACAAACCCAGTTGGTGCATCTCGTGTGCAAGGCGTAGGTGTATCTGCGATTATCGATTTGAAAATTTAATGGCCACTGAGCATATAAAATAGTAGACTCAGGGAATAAGCACGGTCTTAGGCCCGTGCTTATTCTGTTGTATAACAGTTATACATTAGATACGTTGTGGAGGAATTTATGAAGAAGCAAGTACTTACACTTTTAATGGCATCCCTAATTTCAGGCACTGCATTTGCTGCTCCTGGTACAGTAACAGAGAAAACAAATGTTTTGGAAACTACTGTATATGGTTCTGTACAAGATGGTGCCGTAGTGGACCGCATTAATCAACTTGATGAAACCGTGTATGGTACTGGTTTCAATGGAAACTCTGCGACATTGAGCAAACGTGTTGATACACTCTATAACTCCGTAGAAGGTAGTGGTACAAATATTTCTTTGCGTGAAGAAATGGACGCATTAGAATATACGTATCAAAATAGCATTAACGCAGGCTCCCTTGTTGATCGTGTAGAGAAAATGGAACGTAGCGTAAATGGTCGTATTGGCAGTGGCTCTTTGCAAAAACGTATTGTTTCTTTAAAAACTAAAGTATATGGTAGCAATGTAACCCTTACTAACCAAGTAGGCACATTGGCAGGTAACCAAGTATTTAAAGTAACTTTAAATGATGCTGTTTCATCTAAAACAAGTCATGAAGGTGATACTGTATCCTTCACTGTGGCTGAAAATGTAATGGATGGCAATGTATTGTTAGTTCCTGCTGGTACTGTAGGTTCTGGTACGATTACGTCTTTGAAAAAGGCTCGTTCCTTTGGTCGTAATGGAGCCTTAGATATTACATTCGATACTATTCCTGCAATCGATGGTACAGAATTTACTGCTGTACAAGGTAGAGAGGCTAAAGACAAAACTCGTAATGAAGTAAAAGCGGCTGGCGCGTCTGTAGCTGGTGCCGTTTTACTTGGCCCTGTTGGTCTTGTGGGCGGTGCATTCGTTAAGGGTAAAAATATTGAGTATCCAACTGGTTCTACAATCTATGTACAACCACAAGACTCTGTAACTATTCAAGGTCTTGTTATCGGTGGTGACGGTTTAGCTCATAGCGATGATGAATTAGCTGATGCAGTAACTGTGCCAAATGCAACTGGTGAAACTGAAGAATATATTGAAAACAACAGTGCTGAAGAAAATGAAGCTGTAGTTGAAGACGCTACTGAAGCTGAAGAACCAGAAGAAGTGGTAGAAAATGTCTCTCAACCTATCGTTGTTGTAAAACGCAATCAATAATTAACAAATTCTTAAAGCAAGAGGAGTTCTAGTAACCATGAGGAAACGTAAAGTACAATGGCTGGCAGCGGCGTGTGTGTTTTGTTTAGCACAACCTGTATGGGCCGCTACAGAGTCAACCACGGTATATCAAGATCAATTGGATAGCGTAGGCCAATCTTATGCTGGAGAAATCTCTAAAGCATCTACACCTGAACATAG
>ERZ773001.212-NODE-212-length-25111-cov-6.35341_pt1 | contig 25111 bp, 44 predicted proteins | sample MGYA00511673_ERZ773001 | MGnify/ENA primary metagenome ERZ773001 (study PRJEB29015, sample SAMEA2738091) | human oral metagenome | biome: human oral; feature: human-associated habitat; material: saliva | place: China | collected 2162 ... | reverse complement strand
GCTTTGGAGGCCACCACATGAATCTCTGGCCTCGTCACGTTGATGTTAACGACAGGGGCGAGCGGGGCAGGCACAACAGGTGTGGCCCCTACCAGCGTGCTCAGCGACACCTCCTGATCGGCCGCAAGGCCAACCTCCTTCTCCACGATGACGCCACCGGGCCCCGTGATGCGTACGTCGTACGTGCCTGGCTCAAGGTCAATTGAGACAGGCTGCAACGTGTTCTGCACGACGTAGCCACCCACCAGGAGATCCGTGATGGGGTTGTTCGAGCCGACAGGGTTGGGCTTAGGCGTCACGTACACGCTGATCATCACATGATCACCAGCGGGTGTCTTGACGCTACCGACAATACGAGCCATTATTAAACTCCTTAAATAATTGTGAATAGTAATGTGGCCCCGCCACCTAAGCGACAGGGCCACAGGAGAATCAGTTGGTGTCACTGTCAGGCACACCATAGGCCGGTGCCACATAGGTGCCGCCCGTATGAACAACAGCAATGATCAGACCGACAACAGAGAGAACCTGCTGCGCCACGCCCGTCCACTGCTCCCAGTTCTCAGCGGTCCACCCGCCGTAAGCGACACCGACCATGCCGATGGCAGCAACCAGACCATAGAGAGCCTTACGGCGCTCAGGGGTGAGCACCGTCCACTTTGTACGGTCAGTGGTCAGAACTTCATTCTTCATCTCTAAACCTCCTTATTCACATTATACAAAATGTGTACATACAAAAAAGCCCTGGACACTTGAGTAGCATCCAGGGCTTTTTGTTTAGTTCTCAGCGGCGCTTGTAGCGTGCGACAGCCAGCGCAACACCACCAGCCACGAGGATGCCTGTACCAATCAGGCCAGCAGACGTAGCGCCCGTCTTAGCGAGCTTACCCTGCGTTCCACCCTGTGCGCCCTGTGGCTTCTCGACAGATGCAGGAGCGGACGGGGACACGGACGGCACAGGAACCGGCGTCGTTTCGACAGGAGCAGGTGTCGTCTCGACAGGAACCGGCGTCGTTTCGACAGGAGCAGGTGTCGGATCAGACTGAGGCTTATCAGACGGCTTCGGCTTCGGCGAAGGAACCGGAGCAGGGGTCGGCATGCTCACATCAGGGGTCGGCACCGGAGAAGGCTTCGGCTTCGTCATAGTCGTACCATCACCGTCAGCGCCGCCATTAGCCTTGACAGTCGCTGTTGCTTCCAGCTTCACACCGTTCACCTCGGCGTGGTTGGTGACACTAGTCTGACCATCAGGAACACGAACCTGCTCAGGCGGGTAGACCATGCACACCTTTGCACCTTCAGGGGCGGTGAACTTAATGGTGTTGGCATCCACCGGAATGGCCGTGATGAACGCTGTCGTCTTGGGGTCCCAAGTCCCCGACTTTGCGCACTTCACGTCGGTGTTGAGCTTAGTGTCGAAGTCCTTGACGGTGTACTCCGTGCCCGGTTCGACAATAAACTTAATGCCCCACCCGACAGTGCCATTGCTGTTCGTCCATCCAAACTTCAGGTTCTCAGGGGTGGCATATTCATAATGTGCCGGTCCAGAACAGTCATTACTGCACACGCCTGTGGCGTCCTTGTCGCCCCACACGAGGGTACGAACAACCTCACCATTCAGGCTGATCTTTCCCTCTGTCGTGCCGACAGCAGCATCCTGAAGGCGTGCACGCGCCCACCAGGTACCCTTCACATCCTTCTTATTGACATAGGCGTCAGGGATTGTCGTGACACTACAGGTCAGTGTCGCCTCGTTGGCGGTGCACTCACCGATCTGAGACCCGTCATCGAGAGTGAAGGGGAACGAGGCGTTCCACTTGAACCCGCCATCAACGGATGCGATGGTGAATGACTGGCCGACAGTAAGGTGTTCAGTCTCCCATGTGCCAGACACGTTGACCTCGGAGCTGGTCTGTCGGCTCATGGACTGCGCTGAGGTGACTGTGGCGGTCATGGCCGGTGTCCCATCAGTGGCAGCGTAGGCGGCGACAGGCGCAGCTACGAGCATGGCAACACCAGCGGCTGTGATGATCTTCTTCATTGTTTTTCCTCCTTATATGTTGACGGGTTGACAGCTACAAGGATAACTGTCAACCCGCCGTATTCTCAATTCAGTGCTGCGTGACAAGCCTCACAATGCCATCAGCATCCTGCTCGACAGTCACCCTACCGACAAGCAACTTGCCATCCTCACCGAAGATTGAGCAAGCACCGTCGAGGCGCGTCTGACACAGGCCGACAGCCATTGCACCCGCATCAGTCAGGAAGTAGTCGTTGCCCTCATACGACAGCCAGCCAGTACGCATAGCACCGTTGGCCTCAAGGAAATACCACTTACCATCACGCCTCTGCCAGCCAGTAAGCATCCGGCCACGATCATCAAGAAGGAACCAATGCTCACCATCCTTGATCCAACCGGTCTCCATCTGCCCATACCGGGTGTCATGGACGTCGTGCAGGAAGTACCAGTGACCATCAATATGCTGCCAGCCAGAGAGCAGCCAGCCCTTCTCGTTAGCGTAGTACCACGCGCCAGCGACAGGGAACCACCCCGTCTGCCAGCTGCCATCAGCATTGCGATACCACCAGCCACCGTCCTGCGACACCCAGCCTTCCTTATTCAGCAGGTCAGCGTCCAGATCATCGTAGTACTGCTGCGCCTTGTCGATGTACTCACCCATGTACTTATCACGCAGCGACGCCGGGCAAGCAGTCGAATAAAAATCCGAGTGAGGGAACATGTTGACCCTGAGCTCAGGACGGCCCAGACCATACGCCAGGCACAAGGCCGCGGCCAGATGTGCCCCGGCGTCGATGGTCTCCTCACCAACGTTCCATCCGGACTCAGCACCACCGTCGTTCGCATGCTCGATGCCAATGCTCTTCTTGTTCACGCCAGGGCAATGCCAAGCGGTGTCGCTATCATGCACGAACTGGCAAATATTGCCTTCGACATCCACGTTATAATGCGCGGAAGTCCCATTGTTGGAGAACGCAGCATACACGCCACCATGCGACATAGCCTTGCCAGCGTTGTGATGGAAAACAATCCGATCAAGGGCGAAACCACCCCGCCCCTCATCGAAGTTGTCGATCCACATGTTCTGATCGGCGACCAGATCAACCCAATTCATCTCTTCAACTCCCAGTGTCCGAAGTCCTTTAGTTCTGCCTCAATCATATCAGCAAAGAACTTCTCCCCCACCTCGGTCACATACGTCTGCCAATGGTAGTTCGGGCGCTGACCACCCCTGGTAATAGCACGACGCAACCCGAGCAAACCCTCAGCCTTCGGTGTTGGCACATTAATACCCCCACGACGCTTCAGATAACCCTCACGAGCCAGTAGCCTAATGACCTTAAACGGGCCGATACTACCAATGCTCCTAGCAAACTCAAGTAGGCTCTGCTCCATCACACACCATCCACATCAGTAAAGAAAGCAGCAAACGGATCATCACCCGGATCAGCGAACATGACATCAACAGGTGCAGGCTCAGTATCGACAGGCCGCAGAACATCCTTCGGGCGACGCATCGTCTTCAAAATAAGCGTCCAGTCTATAGGCAGGTAATCATTCAGCAGGATCATGTCCTTGATGTTCAGACTGCCACGGACCAACTTATTGTAGAAGTATCGATCCGAGTGTCCCCCAACCTTGCGCCCGTCCTTAAACGCCGACAGGCCCGCGTCAATGAACTGCGCAAGCACAAGCGCTCGAAAATCATCAAGACGGTCCTCGACATCAGCCGGGTAATCCATCTTCTTTCGTGATGCACGTGCATTCGCCATCCGCGCACGTGCAGCTTCCAGCTTTACAGGGTTCTCGATCTTACTCACTTGGTAGCCTCCTTCTTGATCAAATCAGGGCGGAAACCCGACCAGTGCTTCATAATGTTACCCTTCGAGTCCCTGACAACAACGACAGGAGCTTGGCTATAACCCAGTGAACGGATAAACGACAGGGCCTCATGGTCCTCAGACACGTCCACACTCTCGTGCGGGGCACCCAGCCCATTCAGCTTGCGGTACGTAGCCACACACTGAGGGCAACGAGGCTTCGAGTAAACAGTAATGCTCAACTTCTTCTCACTTTCCAGTAGAACCAAACCCACCCTGGCCACGTTCCTTCGTAGACAAGACAGGCTCAGCGTACAATTTAGACAGGTTTTCCAGTCGCAGGACCACGATCTGCGCAACCCGCTCGTGCTCTTCAAGAACAACAGGGCTGTCGGTCAGGTTATGCAGCGGCACAAGAACCTCACCCTCATACCCGGAGTCGATCACACCGACACCATTGGCAAGGATCAGGCCCTTCTTGTGCAGCGACGAGCGGGCAAAGACAAGGCCGACAGCCTCACTAGGAATGTCGAACACATCCGGCGTGTAGCCTGTCTTCACCATGATGGTCTCATGAGGGTAAATGACGTATGGGATCGACACCTCCAAGTCCGCCCCCGCGTCGCCGTCATGCTGCCTGTAAGGTCGCATTTCTTTCTCCTTCCTCTTTGTTGGTAATAAAGTGGGGGCCTGCCTTATGTTCGACAGGCCCCCGTTGTGCATGTTGTAAGCCTGCACAAGGCCCGTACCTGGAAGGACGAACCCTCCTAGTACGTGTTCCTGAGATCAGAGGCGCGCTGTCTCAGGCCGTCTTATCAACCAGCGCCCACGAGAGGGCTTTGTTTAGTTCTTCCTCGCCGGTCTGGTAGCTTGCTCTCCAGAGGATGGCATCGAGGGCGGTGTGCCAAGGGTCAGTTTCATGTTGTTTCTCTTTTCAATGTAGTGGGAGGTGCTGTTGACTGACGAACACAATCACGATACAAAAATTTGTCAGTCCTAGGGTGCTACCCCGCACATGACCTCCCGATCACGGCAACCGGCACGGCCTCTTGATCGACAGAGGCAGGCGACAAGGCCTAATCATCCAGCATCGTCCGGTGCTTGGTGGTCCCCTTGATGAGAGTCGAACTCATACTCCTTACTGGAACCCGGGTTTGAGCCGAGCGCGTCTGCCTGTTCCGCCACAAGGGGTGGTGCCCCTCAACACTCACCGTCCCTTGCTTGCAAGGAGTTGAGGGGCTATTCAGTTATGTATTCAGCATAGCACTGGTATGGGTCCTATGCTACGTGACCTGGCTCAATCAGCACGTTGATGTGATCCTGTTCCTGGATCAAGGCAAGAAGCACGTCAGCATCATGCCGGATACCTTCAGACTCAAAGCGGTTGACAGTCACCCAATGCTGGTCAGTCACCTTCAAGAACGCCCCATGCTTCTCAGTGACAACGACACTGCCCTTGGTCGTAATGTCATTGAAGTCCTCACAACTCATGATAGTTGTAACTTCTCGCTTGCCGACACCCTCCACATACAGGATCTTCACATTATCAAGGCCCATTGTGTGTAGCTTCTTGTAGCCATCTCGCACCTCATTAAAGGTGTCAATGTATTCCTGGTTGTTCATTGCTTTTCTCCTTCCAATAGCTGCTTACAGTACTCCAATACAAGACCCCAACTAGAATTGTAGGGGTTGTAACGATGTTCAAGATTAGCTATAGTCTTAATTTCTTGAACAATGCGTCGTTCGTTAGCGTCCACCTTTTGCCTCTTCAAGCAGAATCTCGGCAAGGCATTTCACCTTGAACCTTCTCCTTTCAGTTCCGAGTACTTCCAACTCTTAACATCACCATATGTAAACATAATGGTGCAATCTTCATGCCTACGACGATGTGAAGCCCCTATGACTGGCAATACCAAGATAGTTAAAAGACCTACCACAGGTGTAGCACTAGCAATCTTTAGTCAGTCTTGCTCGCATTATTCATCCAGTCATAGATCATTGCTTCAGCGACACCCTGGCACGAGTCATAGTCCTTAGCGTAATCAGGGTACAGCTCTTCAAGGGCCTCGCCCGTATCCCACCAACCCTGCCAATCATCCACTCCCAGATAGTCAGCAACGTTCATGCTCACGGCCTGTGAAAAGACCTCAACAAGCCACTCTTCAGTGACGACGAACTTACCATCACCGATGTACTTAACACCATTCATCACACCAGCACCAGCCAATCTTCCTCGACAGTTTTAGACATTAGATCATCCGACATACCAGAGCTAAGAAGAACATCCATCTGCTCCACAAAGTAGGTGACGTTATCTGAGATACCCAGATAATGCTTCTTGTACTCTCCATCACCCGTCTGGGCCGTAGTACAAGCCCCAAGAGACAGCATGAGTGCGGCTGTGATGGCAACTAGCTTACGGTTCATTTGTTCTCATTCTCCTTTGCCTGATATTCGACAACAGTCATTGCGCGGCCATACTTATGCAACGCATATTTTGCATGAGCGTCAGCCTCTTCTTTGGTTTCAAACAGACCAATGATGCCAGGGTCATCGCAGTCCATGTCCCACACAGCGTACAGTGGATCTAGCTTCACGGCTTCACCCCGTAGTAGAACACACAACCTGCAAGGCCCCACATGCATATGGCTCCGTAGACCATGTACACACCCCAATCCAACACAAGACCAATAAATATGAGACCAGCTGCCAGTTCGATGGTGTTCTTCATCAGATAATCCCATAGTGGACGACATGCACGACACCATGAGTCGAACGAACAGTATCAGCGAACTCCTCGTGGGTGTACGTACGACCGTCGAATCCGACCCACACCAACTCATTGCGGTCACCATTACCAACGACACGCATTGCTTCCCCGCCATCGACACAGATGACAGTGCCTGGCTCGATGTCGAGTGAGTCCATCACGACTCGTCGGCAATGAAGTGTGAAGCACTCAAACTGTGTGCTTGTGAGGCCGGATGTGTTGGTGGTGATGATACCGGATTCCTCAATGGTTTTGACGAATGCTTTAATGAGCTGGTTGGTGTCAGTCATTGTTGTTCTCCTTATCTGTGTTGGTGTCCGTGTCCAGGGGGTCAAACAGGATCACGGGCAGGTTGGTGGTGTCACCCTGCATAAGGGCCGCGAGCTGTTCATGGGTAAGGTAATGGGCCGTCCGAGCTGCAAGCCACTGGTGAGGACCCTTTGAGACATCGACAAGCACGAAGACTGACTTGCGTAGCCGTACGACAGTGCCGGGGACCATGTTGTACCCGCTGATGCGGATTGGGTTGTTGAGATTGGTCAAGGCGATGAACTCGCTCGGGTGTAGTGGCTGAGTCATGTTTTCTCCTTTCGTTGTTGATACTCATATCTTAGCAGCCAATCATTGAGTGTGCAACGTGACTTGACCCACAACCTCATACAGAAGGAGCTATGCACTAAAAATACACGTGGGGGTATGACACCCCCTCCCCCACCTCTCCCCATATAGCATATGATTTTCTATTTGTCAAGTCGAGGGGCCCCCAAATCCACGACTACACCCCTCTACCACAGTTTCCTTGGCTTGTCAAATTATGCGCCCCGGGTCAAATGTGTAAAGACAATCCTGTCACTCTGTCAACTCATACCCCTCCAACTCGCGTGACTCGCATCATATGATCCCAGTCACAAATCAAACCTATGCTGCGTGCCCCTACTCACGAAGTACCTATCACCTAACCTAACTTAGGCACACCTAACTGCGTGGCTACACTCACGAAGTACAAGTAAAGTTGTGTTTACCTTTGTATCAACTTGCACGAACTGACATGATCTATTCGTCAGAGTGTCAGGAGAAAAAATCTCGCGAAAACCCCCGTTTTCGCTGATTGTTTCTTGATTTTTTTATTGAAATACAATCAGCAAATTATTACCTACAGAGAATAGTTATAAAACATAATTGTAATAACCATGTTCTATATACAAGATGTTCTAAAATAGAAAATATTCTTAATACTATAGATAATATTCTTTGTAATAAAGAAAGTTAAAGGATCCGCGTAAAGGAATCATAGAAAAGTAGTGGGTGGTCAGTTTTCGAGCATCGCAAAAAACGCTCTAAACGCCCTCTCACGCCCTTTCAGCCCCCTACCTAGGCCAGGACACTACCCCCACCCTAAAACTCGCTCAGAACGTCTTCTAGACCCCTTAAACGAGCTCTCGCATCCACACCCCTCCCCCACAATCCGAAATCCGCCACGCTGTGCACACGCGATACCATCAACTTAACCTACATGTCAACTCTAGCCACATGCTGAGATGTCAAACAAAAGAGACAGCAAGCAAGACCCTCGGGGGTGTCGAAGCACACGTAACTGCCTCTTGTCTTGTCATTGAACTAAAAGAATGATAAAATACCAGGGTCACCGCCCTCAGTATGTGTAGGAAACACACGCACCTAACGACAACGAGGCCAGGCCCACGCGAGCAAGCCCCCTTGCACCTAACGACAACGAAGCACGCCCTTGTCGAAGCAAGCCCCCTTGCACCGGCCCTACTACTAAGGCGGGGGTGTCGCCTACTCATAGTCCCGCACCTGTCGAAGATGCCTAACGGGGCTCCGACTTAAGTAGATAAGGCCTCGGCTCAAACTAACCCGGGTTAGTTAGCCGCACGCACTTCTGCCTATAGCGGGGCGCCCCTGCCCTGCCCGCACCATCGACAGGGGCATGAGCGGCCTGTGTCGAAGGCATGAGCACCCCTGCCCTGCCCGCATGAGCTAAGCCTGTGTCGATGGCGTCAGCAAGCCACACCCATGATGTGGCACAGGTCACGCATACTTGAGTTGACACTCTGACAGACGCTGCGCTAAGCTTAAGTCATCGGCAAGGGAAACAGCCCAAAGGCCAAAACCAAAGACCGCCGTGAGGCGGGCAAGCCCTTTGATCCGAACGATCTTGACTGTAAACTAAATGACGTGGAGGGCGTGGCTTGCACCACGCGGCGGGGTTGGCACCCCTGCCAAGACTTCCACAGGCCAGATGCTAGCGCACAGGGTAGCCGCCCACCGCGCTGCATACTTCAGAGCCGCGCCCCTGTCGTGCGCAACGACGGGGCGGGTGTTGGCAGGTTCGATTCCTGCCCGGCTCACGATGTGACGCAAGTCACGAAGCTTCAAGTTGACACTCTGACAACACCTCGTGTAGACTGAAGGCACAAGGAAACAAACGAGACCGAAAGGCCCAACCATGACACACCTGATCACCCTCACCGACGAGTACACCCGCGTCCCCACCCTCACCCGCATCGCCGGCGACTACGACCGCTACAAGGAATGGTTCGCCCTCGTGCCCGGCTTCAACGCCTACGACGCCGCCAAGTGGGCACAGCGCGTTTGCCGAGGCCTCCACGGCGACCGACAGGCACTGAGCCAGCTCGCCGACGCAGGGTTCGCCCTCACCGTCTACTGACCACCAACGCCCGGCCCTGTCGAACCCACGCGGGGCCGGGCACCCCAAAGGAACACAACGATGAACATCGCCGCCCTCGCAGCCACAGCCCTACTCGCCACAGCACCTGTCGCCACCTACGCAACCGAAACCAACAACGACGGACTCACAGTAGAGTATGTGCCCCTCGACCAAGTACCCGACTGGTATACGACCAAGCCCTACATGCAGACCGGGGTATGCATGATCACTGAGCATGACATCACCTGTGCCACCGACACACAGTGGAAACGCGTCACCTTCCACGACAGGTACACGCAGGCACTGTACAAGTTCATCCGAAAGGAACCAACAATGTCACACCTAACCACCCTCACCGACGTGTACGACGAAATCAAGACCGCCCTTGGCGAGCACGCCAGCGACTTCAACATTGAAGGCATCGCCAACGACGCCTACATCTTCAACCCCGAGGCCCAGACCTTCGACCCCTCCCCCGTGACCCCATTCTGGGCAGCTGTCGAAGCCAACGCCAACACCACGGAGGAATGAGCCATACGAGACACCCTCTACGACGGCCCCGTGACCAACACCTACGAGTAGTCTCCAACAAGACATCCCCGCATCAATGGCGACAAAGCCGGGTTCAATCCCCGGGCGGGGAACGAAGCACCCTCAACAGGTGAGGGCGCTCAACCCAATACCGAAAGGTAGAACCATGTCGAAGACCTACAAGACCGATCCGTGGGACATCAAGGAAGCACGCGGGGTCGCGTGGCACCCCCGTGAGTTCCGCCGGGAACACTCCCTGCACACCCGGGACCTGAGTAAGCGCATCCGTGCCCGCGAACGTCGGGAGATGGAGCGCATCACCCGGGACATTGAAGCGTGGGAGTCCTACTACCCGACCGGGGCAACCCTCCGTGAGTTCGAGACCACCACGAACAAGGACGGGTGGCAGTACTGATGGCAACCATCAAGGCAACACTCCAGAACCTGAAGAACAACGGCCTCGGCTACTACCCCTGCCTTGTCGGTGGAAAGCTTCACATCAACCGGGACGGGAACTCGTACATGCTCGTGCGCAACGACACCCACGAGATTGTGTGCCAGTGGAATAAGCACACAGGTGTCGTGTGGGTTCTCGGGGAACTCGCTTGGCATGAGAAAAAGGTCATTAACCAGATCATCGCCGTCTGGCGGCCCCGGTACCAGGTTGACTGGGAGGCCACTCACCACAAGGCATACAAGACCCTACTCCCCTTGAAGGGTCTGTGAGCTGACATGACGATTCGGGGCACACTACAAAGCGCTTACCCTGACTCCCAGTTCATGGGGACGCGTCGCCTCGGAGCCAAGTACACGCTGTGTCGTGGGATGAATGGTTTCTTTATTCAGAATCAGCTCACCGGCACAGTCGTGTGCACCTGGGATTCACAGGGCGTCTTGTACGCTAATTCCTCGGGGCTGTCGTCGTACGAAAAACGACTTGTTAGCATGGTCTTGCGGATATGGCGAGATGCACCACGCATCAAATGGGACGTGTGGGAAGCACACGCTGTCCGCATGCGCGACAGATGGGGGCGTGAATATGCCCTCGTGAGTACGCCCTGAGAAAGGGTATCCCGGCCCTGTCGGTAGGTTACATGTGGGTTCGACTCCCACGCCGGGAACGACAAGCAGTGTCAACAGAAAGGAAATGATCTCATGACAACTATCATCCTGAATGGTTCGGGTCTCGGATACCATTCGCACCGTGTCGGATGGTAAGGGAGAAATCCCCCTTGTCGAAGTGGTTCGGGACCCTTCCAAGCTTGAAGGTCTTCCCGAGGAATAGGGAGGGACGGTGATTGTCGTCTCGGATATTACCTACCAGGCGGCTAAGCCATTGGGTCGCAAGGACCTGGTGAAGGCCGGTCCCGCCGTGCGTGATGATGCGGGACGCATCATTAGTTACCGTGGACTCACACTCTGAAAGAATAGGGAGCAACAATGTCAGAATACGTGAAGCTTATTGAGCGAGCTGAGGATTTGCTTAACCAGCTACTGGACGATACCAAGCATGGCCGGGTTATCCTAAAGGGCACCAATGGGTTGTCGGATATTGAGATTCGCAAGCCGAGCGACTTCAACAAGCTGCCACTTGGTAGTGTCATCTCGATTGGAGTTTGTGAGTATTTCCTAGTGACTGATGGACTAAATAGCAATTGTGTAAGCTATGACTTCAGGCGAATCCTCGCGTACCAGGAAATGTACATTGAGCTTGTAAAAGCTCAGGAAGAGGGTACCCCGGTTATGCTTCGTTACAAGGGAGCCTAATATGACATCTTTGAACGAATGGCGGGACGTACTAGATAGGCTTGAGTCTGTCATCAATGCACCGGAAGACATCATCATTGAGTACCCTGATATGTTCAAAGTCGTGGTGGATAGACCCTCAATGCTTCCTGTCCTTCAGGGTACAGTTCTCACGCATGGTGCTAGTGGGGTGTACCTACTAAGAGAAAATGGAACCTGGGTGTCGGCTTGCACATGCAAGAACAACAACGGGGTCTACACTGCGGAAGAGTTCTTCAAGTACCTGTTGACGTTGGACCCACGCCTACCCTTCAAGGTTATTCACTCATAACCTTATCCCTGCCCTCGTTTGGGAGGCTAGCTAGGTTCGATTCCTAGGCAGGGAGCGACAGAAAAACAAACGAGACCGAAAGGTAGAACAATGCTGTCAACAGTCTTTGCTCAGAAAGTTCTGGGTAGTGATCCGTCAATCGAGTTCGCTGCGGATGTTTTGAACGGCCCTGTCAATATCTGGGATCAGACCTGTACCGCCATCAATGGTTGGTGTAGCAACGAGGCTGTCTACAAGGCATGGGACAAGTTGGGACGCCCTGACACGGAGGATTTCATGCCGCCTGACTATGACACCCTTACCGATCCCGAATGGCGGCGTAACGCCATTGCAGAGGCACGTATTAGTGCTATTGCAATGATTATTGAAGATCAGCTGTATGGTCTGATCCTTGACATGATTTCCAGTGGCAAGCTCAGTGTTGTACCTGCCTGTCATGTCGAAGGCCCTGAAGACCCCCACGGTGTCGGCTGGGTTGAAGGCGGGATCCCCGGGATTATTGAATGCGACTGCTACATCATGGAAGGTGACAAGGAATGATCCCTCCCTACCCTCCGGAGCCTCGTTACGGGGATGCGTGGAAGAATCTGAAAGCCGCCATGTGTGAAGCATACATTTATGAACAGATGGAAAAGGAAGTGAACGAAGATGCCTAACTGGTACGGGATTGAAGGTATCAAATTTTAATGGCTGGGTACCCAGAGTGACCCACTGTTGCATCACAAGGGTTGCATCTTTAATGAACATTGCGGAATGAAAGGGACAATGATGTACGGAAAGATTGACCCTGAACTGCTTGTCGATTGGGAGCTGTGAAAGTCTTACAGCTCTGAGGAGCTTGGGATTGAACCGGACTTGTGGGATTACGTCAAGAAAGATGGTTCCCTTGTGACATTCGAAAGCCTCGAGGATACTTGCACGCGCGTGTTCGACAAGGTGAATAAGCCTAGCCTTATCTTTGGCAGGGTTTACCGTGCGAGTCAGGTTGCACGTGAAGTCGCGTGGAACGACTATGTGAAGGACTTGTTGTCCGCTATGTGTGTCGAAGGCATTATCCGTCGAATTAACTGAAAAGAAATCAACAGAAGGAGAAAAAACAATGAACACTGAAGCACTCGTTGCAAAGATTGTTAAGCTCAACGCTGAGATTGCTGAGCTGACCGAGGCCCGTGACAACCTGAAGCGGGAACTGTGCGCAGCCTTCCAACCCGGTGACAAGCTTACGGTTGGAGACACGTCCGTGTCGTTCATGGTGCGACGCACAGTTAACCCGGCGGCGGTTGAGAAGATGGCAGCTTTCAAGAAGCTGCCCAAGGCGGTGCGAGAGGCTTGCTACGACAAGCCCAAGCTGAACACGCGTAAGCTTGCAAGTTTGAATCTGATTGACTTGGAACCTGCCACCAATGTGTCGGAGGTCTACGCGACGTTCCGATGAAATGGAAGGCATACGGCACGGGTAGTGGCTACACGGTTGAACAGGTGGAAGCCGCTGCCCGTGCCCTGGAAGACAGTGAGCTGGTTGAATACTCAACCCAGTGGCTTGAGTCTGTCAGGCAAATGCGGGCCGCTGAAATCCTTTACAAAACCCTGGGAACAGGGGCGGAAATTGAATTGCCTAACGGCATAAGTATCTATATTGAGGAGAAGACGCAATGCTAAAGGATTGTGTGGAAGGGTCTACTGTTAAGCTGGAAGAGTTTAAGGAAGACCTCTTCTACGAGATGTACCATGATGGTGAGTTCAAACCTGACACTGACTGGGAGATCCTGCATGATGACTGGATTCGTGGGCTTGGCTTCACTCAGTGGTGGAATGAGATGCTTCCCTCCCTCGGATACGTAGAGTACACAGGTCAGGATGGTAGGTTCTTGTGGGTGAAGGATTGGGCAACACTCGTTGTCATCCCCGGCGTGCACGAACTACCAACGTTCGACATCAAGGCAACATTCAATGAGGGTAGCCTTGAAGATATCGAATACGCAGAAGGCGTCGTTAAGGATGGCATCTTCTACGCGGGAATCATTGCGACAGAAAGGAACTAACTAACATGGATTGGACCAAGTACGAGATTACGTTGCAGACGCCCTGGACAACAGTTGAAGCCTTGATGGAAGATGGGAATGTTCCTTGGCATTATCATGTGTGACCCGAAGTACACAGTGGTTGACTTCGAGACAGAGTATAAGCTTACTGAAGACGAAGTGAAGTCACCAGAATACGCAGAAGGCATCGTCAAAGATGGAATCTTCTATATCGCATCAGCACTAATTGAAGGAGAATACTACAATGCAGACTAATCTGGAACAGATGACAAACAACTACAATCTCGCCTGTGTCGAAGTAGTGCGGGACGTCATCCACAAGCTGGCAAGAGAGTTTGACCAGGCGATCGCTTGGAGGATTCACTGATGACGTTCCAGCCCCGGGCCTACCAGAAACGCGTACTGGAAGGCCTTGCGAATAGTAAGACGCCTTTCACGGGACTGGTAGGCGCGGGCCTTGGAACAGGCAAAACAGCAACAAGCATCTGGAACACCATGAACGCATTCGGGGATAAGATCAATGAACAGCTTATCCTCGTGGTTGCCCCTGTCCGCACTGAGTCAGGATGGCGCAAGCATTGGAAGATGCTTGCGGGCCTCGATATGGTCACCTTGTCAGGTAAGAAAACCAAGGCAGCCCTGCAAGTATGGGACAACCTGGAAGCTCGCAAGCCCGGCGTCTACTTTATTACCTGGGAGCTAATGCGCTCACGTAACAAAGAAAAGCGCTGGGACGGTAAGGCTAAGAAGATGGTCTACAAAGCCATGAGCAAGCCCTTCTACGGTGTTGAGTTCGCCATGGTCATTGCCGACGAATGGCACCGCGCGTGCAATCATTCTTCCCTGAACTTCGCTGTCGCACGAAACATTCAAGCCAAGTACAGGCTGGCGCTGTCGGCGACACCAGCGGGGAATAAGCCCTGCAACATTTGGGCGGCCCTCAAGTTCCTATGGCCTAACCACTATGGCGGCTACTGGGACTTCTGTGCCAAGTTTTTCACGGAAGAGTTCAATGCCTTTAGCTCTTTCGGGAAGACTTACACGAGTGAGAAACACCCTGGTATGGTTCGACGTGGTGCACCGTCCTATCACGAGGTGTCTCAGGCTGAGGCTAATCCGGAGCTACCCGGCGTGATCGTTCACCGTGTCGAAGTGGAACTATCCCGCACGCAACGCAAACTGTACAACGACCTGGAAAAAGATGCACTCACGTATTTGAATGACAAGCCACTGGCCTTGTCTATTCCAATGGAGCTAGACCTACGGCTTCGACAGATGACACTGGGAGTGCCATCATTTAACGAGGACGGGACTGTCGATTACAAGGAAGACTGTAAGTCCTCGAAGCTAGACGCAACGATGGACATCATTGCCGATCTTCCCGAGGATGATCCTGTCGTTGTGTGGGTACACTCGCAGAAGTTCATCAAGGCGGTCCTATACCGTCTGCGCAAGGCCGGTATCTCATGCATTGAGGTGTCTGGCAAGTCCCGTGGTGACTTCCACGCCATGATTGACGGAACAGTCCGTGTCATTGTTGCTCAGCATGAGGCTATGAGCGAGGGTGTCGATGGACTGCAAGACGTGTGCCACACGGAGATTTGGCTCAGTCAGTCGAACAGCTTGGTCATTAACGAGCAAGCGACGGGACGCCTTAATCGACAGGGGCAAAAGACGGCTGTCAACCGCTTCCTGATCCAAGCTATCGACACGGTGGATGACCGTGTGCTAGGCCGCTTGCAGGAACGGTTTGACAGACTGAAGGCCAGCGGCCTAATCTAGGAAAGAAACAACAACCGAAAGGGAACTACTATGGACGACTACTACCGTGATTGTACTAACGAACTAAAGGCTAGTTGGAATGAGCGTAAGCGCCGCTCATTCATTCCGATCATGTTCTGTATTGCTCTTACCGTGACGGGCCTCTGGTTCCCGTCGTGGCACATGTACATCGTGATTGCTTGTGCCTTCTACCTTGCAGCTCTGGTAGCAATCTTCCTCATGATCATGATTCTGTTCGTGATCATTTGGGCACTCACCCGCTTTATGATGAAGGGAGAAAACTGATGCAGATCATTGAAGCAAATCACAAAACGGTTGCTAATCTTCTGAAGAAGAATGTGGAAAAGTTCTGGCTAGACAACAGCAGGGACGCATATATTAAGTTCACTGATGGCAGTGTCGTCTGCATTCATGTGCTTGATTACAAGTGGGAGACCTACGTGGCACTTGATGAGCGAAAGGAATTTGAGTCCGGACTATCATTCAACGACAGCCAAGATATTCACCTGTGGTATACCAAGGGAGGTGTTGAATACCTGTTCACGTCGCGAACAGTGTCAATCTACTTTGATAGCATCAGGTACTACATCAGTGACAAGGTTCAGTACCCAGTTCGACAGTATCTTCCAGTAGTTGAATTTTACTATTATGAAAAAGGAGAATCATGGGAGTAACCATCAAGGAAATCTACAGCCCCATCCTTGGCTACGGTTGGGAGGATTTGCCATCTGACTACATCAAGCGGAGATATCTTCCTGTCGAAGATGGCATTGTCACCACACCAAGCGGGACAAAACTTGGGACAGCTTTCCTCGCGAACGGTGACCTGCGATTGATCAACTCTAGTGGCACCGTGTGTGCACAGTGGTGGACCGGTGACAGTGAGATGGCTGTCGTCGATCCTTTCAACAACCAGATCTTCACCGTGCCGACACTGACTGACCTGAAGTGTAACGCACGAGAGCTGGTGTCGAAGAACATTGACCTCGACGCTGCAAAGCCTCTTGACCTGTCACTCATGTGGGTGGATCATGACCGAAACGAGGTAGGTTTCTACAGGGATGACTTCCCTGAGAACATTTGCCCCTACACCGCGCGTCTCAGTGGGATGAGTCTGCTTGCGCTTAAGGAGGATGAAGACGGCAACATGGTCGTTCTGAAGACTTCCGCACTCGCAAGGCTCATGCGTTACATAAATGGAAATACGCTCGCGTTCCTTGACTATAAGTGGTCACGAGTTCCGAAGATCATTGACCCCCGCCAGGGAGTCACAGACTTTGGATACAAGGTTCTCAGATGGGCAGCTACCATGTCACCGGAGCATAAGGAGATTCTTTCCAAGTGAGAGAGTACATTAAGGCGGCGCGGGACGAGGCTAAGAAGTCCCGCTGCGACCGCGCTCATGTTGGGTGCGTGATCGTTGACCGTGCGAACGGCCAGGTGGTGTCGAAAGCATTCAACGAGACGCCACCTTGCCTTGAGCCATGCGACACAGCTGGGCACAGAATGGTGGACGGCCACTGTGTCAACACTGTGCACGCGGAACGGGGCGCCATTCGCAAGATGACAGAACATGGGAGTGAATACACGCTGTACGTAACTCACTACCCCTGTCGAGGATGCGCACACCTCATTGCATCCTGCCCTGAAATCGTGGAAGTTGTGTACCTCGGTGACTATAACAACTCTAGCGAGGCAACTGCCCTCCTCATGGGCCTGTCGAAGGGAGTTCATCATGTCGAAGGATAAGCTGGTTATCCAGGTTCCACCTGGGTTCATGTTTACCTCTGTCGAACAGGACAAAATTCGCAAGACAAGGTGGGAGGTTAAGACTGGCTCGGATCAGATCGTGCGCCACACTTCGTGTGTCCCGTTGTTTGGGACACGGGAGTTGTGGAAGGTCTTTGAGGAAGGCGACTTTCTGGTTTTCATTAAATCGCCTCTAGATGACCTGCATCAATTTGCATGGAACCTGTACGTCATGAAGGAAGAGCAGTACAAGGAGTGGGCATCTCATGAGTGACATCTATGATTCTCTTATCCTGGAACTGTCGAAGCCCTCGCCGCGTGACCGTCAACGCAAGGTCGGCCCGTCTGAATTGGGAGACCTTTGTGAGCGCTGTCTTGCAGAGAAGCTACTTGGCATCCACGAGGATGAGAACAACCACCCCCTCGCGCCGATGATTGGCACGGCCTTCCATCTCTACCTAGAGACTGTCATTGGCCTCAAGGGTTACCTCAAGGAGACTAAGGTAACCGTTGGTACCATCGACGGGTACGGAGACATCTCTGGTACGTGTGATGGCTTCGACACCTCCACAGGTCATGTGGTGGATTACAAAGTGCTGTCGAAGAAGAAGATCAAGGCCTTCTCGTCAGCAACCTTCTTCAATGAACATCAAGAGCCAGAGTTCTACTCTGACTCACGAACAGAACTGCAACTCAAAAAGTACTTTTATCAAATGATGTTGTATAGTCTGGGTATGGAAAATGCTGGGTATGAGGTGAACTACTGCTCGCTCATCCTCTTCCCGAGGGACTGCACCATCGAAAGTGTCCTGCAAGCCAGCCATGAGCTATGCTTCAAGTACGACAGGGCAGCAGCTCTTGCCGTCCTCGAACGAGCCAACCAAATCTTCCAGTGGGCCGATGAAAATCGGGACCATATTGGAGAACTCGACAGCCATCCCGGCTGTTACTACTGTGCTTTCAAGCGGTAGAGAAGAAAGGAGAAACATGGGAAAGTTCGATTCATTCCTCAAAGGAATCAACCTCGAGGTAGCCGACCCGCGTGTGTCGATCCCTAAGCTGAAGGTCCTACTCTACGGACCCTCGGGTACAGGAAAAACCAGCCTTGCTTCGACAGCCAGTGTCGTTGAAGAACTCGGGCCTGTCCTATACATTGACCTGGAACGAGGCACTGCTCCCACTGCCAAGTATGGCGACTTGGACAATGTGGTTATTATTCAGCCAGCCTCTTACAGGGAGTTCGCTGATCTCCTCCTCAAGATCAGCCAGACAAAGGACGCACCCTTCAAGACGGTTGTCATCGACACGGTTGATAGGCTTCAGGAACTCATCAAGGTTCACTTTACGACTGTGAATCCGAAGGATTCCTTTGCTATGTGGGCAGCTACGTACGATAAGGTTCTTGATCTTGTCAACAAGATTGCTTTCGACCTGTCGTTGAACATTATCTGCATCACGCATGAGTCACGCGAAGTCACCGAGACTGAACGTCTGTCTCTCATCGGCCCTGCTTTCGAGGGCAAGCAGAGCTTCAAGAAGCTGCCTTCCATCTTCGACCTGATCGGTCGCATGACGTGGGAGGACGTGGGAGAAGATGGGGATGAACAGCTCATCACTGTTCTGACTGTTAAGTCCTCATCGAACATCTTGACCAAGACGCGCTTCGACAACATGCCGTCCATGATTGGTAACCCTACAATGGGTAAGCTCATGGACTGGGTGCATGAGCATTATGATACGAAGGAGAAGAATGGCGACTGAGTACCTGTCGATCACTGACGTGATCGAAAAGACTGGTATCGGGCGCACAACAATCCTGTATCGCATTCATGAGAATGCTAAAGGTTTCCCTCAGCCGGATGCTATCATTCGACACAACAAGCTAGTCACCTACGGGTGGCTACCTGAGACCATCAACAACTACACCAACAAGAAGGAGAACAACAATGATTGATTTCGATGCACTGATGAGCCTTGACGTTGCCGAGTCGATGTCTTTCGAGCCTCTGCCCAAGGGACGGTACAAGGTGACCGTCGATGCCTGTGAGCTGGGAGAGTCCAAGGGCGGAAAGCCTATGTACACAGTGGACTTTGTCGTCACCGATGGCGACCACGCATCCCGTCAGATTCGTTACTGGCTGGTCATGGTCACTAAGAATGGTCTGCACTGGGACCTGCCGAAGTTCTGCGGGGCATCCGGCAACCCGTGGCCGGATACGCCGACCGACCGGACCGAGGACTACTACTACCAGGTTGCTCTCGACATCGTTGGCAAGACGGCGATCATCACCGTTGATGTCGAAGAGTCTGAGTACAATGGTGAGACTCGCAAGCGCAACAATATCAAGAAGGTCGAATGGGATGATGTGAAGCCGAAGAAGTCTAAGGCTTCCAAGATCGAACTCTGACCGTCAACTAACTAGGCGGGGCTGCACTTCGACAAGAGGTGTGGCCCCGCCTTACAATAGGCAGATACGAAAGGAGAGTAATGGACCTCAAAGAGTTCTTCCAGGCAGTCTTCCCAGACAGTGAAGGCTGGACTCCCATCATTCTTAAAGGACCTATGGGAGGCCTCACAAACTTCCGCTGGTTCAACCTGCCAGCACAACTCGACAAGATGGTGGCTTACACCAATGCACATGCTGACCTTGATGTGTACTACTCGCCCTTCCTGTACACGAAGCCCCCGGCCCTGTCGAACACGCGCCACGCGGCCAAGGATAATGTCATCAGCGCTGCGTGCGTGTGGTCGGATGGTGATGACTGCCCTATCGACAATCTGAGGATCAAGCCGTCTATCCTGGTTCAGACCAGTGAAAAGCACTGGCAAGGATACTGGCTACTCGACGACGCCAATGACCTGTCGAACGACATGCTGGAAGCCCTCTCGCGAGCACTCTATGAGGATCACCGCAACGACGGCATGGATCGCGGCTGGCCCCTGTCGAAGAAGCTCAGGGTCCCGTTCACGCACAACTGCAAGCGAGCGAAGCCCTGGGAAATTACCATCACGGTCAATAACGAGCCGATCACTGCTGCTGAGTTTGCAGCCGAGTATCCCCCTGTCGAACGAATGGGCATCGAGGAAGAAGACTTCCCAACCGACATCCCCACCATGTATGAAGTCCTCGGCATGGTTAATCGGTCGTACATCACTGACCTGGCTACAGATGACATGTTCAATGACGAGGAAGACCGCTCCTCGAAAATGTACCACCTCGAATGTGCGCTCTGGGAGGAAGGCTGCTCGATTGTCGAAGCCTTCGCTGTCGTGCGCGGGACGGAATTTAACAAGTTCGCTATGGACGGGCGCGGTGATGGCTACCTGTGGAAGCAGATCAACCGGGATCATGCCCGATGGAAGGCACAGCACAACGGGCCATCTGAGAAGGAGCTGGAAGCTACTACCAAGGTCGGCTCCTCGTATCTTCTAAGTGAAGCACGGGAGCTAACCCTTCAGAATGTGAACTTCCTGCATGAGAACGAGCAGGAACCAATGGGTCTCTTTGTCGATCAGTTCGCCGTGTGGGCTGCAACGAAGTCAGCAATGGCACCCAAGCAATTCCACTATGCGGGCGCTCTCGCCATCCTCTCCTCAGTGTTTGCGAAGTATGCTTTCCTCTCCACCAACGTCCAGCGAATGCCATTGAACTTGTACTTCCTGGTACTGGGACGCACCACCCAGTCCCGCAAGTCAACGTCGTTGCGCCTCGCAGAAGGCATTATGCGGGACGTTGCTATCGGTGTTGGTAAGGGGGCAGACGCCTTCATTGCACCGGAGGATTCGACAGGTGAGGCCCTGTCGGCATACCTTCGTACCAAGCCGAAGGAGTCTGGCCTGTACGCAATCGACGAGGTGCAAGACTTCTTCGCACATGCGGCACAGAAGAGTAGCTATATGTCCTCTATGATGCCCTTCCTTACCAAGAGCTACGATGGAAATATCCCTGCTGTCGCACGTAAGGACAAGGGCGGCAAGGTCGTGTACCAGACAGTGACGCCGTACTACATGACGTTCTACGGGACAGGTATTCTCGATCAGTCCGCGAAGCACCTGACGAAAGAACGAGTCGAGTCTGGCTTCACACCCCGCTGCCTCGTTGTTGTCGATGAACGGGATCACTACATCACGTCCTCGCAGGACGTTAAGCTGGTTGCTGTTAATCCTTCGACAGGCAAGATTGCCGACAAGCAGCGGGACTTCATGCTGTCGAACCTCATTCGGGCAACTACTAAGTTCGAAACGCACTTCAGCGCACGCCAGACCCGGTCTCTAGCACACGAGGAAGTTCGCATCCCTGTCGAATTCGAGCCGGGCGTGTTTGATCGTTGGATTGAATTCTCCGAGGAAGCCAAGGTGATGGCTGCTCAGCACGACTTGAGTAGCCGTGAGCTGTTCCCTGGCACCGAGCGTATGACGTTCTCTGTCTTGCGTATCGCTGCCCTGCTTGCCATGTACAACGGCCCTAACACTCATGGTGGCATCGTTGTCACGATGCGACACATGCTCAAGGCCATTGCCTTAGCCCCTATCTGGATGGCGTCGAACGAGGTGTTTATTCACCACGTCAAGAACTCCAACTTCAGCAACAAGGTGGATAAGTTCATCAGCTTCATTGCTCGCTCGGAGAATGGCCTTGTGCCGATCCCGAAGATTCTTCTGAAGTTCCAGTCTGAAATCAACGGAATGAAGGAGCTGAAAGAAATCATCACGTATGCTCAGGCGCGTGGTGTCGTCCAGGAAGTTATTCAAGGGAAAAAGAATAGTGATCGTTTCATTAAATACATAGGAGGCCAGGTATGAAGATTCTGACTAACAGCGTAGACAAGCTGCCTGCGCTTGTCACAGTTCTGCTAAAGAGGGCTAGGGCTGTCTCAGGCCTTCCTGCTGGCACACCTATCGAAATCGTCGATGACCCACAGGCCGAAGACATCAGGATCACACTCGGCACTGTGAAGGGCTATAAGGGCGACGCATACAAGACACTCTCACCCAACCAGATAGTCACCAATCCGCAATCCGTCCTGTTCCTTGCTCAGGCGCTTCAGTACGGCTACCTTGGCCCTGTCGAACCAGAGCCGGACTGGGTGATTTGGGAGGGCCATGACATCTCCTTTAAGAAGGGGAGCGTCATTGCTCTCGACATCGAGTCCGCTGGTGACATCGACAACGACACATTCGCGGCTGGTCGCATCCTATCGATTGCCTTGTGGAATGGAAAGTTCGGTGTGGTGATCCCCGAGGAGCTTGCTGAGACTCCCGAGTCTGCTGAGCTGATCGAGCGCCTGTGCCGGGACTGCATTGTCGTCTGCCATAATGGTACGTTCGACATGCCGTACCTGTCGAAGCGTCTGGGTATCAACGTGTACCATCACGAGGACACGTTGCTGATGCACTTCGTGCTCGACAACCTGGCTAATGAGCATGGCCTGAAGCCTCTTGCTCGTCGCTGGTTGCGTGCCGCTGACTGGGACTCTGACGCTAAGTCCTACCTGAAGGGCGGGGCACACTTCGAGAACATTCCTCGTGAAAAGCTCTACAAGTACAACCTTTTCGACGTGGTATACACCTACAAGCTGTACGAGTACTTCCTGCCATTACTGAAGAGCAGTGGCAAGTACGACTACTACCGCTACCGTATGGAAGTCACCAAGGTTCTCAACGACGTGCAGATGAATGGTGTTGCAGTCTCACTTGATGCTCTTGACGAGCTTGAAAAGAAGTACCAAGAACAGTGCGACAAGGCGCTGGTTGTGTTGCGCTCGCTGGCAGGCGAGGACTTCAACCCTCAGTCACCTAAGCAGATCAAGGACTACTTCACTTCTAAAGGTGTATCGTCCCCGTCGTTCGACTCAGATCACCTGAAGAAGCTACTACGCGAAGGTAAGGAGGTCGAGTTTATCGACGCTCTCCTGGAATACCGCTATGCAGCGAAGGTGATCGGGAGCTTCATTGCTAACGTGCGGCGTAAGGTCGGTGAGGATGGACGTATCCACCCGTACTACTTGCCCCACGGTGCTAAGACTGGTCGCCTGTCGGCTAAAGGTCCGGCGATTCAGACGATGGGTCGCGACAGCGGCATCAAGCGTGCCCTTGTCGCTGAGCCAGGGTGCAAGATCATCTCCTGTGACTACTCGCAGGCCGAGCTACGTACTGTCGCTGAGCTTGCAGACGACAAGGCCATGATTGCCGCCTTCCAGCCGGGTGCTCCTGACTTCTTCGATGACCTGATGACGAAAATCTGGCCTGAAGAGTTTCCGACAATCGAAGCGTATGAGGCTTTCAAGCACGAACAGCCAAAGACTGCAAAGAACCGACGCGCACTGGTTAAAAGTATCTGCTACGGGAGTAACTATGGTCGTGGTGTTCCTGCCATTGCGACCGCACTAGAAATGCCTATCGACAGCGCACAGTACGTCTACGATCAGTACATGGGTTCTTACGCGGGACTTCGAGACTGGCAGAAGAGGGTACGTCATAGTGTCGGACGTAAGGAAGAGAACCACGAGCGAGAAACCAAGTTTGGACTCACGTTCAACCCTTTGTTTGTGTCGGACAGCAACTACAATTCGACACAGAATGAGGCATTGGCCTTCGTACCACAATCGACAGCTAATGACATCTGTTTGAACGCGGCAATCAAGATCAATGAACAGGTAGGGCAATACGGTGCCAAGCTGATTGGGCTTGTCCACGACGCAACCTATGTCGAATGCCCTGAAGAAACTGTCGAAGAATGCTCACGCATGATGGAGCGTGAGATGTCTAAAGCAGCAACACTCGTGTTCAACCGTGTGCCCTTCGTGGCAGAAGCAGAGGTCGGCAACAATTGGGAGGAAGTATGATCGACATCCACGCCTACGAGCAAGCGCCTTGTGTCGGAGTACCTGTCGAGCTTTTCTTCGACTCAGGATTCTACTACCGAGTCATAAAGGCATGCTGCTCACAGTGTCCAGTCAAAGAACTGTGTCTTCAAGACTGCCTTGCACTCGAAGACGTACCTGTCGATGGCAAACGCTACCGGTCGGGGGTCTTTGGTGGAACGACACCGGCTGACAGAAACAGACTGTGCGAGACAAAGTATGAAATTCTGAACGATAATTGGGAGGAGAAAAATGAAAACCGTCATCGCGATTGATCCGGGTGTTAACACTGGCCTCGTTGTTGCTCGTGTCGAAGAGGAGGTAGAGATTCTACACTTCGATCAGTTCATTTGTTCGACACACACGCAGACCGTGGAACTCATCAAGCGATACCTTGACCAGTACCCCGGCGCTGTCGTTGTGTGCGAGCAGTTCGACCTGCGGCCTGGCAACAAGTTTAGTGCTGACCTCACTCCTGTGAAGGTGAACGCTATCCTTGACTGGCTTGTCGATGACATCCACTACCAGACCCCGGCACAGGCTAAAGGCCTTGTCAAGGACGCGACACTGAAGAACCTCGGCTGGTGGCTTACTGGCAAGGATGTCGGTTACAAGGATGCGAATGATGTACGCGACGCATTCAGACATCTGGTGTACTACCTCGTGCACGAAATGCGCAACAAATGGACACTCGACAACGGCTGGCCCAGGTAAAAGAAAACCCCCTGACTAGGAAAGGAGAACTAGTCAGGGGGTTTTCTCGTACC
>ERZ773001.209-NODE-209-length-25155-cov-121.405_pt1 | contig 25155 bp, 21 predicted proteins | sample MGYA00511673_ERZ773001 | MGnify/ENA primary metagenome ERZ773001 (study PRJEB29015, sample SAMEA2738091) | human oral metagenome | biome: human oral; feature: human-associated habitat; material: saliva | place: China | collected 2162 ... | reverse complement strand
CCTCGAACTGCTGCTCAGGGCATAGCATGTGTTGCAACCACCCCTAGAATCTGCCGCCCGCGGGGTGGGTACCCGGGGGGGGGAGTGGGCTAGAGGCGACCGGCCTTCTTCAGCTCGATGTAGCGGTCGGCCGTGCGCGCGGGCAGGAGGTCTGCGGAGACCTGGAGGGTCAGGGCCCCTGCCGTTCGAGCGTCCTGCGCCCCGGCCTCGTCGGCTTGCTGTGCGAGCGCTGCCGAGGCTGCGAGGAAGACCTCCTCGGCATCCGCGCGCCCCTTCCTGGCGCGTAGCTCGTCGGGGTCGGTGGCCGAGGCGACGAGAACCGTGTGGCGCTTGGAGAGGCGTGCGAGTGCGTCCGTGAAGTCGGTATCCATGCCGGCGGGCGGGATCTGGGTCGCCAGGACGACGAAGGCAGCGTGGCGCACGGTCTGTTCGATGGCGGTGGCAGCCTCGGTCCAGTCGGTGACGTCCAGGCGCGGGGAAATGTCCGTGAAGGTGCGGGCGAGGTTTTCGATCACCGAGGCGCCGCGCACGCCGGATACGCGGGCGCGCACGCGCGAGTCGATGGCGATGACGTGCACCTTGTCGCCTGCGCGATCGGCCAGCGCGGCCAGCAGCAGAGTTGTCTCGATGGAGGAATCCAGGCGGGGCGCGCAACCCAGGGCGATGGAGTCGACCTCCGTGTGCGTGGGGGCTCCCAGCAGCGCGGAGGAGGCTCGCCCGCAGTCCACGACGATGACGACATGGCGGTCGCGTTCGGGTCGCCACTGGCGCACCATCAGTTCGGGGGAGCGCGCGGAGGCGCGCCAGTCGATGTCGCGCGGGTCGTCGCCTTCCACGTAGGCGCGTAGGGAGTCAAACTCGGTGCCGGCCCCGCGCAGAGTTGTGGGCGTCGTGCCCTCTAGCTCGTGCAGGCGCGCCAGGCGCGAGGGCAGCAGGACGCGTGCCTTGAACTCGGGGAGGACGGACAGCGTCAGGGGAGCCTCGAAACTGGCCTGGCGGGCCCCCAGGTGCAGCGGTCCCCAGGATCGCACGGTGACGACGTCGGCGTGGCGGGTGCCCCGGCGCGTGGGAGCCAGCGTCGTGACGACTTTCGTCGACGACCCTGCGTCGATGCGCACGCGCCTGCGCGCAGGAGTGGCGTTCAGGGAAGGCGGCCACGCGTCGCGCACGTCCAGGGTCATGCGTCGCTTCGTCGTGTTGACCAGGCGCAGCGTGGCCTCGGTCGTCTGGTCGGCCCGGATTGGCCCGGTGACCGAGCGCGACAGGCGCAGGGTACGAGGCGAGGGGGCTCCGAGCGCGTCGATGACGCACGCGGCGACGACCAGACCAAACCACACCCACGCGAAGGTTCGCGACGGGGCGAAGATGAGGGGGACGAGCCCGACGAGGACGAGAAGCGCGCTGCGCACCGAGACAGTCATGGGACGCCTTAGCGGGGGACGGGAGTGGCCGCCAGGACTCCCGAAATCACGTTGAGCGCCGTGATTCCCTCGAGGTTGGCTTCCGCGCGCAGGCCCAGGCGGTGGGCCAGCGTCGAGGGGGCCATGGTCTTGACATCGTCGGGGGTGACGAAGCCGCGGCCCTGGAGGAAGGCCCACACGCGTGCGGTGCGCAGCAGCGAGGTCGCGCCGCGCGGGGACACGCCAAGGCGCACAGCGGGGGAGGTACGCGTCGCCCGGCACACGTCCACCAGGTACGCCATGACGGCGGGGGCGACTTCGATGCGGGAAGCGGCCTCGCGGGCGGCGTGGATGTCGGCTGCACCGGCGACCGGACGAATCCCGGCCTCGGTCAGGGACCGGGGGTTAAAACCGGCCTGGTGGCGGGCGATGATGTCGATCTCCGCCTCGCGCGACGGCAGCGGCAGCTCGAGCTTGAGCAAGAAACGGTCCAGCTGCGCCTCGGGCAGGGGGTAGGTGCCCTCGTATTCGACGGGGTTTTGGGTGGCGATGACCATGAACGGTTCGGGCAGCGCGCGCGTGGCGCCGTCGATGGAGACCGTGTGTTCTTCCATGGACTCCAGGAGCGCGGACTGGGTCTTGGGCGGCGTTCGGTTGATCTCGTCGGCCAGGAGCAGGTTCGTAAAGACGGGGCCGGGACGGAAGACGAACTCGGAGCGGCCGGCGTCCCAGATCATGGAGCCGGTGATGTCGGCGGGCATGAGGTCCGGGGTGAACTGAATACGCGCCATCTCCACGTCAAGCGCCTGAGCGAGGGTGCGCACCAGAAGTGTTTTGGCGACGCCCGGGACGCCCTCCAGCAGGGTGTGTCCGCCAGCGACCAACGAGACAATGAGCCCGGTGACGGCGGCGTCCTGCCCGACAACGGCCTTGCCAATCTCGGACTTGAGGGCCAGGAGCGCCTCCTGTGTGCTCTTTTCCGAGGTGGTCAGGGACCGGCCCGACCATCCCTCGCCCGTGGGCGCCGCGAACGAGGCCGGGGCGGCCTGTGCAGGGTGAGCGGGCTGTGTAGGCTGTGCAGGCCCCGTCAATGGGGGTCCGTAGGAGACGGGAGGCGTGGAGGGGGCCGGGTAGCCCTGCCCGGGTGCTGCGCCGGTGGAACCGTGGTGCGGGCTGGGCGTGGGGCCAGGAACAGGGCTAGTCATGGCGAATCTCCTTCTCGAGGGCGTCGAGGTCGTTGGCGAGTTTGACGAGAGCGGCTTCATTGCGTGGGGGAGGACCCCACAGAAGAGTAAAGAAGCGTGAGGGAGGCAATCCTCGTTGGACGAGTGCGTCGATGAGCACCTGGCGATCTGCGGTGTGAGCGACGCCGAGAACTGAGGCCATGCTCGAGGCCGAGGCGCTGCGCAGGGCACGGGCCGCGTGCTCGTAGGAGCGTTGCGAGCGCATCAGGCGAGCCTTACCGACGAGGGTCTCAGCGGCGGGCACTTCGACCGGCAGCCGCTCGGGGGTCAGGGGACCGAGCCTGCGGCCCATAGCGACGGCGGCCAACAGGGCAGCGCCGATCGTCATCAGGAATGCGGGAGCCACGTACGGCGACTCGGTGGGAGTCACCTGCTTGTCGTCGAAGGCGTTGTAATAGGAAGCAACGTGCCAGGCGACCTTGGGCGTGCGCCCAATCGCGTTGATCGCGAGCGCCGCGTTTCCACGGTCCGTGATCGCTCGGTTGCGCACGCGCACCGAATCCGGAATGATCGCGCGGAAGCGGCCTTGCTCGGCGCGTTCGGCGTACGCGAAATCCTCCCCGTTAGTGGTAAAACAGAGCTCCCAACCGGCGGAGGAGCCGGAGAGCACATACCTGGTGGACGTGAGCTCGCGAGCTCGGGAAGCGATCTCGGAGGAGCATCCCGGGACAGTCAGCGTGTCGTATGTGCCTGCGCGCTGGGAGGACAGGCCGTCCAGGTAGGGTTCCGTCCCGTATTCCTCTTCCAATCCGATGTAGACGACGTTTGCTCGCGTCTCTATTTGCTGGATTTGCGCGCTGGTCAAACGGGACGGGAAAACGACGACGAGGGTCGTGTTCTCATCCACCGTCACCGCCTTGTCGAAGGACACTTCCTCCACCGATGCCCCGCGGTTACTCAGCACCTGCGCGAGAGCGCGCGCCCCGTCGCCCGTCGGGTTACGCGGGCCCACGGGAGTGGAGTTCATGCCCCCCTCCGGCAACAAGCCGATGGCCACCAGGACGAGGATGATGAGAACGACGATCAAGATCGCGGGGCGCGCAGCGCTCGCGCGCTCGCGAGCGGAAGGAGTAACGACGGAGACCTGACGTGCTTTCATGCGTGATCCTGCGCCTTTCGGCACTGTGAGAGCAAACCGGGCGTGAAATCGCGCAGGGCCGATACGTCCTGCTCGCCCACGGAAGAATGTCCGTAGCGCACGCCGTCGAAGGTGCGGGCATGGTGGGACAGCGCGGGCCCGTGCTCGGGAACGAGGCGCGTCGCGGCCTGCGCCGCCTCACGCGCCGTCAAGCCTGGCGTCGCCGCGACAACCTCACAGTCGTCCAACCCCGCAACCATGAGACGGTAGGACCACACGTAGGCCAGATTCCAGTCCTTGGCGGCCACGGCCTCGTCAAGAGCGCGGCGAATGTCTTGCGTGGTGATCTCCTCCTCGAATACCGAGTGGGAGGCGCGCTTGGCCAAACGAATCGGATTAAGTATCAATGCGATCGCAATCACAGCGATCGCAATGATTGCCAGGATCATGAGGACGAGCGATAAGGGCACAGAACCGGAGCCGCGATAGGAGAATGCTTCGCCGATCCTCTCCAGGACCGTCGTCACGAAATCCAGCACCGGCCTGGAGTCAGTCTGGTACACGGCACGCGAGAGTTCCTCACTGAGCCACGACTGGGCCTCACCCTCGTCAGGTGTCAGAGGAACATCGCACGCAAACATGGTAGCCACCGCCTACGCCTGGCTTGCCTGGGCCAGAATGATGGCGAAGTTTTCTCTGCGGATCCTCTCGTCGACGTACATGAGAGTCTGATAGGCCGACGTGATCGGGACGATCAGCGCATACGACAGCGTCTGGATGCCTACCAAGACGGCGGCCGAGGCGATGAACGAGGTCGAGCCAAAGGGATTTTGCGCCGACTGATCGATGGTTGCGAACATGACGATCGACAAGACGCTGCCGAGCACCTGATTGATCATGCCAGCAATGAAGCTGGTGATGAAAGAGATGAGGAACAGTCGTCCGAACGTCAACCAGAACGTCCCCCTGGTCAGCGCCCACGAACGTTTGATGGCCTCAACGGGTCGTCGCTGCTCAAGAACCACGCAGATCGGCGCGTACAAACAACGAACGGCCAGCGCGAAACACCCGAGTGAAACGGGGAGCAGCAGGGCGAGTTCGATCAAGACCGTACTCATGACGGTCTCGGAGCTTACGGCGCTATAAGCGAAAAACGTGGCGATGAAGACTGCCGCCCAGAGCATGAGAGGTGCTCCGACGATCAGCGTCAGGAGGAGCGCGGTTCCTACCATGGCCAGCAGTCGAGGCTTGACCTGCGCCCACGCCTCGCGGAACGTGGCCTTTTTTCCGATGACCAACTGGGATACAGCCGAGGCCAGGACTCCGTCGAGCAGTACGCCTGCGAGACCAGACAGAGCGAGCAGGCCGACGTAACCAAGCACGATCCCGATGAACCACAGGGTGAATGAATCACCCAGAGAATCTGCAGTCGCCTGCGGATCTGACAGAGTGTCTCCCATCGAGGACAAGCCAAAGAATGGAACCGCGACGAGTGCGCCGCTTGCGAGCGCCGCGACGGACGTGACGATCAGCGTGAATCCAAAGAGTACCGCCGGGTTCTTGCGCACGGCGCTAAAAGACCCCTTCAATAGGTCTCCAACGACCAGCGGGCGCAGTGGGATGATGCCCGGTTTGGGAGCCCACCCCCACGCGGCGCCCTGACTGTAGCCAGAGGCGTCTGGCGCGCTGCTGGCCGGTGCACCATAGCTGGGTTGGGTTCCTGGGGCGGCGTAGCTGGGTTGGGGTCCCGCTGCGGTGTAGCCGGATTGGGTTCCCGGGGCCGTGTAGCTGGGTTGGGTTCCCGGGGCGGGGTAGGCCGTACCCGCGGCGGGGGACGCATAGTCGGGCTGAGAGCTGTGCGCCTCCTGCCCTGCCTGGTTGTCAGACTGGGTGGGATCGGGTGAGGTCCACGGGGAACTCATCAGTACCTCCAGGTTGCCTGTGTTGTGCTGGTCTCAATCCTGCCATAGGAGGGAGCACAGCGAAACCTCATATCAGTTAGAAAAACGATCATTGCCGTGGCAATCTCTCGCATCCGTGACGATTTCGTGACACTATCGGGATATGAGTTCGCGCATCCTCGTCGTCGACGACGACGTCGCCCTGGCCGAGATGATCGGCATCGTCCTCAAGAACGAGGGCTTCCGTGTTGTCTTTTGTTCCGACGGATCGCAAGCGCTTGCTCATTTTCAGGAACATAATCCTGACCTTGTTCTCCTGGACGTCATGCTGCCCGGGATGGATGGTTTCGACGTGTGTCGGGCGATCCGTCGGGTCTCCGACGCTCCGATCGTGATGTTGACCGCTCGTTCTGACACCTCCGATGTGGTCACCGGACTTGAGGCCGGAGCGGACGACTACGTGCCCAAGCCCTTCAAACCCAAGGAACTGGTGGCACGCGTGCGCGCTCGCCTGCGTGGGCGTGAGGACTCCCAGACCGACGAGGGGCTCACGCTCCAGGACCTCACGATCGACGTTGCTGGCCACATCGTGAAACGAGGTGGTCGCATCATTGCGCTGACACCCCTCGAATTCGACCTGCTGGCCACGCTCGCGCGTGCGCCCTGGAAGGTTTTTTCTCGCGAGGAGCTGCTCGAGCAGGTGTGGGGCTACCGCCACGCCGCCGACACGCGACTGGTGAATGTTCACGTGCAGCGCCTGCGTTCCAAGATTGAACGCGACCCGGAAAAGCCCGAGCTGGTCGTCACCGTCCGCGGGGTTGGGTACCGTGCCGGCGCGGGTGCGTAGCCACCGCGCGGGGCGCTTCGTTCGCACCGTCACCTCCTCGAGGCCGTGGAGATTGCTGCGCTCCACGCAGTTGGTCCACCGCATCCGCCACTCCCTGTCGGCCAAGCTCGCTCTGGCCATCACTGCCGCGGCGCTGGGCATTCTTCTTGTCTTCGGCATCATCGTCGCCTCGCAGTTGCGCACGTCCATGTTTGAAACTCGCCGCGACGCGATCCTGGCTGACGCGTCGCTGCGTTTTTCCGCCGCGCAATCGGTGTTCTCCTCCTCGACGGCCACGTCCCCCGACCAAGTCCAGGAGTCCGCGCGCGGTGCCCTGGCCTCGCTCAAGGCGTCCGCGGCCGGTGCCGGTGCTACCAACGTCGCGCTCCTTCGCTCGGAGGGGACGACTGCCACGCTGCGCATCAACCAGATCGAGGACGAGCAGATGCGTGGCCTCGTCACCTCCGAGATGCGCGAGGCCGTGGCCGGGGGCGGCGCTCAGTGGCAGTCCGTTGGAATCCGGGCATCCGCCTCCGACAGGGAAGCGCCCGGGATCCTCGTGGGCACGCAGGTGCAGCTGCCGCGCGCAGGAACCCACGAGCTCTACATCCTGTACTCCCTGGACGCCGATCAGAGACAGGTGGATGTCGTGCTGCGCGTGCTCGCCCTGTCGTCACTGCCGATTATCCTCGCGCTGCCCATCGGCGTGTTCGCTCTGCTGCACCGCCTCCTGCTGCCGGTGCGCCTGACCGTGAACGCGGCGACGAAGGCCGCAGAGGGCGACCTGGACGTGCGCGTCGAGGTGCATGGAGCCGACGAGATGGCAGCCCTGGGGCGCGCCTTCAACGCGATGACCTCCTCCCTCCAGGACACGATTTCGCGCTACGACGAACTGGCCAAGCTCCAGCAGCGCTTCGTGTCGGACGTCTCCCACGAGCTGCGTACTCCGCTGACCACGATCCGCATGGCCGAAGAGATCGTGTGGGACAACCGCGAGGACCTGCCCGCGCACGCTCGCCGCTCCGCCGAGCTTCTGCACGACCAGACCGAACGCATGGAGCAGATGCTGGCCGACCTGCTCGAAATCTCGCGCTACGACGCGGCCAGCGTCCTGCTGGACGCCGAAGAACACGACCTGCGGCCCATCATCACGCGCGTCGTCGAGGGGTGCACGGAGCTCGCGCAGCGCCAGGGCGTCACCGTGGTCATCAAGGCCCCCGAACGCGTGGCCGCCGAGATCGATGTACGCCGCATCGAGCGCGTCATCCGCAATCTGGTCGTCAACGCGATCGAGCACGCCGAGGGCACGGATGTGACGATTCAGGCGGCCAGCACCGACACCGACGTGGCCTGCCGGGTGCGCGACCGCGGCGTGGGCATGACCCAGGAGGTCGCCGACCACGTCTTCGACCGCTTCTATCGCGCGGATACCGCCCGAGCGCGCACGACCGGTGGCACCGGCCTGGGCCTAGCGATCGCGACCGAGGACGTGGCGATTCACGGCGGGCGCCTCCAGGCATACGGAGAACCCGGAAAGGGGGCCTCGTTCCTCATGACCCTGCCCAAGCACCCAGGTGACGAGATCGCCACCTGGCCCCTGGCTCTGTGGGAGGACGAATGAGACGACTCCTCGCCCTGACAGCCTGTGCGTGTCTGGCGCTCGCGGGTTGCGCATCCCTACCCCGCTCCTCGGCCCCGGCGCCCTTTGACGCTCCCGCACGCGAAGGATCCGGCATCCAGTTCTCGGCAGAGGGGCCGTTGGACGGCTCTGACGCCTCGACCCTCGTCTCGGACTTCCTGCTCGCCTGCGCGGCCGGACCGCAGGACGATTACGCGACGGCCCGCCTGTTCTTGACCAGCGCCTCGGCGCGCTCCTGGCAACCCGAGGCGGAGATCCTCGTCTACGACACGGATACGGCGCCTTCGGTCAGCGCGGGCACGGAAAACGCCGCGCAGGCGGAGGTTACCGTCTCGGTCCTGGGCGTGGCCAGTATCGACGCGACGGGCGTGCTCACGCGCTCGAACGCCTCCGTCGTCACGCGCAGCCTGACGCTGGTGCGCGAGGAGGGGCAGTGGCGTATCGACGCCCCGGACAACATGATCCTCATGAGCCAGGCTGCCCTGACGGCCTCGTACACGCTGGCGCACCTGTACTTCCCGATGACCGACGGGACGGACCTGGTGCCTGATCCGCGCTGGTATCCGACGAGGCGTTTGGCCTCCCATCTGCTGACTGGGCTCGTCGCGGGACCGCGCCCTGCCCTCGAAACCGCCGTTTCCAACGCGATCCCGGCGGGCACGACGCTGCCCTCCCACGGGGTTGAGGTTGCCGACGGGGTTGCGCGTGTGGAACTCAACGCGGCGATGCCTCCGGGTGAGGGGGCGCGAGCGAGCCTGGCGTGGGAGCTGACGCGCACTCTCAAGCAGGCCGCTGACGTCTCGTCGGTGAGCGTGAGTCTGTCGGGGGAGTCTCTGGATATGGAGATGGTTCCTCCGCCGCCTCAGTATTCGCTCGACGCGCTCGTGGGCGCGGGGCCCTCGGGGGTGGGGATCGTGTCCTCCTCGGGCTTCGCCGCGCGCGCCTCGGCGACGGACGCGTCGAATCCGACGGCCTCGCCGGTGGATTCCAACCTTGTGGCGTGGAGCGGGACCGACGGCGTCTACGCCGAAAAGAACGGCACGTCGGTGGCGTTCCTGCCCGGCCAGGCCGCGCTCGGCCCCTCCGTTGACCGCTACGGGTGGGTGTGGGGGCCTGCCACCTCGGCTTCGTGGCTCAGCGTCGGTGGGGGAGCGGACGGTGCCTTCAGCGTCGGCGTTGAATCAGATAGCGCGGGCGAGATCCACGCGGTTCGTATTTCCCCCGACGGCGCGCGCGCCCTCGTCCTCCGGGGGTCCACTCCCAGCGCGTGGGTGGGCGTCGTCGAGCGGGGCCTGAGCGGGCGACCGCTCGCCGTGCGTTCGCTGGAACAGGTGCCTCTGGATGGCAGCGTCATCGACGGGTCGTGGATGACGTCGACGGGGATCGCGCTGGCCACGCGGGGCTCGCAGGGGGAAACCGATCACCTCGTGACGATGTCGCTGGGTGGGCTGCCCTCCAGCGTCCCGCTGCCGGTGCACGTGACGTCGATGAGCGCGGGGGCGTCTTCGGCCTCGGTCGTCATCGTGGGGACGGATGACGCGGGTAAGGCCCAGGTGCTCATGCGCTCGGGTGCCCTGTGGCAAAACGCTCCCGCAGACGTGACGTCGGCGCGCTACGCGGGGTGAGACCGGTGGCGGGCGCGCGCCGACTCGGTGGCCTCCTCGATGGGCTGTGGGGTGCGCTGTTGCCGGTCCAGTGCGCCGGGTGCCTGGCGTGGGACGAGGTCCTGTGTCCCTCCTGCCGCTCGTTGGCCGCCGCGCCCGCCCTGGCGACCGCAGTCGATGGGGCGCGTGGCCCGATCCCCGGGGTCATGTTGGGCGCCTACTCGGGCCCGTTGCGTCGCATCGTTCTTGCCGCCAAGCACGCGGCGCGCACCGACGTGTCCGTCTTCTTGGACGAGGCCGGGGCCGCCCTGGGAGCATCGCTGTGGGAGGTGGTGGCTCCGGTGGGGTCGCCCCCTGGGAGGGTGGGTCGTGCGACTGGGAGGGCGTGCGCAGCCGGGGAGGCGGTGACCGTGTGGGTTGTGCCTGCGCCTTCGTCGTGGCGCAGGCGCCTGCGGGGCCGTTCGGTGGCGTTGCCGCTGGCGCGCGGGGTTGCGCGGGGGTTGGCGTCGGCCGCGCCGGGGGTGCGTGCGTGCGTGGTGGACGTGTTGGCCTTGCGTGTGGGGGCGGGCTCGCAATCGGGCAAGGCGGGGGCGGCGCGTGCCGTGGGCCGCATGGGGTCGATGCGCGCACGGGTTGAGGTCCCCCCGGGCGTGGTGGTCGTGGCGGTGGATGACGTGGTGACGACGGGGGCGACGATTCGGGAGATGGAGCGCGTGTTGGGGCGTCTTGATGGGGTGGCGGCGCTGTGCCGACCTGGGCTTATCTCATGACGTAAGTCACCGATGTGCTATGATGTGGGTACAGACTTTCGATAGCGTGAGAGGCGCAGATGCCTGTCGCGTCAGTGCGGGAGGTGATAGCTCAGATCACGGTTCGGGCAACGAGCACCGAACGATCCCCACCCGCGGGCAACGATGCCCGCCGCACACCATGGAGGAAACACATGGACATCACCGTCGTCGCACGCAATGCCGAGATTCACCCGAATTTCCGGGCATACGTGGAGGAGAAGGTTTCGAAGATCACCCAGTTCTACCCGCGCGCGCAGCGCGTGGACGTTGAGCTGACTCACGAACGTAACCCCCGCCAGGCCGACACCGCTGAGCGTATCGAGCTGACCGTCTACGGCAAGGGCCCGATCATCCGCGCGGAGGCTCAGTCTGCGGATCGCTACGCGGCCGTCGACATCGCCGCCGGGAAGCTCTACGAGCGCCTGCGCCGCCTGCGCGATCGCGTCAAGGACCACCGCCGTCGCTACCCGCGCGACCTGGCAGAAGCCGAAATCCTCGAAGTCACTCCTGTCGTCGAAGAAGTCGCCGAGCCTGAGCCTGAGGCCCCCAAGCCGCTGCGCAGCGCGGAGGATCTGAAGGTCGGCGAGGCCCGTGAGGAGCAGTGGGGCGACACGCCCATCATCGTGCGCCAGAAGGTGCACGAGGCACCGCCGATGAGCGTGGACGAGGCCCTCGATCAGATGATGATGGTCGGCCACCCCTTCTTCCTCTTCGTCGACAAGGAAACGAACCAGCCGTGCGTCGTCTACCACCGTCACGGGTGGACGTACGGCGTGCTTCGCTTGAACACGACGATCTGACGGTTCACTGATGCGGCTGTGCCCCGGGCCTTGGTCCCGGGGCACTTCCGTGTCTTGGTTATAGGACACTACGTGTTGCTGGTGGGGTGACGTTTCGTTGTGTTGGTGCGGGAAAGTCGGTGTTTTAGTTGGTTGGGACCAACTATGAGGATGGACAAAGCGTGTTGGTCGAACGACTTGTCGCTGGGCGGGTGGTTCTGTGCTGACTGCTGGTGTCACCTGGGCCCGAGATGTGGCAGTACTAGCCCGATGATGCACAGCTGGGCCCTATAGGTGGAGCGTGGGCGGCCCCGCCCACGCTCCACCTATCGGGTTAACCTGCGCAGTAAAGGGGCCCAGGCATCCACCTGTCCGGGAATGTGCGCGCGGGCCAGTGGCTGGGCGGGTGGTTCTGTGCTGACTGCCGGTGTCACCTGGGCCCGAGATGTGGCAGTACTAGCCCGATGATGCACAGCTGGGCCCTATAGGTGGAGCGTGGGCGGCCCCGCCCACGCTCCACCTATCGGGTTAACCTGCGCAGTAAAGGGGCCCAGGCATCCACCTGTACGGCCAACAGCGCCACCTTGAAGCCGGTTATGCCTGTCCGCCACGCGGGGGACTGATCCCTGCAACACGAAATGTCCTATAACCCCCGTGTCTTGGCCCGGGATGGGGCGCGCGGGCGTGCGCGGGGATGTGCACGCGGACGGTTGGGACGGCGCGCGGGCATGCGTGGGGATGCACACGCGGACGGTTGGGACGGCGCGGGGGTGCCTGGGTATCGTGGGGATGCACACGGACGGATCCTCGTGTGTACTCTCACGCGGGAAAAGTGTCGATGTTCGCGCGGGCGTTTCCACTTTGGGCGGTTAGTTCGTACACTAAAGGGTGGATTTGACTGCTTGCTCTACAAGGGAGCGGGCGAGGAACGTCAGGAGCTATTCGTGTCGATTATTGACAAGATCCTTCGCGCGGGCGAAGGCCGCATGCTGCGCAGGCTGGATCGCCTTGCGTCGCAGGTTGATGCCATGCAGGAGGACTTCGAGGCGCTGACGGACGAGGAGCTGCAGGCCAAGACCCAGGAGTTCAAGGACCGCCTCGAGGAGGGTGAGACCCTCGATGACATCCTGGTCGAGGCGTTCGCGACGGTCCGCGAGGCCTCGTGGCGTATCCTGCGCATGCGTCCCTTCCATGTCCAGGTCATGGGCGGCATCGCCCTGCACCAGGGCAAGATCGCGGAAATGAAGACCGGTGAAGGTAAGACCCTGGTCGCCACGATGCCCTCCTACCTGCGTGCGCTGACCGGCAAGGGCGTGCACGTCGTGACGGTCAACGACTACCTGGCGAAGTACCAGTCGGATCTGATGAGCCGCGTGTATAACTTCCTGGGCATGACGTGCGGCTGTATCCTCGTGGGCCAGACGCCGGCCGAGCGCCGCGAGATGTACGCCTGCGACATCACCTATGGCACGAACAACGAGTTCGGCTTCGACTACCTGCGTGACAACATGGCGCAGGTTCCCGAGGACGTGGTCCAGCGCGGTCACGCCTTCGTCATCGTCGATGAGGTCGACTCGATCCTCATTGATGAGGCCCGTACCCCCCTCATCATTTCGGGCCCCGCGGACGGCGACCTGAACCGCTGGTACGTCGAGTTCGCGCGCATCGCGCGCCTGCTGACGCGCGACGAGGACTACGAGGTCGACGAGAAGAAGAAGACGGTCGGCATCCTGGAGCCGGGCATCGACAAGGTCGAGGACCAGCTGGGCGTGGAAAACCTCTACGAGGCCGCCAACACTCCGCTCATCGGTTTCCTGAACAATGCGATCCGCGCCAAGGAGCTGTTCTTCAGGGACCGCGACTACATCGTGGACGCCGGTGAGGTCCTGATCGTCGACGAGCACACGGGCCGCGTGCTGCCCGGGCGCCGCTACAACGACGGCATGCACCAGGCGATTGAGGCTAAGGAAGGCGTGGAAATCAAGGCCGAGAACCAGACGCTGGCCACGATTACGCTGCAGAACTACTTCCGTCTCTACCCCGAGGGGTCGCGCTCGGGCATGACCGGTACGGCCGAGACCGAGGCCGCCGAGTTCGCGTCGACCTACAAGATCGACGTCATCCCGATCCCCACGAACAAGCCGATGATCCGCAAGGACCAGCCCGACCTCGTCTACCCGACGGAGAAGGGCAAGCTTAACGCGATCGTTGAGGACGTCGTCGCGCGTCACGAGGCCGGCCAGCCTGTCCTCATCGGCACTGCCTCGGTCGAAAAGTCTGAGCTGCTCTCCCAGATGCTCAAGAAGAAGGGCATTAAGCACGAGGTGCTCAACGCCAAGCAGCACGCCCGCGAGGCCGAGGTCGTCGCGATGGCGGGCCGTAAGGGTGCCGTCACGGTGGCCACGAATATGGCCGGCCGTGGTACCGACATCATGCTGGGCGGTAACTCGGAGGTCATCGCTCAGAAGAACCTAGCCGCCGAGGGCCTGGATCCCAAGGAGAACCCGGAGGAGTACCGCGAGGCGTGGCCCGTGGCTCTCAAGGACGCGGAGGAGGCCGTCAAGGCCGAGCGTGAGGAGGTGCGCGAGCTGGGCGGTCTGTACGTGCTCGGTTCGGAGCGCCATGAGTCGCGTCGTATTGACAACCAGTTGCGTGGTCGAAGCGGTCGTCAGGGGGACCCGGGCGAGTCCCGTTTCTACCTGTCGATGGAAGACGACCTGATGCGTCTGTTCAACTCGGGCATGGCTCAGAGGATCATGGCGTCGGGCGCCTACCCGGAGGACCTGCCGCTGGAGAACCGCATCGTGTCGCGTTCTATCCAGTCGGCTCAGCACCAGGTGGAGGCCCGCAACTTCGAGATCCGTAAGAACGTCCTGAAGTACGACGACGTGATGACGGGTCAGCGCGAGACCATCTACGGTGAGCGCCGCAGGGTCCTGGAGGGCGAGGACATGAAGCCGCAGCTGCGGTCCTTCATGGAGTCCCTGGTCACTGGCCTGGTGGACGAGGCCGTGGCCGACAAGCCGGTTGACGAGTGGGATCTGCGTGCTCTGTGGGAGAATCTGCGCGGCTACTACCCGCCGTCGGTCACCCTCGAGGAGGTCGAGGAGGAGCACGGTGGCAGGAACTCCCTGATCCGCGACGACCTGGTGAACGAGCTCGTGGGCGATATCCACGCCGTCTACGAGGACACGGAGGATCGCCTGAACGCGAACCCGTTGGCGCAGGCGCAGCTGGGTGACGAACCCATGCGCACGCTGGAGCGTCGCGTCGTCATCTCCGTGGTGGACCGCCTGTGGCGCGAGCACCTGTACGAGATGGACTACCTGAAGGAAGGTATCGGTCTGCGCGCGATGGGTCAGCGTGACCCGCTCGTCGAGTACAAGGACGAGGGTGCTCAGATGTTCCAGGCGATGGTCGAGCGCATCCGCGAGGAGTCCGTCCAGCAGGTGTTCTCCTACGCTAAGCAGTTCGAGCGTGCCCTGGCTGCCGCCGAGGAAGAAGCGGGTAGCTCGATCGCCAGCGCGTCCGTTGCTCCGGCTGAGGTTTCCGAGGCGAGCGCCGAGCCCAGCGTCGAAGAGGTGGCTGCCGCTGAGTCTGCGGCGTCCGAGGCTGCGCGCGAGGCCGTTGCGCATGCCCGCTCCGTCATGGGCAACGTGGGACGACAGAAGGCGCCGAGCCGCGTGAGCTACAGCTCCGCCGAGGGCAGCGCCTCCGGCGCTTCGCCGTCTGGCGGCAACCGCGCGGAGCGTCGCGCTGCCGCTAAGAAGCGTCGCCGCCGCTGACTGTGTGCGATAACGGGTGAGGGGTTCTATCGAGAACCCCTCACCCGTTTTCTGTGCGCGCTCGCGCCCCGTTTGGCGCGTTAGGCGAGTTCGAGGGCGGTGGCCATCCAGCGTCCCCGGTATTCCTCAAGGCGCAGGGCCAGCGCGAAGGTGCGCGCGGCCGTGGCGACGATGACGGCGACTTCCGTGTGCCCGGTGTCGAGGGAGCACACGCGTACGTGTATCGCGGTGGCGCCACGGGCGCAGGGGGCGAGGTGGACGTTCGCGAGGGCTGAGTACAGGTCGGGCAGGAGCCAGCGGCGCAGTTGGGGCGCTTGGCGGGCTCCGGTGACGACCTCGACGATAGCGCGCGCCAGCGTCGCGGCCCAGGGACCGGGGTCGGGCAGCGCCTGGCTCTCGGGGGAAGCGTCGGCCAGGCAGACGAGGCGGGTGGAGGGTGCACGCAGGATCGGGCTCTGGGAGCTCCACCGGAACGGCGAGGATGGGCTGGGGTGGGAGAGCCCTGGCCTGGTGTGGTCGCGGGGCGCGGGTGCGCAGACGCTGCGAGGCTTGGGGGCGATGTGTGTGCTCATGGCAAGTCCTGGGGGATGGTGAGGCGCTGTCCGGGATAGATGAGGGAGGGGTTGGGGATCGCCTGGGCGTTGGCGGCGTGAATCGCCTGCCAGACCCGGGTGATCTGGGCGTCGTCGGCTCCGGGGCGCACGGCCTCGGCAATCGACCAGAGGGTGTCGCCCGGGGCGACCGTGTGGGTCTGGGGCGGATCGCTCGCGCCGCGCGAGGCCGCGTCGGGCGGTGCCGAAGAGGGGGCGGGTGCGACCGTCGGCGACGAGGCGGGGGTTGCGTCGGTTGCGTCCTGCGGGCTTGCCCCTGGGCTGGGGGAGGCGTCGGGCGTGTCCGCCCACGTCAGGGACATGTCGGGCGCGTCTGCGTCGCGGGGCGAGGCCAGGGCGGCACCGATCGGTGCGGCGGTGAGCATGGCCGATCCGATGAGGGCGCTGGCACCTGCGCGGGCAAGGAGGGATCGCGACAGGCTTGTCCCGAATCGAGTGACGAGGAATCTGGTGGCCCTGCGCAGGCCAGCGGGGGCCAGACGCAGGGTTGCCAGGTGCGCCAGGGCGGAGGAGAGAAGGCCCCAGCCCAGCAGCACGAGGCCGACAAGGGCGAGGATCCATACGACGAGTGTCTCGGGGGCGCTCGGGGTGATCGGCGGAGCTGCGTAGGCCAGGTAGGCGGCGTCGAGGAGTGCCAGGGGCGCGCCCGCAAGCCACAGGAGTGCGTCGGTCAGGGAGGCCTGACCCGGTTGAGAATCGGAATCATAAGTCATGAGGAACTCTTCATCGAGTGGGTGGATTCGATAGCGACTACTATCCACTTCTTGCGAATAGATGTCAATTGATATCAATTAATGTGATGCAAATGTGATGTGTGACGCACGCATGTGTGGCATTGTAAAGGCATGGATATGCATGCGTTCATGGATGAGTTGGAGGCGCGCTTCGATGAGGTGCGCAGTCGTGAGCTGGAAGAGCTCATCGATGAGCTCACCGATGCGGAGCGCGCCTCGGTCACCCTATCTGCGAGGCTCGCCGGTGCTGACGGCCTCGTCAACCTAGCGCTGCGCGGCGGAAGCGTCCTCGTTGGCCAGGTGCTTGACTCCACCCGCTCGTGGGTGCTGGTGCGCGAGGCGAGCGGTGACACTCTGGTCATGCTCTCGGCGCTTGTTGGCGCATGGCCGCTCGGGCGCAGCGTTGCGCGCGAGTCGTCCATTCGTGGCGGCGTCGGTGTTGGGCACGTGCTGCGTGAGCTGTGTGCTCGCGGGGTCGACGTCGCCATTGACTCAGACTGTGGTGACCACCGGGGGATCATCGACGCGGTCTATGCGGACCACGTCGATGTCGCCCTCAGCGGTGCGGTCGTCGGCTATGACGGCCGCGATGATCAGGAGGGGCAAACCGTGTCGCTGGCTCTTGCGGGGCTTCGTCGACTCCGCGTGTTGGGCCAGCGCTGGTGCGCCGACTATTGAGCGTGCTCCGCCTTCTGACGCTCGCGCGTCGCGGCGTACTGGTCCTGGATGAACTGCTCCAGGACGGACTCTTCGATCCTCCAGACGTGCTTGCCGCCCACCTGGATGGCGGGCAGTTCACCGGAGGAAACGAGGGCGCGGGTGGCTGACATCGTGAGATTCAGGGTCTCGGCGACGTCAGCGAGAGTGAGGAATCGTGTTGCCATGGCAACATGATATCAGTTGAGATCGTTTCGTTTAAATCGTTTGAGTCAGCAATTTTTCCGCATCTCGATCGGCTGATCGGGTCGGTTGATCTCGTTGAATATCCGACAACCTACCGCTTTCGCTCGGAACCGTGCATCATGGAAGGGTGAAACGCGTCTCAACTTCAATGTCGATTCCTGCGCGCGCCCCCGGCAAGATGGACCGTCGATTCATCATCGGCGTCGTCCTCATCATCGCGTCAGTGATCGCCTTTAGTGTCCTTGGCGGCTTCCTCCGGGGAGGAACCCGCGTCTACTCGGTGACGACCAGCATCGCCCCCGGCGAGGAACTGACGTCCGACAACGTTCGAGAGGTCTGGGTGTCCGTCGACACCTCCGTCTACGCTCCGACGACGGAGGCGCCCCTGGGTAGCCGCGCCGCGCGCGTGCTCACCCCGGGCCAGCTCGTCATGCGCGCGGACCTGGCCACGGGCGACCAGGCGAGCAGTGCCGATCCTGACGCGATGGTTCGCGTCGCCCTGACCGTGAACGCGGGACTGCCCGACGGGGTTGCCGATGGAACGCCGATCCGGCTGTGGTCCGTTCCCGCCCGTTCGCCTGCGGGTGGGGAGACGAAGGCCCGAGAGATCGACGGCACCTTCACCTTCGTGCGCTCCGTCGACTCCTCGAGCACAGGAGCCCGGCGTGGAACACGCATCGAAATCATGGCCAACGCGCAGTCGTTGCCCACTCTCCTGGCCTCACAGACCTCGACTGACCAGCTCGCCGCCGTTCCCGTGGGTGCCTCGTGAGCGCCGTGCACGGAGTCGTGATCCTGGCCGATCAGCGCTGGGAAGCGCCGATCATCCAGGCGATCCAGTCACGCTCCGACGCCCTGGCCATCGTGCGGCGCTGCGCCGATCTCGCCGAGGTGATCGCCGCGGCCCGTGCCGGCATTGCGGACCTGGCGGTCATCGACGGGGCCGACCCGGACCTGACCGCCGAGGCCGTGGCGTCCCTCCAGTCGGTCGGCATGGCGGTCGTCGCGCTGGCACCGCACGCGGAGCGCGCTCGCTTGCGTTCCCTGGGCGTGGCCTCGGTCGCCGCGCCCGCGAGCCCCGAGCAGGTCGTCAACTCGCTCATCGCAGCGACCCGCGCGCGCAGGACCAACCCGGCCACGGCCTCGGCCCCGCCACCCCCGCCGATGCCCACCGACCCGGGAACCGTGCTCGCAGTCTGGGGGACATCGGGGGCGCCCGGGCGCACGACACTGGCCGCCGGAATCGCGACGGCGCTGGCCAAGGTGGGCCCGACTCTGCTCATCGACGCCGACATCGCCAATCCGACCGTCGCCCACCTGCTCGGCCTGCCCGTGCACGCCTCGGGGCTGTCGATCCTGGCGCGCACGGCCTCGCGCGGGCCCCTGACCCCCGAGGACGTTGCGGGGGCGAGCGTGCGGCGAGCCGACAACCTTGCCGTCGTTACCGGCCTGGTCACCCCGCACCGCTGGCGCGAGGTGAGCCGCACGAGCATCGAAGCCATCGTCGGGGCAGCCCGCCTGTGCGCCCGCTACAGCGTCATCGACATTGCGGCCACCTCCCTGGAGAAAGCAACGCGCGGGGTCAACCGCGACGACGTGGCCCTGGGAGTCCTGGAGAGGGCCGATCGCCTCGTCATCGTGGCGCGCGGCGACATCGTCGGCATCAACCGGCTGTCTTTCCTGGCGCGCTGGTGGTCTGAGCAGGGGCGCGACATCCCCGTTGACGTTATCGTCAACCGCGTGAGCGCGGACGCGATCGGGGCGCGCCCGGTGGCCGCCCTCCAGGCCGCCATCGGAGCGTTCATGCCCGGGCGCATCTTCCACACCGTCAACGAGGATCCCGGCGTCGCCCGGGCCGCGCTGCGTGCCCAGGCCCTGGGTGACAAGGGCACCCGTTGCCAGGCAACCGACGCGTTGGAAGCGATTGTGGCCCAGTGGGTGCCTACACTGTGACCATGCGCGTCTACGTTCCCGCCGTCCTGTCCGACCTGTCCGTCCCCCTGCCGCCCGTGCGTGGCGGCGTGATCGCCGTGCCCGACGCGGCGATGAGCGCAGAGGACGTCGAGGTCCTCGAAGACGACGCGATCACCGAGGCAGCCCTGGCCTCCCTGGAGCAGGTACGCGAGGAAGGGGCGGAACCCGCGCGCATCGTCCTGGCAGTCGACACGCCCACCTCCACGACGCTGAGCCCCGGCGAGGCCATCGAAGCCAACATCTTCACCGCCCCCGCCTTCGAGTACACGTGGTCGGACGTGGCAGCCATCCTCGCGGACCTGCCTGACGCCGGGCCCGCCGTCGCCGCCGTTGTGGCCGCCCAGACGCAGGAGGAAGCCGACGAGGCCGTGGCCGCCCTGTGGGAATCCTCCCTGGCGTGGTTCGACCGCTCCGAGCGGCCCGACGTGCTCGCGTTGCACCGCGGATAGCTACCGGCACCCGGTTGACGCGTCAGCCCCTGCGCATCCAGCCATAACACTCAGCACCCTCGCGGCCGTCGGCCGCGAGGGTGACGTGCTTGCTAGGCGCGCACGGAACCCACGCGACGTGTGGCATCGGGCCGCGCACCGATGTCCGCCCGCTTCAGATTCCTAGGCGCGCACGCGCAGCGTTGAGCCGCCGTCCTCGAGCGGACGCACCTGGATCTGGTCGGCGATCTGCGTGGCCATCTCCTCCACGTGCGAGATGACGCCGACCGTGCGGCCCGCGCAGCGCAGGGCCTGGAGCTGCTCCATGACGAGCGAAAGCGTGTGCGAGTCCAGCGACCCGAAGCCCTCGTCGATGAACATAGTGCGCAGCTCGACCCCGCCGGCCTCCGCCGAGACGACGTCGGCCAGGCCGAGTGCCAGGGCGAGGGACGTGTAGAAGGTTTCCCCGCCCGACAGCGTGCGCGGGCTGCGCGTCGCATCCGTGTCGTGGTCGATGATTGCCAGGCCGAGGCCGGACTTGCGCGATGCCGTGCCGTCGTCGGGGATCGCCACCAGCTCGTAGCGCCCCGAGGAGATGCGCTCCAGGCGCGGGTTCGCGGCGGCCAGCACCTCCTCTAGACGGGCAATGAGCACCCAGGCGGACAGGGGAGTGGAGGCGAGGTTGTCCGGTCCGGAGGCCGACGCGATGTCGGCCAGGCGACGGATCGGCCCGGCCTGGGCGCGGGCCTGTGCGAGCTCAGCCAGCGCGTCTTGCAGCGATGCGCGTGCGGAGTCGAGCTGTGCGCAGTGCTGCTCCAGCATGCCCGCCGCCCTCGCCATCGCGGTGGCCTCCTCGTCCGCGCGGCGCGAGGCCTGCGCGAGCGCCTCGACGTCGGGCGCGGGGGTGGCCGCGGCGCGCGTGAGGCGTTCGGAAGCGAGAGCCTCACGCACCGCGAACAGCTCCTTGTCGTGTGTGGCGACGCGATCCTCCATGGCCTCCACCTGGGAGAGGGGACGCAGAGCCTCGCGCCACGAGTGATCCTCCAGGCCCTGCGCGTCGAGGGCTTCGGAGAGGGAGCCACGAGCCTGCGCGTGAGCCTCCCGTGCGTTCACCCAGTCGGTGCAGGCGCCAGCGAGGGCGGCCATGCGGTGCGCGCGGCGATCGAGGTCCGTCGCCCGAGCGTCCAGAGACTCAAAACCTGCGCGCTCGGCCTGCACACGCTCGGTGGCGCTGGCCAGCGCGGACTCGCGTTCGCGTAGCGTCGATGCGAGAGAAGCGGCGCTCTCGCGCGCGGCGGCCAGGGTGTCCGTCAAGCCGGCGAGGCGTGTGCGCTCCTGGGACAGGGCGGCCTCGACGTGGGCGATCTGCGGGCCGAGAGCCTCGAGCTTCTCAACGACAGCGGCGGCTTCGTCCCGCTGGGATTCCAGCATGGGCGTGGGCGCGCCGGCGACCTCGTTGAGCTGAGCGATGCGGCGCACGAGGTCCTGGTGGCGGGACTGCGCGTCGCGCAGCGCGTTCTCGGCACGGTCGCGCTCCTGGTCAAGCTGTGCGACCTGCTCGCGGGTGATCTGTCCGTCGGCTGCCGGTGCCGGGTTGGGGTGCTCGGTGGACCCGCACACCGGGCAGGGAACGTCCTCCTCAAGCTCGGCCGCCAGGGCCGAGGCGCTCTGTGCGATCCACAGGTCGTGGCCGTCCGCGCACGCCGCGTTCGCGAGCTTGGCCGCGACCGTCGCCTCGCGCAGGTCGTCGGATGCCCCCAGGAGAGCCGAACGCAGGAGGTCGGCTTGCATGGAGGCGTCCAGGCGCTCGTGGAGGGCACGCAAGGTGGAGGCGGCCTCGGGCAGGGTGTCCGCGTCCGCGCGCATGAGCGACAGCGCCGCACCGGCTTGCTCGATGGCCTGCGGGAGGGACTCTCGCTCGGCCTCGATCGACGCAACGCGCGCGGTGGCCTGCTCGTAGCTTGCACGCAGAGAATCAATCTGAGCGCGCAGCTCGGGCAGGGAACGCTCCGTCGACAGGGCCTCCTGGAGGCCGCCTCGCACGCGCGTTGCTTCGTCGCGCTGGGCCTGAGCGCGCTCGCCGAGAGCGGCCACGGCCTCGGCGGACAGGGAAGACGGATCGAGGTCCGACCTGTCTTCGAGCGCGGGAGACAGGGCGACGACCTGATCGCCGGCCGCATCCAGGCGCGCCCGCGCCGAGGCCTCGGCCTGGTCGTAGGGGAGCACCGCAAGCGCCCGGCGTGCCAGGCGCGCGCATTCCCGGTCGGCGTCGATGGCCTCCTGCGCAGCCGTCAGCTCGGCGAGCATCGCAGACGCGCGCGCGTGTTCGGCCTGGTCGGCGGCCAGGGAACGCCCCTGCGCCAGCGCCTCGGCGGCCTCGCGCGCAGCCAACGCGGACGCCTGAGCGACGCGCTGGGTCTGTGCATGAGCCTCGCGCGCGCGATCGCACGCCGTGCGCACCCATGCCGTCACCGCGCTGGAATCCTCCGCGCCGGCATCGAGCAGGGCGGCCTCATCGGCCCGAGAGATACGCTCCCCGGCACTGCCATCGTGGAACACGTCGTCATCGCCGAAGGCCCCATCCAGGGAACGCACGCGCTCGAAAGCACTGACGGCACCCACGCGCCGCTCCTCGATGCCGCGCTTGGACGACGCGGCGGCCTCGGCCAGCGCCTTCGTGAAATCCGCGTAGATCTGCGTGTCGAAAATGTCGCGCAGGATCTGCTCGCGCGCCTCGGAGGTGGCCGTGAGGAACTGGGAGAACTTGCCCTGGGGGAGCACGATGGTCTGGAGGAACTGGTCCTTATCCAAGCCGACGATCGTCGGGATCTCATAGCCCACGTCGCGCGGACCCGACGCGATGGCCTCGACCGTGCGCCAGCCGTCGGGGGCGTCCGGATCCTCCACGACGCGCGTGAGCGTTGACTTCGAGTTGCGCTGCGACTTCTTGCCCGCCGGGGTGTATGCGGGCGTGCGGCTTACGCGGTAGATGCCCGTGGCCACCTCGAAGACCAGGTCCGCTTCCGAGGGGTCCGAGTCCGATATGTGGTTGGAACGCAGCCGATCCTTGGAGGCGTCCTTCGTGCGCGCCACGTCCCCGTACAGGGCGAAGGTGATCGCGTCGATGATCGTGGACTTGCCCGCGCCCGTGGGCCCCTCCAGCAGGAAGAGCCCCGAGTCCTCGAAAGCTGTGAAATCGATCGTGTGCGCACCGGCGAAGGGACCGATGCCCTGAATACGCAGCCAACGAATCTTCACTGCATGTCCTTTCCTCGAAGCTGGGCCCACACATCCTGGGCGAGGCGGCGCTCCTGATCCGATAGCGGCCGCCCACCCACGGCCTCGTAAAACTCCTCGGTGACCTCGCGCGGGTCCCGGGAGGGGCGCACCTGGCGCGCGGGTGCGAGCGTGGGGGTCTGGGCGGGGCGGTGCACGACCACCAGCGCGTCAGGGTAAACCGCGCGGACGCGCGGCACCATGCGCTCGGGGCGGGCATCATCCGTGACCGTGATCGACACGTACGAGGCCTGGGCCTCCTGATCGGGGTTCGTGATCAGCTCGTCCATGGTTCCCTCGAGCACGCAGATCCCGTGCAGCGTCGGAATGGGAACCGCCTCGATGTCGGTGACCGAGGTGGCGTCCGTGGTCACGAGGGTGACGGACTTGGTGGCGCCGGCCTCGGAGAACGAGTAGGCGATCGGCGATCCCGCGTAGCGGATCGGCACCGACGCCCCCGCGATGTCCTGCGGACGGTGCAGGTGCCCGGCGGCCACGTAGTCCAGGCCGTGGGCCAGGGGCTCCTCGCCCCCGAGCGTGTCGAAGATGTCGGCGGACACGGAGGGCACGCCGCCGACCTGAATATCGCGTTCGGAGTCCGAGGCCTGGGCCCCCGTCACGAACGCGTGCGGCATCGCGATGGCCGGGCGCTCGTCGCCCGCGTCGCGCCGGGCCTCCAGATCCGCGCGCACCCGGCGCAGGGCCGCCGCTAACACCGCCTGGTGGGAACGCGGCAGGGGAGCGGGCAGGACGCCCTGCCCATCCGGGGGCAAATCCGACAGCGACTGGCGCACGAGGTCCGGCTCCAGGTAGGGGATCGGGTAGATGAGGGCGCCGCCGGCCTCGACCGGCAAACCGATCGCCTCCGGATCCGTCACCACGTGCAGGGAAGGGATGAGCATGTCGGCGAACAAGCCCAGACGCGCCGCCCCGTCGTGATTCCCCGACGTCAAGATGACCGTCGTAAGCGCGGTCAGCTCGCGCAGGGCGCGGCGCATCCGCGCGAGCGCATCCACGGGCGGCACCGCGCGGTCGAACACGTCGCCCGAGATGAGCACGGCGTCCACGCCGCGCTCCCGGACCAGTTCGACGAGCCAGTCAATGAAGGCATCCGCGGAATCCGCCAGAGACTGCCCGTGCAGCGTGCGCCCCAGGTGCCAGTCGGAAGTGTGCAGAATCAACATGTCCCCAGTGTGGCAGAGGGCGCCCACATTTGCGTCCGTCACATACGCTTGGAGGGCGGACACGCGCTGCGCTGTTGCTCCCAGCCGATAGCATGGTGGGCATGACAAAGCCCTTCCTCATGCTGACCTCGCGCGACGACGGCCCCGTGCTGGCCTCGGAAAGCGCCGACCTGCCGCGTTTCTCGGGACTGACTCCGGGCCAGGTCCACCAGGTGCGCATCGAAAGGGAGTTACCCGACCTCGACCTGTCCGATTACTCGGGTGCGTTTGTCTGCGGGTCACCCTGGGATGCGAACGCCGACGACCACCTCAAGGAAGACCGCCAGGTGCGCGCCGAGGCCTGGCTGCGTTCCTTCTACGACCGTGCGCTCGCGGAATCCTTCCCGATCCTGGGGCTGTGCTACGGGCTGGGCACCCTCACCCTGCACCTGGGTGGCGTCATCGACACCCATCACGGCGAGGAAATCAGCGGCATCGCCCTGACGAAGACCGACGCGGGCCGCGACGACCCGCTCCTAGAGGGCACGCCCGACCGCTTCCACTCCTACGTCGGCCACCACGAGGCCGTGCGCGAGCTGGCCCCCGGCATGCAGGTCCTCCTGGCCGGCGACGACACCCCGATCCAGATGGTGCGCGTGGGCGAGGCCGCGTGGGCGACCCAGTTCCACCCCGAGATGGACCTTGAGGGCGTCAACGTGCGCATTGACCAGTACGCGGGCCGCTACTACCCGGTGGAGAAAGCCGAGGCCATCCGCGCCCAGGTCGCAACCGTGGACACGGACCCCTCGCGTCTCATCCTGCGTAACTTCGTACGCCGTTTCCAGCGCTGAGTGCCGCCCGGCGGGCGGGGCCGTGCGCCCAGGCCGCTGCTCTACCGGGCCGGGGGGAATCAGCCCGCGGCGGCGCGACCGTTCCTTAGCGATGGAACGTATGAGCGGGAAGGTGGCCGCCAACTCGGCACCCATGACGTCGAGTTGGCGGCCACCACCGTGGATGGG
>ERZ773001.207-NODE-207-length-25396-cov-18.3942_pt1 | contig 25396 bp, 19 predicted proteins | sample MGYA00511673_ERZ773001 | MGnify/ENA primary metagenome ERZ773001 (study PRJEB29015, sample SAMEA2738091) | human oral metagenome | biome: human oral; feature: human-associated habitat; material: saliva | place: China | collected 2162 ... | reverse complement strand
AGATTGGGGAACAACAAAAACTAGCTCGTACAGGTATCTATTTGGAAAAAGTAGGTCATGTATTAGAAAGCAATATCGATGAAGCTGAGGAACTCTTAAAAACCATGACCGAGACAGGAGATAAACTATTTCAAACGGTCTTCTTGATTGGTGTTTTTGGTCAGGATGAAGAAGAACTCAAACAAGCCCTAGACACGATTCAACAAGTGGCCGGCTCAAATGACCTAATGATTGATAAACTTCCATATATGCAAGAAGCAGCCTTTAATAGTTTGCTGCCATTTGGTTGTGATTTTTTAGAGGGAGTATCACGGAGTTTATTAACGTCCAATGTAGCAGTGAACTCTCCATGGACTTCAGTAGACTTACAAGACCGCAGTGGGAAATATTACGGTATCAATCAAATCTCAAGCAATATTATTACCATTGATCGAAGCCTATTAAATACACCGTCTGGTCTGATTTTAGGGACATCTGGAGCTGGGAAAGGGATGGCAACCAAGCATGAAATTATCACGACCAAAATCAAAGAATCTGGTGAAAATACTGAAATTATCATTGTGGATCCCGAAGCAGAGTACAGTGTCATTGGACGGGCTTTTGGTGGAGAAATGATTGATATTGCGCCCGATTCCCAAACCTATCTCAATGTCCTTGACTTGTCTGAGGAAAATATGGATGAGGATCCTGTAAAGGTAAAATCAGAATTTCTTTTATCCTTTATCGGTAAGTTATTGGATAGAAAAATGGATGGGAGAGAAAAATCGATTATCGACCGAGTTACGAGACTCACTTATCAGTCATTTAAAGAGCCTTCTTTGGAAGAATGGGTCTTTGTCTTGAGCCAACAACCAGAAGAAGAAGCGCAGAATTTGGCACTTGATATGGAACTGTATGTCGAAGGTTCTCTTGATATTTTTTCTCATAAGACCAATATTCAGACAGGATCTAATTTCTTAATCTATAACGTTAAAAAGTTAGGAGATGAGCTGAAACAAATCGCTCTTATGGTAGTGTTTGATCAGATATGGAATCGTGTTGTTCGGAACCAAAAATTAGGGAAGAAGACCTGGATTTATTTTGATGAAATGCAACTTCTCTTATTAGATAAATATGCCAGTGATTTCTTCTTTAAATTGTGGAGTCGTGTCAGAAAATATGGAGCCAGTCCGACTGGGATAACCCAAAATGTCGAAACCTTATTGTTAGATCCAAATGGTAGACGGATTATTGCAAATAGTGAATTTATGATTCTCCTCAAGCAAGCAAAAAATGACCGAGAAGAATTGGTTCAACTCTTAGGATTGTCAAAAGAACTTGAAAAATACCTAGTCAATCCAGAAAAAGGTGCAGGACTGATAAAAGCTGGTTCCGTTGTAGTTCCCTTTAAAAATAAGATTCCTAAAGGTACTCAATTGTTTGATATCATGAGTACAGATCCTGATAAAATGGCTTCTAATTAAGGGGAAGGTAAATGAAGGATAAAAGAGAAATCATACGTGCACGAAAGGCATTTAGAAGAAGTCTAAAAGATGAGAAGATATTCTTGAAAAAAGGAAAGAAGGAGGTGAAGAAACAGAAAAAAGATTCCGCTGTACTGGATGAAAAAAGATGGAAAAAAGAGATAAAGGAAAAGTTAGAGGAGATGAGAGAAGCTTCAAACGCTAGAGTAAAACAAGCAAATGAAGACTACAATCATATTCTTCAAAATAGTCCTCCATCTCTTTTAAATCGCAAAGAACTAAGAGACAGACGGTTGCCTCATGCTAGGAAACGATTGAAAATAGCCAAGAAGCAATTTAGAGAGGCCAAGGTAGAAGCAAAAGAAGAAAGAAAAGAGAGTCGTAAAGAAAGAAAAACCAATCAAAAATTTCTTTACGGTCAGGAATCGAAAAATAAATCTAATTTTTTCTTTCAAGGGAAGAGTTTAGAAGAATTAAAAGCTAAGAAAGAAGTCAAGGCCGCAAAAGAGAATCTAAAATCTACTAAACAAGCCTATAAGTCCAAAAAAGTCAGTAGGAAAGCCAAAACTTTTCTTTATGTCCTTGGACGTGAAGGTGGAGAGTTAGCTTCAGAAAATGAAGATTTAGAAGCTTATCGCACTCTACAAGAGACCATTAGAAAAGGGAAACGCTACAGTCGGATTTCTTATAACCTTGGAAAAGCTAGTGTCAAAACAGGACAAGCAACAGGTCGTTTTACCAAGAAAAGACTGACCAACACAAAAGAGCGATACCATCATTTTAAGGATGGAAAAGGATGGAAACTAGCGAAAGATAATCCAAGTTCCTTTAAAAATCGGTTTCGAAAATTAAAGAAACAAGGTCTTACAAGTGTCCGAAATATCTATCAAAAACTAAATGCAGCCTTTTCCTTCTTTACATTTGCGGCTGGAAATCCTGTAACCTGGATAGTTGGAGGAATAGTCTTTCTTCTTTTACTTATAATGAGCTTCTTTTTAGGATTTTCATCTGCTAGTTTGATTCAACAAGATGAATTTGAATTAACAAAAGCTTATACCCACCTAACTTGGGAAGATGCAGAACATACTCGCACGAATGACAAAGGAATTACTTATTACACAAAAGTTGATGATGTGATGGGGTATATGAACTTTAAATTCCATGACTATGAGTTACACAAACCAGTTCACTTATTTAGTTCAGAAACTTACAAGGATTATCTGTCTACTTTGTGGCATGATTTAAACGATGGGGATGATTTGAAATCCATGCAAGACCTCTATGAAACTCCTAAGTATAAACTATCGAAAGACGATCAAGAGGAAATAAAGGAACTAAAAGAAGAGGGTGTCTATGCTTCCATGCAGGAATTGGACAATCCATTTGAGGGGAAAAGCAACGAAGATAGTCTAACCATGACTTATCGTTATGGATACTATGATTTAGACGGAAAACCTACTCTTCAGGAGTATATTCTACTAGAAGCGAAGGCTCACCAAACGATTGTCGCACCAATGGATGGAGTTGTATCTCTAGATGGAGATGATGTTATTCTCACTAACGGAAAAGGAGAGAATGAGAGTCGATTGACCTTGTATTCTATTCATAATGGCCGTGCGATTGAGGGGACAAGAGTCCTAACGGGTGATATTATTGGTGAAACACCAGACGATACAGGTTTGAAAGTTTCCTATCAAAAGTATAAAAACAAGAAAGAAAAATTGGTGTATGTTAATCCGCAATTTTATTTTCCAAAAGTCATTCAACTTCAGACCACTATCTTACCAGCCATTGGTCAGTTTGGTGGGGATGAGTTTAAACGAGCAAAACATATTTATGAGTTTTTGAAATCTCAAGGGGCAAGTCCCCAAGCCATTGCGGCAATTTTAGGAAATTGGTCGGTAGAGTCTTCTATTAATCCTAAACGAGCTGAAGGAGATTATTTATCTCCTCCTGTTGGCGCTACCGATTCCTCATGGGATGATGAAAGCTGGTTAGCGATTGGAGGTCCAGCCATTTATAGTGGTGCTTATCCTAATATTCTTCATAGAGGTCTAGGTTTAGGGCAATGGACAGATACCGCAGATGGATCAACACGGCATACAGCCTTGTTAAATTATGCACGCACCCAAAATAAGAAATGGTATGATTTAGACCTACAACTTGATTTTATGCTTCATGGGGATAGTCCTTACTATCAAAGTTGGTTAAAGGATTTCTTTAAAAATACAGGCAGTGCAGCCAATCTGGCCCAACTCTTCCTCACCTATTGGGAGGGAAATTCTGGTGACAAACTACTGGAAAGACAAACCAGAGCAACGGAATGGTATTACCAAATTGAAAAAGGCTTTAGTCAAACAAATGGAGGACAGGCAAAAAGTGATCCACAATCCCTTGAAGGGGTTCGTGGGGACTTGTATGATCATTCTGTTCCTGGTGGTGGAGATGGTATGGCCTATGCCTATGGACAATGTACATGGGGTGTTGCGGCTCGTATGAACCAGTTAGGATTAAAGCTAAAAGGTAGAAACGGAGAGAAGATTTCAATCATTAATACCATGGGAAATGGTCAGGACTGGGTTGCGACAGCTTCAAGTCTTGGTGGAGAAACGGGTTCCACACCAAAAGCAGGTGCTATTGTTTCCTTTGTAGGAGGTACACATGGTACACCAGCCAGCTATGGTCATGTGGCTTTTGTAGAGAAGGTCTATGATGATGGTTCTTTCCTTGTGTCTGAAACCAACTATGGGGGCAACCCTAACTATACCTTTAGAAAAATTTCGCAAGCAGATAGTGCCATCAGTTTTGCTTATACGACCAAATAGAAGAGTTTACACTTGAAATTGTAGCTATTTAAAGATACAATATGTCTATAAATGAGTGGTTGGCTCATGGTCAATCTGATAGTAATCTTGGACATAAGGGCCAAGCGGTGGCGGACACCAGAACAAAATCCGAAAGCAATCTTGGACGTAAGGGCCAAGCGGTGGCAGACACCAGAATAAACCGACTGACTAGGTGGCTTACAGGTTCTGTAAGTCATCTTTTTTTCTTTGATAGTAACGTTTTATCATTTTAAGGAGAACGCAGTTTTGGCTCGTTCTCTTTTTTGTTGTGATACTTCTTTCAAGGAATATTTGGTAGGATTGGAGTGAAAAAAGATTAACTAGGAAAGAAGGAAGTATATGGAAGTCATTTATCAACGTGATTCGGATCAAGATGGATTAACTGATGCTCAAGAATTGGCGCTAGGAACCAATCCTCTTAGCGCAGATTCTGATGGTGATGGTCGTTCAGATTTAGTGGAAGTAGAAGAAGGAACCAATCCCTTAGAAAAGGATTTACAAGACATAGACCAAACAAGTATCACTGAACCGTCCTCAGTATTTATGGAAATGAAACAAAAGATTTCAGATATGATGGAGAGTCACTACAAGGAATTTATACAGGCTCTGATTAGTATTGAAACAGGGATTGAAAACCAACAAGACTTAGAAGACTTATATACTTACTACATGAGAACGGATGCCGTTTCTCTTTTATCTAGTGATTTAGAAATCAGTCCTCAAGAGGTTGAAATGGAGATAGAGTTGTAGGGGAATCATGTGATTCTCCTATTTTCGTATAGGTGAAAGGAGCGAGTATGGAAGTAATACAATTATTGGCTATGTTTCGTGGAACAATTCCAAAAGATAGAGAGAAAATGGACTTATTTCTTCGTTATCAAGCGCAACATTTTGATGAGAAATGGCAGGATTTGGTAGAGAGTTTTTTGACTGAAGAGGGCAAGATAGAAGAGATACCTCATGTCTATTCGTTTCATCAAGATATTATTTCTTTCCTAGAGGCCAGTTCTGAAAATAATGACCAAGATTTAGAAAGTTACACAAGAAATTTTGGACAAGCAGGTCTAAGTAAATTATCTCAATTAAGTAATTTTGAGAAAAACTTGGTGCTAGAAGTCGCAACCTATAATCTTTTCACTCGATTTTACATCCAATCTGAAAAAGAGAAGCTAACACCATTAAGTGAGCTTGTATTTCATCAGAATCAGGATGTCAATTTAGTCAATGTCTATCGGGTTGCGAATAATCTATCTGACCGCATTAGTAGAGATATAGAGGAGTTTCTTCTAATGGTTGATTCCAAAGAACTAAAAAAAGAAGTTCTTGAGATTCATTTTGAAGAAAAAGAAGGAGATGTTCTAGCCTATTTGGGTTCAGAATTGTTGGCTACTTTAGATATCGTTACGGATCTTGTCCATCATGAAGAAAACTACACACAACTCCCACTGACACAAAAGCTGAAGATTATTACTTATTTTGATGAAGTAAAGGCTATAAGAGAAAAGTCTAAGCAAGTAGAGGAAGCAGTCTTACCTTTAGATAATATTGACCAGGTAGAAGAAAATGTGGAAGTTCATTCCCTATCTAAAGTAGATAAAATTGTAGAAGAAGCTTTGAGGGAATATCCGATTGGTTCACAAGTAAGTTATAAAGGACAAGTATTTCAGTTGGTTTCAATTGAAAATGCACAGTTAAATGGCTTAGTTCGCCTAGAGCTATTCAATGATTCCAACCAGTTATTTGAAGAGAATCCTATCTTATACTTGAACAGTTTAGAAGAGATTGAACAAGTATTGTCTCATGTAAAACTTGAAAAAGAAGATTCAGAGATTGAGATGGATTCATCAAGTGAAAGTCAGGAAATAGATTTGTTTTCCTATCTGGAAGAAGAAAAGGAAAAGGATAATGAAACAGAATCAACACCACTTATTTCAAGTATAGAAGAGTTGGATATTCCTGTTCAAGATTTTGTTTTTCCAGATGATTTAGAGAACTTTTATCCTAAGACAAATCGAGAAAAGATTGAAACGAATATCGCCGCAATTGAACTTGTTAAAAGATTAGAAAAAGAGGGACGACAAGCGAATCCAGAAGAACAAGAGCTACTAGCCAAGTATGTCGGCTGGGGTGGTCTTGCCAATGAATTTTTCGATGAACTCAATCCAAAGTATGAAGCAGAACGTTTAACTCTTAAGAGTTTAGTAAGTAAATCAGAATACTCCACCATGAAACAAAGTTCTATCACAGCCTACTATACAGACCCAATGATTATTCGCCAGATTTGGCAAAAATTACTGGATGATGGTTTTGAGGGAGGGAGGATATTAGATCCTTCTATGGGGACTGGGAACTTCTTTGCGGCGATGCCTAGCAGTATACGAGAGAAATCAGAACTCTATGGGGTTGAATTAGACAGTGTGACAGGCGCAATCGCAAAACAGCTCCACCCCAATACCCATATTGAAGTGCGAGGATTTGAAGAAGTTCCCTATCAAAATAATAGTTTTGATTTAGTCTTAACGAATGTTCCTTTTGGAAATTTTCGCATTGCCGATAAAAACTATGATAAACCTTACATGATTCACGACTACTTTGTCAAACACTCACTTGATTTAGTAAGAGACGGAGGACAAGTGTCGATTATCTCATCTATCGGGACAATGGATAAGCGGACAGATAATGTCTTACAAGAGATTAAAACCAACACTCATTTTTTAGGGGGAGTCCGTTTGCCAGATACGGCTTTTAAAAGCATTGCAGGTACTCGAGTGACCACAGACCTCCTCTTCTTTCAAAAGGATCAAACAAAGAATCTTAATGAGGAGGAACTTGTCTTTAGTGGCTCTATTCCCTTTGAGGAGGATAAGCGTGTCTGGATCAATCCTTATTTTGATGGGAAATACAATACACAAGTTTTGGGTCAATATGAGGTACGAAATTTTAATGGAGGAACCCTCAATGTTAAGGGGGTATCAGAAACATTATCTACTGTCATAATGAAAGCATTAGAGAATGTAGAAGCACCTAAACAAATTGACAATTCTTTGAAAGCACCTGTTTTTATCCAAGAAGAAGTGGATAATTCTATCCCAAGTCGTATACGTGAGGACTTAGCGCTCTATTCTTTTGGATATGAGGGAAATCAAATTTATTACCGAGATACGCATGGCATTCGGAAAAGTTCAAAAGTAGACGAAATTAGTTACTATGTAGACGAGAAGGGAGATTTTAAAGCTTGGGACAGTTCTTTGTCTGAACATAAAATAGACCGATTCGTGCAACTTCATTTGACAGATGAGGAAGCACTAGATGTATACAAATCGGAAGAAGCGAGTAAAAGAGGGAAATATAAGGGCTTGTTCAAAAAAACTGTCTTTTATGAAAGTCCCTTATCGGATAAGGACATTAGTCGCATTAGGGGAATGGTTGATTTAAGAGAGACCTATCAAGGCTTAATTGAAATTCAACGTCATCCAGATTATAGTCGGACAGATTTTCAGGTATTACTTAGTAAACTCAATCGTGACTATGATCGCTTTGTAAGTCAATTTGGATACTTGAATGCCTCAGTCAATCGGAACTTATTTGATAGTGACGATAAGTATTCTTTACTAGCAAGTTTAGAAGATGAATACATTGATTCTAAAGATCAGAAAGTAAAATATAAAAAATCTTTAGCCTTTGAGAAAGCATTGGTTAGGCCGGAGAGAGTGATTACAAGAGTATCAACGGCTTTAGATGCCTTAAACTCCAGTTTATCGGATGGTAGAGGGGTTGATTTAGACTATATGGTATCAATTTATCCCGAACATAGCCAAGCTGCTATTTTAGATGAGTTAGGTGACCAGATTTTAATGGATCCAGAAAGCTATTTAAGAGGGGAAAGAAAATATCTTTCTAAGAACCAGTTTTTATCAGGAGACATTCTCAACAAGATAGAAGTAGTTCAACTATTAGTAGAGGAAAACAACCAAGAATATGATTGGAACCATGCTTTAGATTTGTTAGAATCTGTTCGCCCTCCAAGGATTCATCTGGCAGATATTGAGTTTAAAATAGGGTCACGTTGGATTCCTCAATCCGTTTATGGTAAATTTGCCTTTGAATGTTTTACCAATCGTGAATTTGAATTGTCTTCGCCAGATGTTGAACAAGTCATTGAAGTGAATCCTGTCGATGGCCAGGTTCATTTAAGGACATCATTTGCTTATCGCTATCCAAGTGCTAAAGATAGTAGTCTTGGAGTTAGTGGGTCACGTTATGATACAGGAAGAAAGATTTTTGAGAATTTACTTAATTCGAACCAACCGACGATTACCATGACTGTTACGGAAGCAGAAAAGAAAAAGACCATCACAGATTTGGAAAAAACCTCTGTTCTAAGAGCAAAAGAGCAGCATTTACAAGAGCTCTTTCAAGAATTTGTCTCACGGTATCCAGAAGTCCAACAAGTCATTGAGGAAAGCTATAATCGTCTTTATAATCGAACGGTTAGTCGAGAGTATGACGGTAGCCATCTAGTCATTGATGGCTTGGCACAAAACATCAGTCTTCGCCCTCACCAAGAGAATGCCATTCAAAGAATTGTAGAAGAAAAAAGAGCCTTATTAGCTCATGAGGTAGGTTCAGGAAAGACCTTGACCATGCTTGGTGCTGGGTTTAAATTAAAGGAGTTGGGGATGGTTCATAAGCCCTTGTATGTAGTGCCCTCTAGTTTGTCTGCTCAATTTGGCCAAGAAATCATGAAATTTTTCCCTACTAAAAAAGTCTTTGTGACCACTAAGAAAGATTTTGTGAAGGCGAGAAGAAAACAATTTGTTTCTCGTATTATTACAGGAGATTACGATGCCATTGTCATTGGGGATTCTCAATTTGAAAAAATCCCTGTCAGTAAGGAAAGACAGATGAACTATATAGAGGATAAACTCAATGAACTACGAGAGATTAAAACACATTCTGAAAATAAGTATACCGTTAAAGAAGCAGAACAATCAATAAGTGGTCTAGAGAAACAATTGGAAGAACTCCAACGTTTCAATCGTGATAGTTTTATTGATTTTGAGAACTTAGGAATTGATTTTCTCTTTGTGGATGAAGCACATCACTTTAAAAATATACGTCCAATTACTGGACTTGGAAATGTAGCAGGGATTACCAATACAACGTCTAAGAAGAATGTGGATATGGAAATGAAGGTTCGACAGATTCAGGAAGAACATGATTTTAAAAATATTGTCTTTGCGACAGGAACACCTGTTTCAAATTCAATTAGTGAGCTGTATACTATGATGAACTACATTCAACCTGATATCTTAAAACGCTATCAAGTTAATTATTTTGACTCATGGGTAGGTGCTTTTGGAGAAATTCAAAACTCTATGGAATTAGCTCCTACAGGGGATAAGTACCAACCTAAGAAACGATTTAAAAAGTTTGTCAATCTACCTGAGTTGATGAAAATCTATAAAGAAACAGCCGACATTCAAACACAAGATATGTTGGATTTACCTGTTCCAGAAGCTCATATTATCCCTATTGAGAGTGAGTTAACTGAAAACCAGAAACTCTATCTAGAAGAATTGGTTATGAGATCAGATGCGGTCAAATGTGGAACAGTTGATCCGAGTCAGGATAACATGTTAAAGATAACAGGAGAAGCACGGAAACTAGCTATTGATATGCGTTTATTGGACTCTAGTTATAGTCTAGCAGACAATCATAAACTGCTTCAGGTAGTGGATAATGTTGAGAGAATTTATCGTGAAGGAATGGAAAATAAGGCTACTCAGATGATTTTTTCAGATATTGGAACACCTAAGAAAAAGGACAATGGCTTTGATGTTTATTCTGAGATTAAGGCTTTATTAGTTGATAGAGGAATCCCTAGTAAGGAAATTGCCTTTGTACATGATGCCAATAGTGATGAAAAGAAGAATAGTTTGTCTCGAAAGGTCAATGCAGGAGAGGTGCGGATTCTCCTTGCCTCAACTGAAAAAGGAGGAACAGGTTTAAATGTTCAGAGCAAGATGAAAGCAGTTCATCACCTGGATGTCCCTTGGAGACCAAGTGACATTCAGCAACGCAATGGACGTATTATCCGACAGGGAAATGAAAACAAGGAAGTGGATATTTACCACTACATTACAAAAGGTTCATTTGATAATTATCTATGGGCAACTCAGGAGAACAAACTCCGTTATATTAAGCAGATTATGACTTCTAAGGAGCCGATTCGTGCTGCAGAAGACATTGATGAGCAGACCATGACAGCTTCTGATTTTAAGGCACTAGCAACAGGTAATCCTTATCTCAAATATAAGATGGAACTAGAGAATGATCTTACTCTATTAGAAAATCAAAGACGCGCCTTTCAACGCAGCAAGGATCACTATCGTCATACAATCTCCTACTGCGAAGAAAATATGCCCATTCTTGAGAAACGATTAAGCAAGTATGAAGGCGATATTCAACAGTCGGAAATGTCGAAAGATCAGGTATTTTCTATGACGGTAGGTAAGCAAGCTTTTGATCAACGAGCTGAAGCAGGGGAATCCCTACACCGTCTTATCCGTCATAATCAAGCTGACAGCAAAGAATTCCGTACCCTAGCAAGTTATCGAGGATTTGACATTAAAATGCTTAGTCTTCCAACAAATCAACCTCTTCCTGAAACTTTCTCTGTTAAGATTGTAGGAGAAAATCAGTATTCTGTCAGTTTAGATTTGTATTCTCCTTTGGGGACAATTCAAAGACTCCAACATACGATAGACCACATTAAAGATGACCAAGTGAAAACTCAGAACTTATTGGATGAATTAAAGGATAAATGGACTACTGCTAAGGTAGAAATTGAGAAAAATTTTCCAAAGGAAGAGGATTATCAAACTAAAAAGGCCGAATACGATGTACTCGCGCCATTGATTGAAACAGAAACGGATTTAGATGTTATTGATCAGGCCTTACGACAATTCCACGAAAAAGGAAAAGAAAAGCAGGAGCAACTTTCTTTTGAATTGGATTAAAAAATAGATACAAATAGCGGACAAGAAAAGAAAAGCGCGGTAAAATAAAGATAGAAAGAAACGAGGTAACGATTATGATGGAAGATACCTATTATCAATTAGAAGAGGCTTTGGTACAGGGATTTCAAACACCTGAAGAATACCAAGCCTACAAGGAGCTAAAGGAACATTATGAGGAAGTGACAGGCGATTACAGCTTTTCCAAACAAGAACTCACTAGTCAATTGGAAATCTCTCTTCAGAATCATCGAAGCGAGGACTTTCAAGATTATGAGAAAGAGGAGTATTTGGACTTAGTTCAAAAGCTAGAGGAATTTGATTCCTCTCTTGCCACCCATTACCGTCAATTGATTAACTAGAAAGGAGAAAGTTATGAATGATTTACTCCTTATCCCAGTAATTTTTTTAGCAGTAGGAGGGATTCTCATTCTTTTATGGAGAATCTTTCTTATTGCCAGTGGACTTTTCCTGATTGGTTTTGTCAGTTTTCTTATTTTCGTAGAGGGGTATGGAATTTATTTGTTCTTTACTGAACCGACTTTATACTTTGATGATATTAGACAACATGGTTTAATTAGTTTTACGGCTGTGTACCTTTTCATCAATCTGATGTTGGTTCTAGGATTCAGTTGGCGCTTCATTAACTCCAAAACTAAGGAAAGTATGTAAACTTGTTAGATGGTTAAAAAACTTTATCTGAATCTAAATTCGGATAAGGTTTTTTATTAGCCTTGATTTTTTCATATACTTCATAGCTAAATTGGAGTAATAATTTATGAAAATCATTATCCTCACTGTTATTACTTGTATTTATGGCTTGTTTATGTCGTTCAATATGAGAAAGAGCTCTTCTCAAATTTTCTTCTTTTAAATTTTTCATAGTTACATTATAAGCTGAAGACAGATAGTTTTGATATTTTTCTCTGAACTGTACGATTTTGCTTCTGAAATGTAGGAATCACCTTTTATTATGGTGTGATAAAACTTACAAGTTCTTTTTGTTATTCTTGACCTAGTTTTTATAGAAAGAAGGTCTAAGATGTTAAATAAAGTCAAAACTAAAGCCTTAATTAGTGTTGGAGCAGTGGCTGCAACTAGCTTTATTCTCATGATGGGATATACTGCTGGTCAACACTCGACTGCTAAACAAAGTCGTAAAGAGATTGAATTGGCTGCAGCTAAACTTGTAGAGGATAAACAAGCAGAAGATAAAGCTAGCATTTTGTCATCGGATACTGTAAAAGAATTTTTGACTCAGTACTATACGAAAGAAAAGCTCGGAGAAAATAATATACGTATTCAACCTTATATGACTGAATCGGCTTATTCTCAAGAATTGACAAGTCAAAACGATGCCATGAACCAAGTGTATAAGGACTATATTTTGGATTATCATTTTGAAAAAGCTGATATCTTTGTCAATCAGACTACGAATCAAGCCATTGCCATGGTCTCTTATAATGTAACCTATGTATCCGATTTAAAGAATGCCAACCAATCAAAGACCAGTCAGACAGAAACAAGGACTGTTAAATTGTCCTATTCTAAACTACCTGGTAAGTTATTGGTCAATCAAGTGCAGGTTTGGAAATCTGGGTTAGATGATTTAGATAAGGCAACTCCTAAAACTTTAGAAGAATCATCATCAATACCATCACTGCCAAATACTACGACAAAATGATGATATTGCATGGAAATAGAAGAATGTAAGCAAATTTCAATTCTTGATGTAGCAAGTCGTTTAGGTATCTCCTTTAAAAAAGTTTCGAGCCGTGTCTATGAACATCCTGAACACGATTCATTCCGAATTTTTTCGAATACCAATACTTTTAAATGGTTTTCAAGAGATATTCAAGGTGATGTCATTGATTTTGTTCGACTTTTTAAGGGAATTTCCTTTAAAGAAGCTCTAGCCTTTCTTTCTGAAGAACCTTTTCAAAAAGAAGCTGTTCAAGAAAAAAGAGAGAGACCATTTTATTATCCTTTAAAGAGAGTAGAAGATTCTAACTGCAGTCTGGCTAGATATTATTTAACAGAATGTAGAGGAATCGCAGTAGAAATCATAGAAAAGATGATTCAACAAGGTTTGATGGCACAAGCCACTTGGAAAACAAATGAAACTGTTGAACCTGTTATTGTTTTTAAAAGCTTTGATCATCGTCACAAACTACAGGCAGCAAGCTTACAAGGGATATATAAGAATCACTCTCTTCCTAGAGATAGGTTAAAAACGATTCTAAAAGGAAGCCATGGACATGTTGGAATATCCTTTGACATTGGTAAACCAAATAGACTGGTCTTTTGTGAATCGTTCATCGACTTGATGAGCTATTACGAACTTCATCAACAAAATCTATCTGATGTTCGTTTGGTATCTATGGAGGGATTAAAAAGGTCTGTTGTTGCTTATCAAACTTTACGACTGATAGCTGAAGAAAATCAGAAGTTGGAATTTTTAGATACAGTAATACCTTCAAAGTTATTGCCTTTGATCAATACAATTCGTGATACCACCAGCTATTTTGATAATCATCCAAATTTATTGACACTTGCGGTAGATTGTGATGATGCAGGAAAAGATTTTTCTGATAAGTTATATCAATCAGGATTTCCTGTTTTCCTGGATTTCCCTGATAATGAATCTGGGAAAGAAAAAGTAGACTGGAATGATGTCCTTAGAGAAAAGAAATCAGATTTACAATTGATGATCGAGAATGCAAAAGAAACATTGAGGAATCAATCAGTAAGACTAACCTCTCAATGTTTAGAATTGTGATAACAAAATCAAGATGTTTTAGCTAATATTAGAATGAAGGAGGATCGTATATGACCATTATTGAACGCTTAGAAGAAAAGGTCACTAGGCAAGAAAGCAAGGTAGCAAGAGAGACAGAAAAACTCGCTGCTTACAAAGAGCAACTGGAGACAGCGATGTTTGCAACGTTTAAAAGGCGTCAAAGCATTAGTCACATGAGTTTTGAAGAAGCTCTTGACCATGCCTTCGGTAGAGAAAGACAATTCGATGATTCTGAATTTAGAAAGGATGAAATGAGTGAATGACAAAAGATTGGAATTTTAATCAACCATTAGAAAGTAAATCAGAAAATCAAGAAGATCCAGATAAAATTGCGGCCTTATTTGGAAATCATCAAGGAGGTAATGATGTAAATTATGAAGCAGCTTTTCAAAAGCGCAAACAAGCACCTATGACGAAATCAAATTCTAGTTCTAAACCCAAAGTTACAGAGGTTAGAACAGGAAAAGAGACAGATATCACTACAAGTTATCAGCAACATCTTAAAAGACTTATTGCGGATAACAATAGCGATATCCAAAGCAGTCAAAAGAAAATTGAAGAGCTACATACTTTGATTGACACAAAGAATAAAGACAATAAGAAATTGCAGTCAATTTATGATGCGATTTCGGAATTACACTAAGCAGTCCTGATAGGCTGCTTTTTTTGAGAGGTTATAGATGTTTACAACATTTTTTAAGAAAAATCAAGACAATAGTGATGTATTTAAGAAGCTAATTCATAGACTATCTGATATGTCTGTCCAAGATCTTGAAAAAATAGACCGACTGTTAGATATCATTTTCACTCCAGATCAAGAATCAGAACAAGTAAAAACAGAATCAATTTATAGGGAAGAAACATTGGACGACACATTAAAGGAAGCTAAGAATCAACTTCATATGGAACAATTGGAGAAGAATTTAGAGAGATTTAGAAAAAACAATACATAATGCACCAAAAATGGTGCATTTACTTTTTCTAAATGTTATAATGGTGGTATCAAATGAAAGGAGTTTGCCATGATTGGAAAGAACATAAAATCCTTGCGTAAAACACATGACTTAACACAACTCGAATTTGCACGGATTGTAGGTATTTCACGAAATAGTCTGAGTCGTTATGAAAATGGAACGAGTTCAGTCTCTACCGAATTAATAGACATCATTTGTCAGAAGTTTAATGTATCTTATGTCGATATTGTAGGAGAAGATAAAATGCTCAATCCTGTTGAAGATTATGAATTGACTTTAAAAATTGAAATTGTGAAAGAAAGAGGTGCTAATCTATTATCTCGACTCTATCGTTATCAAGATAGTCAGGGAATTAGCATTGATGATGAATCTAATCCTTGGATTTTAATGAGTGATGATCTATCTGACTTGATTCATACGAATATCTATTTAGTAGAAAATTTTGATGAAATAGAGAGATATAGCGGCTATTTAGATGGAATTGAACGTATGTTAGAGATGTCTGAAAAACGGATGGTAGCCTAATGGAAATCCAAGATTATACTGATAGTGAATTCAAACTCGCTCTAGAGCGGAATCTTCGCTCACTAACAAGAGGAAAAAAGTCTAATAAGCAACCTATAGCAATTTTGCTTGGAGGGCAAAGTGGTGCTAGTAAGACTACAATTCATCGTATAAAACAGAAAGAATTTCAAGGAAATATTGTTATCATAGATGGCGATAGTTTTCATTCTCAGCATCCACACTATTTAGAACTGCAGCAAGAATATGGCAAAGACAGTGTAGAATACACCAAAGATTTTGCAGGAAAAATGGTAGAGTCTTTAGTAACAAAATTGAGTAGTTTGGGATACAATCTTTTGATAGAGGGAACTTTACGAACGATTGACGTTCCAAAGGAAACAGCACAACTCTTGAAAAGTAAGGGATATGAAGTACAATTAGCTTTGATTGCGACAAAGCCTAAGCTGTCCTATCTGAGCACCCTTATCCGTTATGAAGAATTGTATGCTATCAATCCAAATCAAGCTCGTGCAACACCAAAAGAACATCATGATTTCATTGTAAATTATCTAGTTGATAATACACAGCACTTGGAAGAACTAGCTATCTTTGAAAGAATTCAAATTTACCAACGAGATAGAAGTTGTGTATATGATTCAGGAGAAGATAAAACTTCAGCAGCAACCGTTCTTCATGACTTACTATTTGGAGAATGGAACACGGTTGAAAAAGAGATGTTGAAGATAGTGCAGGAACGGTTGTGGGTGATTAACAAAGAGTTAAATAATAGGGGGGATTAAGTTGGCGAGTTCAAACGTTGACCAAAATAGGAATGCAACACCAAGTTGGAGTGGATATATCCATCAAGGGAAAGTAGGATTTTTAGTAGCGTTAAGACAATTGAAAAAATGTATTGATGATAAGGTGCCTAATTACGAGAATTATGTGATTAGATATGAAAATGCTGAAGATTTTGATATTGTTGATAACAACGACAAAGTTATATCTAGGCATCAAGTAAAGGCATATATAGATGGTACGTCAAGGGAACAATATTCAACTCTTTTTAAGATACAAACAAGAAAATATTGTGAGGTTGAGGATAAGAGAAGTAATCAAAAGATTTGGAAAGAAATAATTGATGAGGAAGGATTTCAAATCCATCAATTTGATGGGCAAGGACACATACTAACTGTAGAAGTTAGTCCTGATTCAAGATACTTACACGTTATTGTAGCAATAAAAGATTTCAATTTATCTCGGTATGAGTATTTAAAGAAAGACGGTCGCAGAAAAAAATATACTGATAATAATTCATGTATTCAACTATATCCATACAATAAAGAAAACGATCTTTATCATTGTCCACTTTCTCAGGATGATAATAATGATACAATTAGAGATTATTGTAAAGCTGAAATAAAAGAAATTTTAAAATCAAAGGGTAATTCATTGAATGATAGTGTCTCACATTTAGACCAAGTATATCTCAGGTATGTAGGTTCTTTATTGGATCATAGCATTGGACAAGAACACAGTGAGTCTGGTTTTCCAGAAATATCCTTTGGAGAAATACTTTCCATTATTGAAACGGAAACTTCTGAAGATGAAGTATATGAAATGAAAAAAAATTTGACCTATAGGTGGGAAAAATATCATCGTGATTATGCAAGTGACATTAGAGAGGAAGATTTTAAACTTATGGATGAAATAAATAATCATTTACTGTCATTGACTAAAGATGAGTTTTATGAATTTGTAAGAATGATGTTACCACACGAAAATTCAGATGAAAAATTTTTAGAATTGTTTCGTAATGCCCCAATGGAGGATATATTTTATGTATTACTGGAGAAAATTAAGGGATTTTCGTTTAAAGCTTACAGTTATTTAGATGATAATGGGAAGAGCTATAGAACTTCATTGATTAGTATTCAGGATAGACCTGGGATAATTGCAAAAAAAATTCAAGAAATAATTGACAACTCAGAATTTTTAAAAGCTACTTTTAATCATGATTTCCTTATTAATAGAGATATAGATGAGTTGCATATTGGGAATAGAATTGATGAATTTGATGGCATGCTAGATAATAGATATCGTGAAGAATGGAATACAGGAGTACAACATAATATATTTAAACCGAATATGGAATTCATTAGCATTGAGAAAGTAAAAGAAAAGAATTTGAGTGTGCCGGAGGACTAATATGAGAGACATCGTTATAAAATTTTTACAAAATAACCATTTTAACCAGTTGGATACAGATTTTGATTTCTATACTAACTCACAAAAATCAGAGTATTTTATTGTTAGTCAATATAGTCCTGATGAGCTAAATAATTTTTTCGATGATGATAAGACTTCACAAGTAATAAAAGAGTTTGAAAGGGTATCTCTAACACTAGAACATGAAAACATCAAGAAAAATACTTCTATGTTTATTTTGGTAGAAGTTGATGACTTGAAGGAAGTATTTGAAGACGAGAAAGTTCAACGATCAATTTTATTGATTGAAGAGGACTATTATTATTTTAGAAAGTTCATAATATTATACACTCGAAATGGGTTATTGGATTTACGAGACAAAGCCACTAATGAAGCACTCTATAATTACTTGGAATTTAGTATTGATGCTTTTGAAGATAATATGTTTTTTAGTGAGTCGTATTTTATGGCTATGGAAATTGGAGTAAAACTACCATTTTTCACACTCCCTAAAAGAAATGATATTTATCAAAGTATAGAAAGTCAGTATCAGGATGATAAGGATGAATTAGATAATAGATTATTGGATTTTTATACTAAGAACACTGATGAGAAATTATCAAAATCACTAAAAGATATTTTTACCGATGATCAAATTATTTCTGATTTACTAGAAATAGGAGAATTACTACCAAAAAAATCTTAATAAAAAACTTTAAAAATATAAAGGAAACTAGAATTATTGATTTTCAAGAGAATGTAACTTTGTTTGTTGGACCAAATGGATTTGGAAAAACTACAATTTTTGACGCAATAGAGTTATCATTAACTGGGAAAATTCGTCGAATTGAAGAGTCCGATTATAGTGACGGTAGAAGTAGTTTGAGTGCTCCATATTTTCAAAATAATCCTAATGAAGATACATTCATTGAGCTAATGTTGACAAATGATGAAGGTAGTTCTTTGATAGTATCTAGTCTCTATAAGAATAGTATGAATGCTAAGGGAAGTAATGTACCAAAGTTTTCATTTTCAAAATTTAAAAGAACAGTTCGGTTTGGACCAGGAATTTCATTTCAACCCCTTGAAGACTTTGATGGTTTGAGTGAAAGAGATATACAAAAGGCCATTAGTCAGTTTTTAGGATATGAATCAGAAGATTATAGATTAGGTGATACTTTTGATTTGTTTCATTATATTCAACAAGATGAAACAGCTTATTATTTGAAGCAAAAGGAGAAAGATAGAAAGGAGCAATTGAACTTTTTATTAAATATTGGAAACTATGTTGATAGAAAAAATCAATTAGAGCGTTTAAGAAGTGTTTTATCCTTTAGTGAAAAGGAACTAAAAGCAAAAAAGGATAAGCTAAAAAATTCCCCAATTAAGAATAACACTCCATATTCTAAATTATTTCTTAGAGCAGATACTGACTTTGCTTTTAACAATAAATCGATTGTTTTTGATGATGAATTATCAAATGAAAGTTTAAATATATATCTATCAGAAATTGATAAATTACAAGAATTTCGAAATTCATTTTCTCCAAAGGATTACTTCCTCAGAAAACAAAGTGAGCAGTTTGAGCGAGAGGTGCTGGACGATAAAGATTTTACTATTTACTTAATAGTTAGAGAAATGCTTGAAAATCAGGAAAATATAGAGTTTATTAAACAAAATCATACTTTAATTTCAAATGATAAAAATTATTCCTATTTTTTACTTAAAAATTATATTGGACAACTAGAGTCATTGGAAAATGACAGTAGAATGTTTAAACGTGGAAAAATTCTAGAGAGTCTACTTGATGTCGAAATTGATAAACTTAATATAGAGACAATTAAGAATTCTTTAAACGGTTTTCCAAATTGGGAATTTGGTCAAGTATGGCTTGAAACGTTTGATTCCAAGTTAACAAATTACAAGATTAAAAAAGAGCAACTGGATGATGGTACAAATTCGATTAACAAGTTACTTGAGATAAGAAGTCGTCTAAAAGAACATAGTGATGAAAAAAATTCAGAATGTGTGTTTTGTGGTTATGATTGGATTGAAAGCGAGAATTTACTGGTAGCCTATGAAGAAACAACGAATCAACTGCGTAAAAATTTGACTAATTTTGAAATGGAAGTTTCAAATTTAGTTGAAGAATTAAATCAATTAAAAATGGAGTTACACAACCAAATTCAAATTGAGCAAGAGAAACTCTTTGTTCTTTCTGATGATTTTTTAGAGGTGATACGATCCATAGGTAATTATAATTTTCCTGAGTCTTTTAGCAACTTGGTTGTAATGAACTCAGAGATTACGCCTATGTTAGTTGATAAAAGTGCTTCGCTACAAAAGTTTGAGATTTTGAAAAAAGAGTTAATAAGTTTATTGCAAGAAAAACTGTTGATTCCAAATGAAGTCTATGGTACTTTCCTTAGAGTTGTAAATAAGAGGGTAGATTTTGAAAAACTTTTAGAAAAATATTCTATTTTAGCTGGAGAATCAATAAGGGAATTTGAAATTTCTTTTGAACTTTTACCCATTTCCTTGCATAAATTTAAAGAGAACAAAGATAGGTTATTAGTATTCTTAGAGGAGATTAGATCACAAATAGTATTTGATTATTCTAAAAGTTTAGATTTACAAAATCTGTTTGATAAATACTTTGATTCTAATGAAAAAACTTTTGAGGACTGTACTATAGAAAGTATCAATCAAAAGAGAGGATATATTATTAACCAGTTTGAATTACAAAGTTTAACGATGTTTCACCAAATTGAGAAACGTCTTCAAATCATTGAACAAACGATTACATATCTTCAGGATCGTGTTAGGGAATTAAATAATAATATAAAGTCTTACCAAGAACAGATGATTCAAAAGCTAAAGCTTCCTTTTTATATGTATACTGCTAAGATTTTACAAAATTATCAACAAGGAATGGGAGTTTTACTAACTACTCAAAATAATTCTAATATTAGGTTTATAGCAAATAGTAATAGTGAGCAGGATGTGATGTATCAATTGAGTTCTGGACAAGTAGCTGTTATTTCGTTTGCTTTCACTTTGGCACTAAATACTACATTTAAGATTTCAAAAGAATTCAAATTTTTATCAATTGATGATCCGATTCAAGACATGGATTCTATGAATGTATATGCTTTAATTGATTTAATAAGACATTCATTATCAGACTACCAAATTATTATGTCTACACATAATGATGGCAGTGCTATGTTTATCAAATATAAATTTGAATTATTTTCAGACTCTGAAATATCCAATGTAGAACTAAAGAATATTAAGAGCATCTTATTATTGGATGATACCAGTTATTAATGGACAGTAAGTTAATAAATTTAGAGGAATTAACTATATAAGAAATATCTGAGAGCATTCAGCTCTCTTTTTATTTCCTTATTTTTCGATGATGTGATAATTTTTACAGCTCAATCTTGTTATACTCTATCTAGTTTTAGAAAATCAATTTTTGAGTTTCTCTGGGGGTTTGGGGGCGAAGCCCACCAAGTTATCTTATCGTTGGCTGTCAAAACTAGAAGGTTTTGGTCGGCTGGCGATATGATTTTTGGGATATTGTGGACACAATATCTGAGCTCGCAAAGACCGAACAAGAAGCGAGTGAGGTCTTTAGGAAGCGTACTGACAATATGAGGCAGCCTTACATTGTCAGACAAGTATAATATTGAAAGGATGGTAAGATGGGACAAGAAATTAAGTTAATCCGTAAGCAATTTAGAATCACGAGACAAGAAGAAAAACAGATAAAAGAAATGATGAGGGAACAAAAAGTGGATAGTTTCTCAGAATTTCTTCGTCAAAATTTATTGAAAAAGAATTATCAGGATAGAATTTTTGAAAGTTGGTTCTCCCTTTGGCAGTCTCAAAAGTTTGAACAGATTAGTCGAGATGTGTATGAAGTTCTGGTTGTCGCAAGAGAAAATCACCAAGTGACTCAAGAGCACGTTTCAATCTTATTGACCTGCGTTCAAGAATTGATTGCGGAAGTCAATCAAGTACAGCCACTCAGTCGTGAGTTTCGTGAAAAATACATGAGATAGGAGGCTACTATGGTTTATCGTTATCGTACCAATCTCAAAAAAGTATTTTTAACAGATTTAGAGTTACATCAATTGAATGAACGAATTGCTAAGAGTCACTGTCAAAATTTCTCGGTCTATGCCAGAAAAGTGTTGCTTAATCCCAATATGTCCTTTGTTACAATTAACACGGACGCTTATGACCAGCTAGTTTTTGAATTGAGACGGATTGGAAATAACATCAATCAAATTGCACGTGCTATCAATCAGAGCCATCTGATTTCTCAGGAACAATTACAAGACTTGAGTAAAGGAGTCGGAGAGTTAATTAAGGAAGTGGATAGAGAATTTCAAGTGGAAGTGAAAAGACTGAAGGAGTTCTATGGTAGTCACTAAACACTTTGCGACGCACGGAAAAAAATATCGTAGGCGTTTGATTAAGTATATCCTCAATCCTGATAAAACGGACAATTTGAAATTGGTATCTGATTTTGGCATGAGCAATTATTTAGACTTTCCTAGCTATGAAGAAATGGTAGAAATGTACAATGTCAACTTTACCAATAACGACAAGTTGTACGAATCTAGAAATGACCGACAAGAAAAACGCCAACAAAATATTCATGCTCATCACCTCATTCAATCATTTTCTCCTGAAGATAATCTGACCCCTGAAGAAATTAACCGCATTGGTTATGAGACCATGATGGAATTAACAGGAGGCCGTTTTCGTTTCATCGTGGCAACTCACACAGACAAAAATCACGTTCATAATCACATCTTAATCAACGCTATTGACCGTAATTCAGATAAAAAATTGATATGGAACTATGCTATAGAAAGAAATTTTCGTATGATTTCTGATCGTATTTCTAAAATGGCTGGTGCAAAAATTATTGAGAAACGTTATTCCTATCGAGATTATAAAAAATATAAGGAATCTAGTCATAAGTTTGAATTGAAACAACGTCTTTATTTTTTGCTGCAGCAATCTAAATCGTTTGATGATTTTTTAGAGAAAGCAAAGCAGTTGCATGTTCAGATTGATTTTAGTCAAAAGCATAGCCGTTTTTTGATGACAGATAGAACGATGGTAAAACCAATTCGAGGAAGCCAACTTAGTAAACGAGATTTATATGATGAAGACTATTTTAAAACATATTTTGCCAAACAAGAGATTGAAAGTCGTTTAGTATTTTTATTAAAGTATGTTCATTCACTAGAAGAATTGCATGTAAAAGCTAAAGAGTTGAATCTAACCATCGAGTTAAAACAGAAAAATGTGATGTTTACCCTAGAAGAAGATGGCAAAAAGATAAGCCTGAGTCATAAAAAAATTAGCGATAAGAAATTGTACGATGTTCAATTTTTTAATCGTTATTTTGAAGATAGAGAAGTTAGAGATATTCAAGCATTAGAAAATCTTCAGGAAGATTTTCAGACTTTTCGAGAGGAGCTGCATAAGGAGAAAGTCTCCGCTGAAGAAATCGAGGAAGCCTTCAAGAAATACAAGGAAAAACGAGATGCTATCCATGAGTTTGAGATTGAACTTAAGGATAATCAGATAGAGAAGTTGGTTGATGATGGTGTCTATATCCGGGTTTCGTTTGGTATCAAACAGAGTGGACTCATCTTTATTCCTAACTACCAGCTAGATATTTTTGAGGAAGACAATAAGAAAAAATATAAAGTCTACATTCGAGAAACGTCTTCTTACTTTGTCTATAATAAAGAAAACATGGATAATAATTTTTTCATCAAGGGTAGGACCTTAATCAGACAATTGAGCAACGATAGCCAAAAACTCCCATATAGACGACCAACTTTAAAAAGTCTTCAAGAGAAGATTTCTGAAATTAATCTTATGATTGAACTATCTAACACGAACAAACAATATCAAGAAATCAAAGATGAGCTTGTATTAGAAATTGCAGAGATTGATATGAAGCTAGAAGAAACCCAAGAAAAAATCGCCACCTTAAATAAGATGGCGGAAGTCCTTATCAATTTGAAGAGTGAAGATCATGAGACTAGAAAATTAGCTAAGTATGATTTTGCCCAAATGAACATGACGGAATCAATAACGTTAGATCGACTCAATACAGATATTTTAAAATTGCAACAGGAACTTGGTAATGAAATTAATGAATATGAGGAGATAGCTAGAAGACTGGATTCGTTTGTGAAAATTATTAATACCAATAAATTTACAGTCCTAAAATTTCACGAGAATGCCTTACTAGAATAATAGTATTTATGACTAATTCGTTAAAAGATAGAGAATAATTTCATTTATTTTTTATTTACTAGTTTATTAAAATGGTCAGTATAGTGTAATTTTATCTTGTCTTCACCTAAAATATCTAGAACTTTTATAGCCTGTTTCATTTTTTCGATTCCAGTACATGATTGACGCTTAAATTCATAGTAACCTGTTGCATAGAGGAAAACTGTCTGTTCATAAAAGTTTAATTCGTTATCTAGCAACTCCTTTATCTTATCAATTAAATAGGAGCAATTTGAAAATTCTTCTTTATCGATACTAAGAATGAAACAATTTATGGCAAGTTGAGTAACAATTCGTTTATTTGTTTTATTTAAAGAAGAATAGATGTGATTGTCTAACATTTCCTTTGTTAGTAAGTAGCAAGATTTGTAGTTAATTGTTCGCACACAGTTAGCTAATAATATGATTTCATAGTAACCCCATTTCTCAACATTAAAAAGGTAATCTGTCAGTTGAAGTAATTCTTCATCTGATGGAATGATCCTCGAATCCATTGTGTGTAGAATGGATTTTACCATAGTTTTCTCTAAAGGATCTAGAGTGTAATTTGTAGTGTCAGATAGTAGGCACGCTATATTATCAATACTTTGTGATGAGTATTGTTTACGAATATATTGAACTAGGTTAGCAAATGATTCACTATTGGTGTAGTCATCATCGTGTAAAATAAGAAACTCATCTAGGGTAACGTGCAACTTGTCTAAAATATTGATAAGCCTAATACAAGATATTTCTGTTTCCCCTCGTTCAAAACGAGATATTTGTGATTTAGATAGACACTCATCTGCTAGAGAGCAAATACTCATTTGTTTCCCTTCTCTAACTTTTCTCAATGTTTTTCCAAGATGTGATTTCATCAAATTTCCCACTTTCCCAACAAAAAAATTATTGAATTTTATTTATTGTACAATAAATGAAAACAGAAAGGAAGTCTGAAGATGAAAAATATTTCAAAACTTATTCCAATTTTGGTTTTGTTTATAGACATTATTATCATTGCCGGTGGGTAAAATGCTTAGGTGTACACCTAAGTCTTTAGATGATATCTAAAGACTTAGTACTGGTTGGAGGATACGATGAAAGATAGTATGGTTAATTATTGGTTAAATTATTTTCCGGAGTATAGTTTAGAAACGTTTGAAAAGGAGTTAACAAAGCATTTAGGAGAGAATTATATCGAGAAACTTTTAAATTTCTATAAAGATTACGAGACTGTGGATGTAGATATTATATTTAAGTACGTTAG
>ERZ773001.206-NODE-206-length-25572-cov-48.2796_pt1 | contig 25572 bp, 22 predicted proteins | sample MGYA00511673_ERZ773001 | MGnify/ENA primary metagenome ERZ773001 (study PRJEB29015, sample SAMEA2738091) | human oral metagenome | biome: human oral; feature: human-associated habitat; material: saliva | place: China | collected 2162 ... | reverse complement strand
CATCGATGCGGCTTTTGTCCTTCATGCTGATTTCCAAAATGGCGCGGATATTTTGCTCCACGGTCATTTTGCGGAAAATCGAGGCTTCCTGCGGCAAATAGCCGACGCCGAGGCGGGCACGTTCGTGAATGGGCAGGTGGCGCAACTCTTGGCCGTCCAACATCACGCTGCCTGCATCGGCGGCGATCAGGCCGACAATCATGTAAAAGCTGGTGGTCTTACCCGCACCGTTGGGGCCGAGCAGGCCGATGACTTCGCCGCTTTCAATTTCCAGGGAAAAGCTTTTGACGACTTGGCGTTTTTTGAAACTTTTTTGCAGGTTTTGAACCACAAGACGGCTGTTGTTTGCGCTCATATTCTGTTGACTTTCGATATTGACCTCAGGCCGTCTGAACCTTTTTCAGACGGCCTTTTTGTGTGTTTTCTTATTTGTTTTTCTGCGTGCTGGACGGCTGGATGACCACGCTGACGCGGCCGGATTTCGCGGCGGATTTCACACCGGATTTGGCGCTGCCGTTGATGGTGTAAACCTCGGTTTTGGTGTTGTAAGTGATGACTGCACCTTCGGCCACATCGCCGCCGCGCTGTACTTTGGCATTGCCGGTCAGGGTAACCAGACTGGCTGCGGAAGAATACGTTACAGTATTGGCTTGGCCGTTGACCACGCCTTTACCGCCGTCCAACTCTTGGCTGAATTTGACGGGCGAGCCGGTGGCTTTCATCAACTGCTCGCTTTTGTCGTTGCGCGAAACGGTCACGCTGCCGGCACGAATATTGAGCGTGCCTTGTTTGATGATGACGTTGCCGGAAAAGGTGGTGCTTTGGTTGTTTTGGTCAAGCGAGCCTTGGTCGGCTTCGATTTGAATCGGCTGCTTGCTGTCGCTTTGCAGGGCAAAGGCCGGGCTGGCGGCAAAAACGGCAACAAGGGCTAAGGTTTTACAAATTTTTTGTATCATAAATTGTGGCTTTCACTTTGGAAGGGAAATTCAGCAAACCGGTTTTGTGGTCATAAGTCATGCCGTTTGCCTGACCGCTGGACTGTCCGTATTGGAAAGTAACGGGGCTGTCGGTATGGGCGTATTGCGCCTCGGTATCGACATTCAAACGTTCGGTTTTGACGATGCCGGCCAAACGCTTGGCATCTGCCGCTTTGTTTAAGACAACATTTTGTTCAAAAACGACTTTCTTGTTTTGAATATTGTACGCGGCCTTGTCGCTGCCGACTTCGTACAACAGGCTGCCGTCTCGGTAAAACGAAAGATGCGGTTTGTTCAAATGCACGTCCGCACTATTCGGATATTGGACGGCATCGACCGCGCTCAGGTTTTCTTTCAGACGGCCTTCTTGGTCAAAACGTTTGCCGTTGATGCCTTTCATCGAATATTGCGGCTCATTCGGATTGAGGACGACTTCTTCGACTTGCACTTCGCTGATGCGGCCGAGCCACGCCGCCAGTGCGCCGAGTGAAACGGCCAACACCAGCGGAAAGGCGATTCCGTAACGCCATCTGATTTTCATCGTACATACTCTTTCAAAGCAGGTTCAAGCGTACCTTGCGCCTGCATAATCAAATCGCACACTTCACGCACCGCGCCTGCGCCGCCGGAACGTCGGGTTACATAATGGGCGTATTGCAAAGTAAACCAATGCGCTTCAGGGACGGCGACCGCCAATCCGCAACGCACCATCACGGGCAAATCGACAACATCGTCGCCGACAAAGGCGCACTCATGTTCCTCCACACCGGCCTGTTCGCGTAATTGGGCGTAGGCGGCACGTTTGTCGTGAATGCCTTTGAAGTAATAGTTGATACCGAGCTGCTTCACGCGGATACCGACGGAAGGCGCATCGCGGCCGGTAATAATCGCCGTTTGCACGCCGCTGGCCTGAAGCATTTTCAAACCATGTCCGTCCAAAGTGTGGAACGATTTGATTTCTTCGCCGTTGTCGCGGATAAAAATGCGACCATCGGTCAAAACGCCGTCCACATCCAGTATCAGCAGTTTGATACCTAAAGCGCGTTGTTGCAGATCGGAAGAGAGGTTTTGCATAAGGTTTCCTTATTTCAGACGGCCTATTCTAGCATAAGGCCGTCTGAAAACGTTTTTGCCGTCGATTCAGACAATTCGCGCCATCAATAAATCGTGCATGTTCAGCGCGCCAATCAGTACGCCGTTTTCTTCGACCACCAGCAAACCGTTCACATGGCTGCTCTGCATGGCTTTCAAGGCTTCAGTGGCAAGACGGTCGGCAGAGATGGTTTTCGGCGAAGCGTGCATGATGTCGTCCACTTTCAAACCGGCAAAGCTGTCGCGTTCTTGAAACAGACGGCGCAAATCGCCATCGGTAAATACGCCTTTCAGACGGCCTTCGGCATCGGTTACCGCCAACATGCCCAAGCCTTTTTCACTCATGCGGACAATGGCCTCTTTCAATGGCGTGCCCAACAAAACGGCTGGCAGGGCTTCTTCTTTGTGCATGATATCCGCCACGCGCAGCAACAGGCGTTTGCCCAAGCTGCCGGCAGGATGGCTTAAAGCAAAATCATCCGGCGTAAACGCTCGCGCCTGCAGCAATACCACCGCCAGCGCATCGCCCAAGGCCATCACGGCGGTCGTACTGGAAGTCGGTGCAAGGCCGAGAGGACAGGCTTCTTTGGAAACCGCCGCGGTAATATGGATATCGGCATGACGCGCCATGGTCGAAGTCGGATGAGCAGTGATGCAGATGAGCGTGATGTTTTTGCGTTTCAACGCCGGAATAATCGCTGCAATTTCATCGCTTTCGCCGGAATTTGAAATGGCAACCACGACATCGTGGTCCACAATCATACCCAAATCGCCATGCGCCGCTTCGGCAGGATGGACGAAAAACGCAGGCGTGCCGGTGGAAGCCATGGTTGCCGCCATTTTACGGCCGATGTGTCCGGACTTGCCCATGCCGGTAATGACGACCCTGCCCTTGCAGTGCAACAACGCTTCCGCCGCACGGACAAAATCATGGTCCAAAGCCGCCGCGATTTCACGCAAACCTTCGGCTTCCGTATCCAATACATCGCGCGCCCAGTCGAGATAAAGTGTGTTTTCCGCCATCAAAGCCACCTTTCGTGCTTGAATTTAGGTTTGTTTTGCCCAAATTAATCGGCTGTAAACTGTTCAAATTCATCGAATCGGCGTAGCATTACCGCCACTTCACAAACAAACCTATTATGTAAAAGGAATCAGAAATGACTATTTTATCGGACGTTAAAGCATTAGGACAACAAATCTGGTTGGACAATCTCTCCCGTTCGCTGGTACAAAGCGGCGAATTGGCAGAAATGCTGAAGCAAGGTGTGTGTGGCGTAACTTCCAATCCTGCCATTTTCCAAAAAGCCTTTGCCGGAGATGCCCTGTACGCCGATGAAGTAGCCGCGCTCAAACAGCAAGACCTGACCCCGAAACAACGCTACGAAACCATGGCGGTTGCCGATGTGCAAGCCGCCTGCGACGTGTGCCTTGCCGAACACGAATCCACCGGCGGCAAAACAGGCTTCGTCAGCCTCGAAGTTTCGCCTGAATTGTCCAAAGACGCACAAGGCACGGTTGAAGAAGCGCGCCGCCTGCACGCTGCCATCGGCCGTAAAAATGTCATGATTAAAGTACCGGCAACCGACGAAGGCATTGAAGCGCTTGAAACCCTTGTTTCAGACGGCATCAGCGTCAACCTGACCCTGCTCTTCTCCCGCGCCCAAACCCTCAAAGCCTATGCAGCCTACACGCGCGGCATTGCCAAACGTTTGGAAGAGGGACACGACGTTTCCCATATCCAAGTTGTCGCCAGCTTCTTTATTTCCCGTGTCGATGCCGCATTGGACGCCACCCTGCCCGACCACCTCAAAGGCAAAGTCGCCATTGCGCTGGCCAAAGCCGCCTATCAAGATTGGGCGCAATACTTCGGCAGCAGCGAATTTGCCGCACTTGCCGAAAAAGGTGCCAACCGCGTACAACTTCTGTGGGCATCTACCGGCGTGAAAAACCCTGCCTATCCTGACACTTTATACGTTGACAGCCTGATTGGCGCCCATACCGTCAACACCGTTCCCGATGCGACACTCAAAGCCTTTATCGACCACGGTACCGCCAAAGCCACGTTGACCAAAGGTGTGGACGAAGCCCAAGCGCAGCTCGCCGAAACTGCCAAACTCGGCATTGATGTCGAAACTTTGGCAACGCGTTTGCAGGAAGACGGTTTGAAACAATTTGAAGATGCTTTCGCCAAACTACTGGCTCCCTTGGCTTAAGCGGATTGAACAGACGCCGAGAAACTTAAATCATTTTGAAAAGTCTCAGGCCGTCTGAAACCCAAATTCGGGCGTGTACGGCACGCCCTTTTCTATCACGATTTAAATACCGTGCAGGCATACCGCCCCTGCCCTACACAAACACCCTGCCATGTATATAGGACGTTTCGCCCCCAGCCCTACCGGCCTGCTTCATATCGGCTCCCTGCTGACCGCCGTCGCCTCCTATGCCGACGCGCGCGCCCATCAGGGCAAATGGCTGGTCCGCATTGAAGACCTTGACCCCCCGCGCGAAATGCCCGGCGCCGCTGCCGACATTTTGCGCACGCTTGAGGCTTTCGGTTTTGAGTGGGACGGCGAAGTCGCCTATCAAAGCCGCCGTTACGGCCTGTATCAAGACACACTCGACCGCCTCAAAGCAGCCGGGCTGGTGTATCCCTGCTATTGCAGCCGCAAAGACTGGCAGGCGGCGGCAACTCAGGGCGCAGACGGATTTGTGTATAACGGCCGTTGCCGCAATCCACAGCAAAGACCTAACACGCAAAACAAAATGCCGGCATGGCGCATTCAAGTTCCCAATCGCGTGATCAGTTTTTCAGACGGCATTGTCGGACATTACGCACAAAACCTGGCACACGACATCGGCGATTTCGTCCTACTTCGTGCCGACGGCTATTGGGCCTATCAGCTTGCCGTGGTTGCCGACGATGCCGATCAAGGCATAACGCATATTGTCCGCGGTCAGGACTTGCTCGTTTCCACGCCGCGCCAAATCTATCTGCAACAATGCCTCGGCGTTCCCACACCGGCCTACGCCCACCTTCCCCTACTAACCAACAGCCAAGGGCAAAAATGGTCGAAACAAACCCTTGCCCCGGCTTTGGATTTGAATCAAAAAGAACAGCTTCTCCGCCAAGTCCTAACCTACCTCAACCTACCCGATGCCCCCGCCGTAAACCGTCCGCAGGAATTGCTCGATTGGGCGGTGGCACACTGGCAAATGGACAAAATCCCAAAATCGTCCATTATCACAGACTGAATTAGCATGATTACAACAAAATTACTCTAGGTATTACAATATTTCATAAAATTATGTAAGTAATCTTCCGAACCATCCCAAACCATGTCCAAGAAGCGAAGAAATCATGTATATTTCAAAAATTTCCTAAAATTGTCACAAACTGATAATTTCAAGGTTGTAACAACATACGGCTGACGCGTTATTGAGGATGACAAAGCGCGGCAGATCTCCCACGATACAACAAAAAGAATACCGCTATGCCAAGTGCCATTATTGTAGAAGACGAAGTATTAGCAGCAGAACGCTTACGTGTATTATTGGAAGAGTGCAATGTCGTACTGCTCAACGTCTTTCACCACGCCATGCCAGCATTGGAGTGGCTGAGCGTCCACGAAGTCGACATCGTCTTTGCCGACATCGGTATGCCGGAAATCGACGGTCTCGAATTTGTCGAACGCATTAAGCGTACCGCCAAGCGCCAGCCGGAAATTGTATTCACCACAGCCTACGAAGAACACGCCCTGCGCGCGTTTGAGCTGGCTGCCGCAGACTATCTGCTCAAACCGATCAAAATGACTCGTCTGCAAACCGCGCTTGACCGCATCATCGAGAAAAACCGCGAAAAAGCAGACAGTTTCACTCATTTCAAAGTGTACAACCGCGAGCGTATGGTTGAAATCCCATGGCAACAGGTGCGTTATCTGATGGCGGAACACAAAACCGTCTATCTGTTTACCGGCGACGGCCATAGCTACGAATTACCGAAGACATTGGTTTACTGGGAAGAATTGCTGGGCGATAAAGTCATTCGCATCCACCGCAATGCCCTCGTCTTCCGCCACACCCTCGACAGCCTGATTCGACTGGACGATGACGAAAACGACGAATCCGCATCCACATGGGGCGCAAAAATTCTCGATATTCCGACCCCGCTGCCCGTCAGCCGCCGACAACTGTCCACCCTGCGGAAAATCATTAAAAACAGCATCTAACAATGCATTCCTTGACTGGCTCTTTTTAAATCAAAGGCCGTCTGAAAATATCTTTTCAGACGGCCTTTTAACTTCTCAGCCAAATGGTAGAAATTTAAAAAAGAATAGTTCAAATCTGTCGTTTAGCTCTGTCCAAGCTTTCAATTTGATCAAACCCTGTTATGTCCACAAACAAACTTTTCCATTTTTTAATCCAGCATCTCTCATTACTGCCTCTCAACAAAAAAGGCCGTCTGAAAAATTCAGACGGCCTCGATACTTAAGCCTTACAGATTAAAAGAACAATTCACGCCAGCTGATGCGTTTGAGTCCGCATGTACGGCCTTGAACTTCCAGGCTGTCCAATTGATTGGACAAGAGACTGCGATCGCCTTTGGTTGCAAAACATTTATTGTTTGGCACGCTCGGCGTAGCATTCAGCTCCTTATCCGTACCTGTGCCGCCGCTATCGCCATCGGCAGTGACCGGAGAATCGTCGGCTTTGCTGGAATTCATATAAGTAAAGTTGATAACGCCATCAAAAGTCATACCGTTGGCGTAATAAATCTGGCCATTATTCTCGCGTTTGATATTGATAAACGTGCGATCCTTACTGGAGATACGCGCATCACGCAAGCCCAAACGGCCGCCATTTTCAGCATTTACGCCCAGAATAATCGTTTTCGCTGTCGTTTGTGTGGACGTACTGTCCGGCAAACAAACATCGGTACTGGAAGAATCAGTATGAATTGTTTTGGTTTCATACTTGCGGATGGTCACAACAGCGGTACGCAAAATCATCGTCGGTTTGACGGTCACACGTTCATTCGGATCTAAAGTTAAACTCCATCCTTTTTTGCCTTCGCCAACCTTATTATTGCTGACATAAATGTATTCGCCGTCACTTTCTCTGGTTTGCTGTTCCAACTCACTGCTATTTGCCAAAACTGCTTTTTTGGATTCATCAGTAGACACATCGTCGTAAATACCGTAAACGGCATTGATTTGACCGTTGGTATTATTCAATTCATTCTGATAAATCTCACTACCCGTACCAAAAATGACGACATACTTGTCTTTACTGCGGCGTGATACCGCAGGCGCAGAAGTAATCGGTTGATTACCCGAACCTTGGAAAATCATTTGCGCCGACCATTTGGATGGCGTTTCACCACTCAAGTCAAAGCGGAACATATTGCCATAACGGTCGCCTGCATAGGCAATATCGACAATACCGTCAAAATCGGTGTCTACCAAAGTGGGGGTGGAGAGGCCACCTTTGCCATTCGGCGCAGGAATTTTAGCTAAGAAATTACCGGCACTAGAAACATTTTTACCGGTATCTTGCGTACCCGCTTCTTTACCTGTCATATCATAGATATACAAAGCCGTTTCATTGTCGGCACTGTTCACATCTTCAGTACGATAACCGCTGGCCAAGAAGCCCGCATAACGCACATTAGATGCCAAATTAACCGGAGTAGTATCGCGCTTGATGGAAACACGGCCGATTTGTGTCGAACCAATGGTATAACCGAGCTTATTGCCAGAGCCTTTTTCTGTTTCAAACAAAGGTACGGTCTTATCCCAACCACTATGATCACTGTTAGCCACTGCACCAATATTCAACGCATACGCACCGCGTCCACCTTGACCCATCGCACCAAACATAAAGGTTTGCTTATCAGGTGTTTGGCGGAGAACAAAGCCACCATTAACCATATAACGGTGCGGCGTGCCAGAGCCGTAACCATCGCGTGCAATATCTTTCAGAACCTTGCCCAAAGTTGTCGCTTGACCTTGATCGTCCTCGCGCTCCATACCTGCCGGAATATAGCTGAGTTTCAAGTCATAAGGATTGCTAGGCGTACCATTGCGGAAAATATGTACCATGCCATCATTGGCAGCCGCGACCAAAAACTCTTGACGGTTGTCGCGCTTATCGCCAATCGAAGCAACCGAACCGTCTAAAATATCGCCCAAATTACGTTCATCTTTACTTGCATCAGCGGGATCAGTTGGACGGATACGATAAGACTGGCTATAACCCTTTGTCTCCGCATCCGCTTTGATGGTTTCATCACTAACCTCTCGGCCAGTCCATTTCAGCAATGCATTTTTCCATTCCAACTTATCTTTCGCACTGCCGTCTGAAATGCCAAAATCGGCATTTGAAGCCTCATTATCTGCAACTCTATCGATAAAATAGGTCTTACTGCCATCATTAACCAAAGTGAGGCGGTTATTAAATGATGGCTGAACAAACTCGGTCGTATTGATAGGCGTACCATCGCGGTTTAATTTATAAAACCGTAACTGACTGCTCCAAGAGCCGGTATTCAAATGAACCGTTGCCGCCATATCGGGAATACCCATACTGGTCGTTGCCGGCGCAGTAGAGGATACTCCTTCAAATTTCGTATTCTTGCTGTCATTTTCAATATTATCGACGATGGTTTTGAAAGCATCGAGCAACTTTTCAGGTTTTGCGGCATTAAAATACCAGTCTGGGCGACTGGCACCCTTTTCCAGATACTCTCTCCCGACTTTAGAGATTCCCTCACCAAAGCCCACGGTAAAAGTCTGAACCAATTGCTTACTATAATCTAAACCTTTAGGGTCGTTTGGATCACCATCCCAGCTCTTACCTGCATCATCTTTGCCATCTTTTTCTGTTTTGATGTCTTTTTCTGCCAAAGTCTGACTGAAGAAACGCATACCGCGTTTCTCATTACCATAGTTTCTATCCCAAATAGGAACAATGATTTCGCCACTACCTATCCACATTCGCCTACGATAATAATCGCTATACCCGAATTTATAATCGGTATATTGGCACATCACTTTTTTCTCATGCGGCGGGATATGGGCATCATATTGATAAAGTGGCAGGTCAAAATATCCACTAAAACCACGACCATCGTTGAAAAATTCACCTTTTCCATATTTATCGTCATAAGCCTTCGCTGCAGACGGCCCGAAATATTGGTATGCAGGTGTATCCGCGCTATGTTCGATGGCGCGGTAGTAGTTTGAATAGTAATAATCTCGATCGTAGTTGAAGCTGGTATTGCGCGATAAGCGAGGATCCTCACCGACACCCTGATTGCTACAACTCATATTGGCATCACCATCAGATACCACAACAACATAAGATTTCTGGCAACGGTATTTGATATTAGGGATAACGAAATTTTTGACGACTTCATAATAACGGCGCGTTGTCGGCGTACCTTGATAAGCCAACATCTCGTCTACTTTTTTACTGACATATTCCCAGTTTCGACCGGCAGAACCATCCGTAAAGCCTTCAGAATCCTTCATATCGCCTTTGGTATCGTCGGGGCTAGGCAATTCTGCATATGCGTAAATAGCATTATTCTCTTTCCTTTTTTTCTCATCCCATTTCCAATACCGAGGATTATTGTGCAAAGTCTGCAAGCCCCAGTTGAACTGATCTTTATATTGCGCCAAAACCTGCTTTAATGCCGATTTTGCAATATTGATTTTTTTTTGCTCATCACGGACATGATAATCACCCTTTGCATCAGCCAACATACTGCCCGAATCATCAATCAAAAACATAATATTGTGTTTGACTTTGGGTTGGCCGCTAACGTCGGTTTTGTTTTGCAGGTAAAAAGGAGTTTGGGCAAATTGCTGCGTATTTGCCTGAACGGAAATACTGATGAGTGCTAAAGCAGAAGCGACGCTTGCATGAATAAGGCGATGGCGGCCTGATGGAGCGTTTTGCATAATGTGTTCTTTTTTCATCGGATAATCTCAGTTAAAAATGACGTTGTTTTTATTTTTTATGGGGCTACGATTTTAGCATAAACAGCCTGTTTCATGTTTGATTCGGCTGAATTTCCCTAAGCGCGCATTTCAAGCACAACAAAAATGAAACAATCCGCCTGCTCAGTTTTCAGACGGCCTGACTGAATATTTAGTTCCAACCTTATTCATCAAGCATTCCAAAAGCAAGGGACTGTACCGTAAAGATAAAACGTTTTTAAATTATCGATTATTTGCTCTACGCTTGAAATTCCTATTACTTTGACTTAAAATACACTGCTTCTACGGCATAGACCGCTATGTCTGAAAAAGCACGTTACACAGCAAAATCAAAGCTGCGGAGCGTGTTTTTTTTTAGCCGAGATTTCCGAAGGCTGTCTTTTTTGTAAACAATTTTTATTTTTCAGACGGCCTGACCCATTTTTTTTCGAACCGACCATCATCAGGCAAACAGGATTCCATCATGACCACTCCGGCTCTTCTCGTTCTCGCTGACGGCAGCGTATTTCACGGCACATCAATCGGTTACGAAGGTTCGACTTCCGGCGAAGTCGTGTTCAACACTTCCATGACCGGCTATCAGGAAATCCTGACCGACCCGTCCTACTGCAAACAAATCGTTACCCTCACCTATCCACACATCGGCAACACCGGCACCAACGCCGAAGATGAAGAAAGCCGCAGCGTTTACGCCGCCGGTTTGATTATCCGCGACCTGCCGCTCTTGCACAGCAACTTCCGCGCATCCGAAAGCCTGCACGACTATTTGGTACGCAACAAAACCGTCGCCATCGCCGATATCGATACCCGCCGCCTGACCACCCTGTTGCGTGAAAAAGGCGCACAAGGCGGTGCAATCTTGACCGGTGCGGATGCCACCGTTGAAAAAGCGCAAGAACTGATTGCCGCATTCGGCAGTATGGTCGGCAAAGACTTGGCAAAAGAAGTTTCCTGCACAGAAACTTACGAATGGACCGAAGGCGAATGGGAATTGGGCAAAGGTTTCGTTACACCTACCGAACAGCCTTACCACGTCGTCGCCTACGATTTCGGCGTCAAAACCAACATCCTGCGCATGCTCGCATCACGCGGCTGCCGCCTAACCGTCGTTCCCGCACAAACCAGCGCGGAAGATGTCTTGGCACTCAATCCTGACGGCGTATTCCTGTCCAACGGCCCCGGCGACCCCGAGCCTTGCGACTACGCCATCACAGCCGTACAAAAACTGATGGAAAGCGGCAAACCGATTTTCGGCATTTGCTTGGGACACCAGCTCATCAGCCTCGCCATCGGTGCCAAAACCCTGAAAATGCGCTTCAGCCATCACGGTGCCAACCACCCTGTACAAGATTTGGACAGCGGCAAAGTCGTCATCACCAGCCAAAACCACGGTTTCGCCGTTGATGCCGACACCCTGCCCGCCAACGCACGCATTACCCACAAATCCTTGTTCGACAACACCTTGCAAGGTATCGAACTGACAGACAAACCTGTGTTCTGCTTCCAAGGCCACCCCGAAGCCAGCCCGGGCCCGCAAGACGTCGGTTATCTGTTCGACAAATTCATTGACAATATCAAAGCAGCAAAACAATAAAGCTGATTTTTTCAGACGGCCACACTCAACTCAACAACAGGCCGTCTGAAAACCAAACCTCAAAAAATATAAATTCAGACACCCTCTCAACATCTACACAGTCTGAAACCCAACCATCGAATCAGAAAGGAAAACCCATGACAGAAAAGCAAATGCGCATTCTTTCCGTCGTAGCCACCCTGACCGCCGTCGGTATGTACGTTTCCTATATCCCACAAATCCAAAACAACCTTGCCGGCAACCCCGGCTCGCCGCTGCAACCTCTCGTTGCCGCCATCAACTGCACATTATGGGTTGCCTACGGCTTTTTGAAAGAAAAACGCGACTACCCCGTCATGCTGGCAAACGCCCCCGGTATCATTTTGGGCTTGATTACATTTATCACTAGTTTTTAAGGAAGTTTTCAGACAGCCTGTCAACATAAAAACGCAAAAGGTTGTCTGAAAAAGAGTCACCAAAATATCAACGGCAGGAATTTTTCAGGTAACCTTTATCGCAAGGCAGGTGGAACAAACGCCGCGAGCGTTTTTTCAGGCGACCTTTGAACCCATCGGTAGGGTGTGTGCCGCAAGGCACGCACGCGGTGGGTTGGGGTTGCAGGGAAAATGGAGAACGCGTGCGTACGTACCGCACACACCCTACATACGGGCTACGGCTTGCTAACCGATGTTGGATGCCCCGAGGTAGGTTGGGTTGCAAACCCAACATGAAACGGGTGATTTGACAGATTTTGTTGGGTCAAGACCCAACCTACGCTTATTTTATTATCGGAGGTAACTTGAAAGTGAACGATAAAGTTGACGCTACAACATCTAGAATCTGGATATGCTCGGCGGGTGCTTTTGCTGTATTGAGTGGATTGGGACTTTTTCTTGGTTTCACCAATCATTATACATTATGGCTACACTTAGCCTGTGCTTGCATCTTTTACGGGACAATTTTATATCGTCGCTCTAATAAAGATAAAAGTAATTCATTAAGAAACGATATTCATCAATCTTTCATCTTGCTAATTATGCAAATTTGTTTCTTTGCTATAATAATTAATGGATTTATTTTTATTTTTTCTGAAATTTCTACATCATCCGTGCTGCAATTATTTGCAAATATATCAATTTACATTTGCGTTTTTAGCCTTAATTCTTTTGCAAAAGCACATAAGGAAATAAAAAATCGAAATCTCCCACCTTTATATTGTATTCCTAGCAAATGGGTTATGCCATTATTGATGATAATAGCAGTTTTAATTGCTCTATTAAATTTACGCCTAATTTATCTAGATATTCAATTATCTCAGCCTAACAATAAAACTTTCCTTTGGCTTATTTCCTATTGGATAGCAATTTTAGTAACGCCATTAATTCTAAATGTTCAAAATACGTTAGAAAAATCTTTGTTAAATGTTAAATAAGTATTAAAGAAAGACCCACCCATGCCCAAACGTACCGACCTAAAATCCATCCTTATCATCGGCGCCGGCCCTATCGTTATCGGTCAGGCCTGCGAATTTGACTATTCGGGCGCACAGGCCTGCAAAGCCTTGCGTGAAGAAGGCTATAAAGTCATTCTGGTGAATTCCAACCCCGCCACCATCATGACCGACCCTGAAATGGCGGATGTTACCTACATCGAGCCGATTATGTGGCAGACGGTGGAAAAAATTATCGCCAAAGAGCGTCCTGACGCGATTCTGCCCACGATGGGCGGCCAGACCGCGCTGAACTGTGCGCTGGATTTGGCGCGCAATGGTGTGCTGGCAAAATACAATGTCGAATTAATCGGTGCGACCGAAGATGCCATCGACAAGGCGGAAGACCGCGGCCGCTTTAAAGAAGCGATGGAAAAAATCGGTTTGTCTTGCCCGAAATCTTTTGTCTGCCACACGATGAACGAAGCTTTGGCAGCGCAAGAACAGGTTGGCTTCCCTACCCTGATTCGTCCGTCTTTCACCATGGGCGGTTCGGGCGGTGGTATTGCCTACAACAAGGATGAGTTCTTGGCGATTTGTGAACGCGGTTTTGATGCGTCGCCTACGCATGAATTGCTGATTGAGCAGTCCGTTCTCGGCTGGAAAGAGTACGAGATGGAAGTTGTACGCGATAAAAACGACAACTGCATCATCATTTGCTCGATTGAAAACTTCGACCCTATGGGCGTGCATACCGGCGACTCCATCACTGTTGCGCCTGCACAAACATTGACCGACAAAGAATACCAAATCATGCGTAATGCTTCGTTGGCAGTATTGCGCGAAATCGGCGTGGATACCGGCGGCTCAAACGTTCAGTTTGCGGTGAACCCTGAAAACGGCGAGATGATTGTGATTGAGATGAACCCGCGCGTGAGCCGTTCGTCCGCGCTGGCTTCCAAAGCAACGGGCTTCCCGATTGCGAAGGTGGCGGCCAAACTGGCTGTCGGCTTTACACTGGACGAGTTGCGCAACGACATTACCGGCGGCCGTACGCCCGCGTCGTTTGAGCCTTCCATCGACTATGTCGTGACCAAAATCCCGCGTTTTGCGTTTGAAAAATTCCCTGCCGCAGACGACCGCCTGACCACGCAGATGAAATCGGTGGGCGAAGTGATGGCAATGGGCCGTACCATTCAAGAAAGCTTCCAAAAAGCTCTGCGCGGCTTGGAAACCGGTTTGTGCGGCTTCAATCCACGCAGCGAAGACAAAGCGGAAATCCGCCGCGAACTGGCCAACCCGGGCCCTGAGCGTATGCTGTTTGTGGCAGACGCGTTCCGTGCAGGCTTCACGCTGGAAGAAATCCACGAAATCTGCGCCATCGACCCTTGGTTCCTGGCGCAAATCGAAGACTTGGTAAAAGAAGAAAAATCGGTTTCAGACGGCCAGTTGCAAGATTTGGATTACGCCGCTCTACGCCGTCTGAAACGCAAAGGCTTCTCTGACAAACGTTTGGCACAATTATTGAACGTAAGTGAAAAAGAAGTCCGTGAACACCGCTACGCGCTGAAACTGCATCCGGTTTATAAACGCGTCGACACCTGTGCCGCCGAGTTTGCCACCGAAACCGCCTATCTCTACTCCACTTACGAAGAAGAATGCGAATCCCGTCCTTCTGACCGTAAAAAAGTGATGATTCTCGGCGGCGGCCCAAACCGTATCGGCCAAGGTATTGAATTCGACTACTGCTGCGTTCATGCCGCACTCGCCCTGCGCGAATCCGGTTTTGAAACCATCATGGTCAACTGCAACCCGGAAACCGTATCCACCGACTTCGACACCAGCGACCGCCTGTATTTCGAGCCGCTAACGCTGGAAGACGTATTAGAAATCGTCCGCACCGAAAACCCATGGGGCGTAATTGTTCATTACGGCGGCCAAACCCCGCTCAAACTGGCTAATGCATTGGTTGAAAACGGCGTGAACATCATCGGCACATCTGCCGACAGCATCGACGCCGCCGAAGACCGCGAACGCTTCCAAAAAGTGTTGAACGACTTAGGCCTGCGTCAACCACCTAACCGCATCGCCCACAACGAAGAAGAAGCCCTCGTTAAAGCCGAAGAAATCGGTTATCCGTTGGTTGTCCGTCCTTCTTACGTACTCGGCGGCCGCGCCATGCAGATTGTTCACTCTGCCGAAGAGTTGCAAAAATACATGCGCGAAGCCGTACAAGTTTCCGAAGACAGCCCTGTATTGCTCGACTTCTTCTTGAACAACGCCATCGAAGTGGACGTAGACTGCGTTTCAGATGGCCAAGATGTCGTTATCGGCGGCATCATGCAACACGTCGAACAAGCAGGTATCCACTCCGGCGACTCCGGCTGTTCATTGCCTCCATACTCATTGGACGAAGAAATTCAAGACGAAATCCGCCGTCAAACCAAAGCCATGGCATACGCACTGGGCGTGGTCGGCTTGATGAACGTACAGTTTGCCGTACAAGACGGCGTAGTCTTCGTACTGGAAGTGAACCCACGCGCCAGCCGTACCGTACCGTTCGTATCCAAAGCCACCGGCGTACCGCTCGCCAAAGTCGGCGCACGCGTGATGGCAGGCATTTCGCTGAAAGAGCAAGGCGTAGAAAAAGAAGTCATCCCAGACTTCTACGCCGTTAAAGAAGCCGTGTTCCCATTCATCAAATTCCCGGGTGTGGACACCATTCTCGGCCCTGAAATGCGCTCTACCGGCGAAGTCATGGGCGTAGGCGCAAGCTTCGGCGAAGCCTACTTCAAAGCCCAACTCGGCGCAGGCGAACGCTTGAGCACAACAGGCAAAGTGTTCCTCGCCGTACGCGACGAAGACAAACCGCTCATCGTCAAAACCGCACAAAACTTCCAAGCACTCGGCTACGGTGTCTGCGCCACACGCGGTACCGCCGAATACTTGAAAGAACACGGCATCATCGTGCAAGCGGTCAACAAAGTGCAGGAAGGCCGCCCACACATCGTGGACGCCATTAAAAACGGCGAAATCGCACTGGTGGTCAACACCGTCGGCAGCACAGTACAATCAGTTACCGACAGCCACAGCATCCGCCGCACTTCCCTCACCCAACGCGTACCGCAATATACCACCATCGCCGGCGGCGAAGCCATGAGCGAAGGCGCAAAAAGCCGCGAGCACTTAGGCGTATACAGCGTACAGGAATTGCATGGCCGTCTGAAAAACAAAGCCTAATCAACCCTATCGGATTTAAATAGCTAAAAGGCCGTCTGAAACCTGATTGCTCAGTTTCAGACGGCCTTTCTGCAAAAAGAAGGAAAACGTAATGAAACAAACTATTCAAGAAAAACTGACTCAAATTTCACTTGCCGAACCACTGCATTTTCTGCTGGCGGCGGAGAGCGGAAGCCGCGCATGGGGCTTTGCTTCGCCCGACAGCGATTATGACGTTCGCGCCATTTATATCCGACCCCAAGAACATTATCTGCAAATTGATGAAGCAAAAGATACGTTTGAATTTATTGAAAACCAATGGTTTGACGTAGGCGGCTGGGACATCCGCAAGGCTTTGCGCCTGTTGAGAAAAAGCAATGCCGTATTGCTGGAATGGCTGCGTTCGCCGATTGTTTATACACAAGATGAGGCATTCATAGGCCGTCTGAATGAACTTGCGCCCCAATACGTCCAAGCCGCCGCGTTGTTGTACCATTATCGCGGTATCGCCGGCAATGCTTTGAAAGCCATGGATTTGGCGCAGCCGAAAATGGTTTTACGTCTTGCGCCCTTTATTGGCGGCACGCTGGGCAGTGAAACAAGGCGGTATTCCGCCAATGACTTTGGTTGAGTTGATGAATGAGTGGCAGACAGATTGTGCTACCCAAATTACTGATCTGGTTGCATTAAAAACGGAGCAGAACGAAAGTTATCTGCACACATTATCGCCAGAGCTGCAAAAGCTGACTGTTGACCTATATAACGAAGTTTCTGCCTTGTCTGCCCCTGCTGCCGAACCTGCCGATAGCGGGCCTTTGAACGAATTGTTCCGTTCCACCTTGGCAACCATTTATCCGTAAAAGGCCGTCTGGATATGCTGACCCTCGAAGACTTGCATACGCAAAATCTGATTCTGCTTGAAGCTGTGTCCGGCAGCCGTGCCTACGGTTTGGCAACGCCCGAGTCCGATACTGACATCAAAGGTGTGTTTTACCTGCCCAAATCTATGTTTTACGGCATGGAATACATCCCACAAATCAGCAATGAAACCAACGATATTGTGTATTACGAACTGGGACGGTTTATCGAATTGCTGCTGCAAAGCAATCCGAACACGCTGGAGCTGCTGGCCTCCCCTTCCGACTGTGTGCGATACCGTTCGCCATTGATGGATGCGTTTAAAACCGAATGGTTTATCTCTAAAACCTGCCAGCAAAGTTTTGCAGGCTATGCCTACGGACAAATCAAAAAAGCACGGGGATTGAATAAAAAAATCAGCAATCCAATGCCGTCTGAAAAGAAAAGCATCCTTGATTTCTGCCACATCATAGAAGGTAGGCAAACCGTACCGCTGCAACACTGGCTTTCGCAACGCAGAATGGAGCAGTGGCGCGTCGGCTTGGTCAAAATCGCCCATGCCCGAGAACTTTATGCGCTGTTTTACGATGCCGACGGCACGATGGGCTACCACGGTATTGCACCCAAACCCGAAGCCACAACGCTTTCACTCAGCCCCATTCCAGAAGGCGAAACACCGCTTGCCCATCTATCCTTCAACCAAGACGGATACAGCAGCTACTGCCGCGAATATGCCTCTTATCAACAATGGCTGACAGAACGCAACGAAACACGCTATCAAGGCACGCAGGCGCACGGCCAAGGTTACGATGCAAAAAATATGATGCATACCTTCCGCCTGCTTGAAACCGCGCGCGATATTGCCCTTCATGGCGAAATCCGTCCACGCCGTCCCAATCGTGACGAATTGCTGGCCATCAAGCATGGTTCTTTCCCTTACAATGAACTGTTGGCGCGTGCAGAAACCTTGATTAACGAAGTAGAAAATTTGTTCGCCCAGTCCGATCTGCCGGAAGCTGTAAACACCAGTTTGGCAATCAATGCACTTGTTGAAATCCGAACTAAGATTTACGGATAAGAGAATCAAAAACAGAGGCCGTCTGAAATTATGTGTTTCCGCTTTTCAGACGGCCTTTTCATATTTCAAATTCCAACCGTCTATCCATCAAAACAACCTTTTCTGCCATCTCCAAACAAGCAATAGCAACATGAAATATAATTTCGTTATTGATTGGATTCATACGACAAAATTGTTGTTTTTTCATCATAATCCAAAAATATCGAGTTTAACGCCTATTCTCCTTGCTTTATAATGGCCGTCCAAAATAAAAATACAATTAAAGCAGAAGCATGTCTTTGCAACTTAAGCAGATTTGCATAATTAAATATATGCTTTAATCATAATAATGATAAAATAATACGGCTTTCCTCTAAATTAAAGGGAAAACTGCACAAGAAACGGAAAATAAAATGAGTGTCGGATTATTGCGTGTTTTGGTTCAAAGCCAGACCATCTCAAATCAACAAGCGGAACATTACAACAGCCTTTTACAATCGGGCAAAGAAATCCTGCCCAACCTGTTTTCAGACGGCATCATCTCCCCTAAAGCTTTGGGAGAGTTAGTCGCGCGCGTATTCAGCTATCCCCTTTTGGATTTGCGCTACTACCCGCGCAATAATGTAGTCAGCGACATTCTGACGGAAGAGCAAATGGTGCAAAATCGTTGCATTCCGATTTTCAAACGCGGACGCAAGGTTTATTTCGCCGTATCCGATCCGACCCAAATCCAAAACTTTCAAAAAATCGCTTTTGCTTCAGGTTTAAGTGTCGACTTGGTAGTGGTTCCCGACGACCAGCTCAGCTCACTGCTGGAATGGCTGGGTCAACGTTCGACCACCATTCTGAAAGAAATCAACGACGAACATGAAGCTACGCAGCAATCTCAATCGCTTTATATCGACAATGAAGAGGCTGAAGACGGCCCTATCCCCCGCTTCATCCACAAAACCTTATCCGATGCCCTGAACGCGGGCGCATCGGACATCCACTTTGAATTCTACGAACAAATGGCGCGTGTCCGTTTCCGTGTGGACGGACAATTGCGTGAAGTCGTACAGCCGCCTGTCGCCGTACGCGGCCAGTTGGCATCGCGCATCAAAGTGATGGCGCGTTTGGATATTTCCGAAAAACGTATTCCGCAAGACGGCAGAATTCAAATTGCCTTCCATAAACACGGCCGTCCGATTGACTTCCGTGTCAGCACTTTGCCGACATTGTTTGGCGAAAAGGTGGTGATGCGTATCCTAAATTCCGATGGTACATCGCTCAATATCGACCAGCTCGGTTTGGAGCCTTTCCAAAAAGAAATGCTGCTTGAGGCCATCAACCGCCCTTACGGCATGGTATTGGTTACCGGTCCGACAGGTTCGGGCAAAACTGTTTCGCTCTATACCTGCCTGAGTATTTTGAATACGGAAGATGTGAACATTTCAACGGCAGAAGATCCGGCCGAGATTAACCTGCCGGGCGTCAACCAAGTCAACGTCAATGAGAAACAAGGCCTGACGTTTGCTGCCGCACTCCGATCCTTCTTGCGTCAAGATCCTGATATTATTATGGTCGGTGAGATTCGTGACTTGGAAACCGCTGACATCGCCATTAAAGCCGCCCAAACCGGCCACATGGTTTTCTCGACCCTGCATACCAATAATGCACCGGCCACGCTGTCCCGCCTTTTGAACATGGGTGTCGCGCCTTTCAACATCGCCAGCTCGGTCAGCCTGATTATGGCGCAAAGGCTGTTGCGCAGACTGTGCCCGAACTGCAAACGCGAAGTTGAACGCCCACCGGTTCCGGCATTGAAAAAAGCCGGCTTTACCGATGCGGACTTAGCTCAAGATTGGAAGCTCTACCGCCCGGTTGGCTGCGACAGCTGCCGCGGCAAAGGCTTTAAAGGCCGCGTCGGTATTTATGAAGTCATGCCGGTCAGCGATGAAATGCAAAAAGTCATTATGAACAACGGTACAGAAGTTGATATCATGAACATGGCCTATCAGGAAGGCATGGTAGACTTGCGTCGTGCCGGCCTCATGAAAGTCATGCAAGGCCTGACCTCGTTGGAAGAAGTGACTGCCCATACCAATGACTAAACTGCCATATTTTCGAAAATTAAAATAAAGCGGCACGGGGAAACAGTCCGCTTTATTTCTTACTAACAAGGGATAACTCATGGCTCAAGCAGAGCAAAAAAGAAGTCTGTTCGGCTCAAGAAGCAAAGGCAAGCGTTTTACATTTGAAGGAAAAAATACCGAGACCGAACGTCTTGTCCGTGGTGAAGTAGTTGCCAAAGACGAAGAAGAAGCACGCAAAAAACTCCAACGCAGAGGCATTCGCCCTTTGCGTATCAGCAAAGTCAAAACCGCACGCAAACGCCGTATTACCCAAGAAGACATCACAGTGTTTACGCGCCAACTGGCAACGATGATGAAGGCAGGCTTGCCGCTGATGCAGGCTTTTGAAATCGTTGCTCGCGGCCACTCCAACCCGAGCATGACCGAAATGCTGATGCAGGTTCGCTCCGATGTCGAACAAGGTAGCGCATTGGGTAAATCATTCTCCAAATATCCAAAATATTTCGACCGCTTCTATTGCAATCTGGTCAGCGCAGGCGAGTCCGGCGGCGTACTGGAAAGCTTATTGGACAAACTGGCTGTCTATAAAGAAAAAACCCAAGCCATTAAGAAAAAGGTTAAAACCGCGCTGACCTACCCGATTGCCATTATCGTGGTGGCGATTGCGCTTATCTTCATCATGATGATGTTTGTACTGCCTGCCTTTAAAGAAGTTTATGCCAATATGGGTGCAGAACTACCAAGGCTTACCCAACTTGTCATGAGCTTGTCCGATTTATTCGTCGACTATGGCTGGATGATGATCATCCTTTTGATTGTTTCCGCCTTCGGCCTGTACAAACTCCATGAAAAATCGCCTACCTTCCAAAAACGAATCGATGCTTTGATTTTGAGACTGCCTGTTTTTGGGACCATCGTCCGTAAAGCAACCATCGCCCGTTGGGCGCGTACGACTTCCACCCTCTTCGCAGCCGGCGTTCCTTTGGTGGAAGTATTAGATTCAGTTGCAGGCGCATCCGGCAATATTCTCTATGAAGAAGCTACTCAAGACATCCGCGCTAAGGTAACCCAAGGTCTGTCACTGACATCCAGTATGCAAAGTACAGATATGTTCCCCAATATGGTGATCCAAATGGCGGCTATCGGCGAAGAGTCAGGCTCTTTGGACGATATGCTGAACAAAGCCGCCGAATTCTACGAAGATGAAGTAGACAACTCCGTCTCCCGATTGTCTCACTTGATGGAGCCTATCATCATGGTGGTATTGGGTTCGCTCATCGGTATCTTGCTGATTGCCATGTATCTGCCGCTGTTTAACTTGGGTAATGTCGTAGGTTGATATGCTTGATAGTATTTACTCTGCCATCGAGGCCCTCTCCGTTCTTGCACCATTCGCTATTCCTTTAGCCGTTATTTTGGGATTGCTGATTGGCAGCTTTCTGAATGTTGTCATTTATCGTACTCCGATAATGATGGAACGCGAATGGACACAATTTTCCAAAGAGCATTTGGGCATCGATCTGACAGATGAAGAAAAACAGCCATTTAATCTGCGCAAACCAGATTCACGCTGCCCAAAATGCAAAAGCCCAGTAAAACCTTGGCAAAACATCCCCATCCTCAGCTATGTTTTACTGGGCGGGAAATGCCACTCTTGCAAAACCGCGATCGGCATACGCTATCCGCTGATTGAGCTGCTGACAGGGGTCTTATTCGGTATTGTCGCATGGCAATACGGCTGGTCATGGGCAACTATTGGCGGATTAATTTTGACTGCCATATTGATTGCGCTGACCTTTATCGATGCCGATACGCAATATTTACCCGACAGCCTGACTCAGCCCCTAATTTGGATCGGCCTGCTGTTTAATCTTAATGACACATTCGTACCCCTGCATTCAGCCGTTTGGGGCGCAATCGCAGGCTATATGAGCCTTTATACTTTATGCGCCGTCTATAAACTTCTGACTGGTAAAATCGGCATGGGTAATGGCGACTTCAAACTTTTGGCCGCGCTCGGGGCATGGCTGGGCGTAGGGATATTGCCTGTTTTGATCTTCATGGCTGCCTTAGTCGGCCTGGTGGGCGCACTTATCGCCCGTGTCGGTAAAGGTCAATATTTTGCTTTTGGTCCCAGCCTTGCTGTGGCAGGATGGATTATTTTGGTTGCCAATGCACCTATTACCCAACTGGTACAATGGTGGCTCGTACAATCAGGATTCCGATAATGACATTATGGATAGGCTTGACCGGCGGTATCGGTAGCGGCAAATCATCTATTGCCCAAATGTTTGCCGAACTTGGCGTACCCATTATCGATGCCGATGCCATCAGCCGCTCACTGACCGCTGAAAACGGCGAAGCCCTTCCTGCCATCCGCCAACTTTTCGGGGATGAGGTTTTTGATCATGAAGGCCGTCTGAATCGTATGGCTTTACGGGAAGAAGTTTTCAGACGGCCTCAATCCAAAAAACAACTGGAAAACCTGCTTCTGCCATTAATATTAAACAAAATCCAACAGCAGAAACAACAACTTGCCTCCTCCACCTACGGGATTGTCGATGTACCGCTTTTGATTGAGAATCCGGCATTTAAAGCAGAGACCGACCGCATTTTGGTCGTAGATGTTCCAGAGTCCGTCCAAATCGAACGCGTACATCAACGCAATGGTTTTTCAGAAGAGCAGACGCGTCAAATCATGGCCACCCAAGCTTCTCGATCTGACAGACTGCTGCATGCCGACGATGTATTGGACAATACTCATAGCATGGAAGAAGCAAAAATCAAGGTTGCCCGTTTGCATCAATACTATCAATCTATTGCACAAACTCTGAAAGAAACTGCATGACCGCTCCTGTTGTAAAATGTCCGACCTGCCACAAAGAAGTCGTTTGGAACACCGACAGCCCCTACCGCCCTTTCTGCAGCAAACGGTGCAAACTCATTGATTTAGGCGAATGGGCACAAGAAAAATACACCGTTTCTTCGGAAGACGACCCCTTTTCAGACCTGTTGGACGGCAAATAAACTGCGTCGCCTCCTTCAGCCTATCCAAAACAGGCTCAAAACAGTAAAATACCCTCTTTATTCCAACCTATTCCATCCACCATGCTCACCTTCCAACAAATTATTTTCAAATTACAAAACTACTGGGCAGACAAAGGCTGCACCGTTATCCAACCTTTCGATATGGAAGTCGGTGCCGGTACTTCGCATCCAGCCACCTGCCTGCGCGCATTAGGCCCAGAGCCTTGGTTTGCCGCTTACGTTCAACCCAGCCGCCGTCCCAAAGACGGCCGCTATGGCGACAACCCCAACCGCCTGCAACACTACTATCAATTCCAAGTTGCGCTCAAACCTGCACCAGCCAACATTCAAGACCTATACCTCGACTCCCTGCGTGAATTGGGTATCGACCCTAAAGTACACGACATCCGCTTTGTCGAAGATGACTGGGAAAACCCTACTCTCGGCGCTTGGGGCTTGGGTTGGGAAGTTTGGCTCAACGGCATGGAAGTAACCCAATTCACCTACTTCCAACAAGTCGGCGGTATCGACTGCTCTCCTGTGCTCGGTGAAATCACCTACGGTATCGAGCGTCTCGCCATGTATCTGCAAGGCGTGGAAAACGTGTACGACCTCGTTTGGGCAAAAACCCTTGATGGCAATATCGTGACTTACGGCGACGTTTATCATCAAAACGAAGTCGAACAATCCACCTACAACTTCGAATACAGCGATGCCGACTGGCTCTTGCGCCAATTCAACGACTATGAAGAACAAGCCAAACGCCTGCTTGCAGTTGAAGACACCAGTCTTGCCCTGCCTGCTTACGAGCTTGTACTCAAAGCCGGCCACACGTTCAACCTCTTGGATGCACGCGGTGCCATTTCCGTTACCGAACGCGCAACCTACATCGGCCGTATTCGTGCGCTGAGCCGTATCGTTGCTCAAAAATTTGTTGAAAGCCGCGAGAAACTGGGCTTCCCATTGCTTAAAAACCAATAAGCCCACATATGCTTACCACGCCGCCGCCCTTTGATATATTCAAGTGGCGGCGTTTCTATTTTCAGACGGCCTTAACGCCGATGCCATCGCAAACACTTCCAGCCTGCTTTCAGGTAAAATAAGCCCTTTATTACATAAACCGTCTGAAAACATGAGTTCATCCTCTTCTAAAAAAATTCCCTTTTTCTTACTTTCCCTCGTTGCCATCATTCTTGACCAACTGAGCAAATGGGAAATCTTGAAACACTTTACCGAAGGCGAACGCCTCAATATCATTCCAGACTTTTTTGACCTGACACTTGCCTATAACCCAGGCGCGGCATTCAGCTTTTTGGCCGACCAAGGCGGCTGGCAAAAATTCTTCTTTTTAGGTCTGGCCGTCGTTATCAGCCTGTATTTGGCCCGTGCCATCTGGCGTGATGAATTTGGCCGCTGGGGCAAACTGGGGGCTGCCATGATTATCGGTGGCGCGATTGGCAATGTGGTTGACCGCCTGATTCACGGCCACGTTGTCGATTTTCTGCTTTTCTATTGGCAAAACTGGTTTTACCCTGCATTTAACATTGCCGACAGTTTTATCTGCGTTGGCGCAGTTTGCTTGGTAATAGATGGTTTGCTGCACAAAAAAACACCTTCAAACGACACAAAGGCCGTCTGAAAACGGAACACACATGACTCAAAAAACCATTATCCTTGCCAATCCCCGCGGCTTCTGTGCCGGTGTTGACCGTGCCATCAGCATTGTTGAACGTGCACTCGAAGAATTCGGCGCGCCCATTTACGTCCGCCATGAGGTCGTTCACAACAAATTCGTCGTGGATAATCTTCGGGCAAAAGGTGCTATATTTGTCGATAACTTGGCGGATGTCCCAAAGGGCGCAACGCTGATTTACTCGGCTCACGGCGTATCCAAAGCCGTACAGGAAGAAGCGGCACAACGCGGTTTCCGCGTTTTTGATGCCACCTGCCCTTTGGTCACCAAAGTTCATAAAGAAGTAGCCCGCCTTGATGCCCAAGATTACGAAATCATTATGATCGGTCACAAAGGTCATGTCGAAGTGGAAGGCACAATGGGACAATTGCCTCCGGGCAAAATGTTTTTGGTTGAGACAGTGGAAGATGTAGCCGGACTGAACGTCAAAAATCCTGATAAGCTTGCCTATGTGAGCCAAACCACTTTATCGGTGGATGAAACCAAAGATATTATTGCGGCCTTAAACCAACGCTTCCCCAATATCCGCAATCCGCACAAAGAAGACATCTGCTACGCCACAACCAACCGCC
>ERZ773001.202-NODE-202-length-25823-cov-40.826_pt1 | contig 25823 bp, 21 predicted proteins | sample MGYA00511673_ERZ773001 | MGnify/ENA primary metagenome ERZ773001 (study PRJEB29015, sample SAMEA2738091) | human oral metagenome | biome: human oral; feature: human-associated habitat; material: saliva | place: China | collected 2162 ... | reverse complement strand
GCCCTCACCTCGCAACGCCTCGACCTTCTCCAGCTTCACAACAATCTGCTCAGGCATGTGCTTCGAGAACGTCCTCATGGTCATCCACTCTGCCCGGCCACACACGGCCAGGACTACTCAGAACAACCCTCTCGCAACAAACGGTCCGAAAACTCAGACCCCTCCAGGTGTAACACCCATCTAAGTGGCGTAACACCGCTGAGCGATGAGCCCAACCACAGCCAGGGCCTCAACCACACACGGGCACTACACCCTTTGCGTGGCGCTGCACCTCTTACGTGGCGCTGCACCTGTTACGTGGCGGTGCACCCGAACAGAAGGGGTGTAATGCCTACGGATCGGGTGCACTGCCCCTTGGAACAAGTGAAAGTCTGGTCGGTGTGTGCAGGGGTGACTGTGTCGCACAGTGGGGAGGACTGCTTCGTCACCGTTGCGTGTGGACTGGTGTGCAGGGGGCAAGCAGCTGGCGCCGCACCCGTTACGTGGCGCTGCACCCGTTACGTGGCGCTGCACCCGTTACGTGGCGCCGCACCCGTTACGTGGCGCTGCACCCGAACAGAAGAGGTGTAATGCCTACGGATCGGGTGCACCGCCCACACCAACAAGCCCAACCGCGGATACGCACACCTCCCCATGGGCAGGCATTGCACCACTGGGCGTGTGCGCACGTTGTTGAGGGTTTGTTTATGCGGCTGTGGTCCAGGCCGCTCATTGTTGCTGGGATTGGCGTAGTGTCGCAGGGACCAGAGGAGGGCCCGGCCGCGGTGCAGGTAGGCGGCGGCAGGGCCTGGCCGGGCAACAAATAGGCACCGAGTCCCGACCGACTGGAGGCCGCCGCTAGGCTGGACAGCGTTGCTGGACTTGGCGCGGCGCTGCAGGGACCAGAGGAGGGCCAGGCCGCGGTACCGGTGGGCGGCGGCAGGGCCTGGCCGGGCTTCGAGACGACACGCCACCACACACGCACCGCAGGCGCCGCCGGTGTGGAGGGCGCCGGAGGGTCCGGAGGGCCAGGGCGGGCTTCGAGATCGACCACTCCGAGCCACAGGCTCGCGTGTGGCGATCTCGCGGGCGGCCGGGCCCGACGGCGCCCAGAACACCAGCGGGGCAACAAGCAACACGAAGCCGCCCGGCCCCACAGGGGCCGGGCGGCTCACGCGTCAGGCCGCTAGGCAGCCATCAGCGAAGGTTTCAGCGCATCTGGGTGCCGTCGGAACCCAGGCGCTGGCAGGCCTCGACGACGCGGGCGGCCATGCCGGCCTCGGCCGACTTGCCCCACGTGCGCGGGTCGTACTGCTTCTTGACGCCGACCTCGCCGTCGATCTTGAGGACGCCGTCGTAGTTGCGCAGCATGTGGTCAACGACCGGGCGGGTGAACGCGTACTGCGTGTCGGTGTCGACGTTCATCTTGATGACGCCGTTGGCGACAGCGGTGGCGATTTCCTCGGCGGTGGAGCCGGAGCCGCCGTGCATGACCAGGTCGAAGGGACGATGGTCGAGGCCGAAGTGTTCCGCGACCTCCTTCTGGATGGTGCCGAGCAGCTCGGGACGCAGCTTCACGTGGCCGGGCTTGTAGGCGCCGTGCACGTTGCCGAAGGTCAGAGCGGTGATGTAGCGGCCGTTCTCGCCCAGGCCCAGGGCCTCGACGGTCTTGATGCCGTCTGCGGTGGAGGTGTAGAGCTTCTCGTTGATCTCGCCAACGACGCCGTCTTCCTCGCCGCCGACAGCGCCGACCTCGATCTCGAGGATCGTGTTGGCCTTGACGGACAGGGCGAGCAGTTCCTTAGCGATCTCGAGGTTCTCGTCGAGGTCGATGGCGGAACCGTCCCACATGTGGGACTGGAAGGTGGGCAGCTTGCCTTCGGCAACCTGGCCGGCCTCGATCTCGAGGAGGGGGCGGACCCAGGAGTCGATGTTCTGCTTGGCGCAGTGGTCGGTGTGCAGGGCGACGGTGATGCCGTAGTTCTTGGCAACCTCGGTCGCGTAGGCCGCGAGGGCCAGCGAGCCGGTGACACGGTTCTTGATGGTGGAGCCGGAGCCGTACTCGGCGCCGCCAACGGACACCTGGAGGATACCGTCGGACTCGGCCTCGGCGAAGCCCTGGAGGGCGGCGGTGATGGTCTGGGACGAGGTCACGTTGATCGCAGGGTAGGCGAACTTGCCATCCCGTGCGCGATTCAGCATCTCTGCGTAGACCTCAGGGGTTGCGATAGGCACTTGGAGCCTCCTAATCGAGTGACAGTTTTGTCGAGATCGATTCTCTCATATTTTGTACGTGTGGGGAGGGGCAGGAAGTCCCGTTTGGAGGGTTTTCTTCGAACCCCTCCCCTGTCGTTATGCGTCGGTTGACACTTCTGTTATGTGTCAGTTGGCGTGGCCGACGCGGACTCCGAGTTCGGCGACGGACATGACATCCTTGAGGGTCTTCGCGACGTCACCCTGCGCATTCGTACCACGGAATCGGAGGTAGGAGCCGTTGCCGGCGACGGGGATGTCGACGGTGCCGGGAACGTTCGCCAGCGAGGTGGCGAGGGCGGGGTTGCCCTGTGCGTCCGGTTTGCTCTTGTTGTCACCCTGACCCTTGAGGCCGTCAAAGCTACCGGCGAGGTAGATCTGGACGTCCTTGGCACGACCCGAGGCCTTGGGACCGTTACCGGCACGAGGCGTGTAGCTGAGCGCACAGACGTCGTATCCGGTGGTGCCGTCACCGATCTTCAGGTCGATCCATTGCGGCCACTTGCGGGCGGTGTCGGTCTCGGGCAGCTTGGCGTTGTTGGCGTCGATGTACTGGGAGTGCCAGTAGGTCGAGAGGTCACCTTCGGTGGCCTTGTATTCCTCGCCATACTCCCAGCGGGTTTCGACGGAGTCGGCGGCCACGGCCTCGGCCTTAATGCGGGGGCCGCACACACCGACGAGGCCTTCGCTGGCCACGGTCTTCTCGCCGGCGTAAGAGACGTCGACTGTGAAGGTCGCTTCACCGAATTCGGTGGTGGGGCGCGCCCAGAACTTCACGACGCGGGTCTCGCCGGGGGCGAGGCGGTCGATGGGCTGGGGGCCGTTGGCGAGGACCCAGGAGTTGGAGACCGAGGGGGTCAGGTGGATGCCGGTGACCTCTGTCGTGCCCTTGTTGGTGACGGAGACATTGAGGAGGCTTTCGCCCCAGTTGTCGTCGCCGATGATGGGCAGGGAGGCGCGGTCCATGCCGGACAGGGCGTTCTTCGGGTACGCCTCGTCGCCCTCACGCGCGATGCTCACGTCGAGGGCCGAGGAGGCCTGGGAGGTGAGGGCGAAGACCGAGCCACTGTCGACAGTAACGTCGAGGGGCAGCTGCGCGACGGTGCCTTCGGCGGTCTTTTCACCGCCGTTGGGACGGCGAGACAGGTAGCCGGAGTCAATGACGCTCAGGTACTGGTTGGTCATGGCGTTACGCAGACGGAAGCCGTCGCCGACGGGTTCTGCGACCCACTTCTGGGGGTTACGCGTCGCGTAGTCGCCCTGAGCCGTGGGGGGTGAACTTCTGGCTCGCATCGGCGCACGCGTAGGCGACCACCGGGTGGCTGGGGGTGGTGGACACGTGTGTCTCAGAGTTGAGAGTTGGGGGTGTCTTCGGAGTAGACGGCGAGGCAGCGGTTCGAGTTGACCGAGCGGATCTGGTAGTAGCCGTCGGGGGTGGCAACGAACTCCCAGTTGCCGGAGGATGCGCCCACGACCGGGGTGCCGCCCGTCACGCTCAGGCCTTGCCCGTCGGCCAGTGTGATCGTGTACTGGCCGGGAGTGAGGGTGTCACGCGTGGGGTCGGTGTAGGTGGAAGGTTCGCCGAGCGCGTCGATACGTGCCTTGAAGGCCTGCGCATCAGGGTCAGTCTTCGGGGTCTTGCCATTCCAGAACATCTGAGCGCCGTAGCGCAGGCCGTCGGCGATCCACGCCTCGGTCTCATGGTCGGTCACCTTGCCGAGGCCTCCCTGCCAGATGGAGACCTTGCCGCCGCGGTTGGAGGCGTCGGGCACCGCGTAACCTTCGTTCTGGTAGAATGAGTTCATCGTCCACTTTCCGTACACGCCGTCGAGGCCCTGCACCTGCATGACGTAGGAGGAGGGCTGATCACGGTAGTAGTACAGGGCGGAGGACGCGTTCACGAGTATGTATCCGGCGTCAACGAGGTCCTTAGCGGGCAGGCCTCGGTTGGCATCCTTCTGGCTGGACTCGCCCTTGGCCCAGTATTCGATGATGACGTCCTTGTCGATGGGAATGCGCGAAATGTCGGCAATGCCGTCGTTCCACAGGCGCAGCGTGCCGCCGCGCGACTTGACGTGCGCGTTGACCTTGTTGATGAAGTCATTGAAGGCCGCGTCGAAAGTCATCGACTGGTCACTGTAGGAGGCACGGACCTGACCGAGAAAATTGGTAAACTCTCCGGGTCCCTGCTTGAAGAAAAACTCGTCGGCACCCATGTGCCATTCGGTGGAGCCGAACGCGTCCATGTATTCGTCGATGAGGTCAAAGTAGAACTGCTGGGCGGCGGGGTCGATGAAGTTGAGGTGGTTGGCGCTCTTCGTGCCAGAGTCGTCGGCGACCTGGAACTGCGGGAAGTTGCCGAGGATGGTGCCGGAGTAGCCGGGAGCGTTGAGGAGCGGGACGACGCGGACGCCGACCTCGCGGCCGTGCTCGACGATGGCCTTGACTTCATCCTTCGTGTAGTAGGAGAAGGAGGCGGTGGCCGGGTACTTGTCGGACTTGATGCGCAGCTCGAGGGACAGGTAGTTCATCTTCAGGTCGGACATGCGGTCGATCTATCGGTTGATCCAGTCCGGCGTGATGTGGGTGCCACACGCGCAGAGGGTGACGCCGCGATCGGGGAAGCGCGGGATGTCGGTGACGCTACCGGTGGGCACGGTTCCCTTGCCCGAGCGAACCGCCTGCTCGAGGGTTCGAGCACCCCACAGGAGGCCGGCACGGGTGGCGGCCACGACCTGGGCGCCGTTTCCGGTGACGGTCAGCTGGTAGCCTTCATCGCCAAGGGTCGACTGAGATGGGTCGATTGTCAGACTGACAGCATTGGTTGAGGGGCATCGCCGGTACCGTCGGTGATGCCGGTAATGCCGGAGTCGGTGGGGGCGCGGCTCAGCAGGGCACTGACGCCGGCGGCTTCGGCGGAGTCAGTGTGGACGATCTGCAGACCGCTTGCGGGGGTCCACGTGCCCGAGGCCGGAGTCCAGCCTTCGAGGGACGGGATGGTTCCGGGGACCTGGGTGGCCGCCTGAGCATTCAGATGGGATGTGAGGGGGATGAGGACCGCGGCGACGAAGGCGCACACGGACGTGAGGATGAGCGCGACTTTCGCTCGGGTGCGTGCGAGCCGTGGTACCCGCACGTGGTGTGGTGATGACTGAAGCATTAATTCTCCTGTTCAGCGATTTGCTTCCACGCAAACTATCCAAAGTGCAAATAAAAATGGATAACGAGTACCCATTCCATCGAGCCTTTGGAGCACCAATGCTATCGACACTTACTGCTCAAATACAATACCTATGGTCAGATTACACTTACTACGGAACTCGGAAAAACCCATAGAAAATTGCGAAAACGTGACATTGTCAGGCCTGGTTGAGCGCTCCTAAACGCGAGGCGTGCGCCCACATGACAATGGCGGCGGCGTGGCCGACGTTCATGGAGCGCGTCGATCCCCGCTGGGTGATGGAGACGACGACCTGGCAGGCGGCCAGCATCTCCTCACTAAGGCCCGATGCCTCGGACCCGAAGACCAGGCAGGCGTGCTCGGGCAGGAGCGCCCCTTCGAGGGCGACGGCCCCCTCGACGTTGTCGACGCCGACGAGGGACAGGCCCTCGCGGGAGCAGTGGTCGACGAGTTCGCGTACCTCGGCGCGGTGATCAACGGGCAGGTAGCGGTCGGTGACCATGGCCCCGCGACGGTTCCACCGCTTGCGCCCTACAACGTGGACGCGCCGGGCACCCATTGCGTTCGCGGTGCGCACGATGGACCCAATGTTGAAGTCGTGATCGAGGTTTTCGACGGCGACTTCGAAAGGCAGGGAGCGCGCTGCCACGTCCGCGCGGATCGCCTCCATCGTCCAATACCGGTAGCGGTCCTCGACGTTGCGCCGATCCCCGTGAGCCAGCAGCTCACGATCATATTGTTCGCCGACCGGCCACTCGTCCTCCCCACCCGGCCACGGACCGACCCCGACCTGACCACTGGCCGCGGCCACTGCCTCGTCCGTGGCGGCCTCCCCACAAGCCGTATCCAACCGCGCGATGTCACACCCGTTTTCCAACTCGTTCACGGGTCCCACCCTAGCGGGAACGTAGAATGGGGGCATGAATCCGCTGATGAACGAAGAAACAGCACTCAGTGATATGCCGCCCGTGAGCGCGTGGCTCTCCGACATGGATGGCGTCCTGGTCAAGGAGAACCGCGCGCTGCCGGGCGCGAATGAATTCTTGGCGGCGCTGCGCGCTACCAACACTCCCTTCCTGGTCCTCACCAACAACTCCGTATTTACGAACCGTGATTTGTCCGCGCGCCTGGCGAACTCGGGCCTGGACATCCCCGAAGAGAACATTTGGACCTCCGCGAACGCCACGGCCGCGTTCCTCCAACAGCAGTCCCCCGGCTCGACGGCCTACGTGATTGGCGAAGCTGGCCTGACGACCGCGATTCACGCCGCCGGGTACGTCATGACGGAAACGGATCCTGAGTTCGTGGTGCTCGGCGAGGTTCGCTACTACGATTTTCACGCCCTGACCCACGCGATCCGCCTCATTGAGGGCGGCGCGAAGTTCATTGCGACGAACCCCGACGTATCCGGCCCTTCCGACGAAGGCACCCTGCCCGCGTGCGGCGCGATCGCCGCGATGATCACGGCGGCCACCGGCAAGCAGCCCTACTTCGTGGGCAAGCCGAACCCGGTCATGATCCGCGCCGGCCTCAATAAGATCGGTGCTCACTCGGAGCGGGCCGCGATGGTCGGCGACCGCATGGACACCGACGTGCGCGCCGGCGTCGAGGCGGGCCTGCGCACGCACCTGGTTCTGTCGGGTTCCACGTCCCGCGAGGACGTCTGCAACTACCCGTTCCGCCCCTTCGGCATCCACGAGGGTATCGGCGATCTCATTGAGCTCGTCGAGGCGGCCCACTGACCCCCGACACGTAAAGGAAACACCATGACCAACGATTCCCACAAGGCACGCCTGGCGGTCCTCGTCCAGGAACTCTCCGTTATCCACGAGAAGGTCATCCTGGCGTCGGGGCGCGAGTCCGACTTCTACGTCGATATGCGCCGTTCGACGCTGCACCACGAGGCGGCTCCCCTCATCGGCCACGTCATGCTGGACCTCCTGGAGGAGGCTAGCTTCGCGGTGGGCGAGGAGTACGTGGCCGTCGGCGGACTGACGATGGGTGCCGACCCCGTCGCGACCGCGATGCTCCACGCGGCGGCCTCGCGCGGCCTGGATCTGGACGCATTCGTCGTGCGTAAGGCCGCGAAGGATCACGGTATGAAGCGCCGCATCGAGGGTCCGGACGTCGTGGGCAAGAACGTCGTCGTCTTGGAAGACACGTCCACGACGGGCGGTTCCCCACTGGAGGCTGCGCTCGCCCTGCGTGAGGCCGGCGCGAACGTCGTCGCCGTCGCGGTGATCGTCGACCGTGCGACGGGCGCAAAAGAACGCATCGAAGCCGAAGGCTTCCCGTACTTCTACGCACTGGGCCTGGAGGACATCGGCCTGGCCTGATTTCCCTCCCGCATGCACGAGGCCGGGGCTGGGTTCTACGCGAACCTGGCCCCGGCCTCGTCTTCGTCTGCGCGCCCTCACATGTGGGGAACGGAGCGCATGGCGCGCGCGGTCACCCAGCGCGGGGCGAGCTTCATGGCACCCATGGCGACCTTGTAGGGAACAGTCGGGGTGACCTGGACGCGGCCCACGCGCACGGCGTCGAGGGCTGCCGTGACGACCTGGTCGGGGCTGGCCATGAGCCAGGAGGGGGTCGCGCGCATGTCGACGCCAGCCCGCTCGAAGAAGGGCGTGTCGACGGGGCCGGGGCACACGACGGTCGCCGTGATGCCGGAGCCTTTCAGTTCGGCGGCAAGGCCCTCGGTGAAGGCGACGACCCAGGCCTTGTGCGCGGAATAGGTACCCGCGCCCGTGCGCGAGGCGACGGAGCCGACGTTGAGGATCGCGCCGCGTCCGCGCGAACGCATGGAGATGCCGGCGTGGTGGGCGAGCGTCATGACGGCGCGAACCATGACGTTCAGGCCGTTGATTTCGCGTTCCAGGCTGTTGTCCAGGAAGGGGCTTCCCAACCCGAATCCGGCATTGTTGACGAGGAGGTCGACGGGTCGCAGGTCCGGCTTCTGAGCATCGGCCGGGCCTCCCACGTCGAGGCGGGCTGCGACCCGCGCGCGCCCGTCCTCGGTGGACAGGTCGGCAGCGATGTACTCGGCGTTCACGCCCGCGACGTTTGTCAGCGAGGTCGCGAGCGCGCGCAGCGCGTCCTCACGGCGTGCGACGAGCACCAGGTCGTGTCCGGCGGCGGCCAACTGCCAGCAGAATTCTTCACCAATTCCGGAGGTCGCTCCGGTCACAAGCGCGGTTCCCATGTGGGAAGTCTAGCGCGCACGTGTGGGGTAGCACGAGGCCGGGGTCCCTCACGCTCATGTGTCGTGAGGGACCCCGGCCAGGTGTTTTATCGGGTGCGGATCAGGAAGATGGCTCCGCCACCGGCGAGGGCCGCCGGGATGATGAGGAGGAGCAGCCAGTAGGGACTCCAGCCTCCCGAGTGTCCACTGTCGGCCGCAGAGGCGATTGGCAACGCGGATACCGCGTCATCCGATCCGTCCGATGAAGTGCCTGATGCGCCGCTCTGGGCGTTCTCGCCACTCTGCGCACCGCTTTGGGCACCGCTTTGGGGGCTAGCACTCGGTGTGACGGCGGGTGCTGCCTTGGGCGCGCTCACCGGAGTGCCGGAACCCGAGGTGCTTGCACCGCCCGAACCACCCCGAGAGATCGTGCCGGAGCTGGTGGTCACCGCGCCCGAACCGCTCGCGGATCCGCCCGACGTACCCGCAGACGAACGAGTTCCGCTCGAGAGCAGGTTCCTCATGACCGCCTTGGTCCCACGAGGCGAGACCGGTGCCGTTGAGCCGCTGGGGCGGAGACTCGGCGCAGGGGCGGGAGCGACACTCGGGGCCGGGGCCGGATTCGCGCTGGGCGCAGGTGCAGGCGCGGGGTCAACGCTGGGGGCGGGAGCGGGGGCGGGAGCGGGCGCCGGATTCTCAGTGGGAGCAGGTGCCGGATCCGCGCTCGGCGCAGGGGCGGGAGCGGGAGCGGGGTCAACGCTCGGAGCAGGCTCGGGCGCGGGCACCGGGTCAACGCTCGGCGCGGGGGCCGGCGCAGGCTCCGGGTCCACACTGGGCTCGGGAGCAGGCGCAGGCTCGGGATCCACACTCGGTTCCGGCGAAGGCGCTGGCTCAGGGCTGGGCGCGGGATCCGGCGAGGGCGTGGGCACCGGCTCTCCGCCCGGGGTGGGACCGGGCTGTTCGTGGTGGCCTCCGCGCACGATCACGGTGAATGCCTGCGGTTCGGCCAGGACACGCTCGCCGCTGCGAGCACCGACCTCGATGCGGTAGGTGCCTGGAGCACTGAATACCCAGTTGCCGTGCATGTGGGTGGACTCGGTCGTGTGGACGACGCCGTCGCCCGTGGACGAGTCAAAGTGGATCTTTGCGCCACTTCCGAAGGTGCCTCCCTGGAAGAAGGCGACGCGCGCGCCCACGGGGGCCTCGGCCAAGTGCAGTGTCATGTCGGCACCGTCGGGCAGCGCCGCGTAGTCGACCCCTTCGGTGGATAGTCCGGGCCACACGATGTCGCTGTTTTGTGTCTCGGGCAGCACATAGGTGGCGGTGCCGACGGGTCCGAGCACGTCGTAGCTTGGGTCGGACAGGGAGGCGGGGCGCACGAAGCGCGCGTTGGGGGCGACCGTGAGAGTCGTGGAGCCGACGGTGCGCATCACGGAGGTGCGCGCGTTGGTGAGCGAGTCGTCCTTGACGGCCAGCCCGTAGGTGATGCCGTTTTCTCCGTTCGCCTGGGTCAGGCGCACGTCGAGGTGTCCGCGTGCGATCTCAACGGGGTCGCTCAGGAGGGACGAGGCCGGGGTCGGGTTCTCGTGGTTGCCGCCGTTATCCGGCACGGGCGTCGGCGTGGGTTCGGGGGTCGGTTCCGGCGCGGGCGCGGGTTCCGGTTCCTCGGGGGCGGCGACGCCGTCACGCATTGTCAGCATGGCGGTGAGTCCGACGTGGTCGCCGACGGTGACGTCGGAGGCGTCAGCGACGGTCATGACCGTGTCAGAGAGGGGGTGAGGGCGCAGGATGACGCGCATGTACATGGGGTCGGACTGGCACACGCCGAGGTCCTGGGTCTTCGTGTCCATGCCTCCCGCACCCAGGGTGCCTTCCATGGAGCACCAGGGGCTGAAATCCCACTTGGATTCGAGGAACTCGATCTTGTAGGTGGCGCGCAGGTTGGGGTCTGCTGCCTTGACGGTGGCCGTGTACTGGTCGGTCGTGCCGGGGTTCAGGTCGTAGGAAACGTCGACGCGGCGCGAGGCCACGGGCAGGCGGTCCGGGTTCCATTCGGGCGCGGGGTCGGGGTTGGAGGGGCCCAGGATCGTGTCGGATCCACCGACGCTGACGGGCTCGGTGTCCTTCTGGGAGTACTGCACGGCCTGGGAGACCCAGCGGGCGGAGGCGGAATCGGAGGGGATGTAGATCGCCTGGACAGCCGCTGCGTCCGCGCCGAGCAGCTCGGAGACGGTGACGCGACCGCCCTCAACCACGGCCTCGGTGAGGAAGTAGCCGTTGACGGTGATCCACGCGCGTCCCGTGTCGGTGGCGACGCCCGTGTCGAGCGTGATGTCGGTGAGGTAGTTGTCGCCGGGGTGTTCACGCTCGGCGTGGTGGGACAGGGTGAGCGTGGGTGTGGCGGCGTTGCCGTCGATGCGCTCGGCTCGTGCCACGTTGTAGGCCGAGACGATGTCCTTGATCGTGCCGTCGGCGGGGTTCGCGCCGCCGACCTGCCAGACCAGCGGCGTGATCGGCGAGGAGTAGATGGCGGTCCCGTCGGCGCTGCGCGCGGTCATCTTGTAGTTCGCGACGTATCGACCGGGCTGCGTGAAGGTCGTATACATGTGCGAATGACGCGGGTTGTAGACGCTGCGGTAGGCCGTGTCGTGGCTGGAGAGGAAACGGTTGACGCTGTCGCCGTTGTCGATGAACATCTCCATTCGACCCGGGCCGTCGACGCTGATGAGGTCGAGCGTGTAGGTCTCGCCCTCGAACTTGTCGGCGTCGCCGACCTCGCCGGCACCCAGGCCCGCCCAGATGGGGGTATTGCCCGGTCCGGGGTTCTGGGGGGCCGCGTTCAAGACGGCCCCCTCGGAGCCGAGGAACGCCAGGTCGGGGCGCTTGGCGGGTATGACCAGCTGCGACTTCGCCTCGTCCTTCTCACTGGTTCCGGTCCACGCCTTGGGGATCCACAGGGCGGTCTTCTCCATCGGTAGGTTGATGGTATTCAGGGAGAAGCTGTTCGTGTCGTCGTGCCAGACGGGGATGGGTGCATCGACGTGCTGCCTGGTGACGATCCAATCCTTGTCCTGGTCGGGTCCAGCCCACGCGGTGGCCGGGGTGAGCGCCAGGAAGAGGGCCAGCGCCGCTGTGCTCACGCGTCGCAGGTATGACATAAGAGTGCCTTTTCTAGCCATGTTATAGATGAGAATCATTATCATTCTATTACGCCTGTCCGACAACTGCGCAACTCCGCGCGTTTCACACCTGTTTCACGCGTGTTTCACGCGCCCACTCCCCCACTCACAGCTAGGCTCGACCCCATGAGATTTGCGACCTGGAACGTCAACTCCATCCGCACGCGCGTCGACCGAGTCATCGCCTTCCTGCAGCGCTCCGACACGGACGTGCTCGCCATGCAGGAAATCAAGTGCCGCCCCGACCAATTCCCCATCGCCCCCTTCGAAAAGGCCGGCTACCACGTCGCCATCCACGGCCTCAACCAGTGGAACGGCGTCGCCGTCGCCTCACGCCTGCCCATCCTCGATATTCAGGATCACTTCCCCACCCAGCCCGCATTCGGCGAACCGCCCGTCGTCGAAGCCCGCGCACTTGGCGTCACCATCGACACAACCGACGCCCTCCCCTCTAGGGACGGGCAGGCCTCGTCACTGACGATCTGGAGCCTGTACGTGCCCAACGGCCGCGAACTCACGCACGCGCACTACACATACAAGCTCCAGTGGCTCGCCAACCTCGCCGAGCAAGGGCGCGACTGGCTGTCCGACCCCGAGGCGCGCATCGCCCTCGTGGGCGACTGGAACGTCGCACCCCTCGACGAAGACGTGTGGGACATGAGCGTCTTCGAGGGTGCCACGCACGTCTCCGCACCCGAACGCGAGGCCTTCGCTGCCTTCGCCGCCGACGGCTGGGTCGAAGTCACGCGAGATCGCGTCACCAACTACACCTACTGGGACTACCAGAAGCTACGCTTCCCCAAAAACCAGGGCATGCGCATCGACTTCGCCTACTGCTCGCCAGCGCTCGCGGCCCGCGTGAGCGGCGCGCAGATCGACCGCGACGAGCGCAAGGGAAAGGGCGCGTCCGACCACGTGCCCGTCATCGTCGACGTCGACTAACAGATCAGGGTCGAGGCCGGGGCGACGCCTCCGGTACGGATCGAGACTTGGACACTCGCCCAGACCTCGATCCATCGCGATTAGGCGCGCTCGCGCGCAAGGGACAACAACGACGCGTTGAGGGCCGACCAGTTGTCGTGATGCCACTGTCCGAAAGGCTCAGCACCCACGAAGGCGGCGCTGGCCCCGAGGTCGCGGTCCGCCCACACGAAAGAACCCGACTGCCCGAAGTGTCCAATCGTGCGCGCCGAGGCGTCGGGCGCGGTCCAGTGCGGAGCCTTCTCGCCACGAATTTCCAGGCCGAGGCCCCACGGGCAGGGCGCAAAACGCCCATAGCCGGGCACGACGCCGGCGAGCGCCGGAAACTGTGAGAGTCCCGCGAGGGCGGCTAGCGGCGCGCTCACCAGGGTCGGACGGGCGAGCTCAGCACCGAAAAGGCTCACGTCGGCGGCGCTCGCAACACCCGCATGAGCGGGACTACCCGGGATGTCCGCGGAACCCATTCCAAACGGGTCAAACACCGTCTGGCGTACCCACTGAGCGACCCCCATTCCGCTCGCCTCAGCCACGACCTCGCCGAGGATATCGAAGCCCTCGTTGGAGTAGATGCGGCGCTTCCCGGGAGCGGCGACAGGACGCCGCCCCTCAAAGGGCAGACCCGAGGCATGGGCGAGCAGATGGCGAACCGTGGCCCCTTCGGGACCTGCAGGATCGTCGAGGGAGATCAGGCCTCGTTCGACCGCGACCAGCACCGACCACGCGACGATCGGCTTGGTGACAGACGCGAGCGGGAACGCGCGATCAACATCGCCGTGCGAGTAGACGACGTCGCCCCCGACGCGAAGGACGAGGGCGGCATCGAAAGAAGGTAGCGGGCCGATCACGCGGTGGTGGCTTCCGGAGCCGCGGCTACGGCGGCGGCTTCTGCTGCTGCCGTGGTCTTCTCGCTGATCTTGCGCAGCGTGCGGGCATAGACTTCCGCGACTTCCTCGGGCACGGAGGCACCGAGCTGGAGGACGTAGTGCGCCGGCAGGTGCAGGAGCTGCACGCACACAGCTAGGAAGTCAGCGACGAACTCGCGAGCGTCGATAGGTTCGTCGTTGTAACGAGCCGACACGACGGAGCCATACCAGTAGCGGATCAGGATCTTTGCCAGGGTGCGAGGAATCGTACCGATGTCGGCACCCTCGTCCTCGACGAAAGCGGTGATCATCGAGGTGAGAGCTTCCTCCATCTGCTGCGTACGGTACTTGTAGTGCGCGTGCGCAGGATGAGTCTCCGACGAGGACTCCGCCCACAGGACGCAGTCCAGGGCGATGGCCGCATCCGCGCCGGGCTTCATAGCGAAACGCATCTCCCCGACGGCCCAGTCAACGAACGAACTGGCGGTGATGCCGCCCTCGTCGAATCCGCCTTCCGCCTCCTCGTTGATGGAGACGTCGAAGAGGGCGTTCATCTCCTCGTGACGCTGGATCGCGCTGCGCAGGATCGCTTCCTTGGAAGGGAAGTGATAGACGACGGCGGGGTGGGAAATACCGACTCGACGACCGAGGTCGCGCAGAGAGAAGCCGTTGTAGCCTCGCTCCGCGATCAGAACCATCGCTGCCGAGAGGATGGATTCACGCGTCGCCTGTCCTACGGAATAGGCTCCACGGGCCTTCCTCTGCGTTGTCATATCATCTCCTGCTGTTGCGGACATCACATACCGTTAGTCCGAAATACACACTGGTATTCAGTGTAGCGCGCAATCTCAGGGTTTATCAACATTCATGACAAGCCCGTCAAAGGTTGCATTAATGTCAACTGTCACGTTCTGCCCGTCCTGCACATCCCCTGCAAGCAGGAGAACAGCCAGTCGATCGCCGATTTCGCGCTGAATTAAGCGGCGTAGCGGGCGCGCCCCAAAGGCAGGATCATACCCCACACGCGTGAGCCAACCGCGCGCCGCTTCGCTAACTGTCAAGTTGATACGCCTATCACGCAGGCGGGACTGAAGTGCAGCAACCAGCAGGTCAACGATCTCACCCAGATTTTCGCGGGTCAGAGCGTCAAACATGACAGTTTCGTCCAACCTATTGAGGAACTCTGGCCGGAAACTTGACCGGACGACAGACATGACTGCATCCCGTTTTTCCTCGGTCGTCAAGTCTTGGTTCACCAGGAACTGTGATCCCAAGTTAGACGTGAGAATTAAAATGGTATTGCGGAAGTCAACAGTCCGACCCTGGCCATCAGTGAGACGCCCGTCATCCAAAACCTGCAAAAGGATGTCGAAAATCTCAGGGTCAGCTTTCTCAACTTCATCGAGCAAGACCACAGAATATGGCCGACGACGCACTGCTTCAGTCAGCTGACCACCCTGCTCGTAGCCGACATACCCCGGAGGGGCGCCGACCAGGCGGGCAACCGAGTGCTTCTCGGAGTACTCCGACATGTCGATGCGCACGATTGCGCGCTCATCGTCGAAGAGAAACTCCGCGAGCGACTTAGCCAGCTCGGTCTTACCCACACCCGTGGGTCCCAGGAACAGGAAGGAACCAGTCGGACGATTCGGATCCGACAGCCCCGCACGCGAGCGCCGAACAGCGTCGGACACCGCATGCACAGCATCCTTCTGCCCGATGAGCCGCTTACCCAACTCGGTTTCCATGTGCAGGAGTTTGTCTGTCTCAGTTTGAAGGAGCTTACCCGTGGGAATTCCGGTCCACGCCTCGATCACCTCTGCGATCTCCGCGGGACCGACCTTCTCCGCAATCATCGGCTCCTCATCACCCTGAGCTTCCTGATCCTCAGCCTGCGCCTCGGCCTCGGCAATCTGACGCTCAACGGAGGGGATCTCGCCGTTCTGCAGACGACCGGCTTCCTCCCAGCGTCCCTCGCGAACCGCCAGGTCGAGCTGGGTACGCAGCGTATCCAGCTGGACGCGCAGGTCGCCGACACGGTTGTGCCCAGCCTTTTCAGCCTCCCAGCGCGCAGTGAGGGCGCGCAGGTTCTCCTCACGGTCCGCCAAGTCAGCACGCAGCTTGCTGAGGCGATCCTGGGTGGCCTCGTCGAGGCCCTCCGGGTCGGACTCGGTCAGATAGGACTCCTCCATGCGGAGGCGATCCACGCTACGGCGCAGCTCATCGATCTCGACCGGCGAGGAGTCCAGCTCCATGCGCAGGCGAGACGCGGCCTCGTCAATCAAGTCGATCGCCTTGTCAGGAAGCTGACGTCCCGTGATGTAGCGGTTCGACAGGGTCGCCGCAGCAACGAGCGCACCGTCGGAGATAGTCACCTTGTGATGAGCCTCGTACTTCGGGGCGATGCCGCGCAGAATGGCGACGGTATCCTCAACCGAGGGTTCGCCGACGAACACCTGCTGGAAGCGGCGCTCAAGCGCCGGGTCCTTTTCGATGTTCTCGCGGTACTCGTCGAGGGTCGTCGCACCGACCATGCGCAGCTCGCCGCGGGCGAGCATGGGCTTGAGCATGTTGCCCGCGTCCATCGCACCCTCGGAACCGCCGCCCGCGCCCACGACCGTATGCAGCTCGTCAATGAAGGTGATGATCTGCCCGTCCGAGCGGGAGATCTCGGCCAGGACCGCCTTGAGGCGCTCCTCGAACTCGCCGCGATACTTCGCACCGGCAACCATCGACGACACGTCGAGGGACACCAGGCGCTTGTCGCGCAGGGACTCCGGGACGTCGCCCGCGACGATGCGCTGGGCGAGGCCTTCGACGACGGCGGTCTTACCGACGCCGGGTTCACCGATCAGGACGGGGTTGTTCTTCGTACGCCGGGACAAGACCTGGACGACGCGACGAATCTCGTTGTCGCGCCCAATGACAGGATCGAGCTTACCTTCGCGCGCCACCTCGGTCAGGTCCCGACCGTACTTGGACAGAGCCTCGAACGACCCCTCAGGGTCGGGCGAGGTGATCGGGTCAGGACGCAGCTGGGCGAGCGCCTGCGTCAGGGCCTCAGCCGTCGCACCGCCGGCGGTGAGAATACGCCCCGCCTCGGTATCGGACGCTGCCAGAGCGATGAGCAGGTGCTCGGTCGAAATGTACTGGTCTCCCGCGCTCTCGGCGCGCTCCCCCGCATCCTGAACGGCGGCGAGCAGCGTGCGCGAGGCCTGAGCGGAACCCGCGGATGCCCCTTGAGTACTGGGTAGCGCCACCAGTGCATTACGGGTGCGTGCGCCGATTGCGCGCGTGTCCGCCCCCACTGCCCCGAGCAGGGACAGGGCAATACCGTCACGCTGCTCAATAAGGGACTGCAGCAGGTGAATGGGTTCGACCTGCGGGTTTCCGGCCGCCGACGCGGCCTGGAGCGCGGAGGCGATGGCCTCCTGCGCCTTCGTTGTCATCTCACGTGCCATGAGATCGTTCCTCCAAATGGTTCATTCGTCTCGCATCGACGGTTGTCGACGCATCTGGTAGACATAACGAACCCGAAGTTGAGTCTATTCCACTCAACTTCAAAATGGGAACACAAGGTACAGGCGAGGCCGAAGTTCAGTTCTCCGGAAGCCAGGTAGGACCGCCGAATCCGCGCTGATGGCCACCCGAGGGACCAGGTCCCTCAGCATCCTCAATACTGTAACGATCCGCGAGCGCACGGAAGAGCTGCAGCGTCGTCGCCAGCGCGCACATGACCTGCTGGATCAGCTGCGCATCCGTTGCGCCGTACTCATAGTCGCCATTCACCTCGGCGACGACACGATCCCCCTCAAGCTGCTCCGCCACATAAGCCTTGGGCCACAGGAACTCCCCATGCCAGGCCTGCAGGAAATCGCGCAGATCCTCCCCATACTCAAGGGGGACCAGCTGCTTCATGAACGCAACGATCGAGAGCACCTCACGCGAGTCACCAAGGAAACGGAAGCAGAACAGGTGCCCCTCCCACAGGCCGCACAGGTCTCCATCGTTGTCGATGCGCCAGGCCCATCCCTCAGAATCAAAGAGGAGTCCCAGGCGCTCCTGCGTGATAGGGCGGACCATATCGAAACGATTGGCCTCAAACTCCGAGTTACCCGTGGCGATTCCTTCCGCCGACGTTGCTTTACTACCCTCCCATTGTCCCATATCAGAGCGGTTATCGTCCGCCGATTCGGCGCGGCGAGGCGTTTCCTCGCCGTCGGTTCCGCCGTCGGCATCCGCCCGCCATAGCCAGCCCATGATGACTCCCCTACTCGTATCCGTCGTTCGTGACGCGCCACTGCGTCGGTACCCCGGGGGTGTGAGCGCGTCGACCACCCCTCTGTGCGTTTGACATGTGCACAACCACCGGCCGCCTCCTCCGCTCACTACATCGTGCCATCAGCGTGTGTATCACTACACCTTCACAGTAGCGCAGAATCGGCGAAATACCAATGGCCGCAGGGCCTAAAGGCCACTGCGGCCACGGCGCGAATGAACACCGTACAGCCATCACCGCAGCTCATCCGGGAGGCGGCGACAGCAGGGAAACACTTTGTCTATCGCGTCACATTCACTCCCATCTCTTGCACGATGCAGAGTTTTCAGCTATTTGCATTATTTTGTATGCCGTCCGAGGAATCCCGTGGCGTTCCTTCAGCGCCCGGAGACGCCGACAACATCGCCTCGGGGTCGCCCTGCACCCCAAGGTTCTGCGCTGCCCCCAGTGCCGACGCACCGTAAATCGACATCGGTAGCTTCGGCAGCGGCAAGGTCCACGCGGTGCGCGCAACCACCCAGCGCAGGAGACGCTCAGCGGGCCCACGCGTACGTCCCATCGCGTCGGAAACAACGCACCCGACTCCAATGAGCGCCCACACAGCGAGCGCAATGAGGGCGGAGACCGCCACGCCCACGGAGCGTACGCCCACAGCTCCGAGCACCAGGAACAGCACGGCAAAGACAAGCGTCTGAGCCAGGTACGCAGTCATCGACCGGCGGCCAATCGCGCTCAAGAACGAGCGGAACGCACCCAACTCCTCGAACGACGCCGCGCTCTGCGCGAACTCCGCCAAGGCCTCGCGCGGCCCCCCGCCCAGGAGAGCAAGGAGCGCCAACCAGCCGCACGCCCCAGCGACACCCGACGCGTGAAAAAGAGGGAACGTCCAACCCGAGCCACCAATGTGCGCCCAGTCCAACTGGTCGAGCGCGTAGGGCATCGCCCCCAGCGCCCCCGCCAGGAGGCCACCGCCAGCAATCTCGACGAGCGCTCCGCGATGGCCGCTCGGATCCTGCAGCGCTCCCCAACGCTCGACCCCCACGCCGAGCATCACACAGGGCACGACAAGGGTAGTCAGCACCGTGAAGGGCGTAGCCACAAGCCACCCGGCCAGATTCCACAGAGGCGTCGTCGCCTCCAGCGTCGACTGCGCGTGATACTCCAGCGTCATCGGACGGGCACCCATCGCCGCGGCGCCCGACGACAGAAGAAGGAGACTCAGCGACGCACCCGTCACCCCGATCACCGCGCGCAGCCACACGCGCCTCATCACAATAACCTCCGCGAAGATCACCGCCACCAGGCCATAGGCCCCAATAATATCCCCCTGGAAAATGACACTATGCACAGCGCCAAACGCCAGCATCCACCAGCCACGGCGCCGGATCAAACGCGACGCCGCGCGACGAGCGCGACGCTCCACGTCCTCGTCATAAAACTGCCACTGCAGGGGAATCCACCCGGCGCTGAGTTCGGCGGGCAGAGCCTCACGAGCGACGCGACGCTCACGCTCGATCATGCGCTTGGCCATGATCGCCATCCCAAAACCGAAGAGAATCGAAAACAGCGGATAGGCGCGGCGGTCGACGAACAGCGCTCGCAGCAGGAACCACCACTGATCCACCCCGCTCATTGCATCGAGCGCCGCCTGCCCCGGCGCGGGATAGTCCGGGAAGAAGCGAACCCAGAATGGCACGTTCGCCAGAGCAATCAGGGCCAGCATAAAGCCGCGGGCGACGTCAGGGGCGGGAAAACGCACTCGGCGCTCGCCGGTGAAAGACAGGGTGGACACGATAGTTCCTTTCGTGGGAGACGCGTAGCCAGACAGACAGAGAGGGGCGAGGCCGGAGACGCCTCCGGGACTCGCCCCTCTCAGGGTGGCGGGTCAGTGCATGGCCGCCATCATGGCTTCCTGCGCAAGACGGCGACGCTTGCCGTTCACCTTCACGAGGAGCACGATGCCAACAATCATGAGGACGAGACCGCCGACGCCGACGACGGTTCCCCAGATGAGGGGCATGATGATCGCCTTGTTCGCCAGCTGCTCCGCAGAACCATTAAAACCGGCGACTTCCGCGCCGGAGGTCAGGCCCTGGCACTGAATCTTGTAGGTGCCCGTCGGCAGATCCGACGCCGAGAACAGGGTGTTGCTCCCCTCGTAGGGATCGAGCGTATAACTCTTATTGTTGGCGTCGACGAGCGCGCACGAGGAGGCGCTCCCGTCACCGATCATCACCGAATAACTGCCCTTATCCGTCACAGTGACGCTCGCGCCGTTCCCCAGCGCTCTACCGTTCGACAAGTCCTCCACGCTCGACGTCAAACCAATAGCCATCGTCGCGAAGAAAACGATGGGCGCGATCAAGACCATCATCACAATGCCGAGAACGAGGGCAACAATGCCCGACGCGCGACTGGGCATCGGAGGCATGACCACCGGAGCAGGGGCGACGTACCCGCCGCCTGCATAGCCCTGCGGACCTCCACCCGGGTAGCCTTGCGGGACTCCACCCGCGTTTTCACCATACTGAGGCCAGGGCGTGTTCTGGCCGCCCGAAGAACCGTAGGGGGGATGTGACATGTGCGTGCCTTCCTGGTGGGAATTTTGCTTAAGCATAACAACGCTGCACGCGCGCTGAATAGCGTTTCACGCGAATGGGACGGCGCACGCGATCCTACAGCGCACCGCCCCGGACCGTATACCGAGAGAAGGCGCAGAAAAGGGGCGAGGCCGGAACTACTCCAGCCTCGCCCCTGACAGGATTCGCGTCAGCGCACAGCCGCCATCATGGCTTCCTGCATGATGCGGCGACGCTTGCCGTTCACCTTCACGAGGAGCACGACGCCGATGATCGTGACGACAAGACCGACGACACCAACGACTGTTCCCCACACGAACGGCATGACGAATGCCTGCGTCATAACCTCCGGCGAGGCATTAAAGGCAACGACTGTCGCGCTGCTGGCGATGCGTTCACACTGCAGCTTGTACTGGCCTGCAGGAATACCTGAGGCAGTGTAGACGCCCTCGTTATCCTTATAGGGGGTGAGTTGGTACAGCGTGCCACCCGCATCCATGAGGAAACATGCGGGGTCAGCGCCGTCGGTGGTAACCGTGAATTTGCCATCCGCAGTCACGGTCACAATGCTGCCGTTGGCCGTCGTACCGCCCTTGACGGCATTGCCCTCGGTCTTGGTGACACCCGCGATCATTATTCCGAAGAATACAATCGGGGCGACCACAACCATTAACAGGATGCCAATGACAAGCGTCGTAATGCCGGGCGCGCGACCGGGCAGCTTCGGCATTGCCATCGGGGCAGGCGCGCCGTACGCACCTCCCGGATATGCCTGCGGCGCATTCTGCGGGTTCGGATTTCCAACGGAGGGGTTCGACATGGTGTCGCCTTTCTGATGGGATTTGTCGCCAAGCATACAAGACTCTGCACTCACTTTGTCGACAAAAGGCGCGTCGCCGACCCCGAGTGGGATCGGCGACGGATGGACGAGGCCGTGGCTACGTCCGGAATCGCGGGTGTCGGCGCGCGTCAGGGCAGCTGGACGCCGCTCAGGCGCTCCGCGCGCAGCTGCGCAACGCCGGGAACCTCGAGGGGCGGCAGCGACATGCCGGTCGCGCGCTGGAGTAGCAGGTCCGCCAACTCGGGGTTACGAGCCAGGGCCGGGCCGTGCATGTAGGTGGCGATGATGGATCCCTGGACGACACCGTCGTAGGCGACCTCGGCGGGTTCCTGGCCCTGCGGGGTGCCGTTGCCGACGCCGGAGATGACCCGGCCGAGGGGTGCCGCATCTTCGCCCAGGATGGTTCCACCGCCGTGGTTTTCAAAACCGCTGAGCGGCTGAGTCAGTCCCTCAACGAGGGGCACTGTCACCAGCTCGCCGATAGCGCGATGTCCCTGCGGCAGCGTCGTGATATCCAGAACGCCCATGCCGGGCACGCGCGCGCCGCGCGCATCCTCATACCAGTGACCGAGAACCTGCAGAGAGGCACAGATCGCCAGGAGCGGGCGGTCGGCGTCGAGGGCGCGCGCCAGGCCCGACGTGCCGCGGAACTTGTCGGCCGCGAGCGCCTGAGCAGTGTCTTCTCCCCCGCCCAGGGTGTAGATGTCGAGGCTATCGGGGATTTCCTCGGTCAGACCGACATGGACGACCTCGGCGTCGATGCCGCGCCTGCGGGCGCGTTCGGCCAGGATCAGGGCGTTGCCCGTGTCCCCGTAGGTGCCCAAGACCTCGGGCATGAGGACACCGATTCGCAGCGTGGAAATGCTCACCGCTTGCCTTCCTTTCGGTCGAGCAGGACCTTGAAGTCGCGCATTGCCGTGTAGTTGAGGAGGACCTCGACACGCCCCGGCTCGCACGCGGCCAGGGCATCCATGGGCAGGGGTGCGAGGTCGCAGTGGATGCCAGCGTATTCGAGGCGCACGGCCAGGTCGGCACCTCGCTCGCCGCAGGCGATGACGCGCCTGCCAGGCTGGTTGACGCGAGAGAAGTCGACGTCCCACAGCCACGAGAGGTCTTGCCCGTCGGGAACCTGCCCGTTGACGCCGATGACGACCTGGTCGACACGCGGGTCAACCATCGTCATGGCTTCCTGCCAGCCGGCGGGGTTCTTCGCGAGCATCATGCGGGCGCGGCGCCCGTTGACGTCGTGGACGGAGTAGCGCCCCGCGACCTCGGTGACGGAGCTGACGGCTGTCGCCGCGGCCTCGGGCGTCATGCCCATGGCGACGGCGGCGGCAACGGCCTGCGCGGCGTTGCCGAGGTTGGCGCGGCCGGGCAGCTTGAGTTCGAGTCGCACGGCGACGTCGCCGGGGCCATGCAGGAGGGCACGCGGACCCTCGGGGGCCAGGTCGACGTCTGTCAGCCACCAGTTGGGCTGTGGGCGACTCCGTAGTGCGGGGAGTTCCTCGCCCTCGAAGGCAGGGATCAGGTGCCAGTCATCGCCACTGCGCACGACGCGGCCGCCACGCGGGTAGGCCGCAGAGTCTCCGCCCCATCCGGCACCGGCGGCAACCCACACGACGTTCGGGTTGTCGGCGGCGGCGGAGACGATCAGCGGATCGTCACAGTTGGCAACAACGACGGCATTCGGGTGAGCGGACGCGCCCTCACGCAGGCGCTTTTCGACCGAACCGATCTCGCCGACGCGGTCGAGCTGGTCTCGCGAGAGGTTGAGGTACACGAAGACATCGGGATGAACGTCCGCGGCGACCGCAGGCACATGCATCTCGTCGACCTCGAGAGCAGCGCGAGTCGCGTTCTTTCCCTGCATGAGGGCGGTGATGACGCCGGAGGTCATGTTGTCACCGTTGATATTGGAGGCGACGGGCCCGGCGCTCTCCAGGGCGGCGCGCACCATGCGCGTCGTCGTGGATTTGCCGTTCGTGCCGGTGACAACGACCGAGGAGAAGGGGGCGGCCAGTTCGGCCAGGAACTGCGGGGAGATGCGCAGGGCAACCTCTCCGCCAATCATGCCTCCGGATCCTCGGCCGAGGGCCCGAGAGGTGAAGCGGGCGGCGGCGCCGGCCACGTTGGCCACGCGCGAGCGCACCGACAGGTGATGCGGTGAATTCGTCATGGCCCAAGGTTAACGCCTGCGGGGCCATACTCGCGTCGGTGGAGCGCTCCGCAGTCTCCTCATGGACGAGGCCGGGGCCGGGTTGGGCTGTACACCGTCCCACGCGACACGCCGAGAACACATCACCAGCATCAAAAGTGCTGCATACCATACCAACGTTACCCACAACATGTCGATGTGATCGCATCAATACGACTCAACGGTTAATACGGAGAGTCCACCCCGCCGCTTCTGCAACACTCTCGCTTTACAATCTGCGTATTTTCAACGAAAAGCACGACCCAAACACAAACTCGCAGGTCAGCGCCCATTTCGAAAAAATGTTGCCGATGAGACGCACGCTCATTTCGGACGGCCTGCACGTTCGTGCGAAGTGCGCACATCACCGCTGATCGAGTACCCAAACCAGCCGTGACCTGGTAAAACTGTTCTCAGCAGGCGAGAGCCTGTCGCCTGTTCCAGGCTTCGGTCAGGGATCCTGTGTGCCCCCGGATCCTTGATCGAATTAGGCTGCGGGACTCATCCGTTGGATGGGTCCCGCAGCTCCTTTTTGTCTCCCAGCGACGCGCTGACGCGTCCCGAGCGCTATCGGGTCGCCATAACAACCGGACCACGCACCCCAACCGACGCAGTTCGAGTGGAGGGACCCACAGCATAACGCGGGCCTGCTCGTGCGAGTCCGAGTCCTGTATCCCGCACGTGGGCCTCCTGTTCCGCACGTGGGCGTGGCCGCCCACACTCGGAATAGCGGGTTAGCGTGGGGAATAGCGGGTTCGCATGCGAGAGAAGCCAGAGGCACCCAGAACACGGACAGAACTCTCCGATACGCTGCGCCGCCCCGACGCGGGAGCGTCGGGGCGGCGCAGGTAAGTCGACCAGCAGGCGCGCGACCGTATCAGCGGGAAATAATCGTTCCCTCGATGACAGATCGCACGCTCGAAGACGGTCCCGGCAGTGCGTGGCGTGTCGGAGTCCCGGAGGAAGCCAGGGACGCGAGCGCGCGCATCGGATCCCACACGGTGAGCGAGCCGCCGGAAGCGGCCGCGGGCTTCGAGGAGCGATCCCAGGGACGCTGGCCCCGTCGCATCGGCATGACTTGGCCATCTGCGGAGGCCGCGAACACGCGGTTGCGGCGTGCCTCGGAAGCAGCGACGGCGTCGCGCAGGGCGTCACGTTCGGCTTCGAGAGCTTCGACGCGTCGCTCGAGTTCAAGGATACGACGAATGCCAGCGAGGTTGATGCCCTCTTCCTGACTCATGCGCTGCACGTCACGCAGGCGTTGCACGTCGCGTTTCGTGTAGCGCCGCCCTCGTCCCTTCGTACGGGCGGGGATGACCAGGCCCAGACGGTCGTATTGCCGCAGGGTTTGGGGGTGCATCCCCGCCAGCTCGGCCGCAACCGAGATGACGAAGGTGATCGGCTCGTTCGGGCCGGTCGTCGCCATGAATTACTCCTCAGCCGCCTTCGCCAGCGATGCTCGCACGTCGAGGTCGCCCTCAGCCTTCGCCATGTCTTTCACGAGCTTCTTGAGCTCGCGGCTGGGCTTCTCGGGAACCTGGATGGACAGACGAGCGATAAGATCACCCGTCGCCTTCGAGGTCTTCACTCCCTCGCCGCGCACGCGGATTTCCGCGCCCGAGGAGGAACCCGCAGGCACCTTGACCGTGGCCGTGTTGCCGTCGACCATGGGCACGTCGATGGTGGCACCGAGGATGGCCTCGGAGACTGTCACCGGCAGTATCATGACCAGGTCGTTGCCCTCGCGCGAGTACACGGGGTGGGACTTGACCGTCACAGCAACCTCGAGGTCGCCGGCGGAACCGCCGTGCATACCCGGCTTGCCATGCCCCTTGACGCGGACCTTCTGACCGTCCTTGATGCCCGCAGGGATGCGGACCTTGATCGGAGAGCCGCCGACCTTGATGGTCAAGGTCGCACCGTTGAGGGCCTGCCGGAAGGAGATGGACAGCTTCGCGCGCACCGTCCCGCCCTTTTCGGGCGTGGGTGCCACCTGCTGGGCATGGCCACCGGCACCGAAGGGCGAGCCGTAAGGGTCGCCCCCAAATCGCGTGCTCGCACCGCCACCCCCTCCGAAGAGGCCGGAGAGGATGTCCTCGAAACCAGCGCCGCCGCCGGGCATGCCGGAGGTCTGGAAGCGTACATTATGGCCGCCGCCAAAACCGCCGCCGTTGAAGCCACCGAAGAGGTCCTCGAAACCTCCCGTGCCGCCCGATCCGGCGGAGAAGCGCGCTCCGCCGCCGGCCATCGCGCGAATCGCGTCGTAGCGCTTGCGATCCTCGTCGTTGGACAGGACCGCGTATGCCTCACCAA
>ERZ773001.201-NODE-201-length-25932-cov-37.0334_pt1 | contig 25932 bp, 25 predicted proteins | sample MGYA00511673_ERZ773001 | MGnify/ENA primary metagenome ERZ773001 (study PRJEB29015, sample SAMEA2738091) | human oral metagenome | biome: human oral; feature: human-associated habitat; material: saliva | place: China | collected 2162 ... | reverse complement strand
AGGGAGGGGCCCTCCGGCAATACGACCGGAGGGCCCCTCCCCTGCATTTTGCGGGCATACTTGCCGGCTTCGATAAGCGGCTAGGTTAGCCCATCGGAATCGCGCTACCCTTCAGAACCTGACGCTCAGGAGCCGAATCACTACCCACCTTCACAATGGGGAAAGCAACAAACGCCTGAACACCCTTCTCACGAAGAATCGCCTTCTCATCCGCCAGCTCAGACACGAAAATGTCAGAGCTCAAGGAACCGCGTTCCATCGCCTTACCGACCTCGTCAACCACCCTACGGTAGGGGTGGCTGCGCAGCACGGTTCGCAACCGGGCGGGCGTAACCCTTCCGGAGGATACCGGAAGCACCATGAGCCGCGGGTGCAAAGCGTTGTACGGGTAGGCACCGGGGGTCACGCCGATTCGGTGGATCTGGTGAATCACCGGGAAGTTCGCAACACCCACCAGGGCACAGAAAGCGAGCGCAGTGTCCGTCGGCTGCGGGACAGTGAAACCGGTTCCGGTTCGGGATTCCGGCTTCTTATCCAGCGAGTCGTGCAGGGTCTGCCCGGTAATACCGCTGAGCATCGCGGAAGGTTCCCAGGTTGCCAGGTCCGCGCACATCAGGCGCAGGCGGTCCTTGACGAATTCCTGGCCCTTATTGCGAGTCTTCATCTCCCAGCGGGATGCACCGTGGTCGGGGCGAGGTGCCTTGACTTCAAAACGCCAGTAGGCAGGTTCGCCCAGGCCGGAGATCCAGAGCAGAGACAGCAGGTCGTCACGTTCCATCAGCGCATCCAGATGAGCCTGTCGGGTCTTCTGGTGAGATGCCCAGTCGTCCGGGTACTTCTCCGCGTCGATTCCGCGAATACGCGGTGAGAACGGGGAGAAAACAGCGGTTTCCTTACCCGCACCGTAGGACTGGTCAACGTTCACCCAGCTACCATCAGCAGCCAGGGAAGAAACGTAGGAGTGCACGCACTCGGCAATTTCTTCTTCTGACATGCCTTCAGCATGCATCTGGGCGCGCGGCTGACCCTCCTGAGACCAACCGACAGTAACGGTTCCGGGGTGCTTCTGCTCAACCATCAGGGACAGCCCGTAGAGGGCAAAATGGGTCAATGCCGAGGTGTAGTCACCGGCAATAGTCAGCGTTGCCATTAGTGTCCCTCCCGTGAAATCTGGGCGTCTGCTGCGCGTTCAACAGCCTCAAGGTAGGCGGTAGCGTACGGGCCGTAGGTGCGGCTCGTCTGCTCCATGAGGTTGTCCCAGTAACCGACATTGAAGAGTCGGGTCGCCTGTTCCTTGAGCGCTTCGTAGTCCGTTCCCTCGGGCAGGTAGCCTTCCTTGAGCAGGAAGCCTGCGTCGTGGGCGAAGGAGAACCGGCCGTGACCGTGACTGCAGCCAATGATGCGCAATACCAGGTCGCGGTGCTCCCCCACCTTTTCGGGCGAGGCCGCAACCATGAGCGCGGACAGCTGCTCGTGACGCCAGCCCCTCGGCAGGGCGCTACGGCTACGGGCACGGTACGCCTCTGCCACGGAACGGCGGCCACTCTTCGCGAGCGCGCCCGTCTCCGCATCTGCACCCAGCATCTGCTGGAAGCGCAGGTCGCGTTTGCCCTCGTCGTGGTACTTTGCCGCCAGCTCCAGGGCCTCAGAGAATTCCGGTGCCAGGCCGAGGTTCTCGGCAAGCTGGCGGGTACGCTCAGCAACATCGTTCTGGTGGTCGTCCAGAAGAACGGGACCAGCCAGCACCAGTTCCTGAGCAATATCGGAACCTTCAACAGACTTTTTCTCGGTCGCATTGGTCACTTTGGCGTACCAGGAGATAACTTCCTGACCGTCCTCAGCCTCGGTAGTAAGTTCAGAAGCAATCACCTTCTGGCCGTCCGGAGCTTGGGTGTCAAGCAGTTCTGCTGCCTCTTCGGGTGAGAGACCCAGGTATTCCCTGAAGTGTTTCTCACGGTCCGTGCACTTCTCGTACACGTAGAGCTTGATGCCCTCGGGGAAGGGCACAGCCTCCAGCTCGTCTTTCTTAGAAGGCAACTCACGCTGAGTCACAGCAATACCCTGGTTCGTGAACGGGATAGTACCCGTGTCAAGAATCAGAACGTCACCGGGAGTCAACGTCTGACTGCTCTCTTCACCCTGGTCAGCGTCCTGCCACAGGGAGATTTCACCCTGACGGTAAAGGAACTTACGCGGCTTCACGCCGTGCTCATCCTGGTAGTCCAGAATCTCCTTGAGAATCTTCAGATTCGCGGGGAAAGTTTCCTCGTCGCGCGGTACGAAGTAGCCGGTCTTGAGAATCTCCATGGCGGCAGAAGTGTTGCTCGGCAGGTTATCGCGCACAATAACACCACCCATCGCGGTTTCTGCATCCAGGGAGTCGTGCAGCCATAGGTCAAGGTCCGGCTCGTCGTAGGGGTTCTCGTCAGTACGCGAGAATTCCAACAGGTCAGGCCATTCCGGGCGCTGGTAGAGCAGGCGCTCCGGGGAGGACTGTACCGGCGGGTACTTGACCATTGCGGCGGGGTTCACCGACGGGTTCTCAGTATCGTTGAGCGCTTCGAGCCATGCATACGCATTGCTCAGGTCAACCGCCTTGTAGGGCGGCGCGTCCTTCTTCACCGAGTCACCGCTCGCAGGCTCAATAACGACGACCTTGGAATCCGTACGGTGGCCCAGACGGTTAACACGTCCGAAGCGCTGCGCCAAGGAAGACGCCGGAGCCAGCTCGGTCACCAGGTCAGCGAAGTCAACGTCAATACCAACTTCAAGAGTCTGGGTGGCCACAACAACCTTCACAGACTTATCGCCTTCGGTAGTGAAGAGGTCGGGGTGGTCCGCCTGCAGATTTTCCAGGTCGTACGGGCGCATGCGTCCTACGAGAAGCTGAACCTCTTTCTCCTTTTCAAGCACCTTGTTCTTAACTAGCGCTTCCTTGATGGCGATAGCCGTCCGCACGTGGTTGACGATACAACCGATAGTGTGGGCTTCCTTGGAGCCTTCGCCCGCCTCACGGTGGGCAAGGAAATCCTTGATAGCGTCCACAGCAGCATTCACGGTCGCAGCGTTACCGGGCTTGCCATCCCACTTATCGATGGGGCGAAGCACCAGTTCCTTATGCGAGTAGACACGTTCGCGCAGCTTTTCATCATTCGGGCGGTCGAGGGCCTCAATGTTCACACCCAGGGTGGTCGATTCGCTGTCCTCAGTGGAGGGGGTAGCGGTCGTCTCGACCACCTGCAGGGTGGGAACACCCAGGTCAGCCTCGTACTTCTGCAACTGCGCAATACGCTGAGTGGTGTGCAACAGCTGACGGTTCATGTGAGCCTCATCGAGTACCATGACGGTGTCCATGGTCAGCAGGGCGGTCTCACGCGGGCGGGCAGCCTTAGTGCTACCGTAACCGCGGAAGAGCGCTCGCGAACCGTACATGTCGGGGGTTGCGGCAATGATTGCGCAGGCCGAAATGTCGGTCACCGGCAGGGCGCGGTTCGAGAGTTCGCCACGGATACGGCCAACTTCGAAGGGGGCGCGCCCCTCCTCGTCGTTGCGGGTCTGGAAGCTCTGGAGAGCTTCAGCAACCCTACGCAGAATATCGGGCTCGCCGGATTCATCAGCGAGCACCTTCCCCATGCGGTCGAGAATCTTGTCGGCACGGGTTGCCTGGCTATCGACCAGTGCGCGGCGTCCCACGGTCACGCAGAGGTGGCGGGGAACGCGCGGCGCGGCGCCAACCGCTGCGAGCGCATTCGCGAAGAGGTGGATATCCACCACGGAGGACTTACCGGAGCCGGTCGGTGCGTTAATACGTTCCGGCCATACGCCGTGCTCGCAAATGTGGTCGAGTACCTCTTCCTGCCAGCTGAAGGGGGCGCACCCCTCATCCTGCTGGCTCAAGGGGTTGTACCTTTTGTTGAGTGCGGCAAAGAAGTCGCCAAACTCTTCCCGAGTGATGGAGGGCAGCGTGGTAGCGGGGCTAGTCATGCTTTTCCTCCTTCTTGCGGCGGTCGTATTCTTCGGTGGGCACGTCGAACGGAACCAGCAGGCCGCCGCCCATGTGGCGGGACTGGCCAATGGCTACGAGGGTCGTATCCGTTGCCAGGTTGCCGAGGTCTACGACACCGCGCCACGGCTCTGCGGGAAGAGTGCGGGGCAGCTTGTAGGCGTAGGCGGCGGGGTTCTGGGTTACACGGTGGGCTTCCAGGACCTTGGCCTCAGCCTTTTTAGCGATCTGGTCCCTCAAGCTGCGAATTCGTTCGCGTGAGGTTTCGGCCTCGGACGCTTCGAAGCTGTCACGCCACACATAAGCCATGGAAAGCAGAGCGGCGTCAGCGAACGTCCAGGCCTTCGTCTCGGTCTTCTTCGGGCGGTTGAAAACGCGCGATTCGGGAACGGCCGCACTGAGGGTACGCCACAGACGCTTGTACCCGGTCTTGGGGGCATCCCAGAAACCCTGCGCGGGCAGGCGCTTCTGGCGAAGCTTCACGGTCAGCCGGGGGAAGTCCTGGGCGTAGAGAGTTTCTACACTCCTGAGTGCGATACCGAGTTCTACTGCCTCATCGGTCGGGGCGTTTGCCGGGACCAAGACGAGCAGGACTCCCTGAGACTTCACCTCACGACGCAGATAGTCAGGCAGGTAGCGGGCAGGCAGATACTGCAGCGCCAGGCTGTTGGCCGGCTTGTGGCCCTTGGGGTACCTGCCGGTGATGAGGCTGGGCGCGCCGAATCCTGCGGCAGCTACGAGAGCCTTGTGCAGCAGGGAGCATGCCTTGACGTACTGTTCGGGCTTCAGCTCTTCACCGTCTACTTCGAGGATCCACAAGTATTCCCAGGGGCTGGTGGAGGTTTCAGCCTCCACCGGCTGGTACTTGATGGATCCAAGGCCTGCGGTGGGTACCGGGGAGGGGCGCATCGTGTCGCTCGCTGCGGTCTTGTCGCCTGCCTTGGTGGGAACCTTGGCGGGGTACGCTTCTGCGTGAGCACGCATGAGCGCGTTGATTCGACCGGGTACGGGTACGCGGACGGGCATGCCGCCTGCTTCGAAGGGGCCCGACTTAGTGTCGATGGTGTGGGTGGGTTCCACGTCTCCGGTGTAGAGGGCGGTGAAGCTGCTGGCTTCTCCGAGGGAGGGTACTTCGCCGCAGAGCTGGGTGATGGTTTCCGCGATGTCTGCGGGTACCTTATCGTACTGCCAGCCGATGGTGTCAGATACAGCCCAGCCGTCGGATACGGCGCGACGCTCGGTCTGCCGCCCGTCCTTGGTGGAGCGCGCTACCTCGCGGTACATGAATCGGCTCATCTTGTTGGGTGAGCGGTACACGGGGCATATGTCGGGAATCTGCAGCCCGGTCGGGGGGTTCTCTTCAAGCCACTTGAGGGCCTTGAGAGATTCTTCCGAGGGGGCGAGCTGCCCGTTTTCGATAATTGCGTGAGGTCCCTGCGCGGCCGCACTGAGGAGCGCGGCCTGCAAGCGGGCAGGGTCGGGGAAGGCGTCGGGGCTTCCGTCCGCCTTGTGGCCCTGGTATACGCCGAGCGGGAACCTCGCGAGAATTCCGAGGTTCGTCATATTATTCAGCGTCCTCCGCGGTGGCGTTCTTGATGATGATGGGGTTGCCGTCGACATTGAAAGTCTGGCCGTTCCAGTCGGCCACGCCAGCCTTCTTGGCGTTCTCGATAGCTTCGAGGAGAAGCTGGTCGGTGTGTTCAACGGTCAGGGGTGCGAAGGTCTTCTTCTCACCGAAGCGCTGGTCGAGGGTAACGACGGGTGCGGCGGATTCAATCAGGTCGCAGTTGGCGCGAATGTAGAGTTCACGTTCTGCACGGGCGATAGCGTTGAGGCCGAGCGCGGCGAGGAGTGCACGGGCAGCAACGTTCTTGTTTTCGTCCTGACCGAAGCGCAACTGGCGCAGGCTAGCGAGGCTCAGAACCCAGGAACGGATGATACGGCGGCAAGCGACACCGCCAATTTCCTCAACCGAAGGCGGGATGCTACCCAGACCGAGAGGGGATGCGGAGATACGGGCGTCAGCCTTGGCCTTCTTGATATCGTTACGACGTGCCCCAATATTGCCCGAGCTCAGTTCTGATTCCTGGTCGTTGACCAAGGATTCCATATCCTTGGGAGCAAGCTGCACACTGGCGGCTACAGCGTCAACACGAGCACCGCTACGACGTGCCTGCTGCTCTTCACCAGTACGCTTCTGATCAGCGAGGACGCCGATGATTTCACCGACGAGGGCGCTGCGCAGGCGGACCTGGTTGCTCTTGCGGGTGGAGTCCCATGCACCGAAGAGGAGCGCTGCAGGGGCGGTGTTGAGCAGTGCGCTCATGTCTGCGGGGGTGCAGTTGCGCAGTGCGCGGTACTGGTCGTTTTCGGTGATGGGCTTACCGTTGATGGTGCCGGCGCGGAAGTGGCCGTCGAAGACGCGGTGGGAGAGCTCCATGTCGGTGTATTCTACGGGGCCGTTTTCGGTCTGGTAGGTGACGACGGCGCGGGGAATCTTGACGACTGCTTCGTCGCCATACTGGCGGCCCTGTTCAATAGCGGCTTCTGCGCGGTTGAGTTCGGACTGCTTGCTGTCAATGAGGACGACGGTCTGAGGCTTACCCTTGGCGACCTTCTTGGTAGTCTTGGATTCTTCCTTCTTCTTGGGTTCGTCCTGGTTCTCAGTCTTCCCTGCGATGTAGCGGGTCTCGTACACAAAAACGGACTTAGCAGCCTGCCCCTTGCCATCAACGTACTTGGCGGGTGCCACGGATGCGTGGGGGCCTGCTGCGGGTTCGAGTTCGGTGCTGGAGGTGATGACGGAGCCGCCGCCAAGCTTGACGTTCTCGATGAGGTCGGCGAGGGTAATGGTGGTCTGGGACTCGTTCTGGGACATGATTGTCTCCTTAGGTAGTGTGTGCACATCTCACGTCGGTACGTGGGTTGTGCACGATTTTTCTTGTGTAGCTTTAAGCTACCTGTCTTTTTCGAATGATGCGCGTGTTTTCGTCACGCTGCTGATTCGGAGCGCCGCTCCCCCCTCCCCACACCGCACTCACCTCATTGTTCAGGTGAGATTGGCGTAGCTGGAGGAGGGGTCGGCGGGATGCCACACAAACGGTCAGTATTCGGTACGGATTGGAAATCCACTCCGCGTCGCCGATATACTGATTCAAGTCTTGTTTTGTTGCAGCAAAACTGGACTTCCGTTTATAGCGGTATCAACATACTTCAAAGCCGTCTACTGCGACTCCGTCGTGGTAGACGGCTTTTTTCTTGGGGGCGGTACTTCTACCATTAGACCTCCTAGATATCCGGGGCTCATATCGCTCCAGCGGAGTTGCTGTATAGACTTCCGAGCCGATTGATGTCTCAACCATAGCATTAAGATTACACATAGACAAACACCCTCGCACTCCCAAGACAAACTTTAATATATAAAAATTTGACCCTCCGCCAGTAAAATCACCGGCAAAGGGTCAAAGTTATTAAAGAAAGCTCCAGCGATTTCCATCGCAGGAGAGATAACAGCGATAAAGGCTTCCAGGACAAACTTTAATCCCTCAATGAAAGCTCGGGCCACACAGCACGGTAGAGATTTGTTCGGGAAAGAAGCATGAGAAGCCTCTGGAATATCAGCTGTTTCCATTATTATCATATGTTCCTCTCCTATGGCATAATCGCTTCTGCTTCTTACTGCCAGCTTCACCATAGTGCCGTTGCAGATTATCTGCATCCGATTTGGTCATTTCAGACTCAGATAGCCGACAAGAGGAATCTGCAGTCGATGCCGTATCTAGCGTGTCTTCATGCTTTAAGGAGAACAGCCCCGTTCTAGAAACCATGGTGGTTTCCAGAACGGGGCTAAGCAACCCGCGTGAGATTTCCCGATTCATGCTCAGAAACGCAATGAAGATCCCCACCCAAAGGCGGAGAAATGACTAGCCACTTCTGCTGCTGAGTGCCGCGAAGGGGGCCTCAATGAAAGTCCCTGCCCGAAGGCGGAGAAATGTTTGACCCAGTTCATCCCCTCCACGTGGGCAGTGCCTCAATGAAAGTCCCCGCCCGAAGGTGGGGAAATAATTCACGCGGTGCAGAAGAACGCGGACCCGAACCAGCCTCAATGAAAGTCCCCGCCCGAAGGCGGGGAAATGGTATGCCCCGGCGGCGAGCGCTCGCTGGCGTTCCTGCCTCAATGAAAGTCCCCGCCCGAAGGCGGGGAAATTTCCGGGTTGCTGTCCCGTTCTTCCCTACACTTATATTGCCTCAATGAAAGTCCCCGCCCGAAGGCGGGGAAATCGCATAGCCCGCACATAGGGTTGCCTCCGGCTTCTGAACGCCTCAATGAAAGTCCCCGCCCGAAAGCGGGGAAATCGGCGCCCTCTCGCACTCTTCTTTCTTTTATACAACACGCCTCAATGAAAGTCCCCACCCGAAGGCGGGGAAATGCAGGGGACCGGGTGAAAAACAAGCCCGTGCCCGGGGCCACCTCAATGAAAGTCCCCGCCCGAAGGCGGGGAAATCACCAACCGGGGTAGCCGACATAATCATCTGAGTCTGGCCTCAATGAAAGTCCCCGCCCGAAGGCAGGGAAATTGAAGTACCAATCGTCCAAAGCGTCGGGGTCTAGATCGCCTCAATGAAAATCCCCACCCGAAGGCGGGGAAACTGGTCAGGTCGAACATCTCCGAGCCGATAGGTGCCACGCCTCAATGAAAGTCCCCACCCGAAGGTGGGGAAATCTTATACTCTTCAAGGAGGAAGTTGTATTCTGCAATCGCCTCAATGAAAGTCCCCACCCGAAGGTGGGGAAATACCAGGAATTTCTGGGCGGCGACGGTTCCGGTGAAGCCTCAATGAAAGTCCCCACCCGAAGGTGGGGAAATTGGAGAACCAGAACGACATGCCGTCCCACAAAGCGGTGCCTCAATGAAAGTCCCCACCCGAAGGTGGGGAAATTTCACGCTCGGCCTTAGTGTAAGAGCTGGTCCAGTGCATGCCTCAATGAAAGTCCCCACCCGAAGGTGGGGAAATATTTGTGACCCGGCGGTGCAAGCGACGGGTTATTGCCTCAATGAAAGTCCCCACCCGAAGGTGGGGAAATAACCGGAATGGTAACCACCTCAACCGGGCTATCCGGGCCTCAATGAAAGTCCCCACCCGAAGGTGGGGAAATTCCGCAAGCTCGCCCGCGTGCTCAGACTAGACCCTGCCTCAATGAAAGTCCCCACCCGAAGGTGGGGAAATCTCATCCGAGTACTCCCCCTCACCCCAATGCAGGTAGCCGCCTCAATGAAAGTCCCCACCCGAAGGTGGGGAAATACGCACAAGCATGTGCCCAAAGTCTCGGACACGTCCAGCCTCAATGAAAGTCCCCACCCGAAGGTGGGGAAATTCGCGCTCTGACCCCCAGCCCTTTAATGCGCTTTCGCCTCAATGAAAGTCCCCACCCGAAGGTGGGGAAATGAGGATACCAATGAGGACGCCGCACTGCATGGATGCGCCTCAATGAAAGTCCCCACCCGAAGGTGGGGAAATATAGAGACAGCCGCGCCAGCCTTGGACATGGCGTTAGCCTCAATGAAAGTCCCCACCCGAAGGTGGGGAAATCCAGGGCCACAAGCGTGAATCTCGTGCCAAGCCTCTGGCCTCAATGAAAGTCCCCACCCGAAGGTGGGGAAATCGTCGTCATCATCGGCCAATGGCGGCAAACCGAGTGGGCCTCAATGAAAGTCCCCACCCGAAGGTGGGGAAATCCAGGGCCACAAGCGTGAATCTCGTGCCAAGCCTCTGGCCTCAATGAAAGTCCCCACCCGAAGGTGGGGAAATTCCGCCCGTGAAATCGCCGCTGTAGACCCACACCGCCTCAATGAAAGTCCCCACCCGAAGGTGGGGAAATATCCCGAGGCGCGAGGGAGTGCCAAGGCTGGAGACGTGAGCCTCAATGAAAGTCCCCACCCGAAGGTGGGGAAATTTGGGTGAGGTGGATGTGTACGCCGGGGTTGTCGCCGCCTCAATGAAAGTCCCCACCCGAAGGTGGGGAAATAGCAGACCGGGCAACTTGTAACCCTTGTTGAGCTGGCCTCAATGAAAGTCCCCACCCGAAGGTGGGGAAATTCGCAGCTTTCGGTGAATCCTCATTGCAGAACATCAAGCCTCAATGAAAGTCCCCACCCGAAGGTGGGGAAATCCTGGTCTCAGGGCGTTGTGGTCTGGGGCCGTGAGGGCCTCAATGAAAGTCCCCACCCGAAGGTGGGGAAATATCAGCAAGAGTTACGCTAAACGTGTTGTGCTGGTGGCCTCAATGAAAGTCCCCACCCGAAGGTGGGGAAATCCCAAACCCTCTCAACCCCCGCCCCCGCCTCTCTTGCCTCAATGAAAGTCCCCACCCGAAGGTGGGGAAATGTTCTCCAGAGCCTGCGACATCGGAGTTTTAAGAGCCTCAATGAAAGTCCCCACCCGAAGGTGGGGAAATGCCGGGCTTAATCTTGCCCGCCACAGCGTCCGCTGCCTCAATGAAAGTCCCCACCCGAAGGTGGGGAAATTTAGCCATTATTCCGCCTTTCCAGGTAGTGCATTGCCTCAATGAAAGTCCCCACCCGAAGGTGGGGAAATGGGCGGCAAGTCTGACGGGTCGGTTGAGAAGGGCGAAGCCTCAATGAAAGTCCCCACCCGAAGGTGGGGAAATGTGTACCACCGCCACAGACTTTCCACCTGATTCTTAGGCCTCAATGAAAGTCCCCACCCGAAGGTGGGGAAATCCGGGTTGTGGGCCGTGGTGTCCCCCAGGATCGGCAGGCCTCAATGAAAGTCCCCACCCGAAGGTGGGGAAATCGGAAAGGACGCAGACACCGATATTCAGGTGGAGCTGAAGCCTCAATGAAAGTCCCCACCCGAAGGTGGGGAAATGTGGCTGCGGGAACGTTCGACTGCATCGATCAACCCCGCCTCAATGAAAGTCCCCACCCGAAGGTGGGGAAATATTACGGCGGCGCGTACATCTTTAGCGGTGGAATGGCCTCAATGAAAGTCCCCACCCGAAGGTGGGGAAATACGAGCAGGTAAGCTCTCATCTTGAGCCGCCTCAAAAGCCTCAATGAAAGTCCCCACCCGAAGGTGGGGAAATCTCTTCTTCCTGCTTATACCACATCTCGGACTCATTGCCTCAATGAAAGTCCCCACCCGAAGGTGGGGAAATAGCCACCCGAAACTGACCCGCAATTATGCGGCAGAAACGGGTGCTTTGCGAGAACCTCGCAGCAGGCCTACACAAAAAGTATACCCAAGCAGCCATTTAAGCATTTAAACACTATTGACAAGCCAAAACATCACGCGAGCGACACGCCAAGATTACGTCACGTGCCAGGTTCTCGCGGAGACAGACAAAGCCTCCAAAGGCCATTATCCCCACCTCTGTTACCTGTCCGCAATCGAACTCGTCATTCCCTCACTCCCCTGCCGCGCGTCGCTAGCGAATGAGCAGCACGCAGCTAGAGAATGAGTGCATCCGATTCGGTCACCTCGCGCGCCCGGCCAATGTAGCTGAAGGTCGGCTCGTCAAGCCGGGCCAGCAGCCCCAGGTCGCAGAAGAGCACTGAGTCCTCATCCGGATCGATGAGTTCCTGAACCTCGTCTTTGATGCGTCGCACTTTGGCAGGGGCCGCATCCACAATAAAGACGCTGTACTGAATACGGTCCCCATAACTGAGAATGAGCTTGGCCAGTTTGGCGCGCCGCCGGTCGCTGGGCACATCGTAGGCGATGAGTGTTCGTCGGGCGTCGTCACGCATTATCGTACGGTCACCCCCGTGTACTCGCGGGTGGTTCCGTTAATTACGCCCAGGAGCATGCGGGCTTGCACCTCAATAGCGCGGCGCCAGGACACCGAATACCCGTAGGTGGGGTGGGTAATTTCCGTAGCCATTCGCTTCTCGAACGCAGCGATGACGGTCTTCCGTCCTTCGGGTGTGAGCCGGTAGCTGCCACCAACCGCGGTGAAGGTCGACGCCTTGACCTGCTTCCTATTGATGAGAGACACCACCACAGAATCCGCGATGACGGCACGGAACTCTTCCATGAGGTCAAGCGCGAGCGCAGGCTTATTGCGAGAACTGCTGTGCAGGAACCCGGCATGAGGGTCGAGCCCGCACGTGAGAATCGCACGAATACACTCCGAACTGAGCATACCGTAGGCATAGTTCAGCAGGATGTTGATGGGGTCGTTGGCTCCTCTCCCCTGCCTACCGGTCCAGGTCCATCCGAGTTCGGTGAGCACCTCTTCTTTGAGCATGGTCGCGAAACTACCGAAGTAGAGCGAGGCGGCTTCACCTTCGATGCCGAGTAGCTCCGGGATTGAGGTAGCTTGCGGCGTGTGCTTCTGGATATCTCGCATGGTGCGGCATGCGTCTGCAGCGTGTCCGTTGCGGCGTAGCAGGGTGGCCTGGTTTGAGATTTTGCTGGCAATCATGGCGGCCGCTATGGGCAGGTGCCCCTGCGCTGAGAGTACGTGTTGTTGCACGCGGGCTAGGCCGTTGGGCCCGGTGCCGGGTTGCGACCAGCCGTAGACCCTGCCGGTGCTGGAGCACCAGATGATGGTGCAGTTGCGCCACATGAGTTCCCGTAGAAGCGCGGAGGAAACGTCAATGTTTCCGTGGACAACGAGGCTGTGCACACGTTCGAGGGGTACGCTGCTGATTGTTTCGCCAAGGTGCTGCACGATGAGGCGTCCTTGCTGGACGGTCGCTCTTGATCCTTGCGTAGTGAGGTGCGCTACTTGACTGTCGGGGTTACTGGCGACAACACGGGTAATGTTTTCCTTTCCGCGGGATTCGTCGGGTAGGCACACCGAGATGTGGGAGCACCAGCTGCAGCGGGGTGAGTCTTCGAGAGGTTGAGGCGCTGTCGGGTTGTCGATGAGTGCGCGGGTGGTGTGTACGTATTCTTCTGCGGTGCGGATGTCTTCATCTGAGATATCGACGGGCACAGTTTTGTTGTGGTTGGTGAAGTGCACCGCGCATTCACTGACGGTTTCGCCGGCTTCTTCGAGGCAGATTTTTTGGAGGGCGAGCTGCACCCTGTGAGCGGGTGTGACGGATGCGTTGCGGCGTACGGGCGTTGCTTTGTACTCGATGATGCGGGTAGAACCGTCTTCTTGGGGTTCGATGGCGTCACATCGTCCGGTGAGTCCGAGGCGTGTTGATGAGACGGTGACTGCGCGCTGTTGTGTGCCGCGGGATGTTTTGGGGTCGTCGACTCGTTTGTGGGCGGATTGCCCTTCTTGCATTTGCGAGGTGTCGGTCTTTTCGCCATTGGATTCGATCCATGCGCGGCGGGGGCAGTACACGGTGTGCATGACGAGTGAGATGGGTAGTTCGTCGCCTGCACTGTAGGGGGTAGACATCGGTGTCTCCTTGGTGTGAGCGAGTATGGTGGGCAGTCAGCTTTGGCTGCTTGGTTTTGAGGTTAGCACTGCGGCGGAGTGTTTTGGCTTATCAGCGAGTTTATGACGCAGTGTCGGCGTGTTGAGTTTTTCTGATTGGGTTCATGGAGGAGGCGGGTAGCAGCTGGTGGGTGAGGCCTGCGGCCGGGGTTTTGGTCTGGTTGCTTCCTGCGCGGCGAAAAAGGAAAAGCTCCGTTCCTGGACTGTGGCGGGTCCAGGAACGGAGCGGGGAGGTTTTAGGGAAAGTCCCTACGAAACCGTAGGGAAGGTTGGGATGTTTCCCGCACAAGCCGGGATGAGCCCGCCTCAATGCCTTAATGAAAGCCCTTCCAAAAAGGAAGGGAAATCGGATTCTGCGTCATGCTCGCCTCGCGTGGCCCGGTGCCTCAATGAAAGCCCTTCCCAATAGGAAGGGAAATTCAAACAGGTGCGAGGCGCCGCCACCGGGAATCATGCCTCAATGAAAGCCCCTCCAAAAAGGAAGGGAAATGCCAGATGCTCCGGCCTGCTCGTTGAGCTTCCATGCGACGCCTCAATGAAAGCCCTTCCAAAATGGAAGGGAAATTTTCGCTCTGGCGGACGCAGTGATTTTCAATCGCCGCATGCCTCAATGAAAGCCCTTCCAAAAAGGAAGGGAAATTGGATGCACCCTTGAAGCGCTGGGTGGACTGGTTCTTGCCTCAATGAAAGCCCCTCCAAGCAGGAAGGGAAATAGGTCAGCCGTGAAGTTGGGCACGTCACAGTTATGGCCTCAATGAAAGCCCCTCCTAAAAAGTAGGGAAATTTACCGTTGGGGTGCGCCTGGATTCGCTCGAGGAAGTTCCAATGAAAGTCTACACCTTAAGCTACAGAACAAACGGTCCCGCGGCCATCCGGGGAATATTGAGCTGTCTTATTGAAAGCCCCTCCGAAAAGGAAGGGAAATCCTTCGCGGGGTGGGTCTGGTTCTCTCTGAGAGCTGGCCTCAATGAAAGCCCCTCCAAAAAGGAAGGGAAATTCTCCGCAAGCTAGCGCACCCCGTCATGATTCGCCGCGCCTCAATGAAAGCCCTTCCAAGAAGGAAGGGAAATCGCTGTTCAAATTCACGTCCACGCCAGGTGATACGGCTGCCTCAATAAAAGCCCCTCCAAAAAAGGAAGGGAAATGGCTAATCCACTCGAAGACAGGACGGATTGCATTCTCGCCTCAATAAAAGCCCTTCCCAAAAGGAAGGGAAATTTGTCGAACCCGTATTATGTGGAAATTTGCTGTGGATGCCTCAATGAAAGTCCCCACAAAGCTGTAGGGAAATACAGCACGAAGTCCTTTGCGCTACAGGTCCAAGAGGCACCTCAATGAAAGTCCCCGCCCGAAGGCGGAGAAATGCAGGTGCATTTGAGGCTGACCGGCCCCGTCGATGCCTCAATGAAAGCCCTTCCAGAAAGGAAGGGAAATGCCGTCCCCGCCCTTCAGTTCCTCAAAAGCGAAACCGCCTCAATGAAAGTCCCTACGAAAAGGTAGGGAAATGGTTCCTTGGGGTGCAACGGGGCAACAAGCGGAATAGCCTCAATGAAAGTCCCCGTTGAGAAACGGAGAAATTTAGCTACGGATTCACCCCCCGATGACCTTGTCGGGCCTTAAAGAAAGTCTACACCTCAAGGTACAGAACAAACGGTCCCGCGGTCATCCGGGGAATATTGATTAGTCTTATTGAAATTCCCCACGAATCAGTGAGGAAAATGCGGTTATTCCAGCAGCCCAGGACCGTGGCAACGCTCCTCAACGAAAGTCCCTCCAAAAGGAAGGGAAATCTGCATTGGCTCGTGAGGGCATGCTCGGCGAATCTGACCCTCAATGAAAGTCCCTCCAAAAAAGGAAAGGAAATGCGGATTCCCAGAGAGGCTGCGTGGGCGTCTGGGTCGCCTCAATGAAAGTCTACACCTCAAGGTGCAGAACAAATGGGCCCGCGGTCATCCGGGGGATATTGATCTGTCTTATTGAAAGCCCCTCCAAATAGGAAGGGAAATAGGCATTCCCGTTCTCGACCAGAGCACGGTAAATCTCGGCCTCGATGAAGGCCCTTCCAAAAAGAAAGGGAAATCCGGTCCAGTGGAAGAATCGGCCGCGGTCAATGTTGCCTCAATGAAAGTCCCTACAACGGTAGGGAAATGTGTTCGGCTCCGTTACAAAAATGTGGGTGAAGCCCGTGCCTCAATGAAAGCCCTTCCCAAAAGGAAGGGAAAGAGCCGTAAGCACCCCAAGAATCACTGATCTCAGTGCCTCAATAAAAGTCTCCGCTAGAGAGCGAAGAAATACCCAGCCAGTAGAGTGCAGAAGAAAGACCTCAATGAAAGCTCTTCCGGAAAGGAAGGGAAATGATATTCGAGAAACGCACCATCTGGCAAACCCTCGAGCCTCAATGAAAGTCCCCATTGACAAACGGAGAAATTTAGCTACGGATTCATCCCCGACGACCTTGCCGGGCCTCAATGAAAGTCTACACCTCAAGGTACAGAACAAACGGTCCCGCAGTCATCTTGAGGGGATATTGATCTGTCTTATTGAAAGTCCTTCCCAAAAGGAAGGGAAATGACGTGCTGCGGAGCCTGCGGCTGGACTGAGACAGGGCCTCAATGAAAGCCCCTCCAAAAAGGAAGGGAAATGCGCGCGCCACAGATATTTGAGAGCGGCACCAGCAAAGCCTCAATGAAAGCCCCTCCAAAAAGGAAGGGAAATGATGACCTGACCACCCATCGCCTGCACCTCGTCCACGCCTCAATGAAAGTCTCCGTTGAAAACAGAGAAATACCAAGTAGCAGCCGCTTCACTGACGGATGACCGCAGAGCGCCTCAATAAAAGTCTACATCTCCAGGTACTGAACAAACCGGTCCCCTGGTCATCCTGGGGGATATTGATCTGGGTTATTGATAGTCCCCACGAATCAGTGAGGAAAATGCGGCTATTCCAGCAGCCCAGGACCTTGGCAATACCCGTCAATGAAAGGCCTTGCGAAAAGGTAGGGAAATTGTTCGTGCTCGTCTTTCACACACGCCCGGCGGGCCTCAATGAAAGTCCCTCCAAAAAGGAAGGGAAATACCACCCTGCGTGGCTACGTGAACGGTGAGCTGATTTGCCTCAATGAAAGCCCTTCCAAAAAGGAAGGGAAATGATGCCTTCGCAGAGGGTGTGGACGTGTGAGGTGACGCCTCAATGAAAGCCCTTCCAAAAAGGAAGGGAAATTCATGAGGTCACGAACGGGAAGCGAGCCTTCTGACCGGCCTCAATGAAAGCCCTTCCAAAAAGGAAGGGAAATGACGCGCAGCCGCCTCAACCTCGCCCGGCAAATTGCCTCAATGAAAGTCCCTCCAGAAAGGAAGGGAAATTCTTTTCGGATTTTACCGCAATTTCCACGGTAAAAGTGCCTCAATGAAAGTCCCTCCCAAAAGGAAGGGAAATCCTCGTGAATACCGTTGCCAGGGTGCAGCCCGTCGCCGCCTCAATGAAAGCCCTTCCAAAAAGGAAGGGAAATGAGGATGGTTTGGGCTTCTACTTCGGCAAGTGCACAAGGCCTCAATGAAAGTCCCTCCGAAAAGGAAGGGAAATCTCCTCGCCAGCTTCCAGCAGCACACTGTCAAGCCGCCCCTCAATGAAAGTCCCTCCGAAAAGGAAGGGAAATAGCGATCCGCAAGACCGGCACCAGCTCAAACCGAGTCCCTCAATGAAAGTCCCTCCGAAAAGGAAGGGAAATGGCCGCTACCGTGGTACGAGCGGGAAAAATGCCGCCCTCAATGAAAGTCCCTCCGAAAAGGAAGGGAAATTTTCTCACGCCACATATAGGCCTCCAACACGTGCCACCCCTCAATGAAAGTCCCTCCGAAAAGGAAGGGAAATCCCGCTCAAATCAACCTCTAAGCCTTCATCTCAACCCCTCAATGAAAGTCCCTCCGAAAAGGAAGGGAAATGCCAAGACCCAGCGCCAGCACACCCGCCAAGACCGCCCTCAATGAAAGTCCCTCCGAAAAGGAAGGGAAATGGTATCGCCGGTTTTTGCTGACTTCTCGACGGTGGAGCCTCAATGAAAGTCCCTCCGAAAAGGAAGGGAAATGAAAGCCTACGTGGACGGGCTGGGGATGGGTCGTGGCCTCAATGAAAGTCCCTCCGAAAAGGAAGGGAAATGTGCCTGCTGCACGCCTTCGCGCAAGGATTCATCACCCCTCAATGAAAGCCCCTCCGAAAAGGAAGGGAAATGCTTTGAGAGCCACGCCGTCACTGCTGCACTGGTGTACCCTCAATGAAAGCCCCTCCGAAAAGGAAGGGAAATGTTCACCACCTCGACAATGGGCACGCCGGGGTAGCCCTCAATGAAAGCCCCTCCGAAAAGGAAGGGAAATACTCCACGCGCTAACCTTTTCCCGCATCATGTCAAACCCTCAATGAAAGCCCCTCCGAAAAGGAAGGGAAATGCAGGGCTTGCGTGCGCTTCACGTACTCGGTGTCGTTCCCTCAATGAAAGCCCCTCCGAAAAGGAAGGGAAATACCAACCCAAACACCCCCTCACTGACCACCCCGCGCCCTCAATGAAAGCCCCTCCGAAAAGGAAGGGAAATGTATCGAAGCTTCGAGTGACCTTCAGCAGAGAGCGCCCCTCAATGAAAGCCCCTCCGAAAAGGAAGGGAAATGCCGGTCTTCATGGTGGAGAAATCAATGTTACGCATGCCCTCAATGAAAGCCCCTCCGAAAAGGAAGGGAAATGATTTGTTGCCGCGCTCGCCAGCTCTGAGCAGTTCCCCCTCAATGAAAGCCCCTCCGAAAAGGAAGGGAAATACCGGGTACGCGGGTTAGTGCCCGTGACCGGATAGAACCCTCAATGAAAGCCCCTCCGAAAAGGAAGGGAAATGGGAGCTCAACTCAACGCACTCTCGGAGCAAGGTAGCCCTCAATGAAAGCCCCTCCGAAAAGGAAGGGAAATTTTCGCTGGTTTCCGTAACGCTTTCTCCAAGTCGTCCCTCAATGAAAGCCCCTCCGAAAAGGAAGGGAAATCTCCAGGCCGATACCTTCTCGCGCAGCATGTCAAACCCTCAATGAAAGCCCCTCCGAAAAGGAAGGGAAATGCTCGACAAGCTGCGCACACTTACCGGCTTCAACAACCCCTCAATGAAAGCCCCTCCGAAAAGGAAGGGAAATTCAATCTCCTCAGAATCCAGCGACTTAATAGCGTCACCCTCAATGAAAGCCCCTCCGAAAAGGAAGGGAAATGCCTGCGTCTCAAAGTCGCCTCGTAGCATCCCCTCGCCCTCAATGAAAGCCCCTCCGAAAAGGAAGGGAAATCGTGGAATCAGCCCCTATCTGGCAGATTACCGGCGCGCCCTCAATGAAAGCCCCTCCGAAAAGGAAGGGAAATACCGCATCGAAAACGTCATCATCTGGGATACGGCGTATGCCCTCAATGAAAGCCCCTCCGAAAAGGAAGGGAAATACCATGAAAGGTGCCTGCACGCCAACCACCGGCTCCGCGCCCTCAATGAAAGCCCCTCCGAAAAGGAAGGGAAATTTAGCGTGGCGTATATGCTGAACATTCCCAACAAATCCCTCAATGAAAGCCCCTCCGAAAAGGAAGGGAAATCAGGACACCCAGCCAGAAGAATTTTGCGCCGCTGAAGTCCCCCTCAATGAAAGCCCCTCCGAAAAGGAAGGGAAATGCATTTGCATCAAGTCCTTGTCTGGAATCAGCTTACCCCTCAATGAAAGCCCCTCCGAAAAGGAAGGGAAATCTATGACATGGTTTTTACCCCGCCTAAGAGTGTTTCCCTCAATGAAAGCCCCTCCGAAAAGGAAGGGAAATTGAGCCCGATCGCTTCCTTCCAAGCGTTGAGGTACCCTCAATGAAAGCCCCTCCGAAAAGGAAGGGAAATGGTCACCTTCACCACGCGAGATTTGCGGAAGCTCCCCTCAATGAAAGCCCCTCCGAAAAGGAAGGGAAATGTTGTTCGAGTCGCTCAGCTCGCTAGTTTTTGGTGCCCTCAATGAAAGCCCCTCCGAAAAGGAAGGGAAATAGCTACCCGAAAATAGCCCGCAACCATGCGGCAGAAACGGGTGCTTCGCGAGAACCTCGCGGAGGCTACACGCAAAATTATACACTCCAACCACATCTACCCCCGCATAACTCCCTGGCAAGGGAAGAAACCATGCGAGCGACACGCCATGTTCCCGTCACGTACCAGGTTCTCGCTCACACAAAGACCCCCGCCGGGTGCTTCCTAAGCGACCCGGCGAGGGTCTTCACGTATGAGAGGGGTTGGCGCGGTTCAGGTAAACCAGACTAACCAAGCTAACCATGCAAACCGGGCGAGCTTCGAGTCTCACGGGACTAGAAAGAACAGCGCATCAAAACCCGAGCCGGCCAAAGCTCGGCCCCGGCGAACAGCGGAACTAGCGCTCCGCCTCCTCGCCGAGCATGCCCTCACGAGCCAACGCAGTCAAACGAGACACCGCACGGAAATACTTCTTCTGATAACCACCAGCCAGCATCTCCTCAGTAAACACCTTGTCAAAAGGCACACCCGAAGAAACAATCGGCAAGTCCTTGTCATACAGGCGGTCAGCCAACACCACAAAACGCAGCGCCACCGACTGCTCAGTAATCGGGTGAACATCACGCCACGCAATACCATCCAGGCCGTCAATCAGCTGACGGTAACGCGACGGGTGCACCTTCGCCAGATGCTCCACCAGGTCAGCGAAGTTATCAACGCCAACAGTCTGGCCGCCGAACACTTCCTCAACCTTCGCATCAAACGCATCATCAGCAACAGGCTCCGGCGCAGCAGGCAGGCCACGGTGACGGAAATCCTCACCATCCACACGGTGCACCTCAAACTGCGAAGCAAGCACCTGAATCTCACGCTTAAAATCCTCAGCCGCGAAACGGCCCTCACCCAACGCACCAGGCAGCGTGTTCGAGGTCGCCACAAGCTTCACGCCAGCATCCGCCAGCTCACGCATCAGACGAGACATGAGCACAGTATCACCCGGATCATCCAGCTCAAACTCGTCAATACACACCAGCTTGTAGCTACTCAACGCCTCAACCGTCTTACGGAACGTCAACGCACCCACCAGGTTCGTGTACTCCACAAAAGTACCGAACGCCTTCGGGCCATCCACATAATGCCACAGCGACGCCAACAGGTGAGTCTTACCCACACCAAAACCGCCGTCAAGGTACAGGCCAGCCTTCGTCGAATCCTTCTTCTTGCCACCAAACAGGCGACCAAAGAAACCGGCACCAGCGCCGCCACCATTAATCTTGTCGCCAAAATCCTTCAGCTTCTGCACAGCCTCAGCCTGCGACGGCTGATTCGGATCAGGAATGTAGCTATCAAAAGACACTTCACCAAAACGCTCAGAGGGGCGGAAACCCGCCAGCAACTCATCAGCAGAAACGCGAGGGATGCGGTCGGTCAAGTGTACGGTCGTGGTGGGCACAAAAACTCTTTTCTTCAGTGACGGCGATGTGACTTCCGCTTTAAGTGTAGTACTGTCTAACACCCCGCGTGAGTCGCATGAGTTGCCCGCCACATTACGGGCATGGGGAGGGGGCTGGGCGAGGTGGTGGTGGAGTGCGGGGCTGCTCTGTTTTGTTTGGGCTGAGCGGGCCAGTGGCGTCCGAGCACGGAGGCTGAGGTGGAGTGTGTTTTGGGCAGGGTCTGTCTTGGGCGGATGCAGTGTTCGATAGGTTAGTGTCTTCGCCGTGGGTTTTAAACCCGCGGAGGAGGCAATAGCCTATCGAATATTCCCTTAACCTATCGGCTATTACTCTGCCCCGCTATATACTCCCCTAGCTTGCTGTTCATTCTTTTGGTCCGCGGCCCTCTCCCCTGGTCTGTTGCGGGGGATCTGGTAATGGGTTACGGATTTGTGCCATAGGTTAGTGTCTTTGGTCGTAGTTAAAAGCCATGGTCGAAGACGCTAAACCATGGCACAAATTCTGCAGGGGCGGGGCCTTCGTGAGTGTAGGTTTATTTGATGCATAAAGCATTGATGTGTACGAATACTGGCGTTCAGATACTATTGCACTCAAAGCAACGCAAATAGACACAAAGATGCGGTAGGGTGGTAACTGTAGTGTTCCATAACGCATTGATGCATTTGTTGGGTGCGCTACGGGGCTGTTTTCCTTCCGGTGGTCAGTTTGACCTGTGAAAAACGGCCCGACCAGTAACTAAACACCACACCATCACCGACGATAGGAGCGTACCTTCTATGGATTCGACCATTCTCAACCGCCGCACCCTGCTGGGCAGCGGCACACTTGTGGGCCTGGGCGCCCTACTTGCGGCGTGCGGCCAGCAGGCCAATAACGAGGCGAGCGCCTCGGCATCATCGACCGCAGCACCAAACGAATCTGCCTCGGCATCTGTAGCGGCTTCTGAATCTCCCTCGGCGAGCGCTACCCCGAGAGTAACTCGCGGGTATTCAGGTAACTCCAAAGCCCCGGATGGTGAGTACCGTAAAGCCGATGAGTACGGCCCTGCTCAGAATGTTCCCAAGCCTCGTAATGAGCCCGCTCAGTACCCCGAGACGGAAGAAGGCCTCTACCGCATGATGAAGGACTGGGTTGTTGCGCACAACTACGCGATCCAGACCGGTGACTGCTCCTACGCGTTCAAATATGTAACGGAAGATGCAGAAGAATATGAGTTCTACCTGTATATTCAAGGTCTTTACCAGCGCGGAGGATGGGCTGTTGACGGACTGGATAGCTACCAACCAGAAGGCCCGCTTATCTACGATGAAGCAAAGAAAATGTACCGTATGATGCATCGTCGTTTCTGGGGCACTGTTATGTACGTGGAGTCTGATGGTCACCTCATAATGCAGGCTAATACTGAGCATAGTGACGATAATTTCTATTTCTTTTTTATCTATTCTGATGGCTATTGGAAAATTGCCGGAAGCAAGGCAAAAGAGGAAATGTAAAATAAAATGAATCTAATTTATTACCCGCGAATCTTTATTTGCATTATATTGGCAACAACTTTTTCGCTAATAGGTAATTCATCTGCCTTGAGCGCAGAATGCACAACTAAAGATTCTAATGGGCATTGTGTACGGGTACCTAGTCAACCACGACAGCGTCAGGGTGGATCTGATCCGCGTGACAAAGAAAAACGCTCCGATTTGCCATCAAATAATGAGCATTCTGCAAAACCAATAGGTGGATCCTACCATAATTGGATTGATGAAATACATCAAACCCACAGCGTCAACAAAGACAGTGGTGGCGTTGATTACTATGCGCCACTTGACGGAAATAATACATGCTATACGGAAGATTACCGTCCCGGAAAACAAGAATACTCGGAATATGCGCTAGAAGATGGAATGGCCGTGCAGACGGTAAAAAGAGGGGGCGGGTTTGAACTGTCAAAGTTCTGCAAACCTAATGATGCTAAAACCTTCACTTCTAATGACCCTGCACAGCCCAAGGGTCCCACCGTTGAGGAAATGCTCCAAGAGATTGAGGACCAATTCGCTAAAACCGATATCCAGGCCCCTGTTTTGAAGCAGTCCTATAACCTTGGCTCTGGTCAGGGCGAGGATAATCCTAACGTCTACAAGAACCAGGCCGTCAACTTCTACGTCGACGCACCCACTGCACGGTGGGAAGGCGACCTCATGATTGGCCATGTGGAGATGGAGTCCTACCCTACTCAGATGACCATCCAGTACGGCAACGGTGACGAGGGCAGCTTCTACACGATGGGTAAGCCGGTTAGCAGGACACGTGGTGAAGAGTCACGCAAGACCGCGACCAGTTATGTCTATAAGCGTTCAGGTAATTTCCATGCCTACGCGACCGTTTCTTACTCTGGTCGTTTCCGTGTGAACGGCGGTGACTGGCATGCTCTGGATGTCGTGTTGACGAAGGAAACTGTCGATCCGCTGCTGATCCGTGTGTGGTGGGTTGATGTGGGACGCGTAGCCGGCGACTGCAGCTACGACGACACCCGTTGGGGTTGCAAGAACGACCCCACGATGGGAAAGAAGGATAACCCGAACCCGCGCCTACGCAAAGCCGACATCCGCACCGGTCAGCGTTGGCATCTGAATGACAATGGTGACGGGGATACGGAGTATTCGTTGCACCGTGACTGGCCCGACATGTAAAGCCGCCCTGTGGGTCTTACGCTGAGAAGCCACATGTTCGCTGAGAAGCCACTTCTTTGGTGGCTTTTCGAAACACATGTGGCTTCTCAGCTATCTGGTTCTTCCCTTCGGTTGGTTAGTCTTCCGGTTTCTAGCCAGCCACCTATTCACACTTCACACCGATATGAGGAATGTATTTCCATGACTTCCGTTTTTCTTACCCGCCGAGCGATGCTGAGCGGCGGCGTGCTTGTGGGCATTGGCGCTCTGCTTGCGGCGTGTGGCCAGCAGGCTAATAACGAAGCGGGTGCCTCGGCATCATCGACCGCAGTTCCGAGCGAGTCAGCTTCGGCGTCTGCCGCAGCATCTGAGTCTGCATCCGCTTCGGCTTCAACCACCCCGAAGCCTGTTGTGACTCGTGGATATTCAGGCAATTCTAAAGCCCCGGATGGCGAGTATCGCAAGGCAGACGGATATGGTCCTGCGCAGAATGTTCCTCTTCCGAAGACAGAGCCGCAACAGTACCCCGAGACTGAACAAGGCCTCTACCGCATGATGAAGGATTGGCTTGTCTCCCATAACTATGCCATCCAGACCGGTGACTGCTCCTACGCTTTCAAATACGTTACGGACGAATCCGAAGAATACGGGTTCTACCAGTTCATTGAGGGTCTTTACCAGCGCGGTGGATGGACCGTTGACGGGCTGGACAGCTACCAGCCCCAAGGCCCGCTCATCTACGATGAGGCGAAGAAAAAGTACCGTATGCTGCATCGCAGATTCTGGAGCTCTGTCCTGTATGTGGAGTCTAATGGTCACCTTGATATGCAGGCTAATACTGACACCAGCGACGATACTTTCTACTTCCTTTTCACCTACTCTGACGGCTATTGGAAAATTGCCGGCAGTAAAACGGAAGAGGAATTGCAAAACGAGAAATAGCCTTTTCCTTTAATTCACACTTCACACCGATATGAGGAGCATCCTCTATGACTTCCACCATTTTTACCCGCCGCGCGATGCTGAGCGGCGGCACGCTCCTGGGCATTGGTGCGCTGCTTGCGGCGTGCGGCCAGCAGGCTAATAACGAGGCGGGTGCCTCGGCATCATCGACCGCAGCAACGCCGAGCGAAACCACTTCGGCATCTGCAGCAGCTTCTGAATCACCTTCGGCGAGCGCTACCCCATCTACTGTCCGCGGCTACTCGGGCGGGTCCAAAGCCCCCGATGGTGAGTACCGTAAGGCAGACAAATACGGCAACGCGCAAAACGTGCCGAAACCCACTCTCCCTGAAGAAGGCTACAACGAAAAATCTGCAGAAGGCCTACGCAAAACATTTGATGCCTGGGTTCAGTGGGGAAACTACGGTATCCAAACTGGTGACTATGCAAAGGCACAAGAATTCATCTCGCCCAATTTCAGCTCCGAATTAGAAGCCTACGAAAGCGTCGAAAAACTATACAGGCGCGGCGGATGGGTTATCGACGGCATCGAAAAATTTACAGCTGATGGGTCGGCTTGGTCCGAAGACGGCGAAACATATTTCTGGAAAATGTATCGTAACTGGAATCAGGAAATCCATGTTGAACCAGACGGTAAATGGACTGCATGGGATAACGAAGATAAAACTAACGATACTCTCAAAGCCAAAATGAAACATGATGGCCAAAAGTGGTCAATTCTAGACTTCGAAGAATTCAACGTCTAAGTAGCATTCACCTTTTCACACACCACACCGATATGAGGAATACATTTCCACGACTTCCGTTTTTCTTACCCGCCGCGCAATGACATGCAGTATGTATGGCCCTATATGCTGGATACCTACGAGAAGGATATTAAGTTCCTCAAGGATATCGAAGGCCTTTATCAGCGCGGAGACTGAGGTGGTGCGCTCCCCGGGCTGGGTCTGTATTCCTACTTTCTATTTTATTTTTCTGACAAATAAGATTACAATAAGGAGTATCTATTTTCGGAGGTTTTTATGTCATTTCTATCAAAAAATTGGGCAGGACTGTCAGTTTGTCTGATCATTTCTATCATTTCTTGGGTTTTAGGAGGATTTCTGCCTGTTGTGGGAGCACCTGTTTTCGCCATTTTTATCGGAATGATTCTCCATCCCTTTCTCACTTCCTATACACAACTGGATGCCGGTTTGACTTATAGCTCCAAAAAACTGCTTCAGTATGCTGTTATTTTGCTTGGGTTTGGACTCAATATCTCACAAGTTTTCGCAGTTGGAACATCTTCCCTTCCTGTTATCCTTTCAACTATTTCAGTTGCTTTGATTATAGCTTTCTTTTTCCAACGCTTTTTTAACCTTGATACAAAGCTAGCTACCTTGATTGGAGTTGGATCTTCTATCTGTGGCGGTTCTG